>Ga0114951_10005411_pt1 | contig 11806 bp, 12 predicted proteins | sample AM7aDNAmetaG_FD_88677 | JGI IMG/M metagenome (GOLD analysis project Ga0114951, IMG submission 88677) | Freshwater microbial communities from Finland to study Microbial Dark Matter (Phase II) - AM7a DNA metaG | ecosystem: Environmental > Aquatic > Freshwater > Lake | place: Finland: Lake Alinen... | reverse complement strand
TGGCTTTGTGTACGATTGGGAGTTGGGAATGACGGCGACGGATCAGGTGACCGTGACCACATTGAACGGGCTGAATTATTTCGGTTCGAATCAGTGGACGTTGCAACTGGGTGCCGAACCCGGGGTGGCGGCACTGGCGCAATGGCAGGGCAGTGGGGTGCTGACGGACAGCTTTGTTTTATTTCAATTTAATGGGGCGGCACCGGCGGCGAGTTTGACGAATGCCATGATCCTCGGCGGCGGCGGTTGGGATGCGAGTCAGGCGCGGGTGTCCATCGTGGGCAATCAGGTCCTGTTGAGCGGCGTGATGTTCAACCAATCGCTCGCGGTCATTCCCGAACCCAATGTGCTGTTGATGTGGCTGGCTGGCGGCGTGACTCTCTGGGGGGCGCGTCGCCGCCGTCGTAGCCGCCAGCCCGTTTCATGAACGTTCTACACGGCCGCGCCAGGACCTCACCCGGTACTATGCAAACTCACCTTTCATATTGCCAACACCTCTGGCGCAGCCGTTGTTCCTTCGACACGAACTGTACTGTTGTTTCATTTGTCCGTTGCGAAAAAATTCACTTCTTCGACGACTTCACCGGAAAGACAATCGTGTAATCTGATTTGGTCTGGCGGATAAGCGCTCCAATCGACGCTCAATTACAGGCAAAGTCGATTAGCGGTTTGATATTGCCCGCGTCGGCGGTCTTCAACGCATCAATGTATCGGTGACGCTCAGTGCTCGCTATCGTTAGATTGGCACTACCCCAAGAAAAACGCCCCTCGCCGAGTGCAGCCCGGATCAAGTCGGCCATCAACCGACTATGCCGACCGTTTCCATTGGGAAATGGATGGATCGACACCAGTCGATGGTGAAAGCGGACAGCGATTTCCGTTACTGGATATGTTTTATTCTTGATCCAGTACTTCGCATCATCGCATAGGTTCTTAATTCCTTCTGGGATGGTGCTCCAGTGGGCGCCAATATTCTTGTCGGACTTGCGGAACTGGCCAGCCCATTTCCAAGTCTGATCGAACATGTGCCGATGCAAATCGCGGATGAATTTTTCAGAAAGGAGACCTTTGCGCCGGCGGGCCGTTGCCCACTTCATTCCCTGTAGAATATTTTGCTCCTCCCACTCGTTCAGTTCTCCCTGCAATGTGATATGCGGTGGAATTAAGCCCAAGGCTTCGTCAGCGTCAATGGGGGTTGCGCCTTCTGGATAGTTAAAATTCATATCAGCTCCGATGGTTCAGGCATCCCAAAGACGCTTTGGAGTTTCTTCGAGCAACCGCCGAACAAGTTGTTGTGCCAGTCGCGCCCGATGAGCCACTGAAGTCTCCTGATCCTCCAGCCGCATTGACCGGGCAACCTGCTCAAGCGAACCAGCGGCAACCTGCTTGGCGCGCTCTTCCAAGATGCTGTTGATTGGTTTCTTTGGAACCAGTGCATAGACCAAATCGCATTGCATCGCTTCCGCCACGCGGCGCATGCTCTTCAGTGTAATTGTGCCATCCATTTCGCGCCGTTCCCACTCCGTAATATTGGGCTGTGCAACTCCGACCCGTTTTGCCAATTGGCCCGCGCTCATCGACAGGGCTTCACGGATCGAACGAATCCACCCCTTGGTCGGAGGCTCGCGCAGTTCTTTACGGTCAATGCCCTTCAGTCGATTTGAGAGCTGGTCAACCAAAAGACTCCTGAATTTAGTATTCATAATAATATCTTATGCCATATTATTATTGTGAATACAATATGTTTTAACATATATATTACGTAGTAATAATATGTTTAAGCACCGTTTCACATGAATGATCTCACCGCGGCGGTCCACGGTCTCCCAATCTAACGGCAAAGCCTCGTTAATCCGCAAGCCACTAAAGGCCAGGAAAAGTGTACACGATGCGTGGACTTCTTTGCCGGCCAAGCGTAGGGCGTTAGCGATCATCAGCAACTGCTGTGGCGTGGGGGCAACCTCACGACAATGCCGGGTCCAGGCACGCCGCGCACGTAATCAGACTGGTGCTTGTGCGTCTGAGGGTTCTGAAGTCAATGAAGCTCTGCTCGACATCGGTCGCCACGAGTTCCACGCGAACCTGATCGCCGACATCCAAGCCAGTGGCGCCCCTGCATCGTGCCTACCTGTTGCTGACGGTCATTGCAGAGGCGGGTGGGCCATTCTGTGGTTGTATTGTATTAGTGCATAAATCCCTTGTCAGGGGATTATCAAAGAAATAGAATGCAGTTGTGAAAACCCAGATTGGACGGCAGGAAGCCCAGGTACTCGCCTACACGCAAATGCGGAAACTGCGCGTGATCAAGATGGGCGATTTGCGTGAATCGTTAAGTTTAAATGCGCGCCAGGAACGCAAAGTATTGAGTCGGCTGTCGCAGGCGGGGATGATTACCCGTGTCTGGCGCGGTGTGTACCTGATGCCGCCCAATCTTCCGTTGGGAGGCAAGTGGAGTCCCGGCGAATTCCTCGCGCTGGATGCGTTGATGGCGACTGTCGGCGGAAGATATCAGGTCTGCGGTCCCAACGCCTTTAACCGATATGGCTTGGATGAACAGGTGCCGAACCGGCTGTATGCCTACAACAACCGGCTCTCTGGCGAACGGCGGGTTGGGAGCGTGACGTTGATGTTGATTCAGGTCGCAGACGAGCGGTTAGGTGCGACCGAAACCTTTCAAACGCCCGAAGGAGTGACGGTGGTGTATGCGTCGCGGGCCCGGACGCTGGTGGACGCGGTGTACGACTGGTCGCGGTTCAACGGCATCCCGCGTGGCTATGAGTGGATCCGCCAGGAACTGAAAGCGCAACGGGTGCGCGCAGCGGAACTGGTCCGTTGCACATTGGACTACGGTGACAAGGGAACGATCCGACGGATGGGTGTATTGCTGGCGCGCGCGGGGGTTGCAGAACCGCAGTTGCGGAAGCTGGCGCAGGCACTCCCACCCACGAGTAGTCCGATTCCGTGGCTACCGCGCGCTCCGAAACGCGGGACCATTAACCAGCGCTGGGGCGTCGTAGAAAACAACCAGGGGGCAGTGTGAACGCCAGCTTGGTTGCCGCGCCACTCACGATGCGTTGCAGATCGGCGACGGCATAGGGTTGCAGTTCGAGGATCTGGCGGAACCGAGACCGCAGCGGCGCCGACACCAACCCTTGCAGGGTGGTGGCGCCTACAAGGGTGAACGGTGGCAACCGATGGCACTCGTCCGGAATGCCTGTGACAGAGCTCTTATTTTAACCTCAGTCAGCGAGTTCGGGAATTCGCTAGAGTGCAATATTCAAAAATTTAATTGTATTTCATCACGTGAAATGATTTAGTTCACTACATGGACAGCATCAAACCCCGCTGGTTTCAACGCAATCTCCAAGCCGCGCTCCGGGTTTTACCGGTGAGTGTGCTGACTGGCGCACGCCAGACGGGGAAAACGACGCTAACACGAGCACTGATGCCAGCCCGGTCTTATTTCACTCTCGATGATGTGGGCGTGCTTGATCAGGTCGAGCGCAATCCCGACTCGCTGCTCGCCACCCGCCCCGTCATCTTGGATGAGGTCCAACGGGATCCGCAGCTCTTATTGGCGGTCAAACGCGCAGTCGACACCCACCGGCGAGCGGGTGACTTCATTTTAACCGGCTCGGCCAATCTGTTACTGATGAAACACGTGGCAGACACCTTGGCGGGCCGGGCGATCTATCTGGAGCTGCCCCCGTTCTGTCCGACGGAATGGCAAGAGCGCAAGGATGCTTTGCTGCCGTTGGACCGGTTGTTTGCCGCAGATTTTGACTGGCGTGAATGGCCGGCCGAATCGGGCGACTGGACCACTTGGTTGCTGCGCGGCGGATTCCCACCCGCGTTGCAGATTGATTCCGAAGCGGATCGTGGCTTGTGGTTTGGCGCGTACGTGCAGACTTACTTGGAACGTGATTTGCGCCAGTTGAGCGCAGTGGCCAGCCTGCCGGATTTTCAACGCGTTATGGCATTGACGGCCCAACGAACCGCCAAGCTGCTGAACCAGGCCAACCTGGCCCGCGACGCCGCACTGAGTCACCCGACGGCACACCGATATCTGAATCTGTTAGAGACCGGCTGCCTGATCACACGCATTCGCCCGCTGGCAACCAATCCATCGGTCGCGCTCGTCAAAGCCCCGAAGTTGCTCTGGACGGACTGCGGTCTCGCGGCTTGGCTCGCCGGAATCAAGTCGTCCGCAGATCTCGCACAGCGTCTGGATGCGGGTGCTTGGTTGGAACAAGCACTGTTTCAAACCCTCGAAACGTGGCGCGCGCTCGATTCCCAACGGCGTCAACTGCATTACTGGCGGGACCGGACGGGACACGAAGTGGATTTCATCTTGGAGCAGGACGGGAAATTTGTGGCCTTGGAGATCAAGGCTGGCAGCCAGGTGACCACCAGTGACACCATCGGGATTCGCGCTTTCCGTGATTCGTTGAAGCGCAAGGCATCACTCGTCCGCGGCGTAGTATTGCATGGCGGCCAAGCGCGTCCGCTGGACACGGATGATCTGGTGCTGCCTTGGGGATGGATGGTTCCCAAGTCACCGTAGGGATTGGGCAGCGGATCCATTTGTGGCAGCAGCGGAGAAAGCCAAGCGAATAAACCATGCAGTCAGAGTACGGGCGGCGACCACACGTGGCTACCGAGGGTGCTTCGGTTTAGATTGGCACTCCCCCAAGTAAACCGTCCCTCGCCGAGCTCAGCCCGGATCAAGTCGGCCATCAAGTGGCGGTGACGTCCGTTTCCGTTGGGAAATGGATGGATCGACACAAGTCGATGGTGAAAGCGGACGGCAATTTCCGTTAGCGGATACGTTTTGTGCTCAACCCAATATTTCGCATCGTCGCAAAGGTTCCGAATTCCTTCTGGGATGGTGCTCCAGTGGACGCCAGTATTCTTGTCGGACTTGCGGAACCGGCCAGCCCATTTCCAAGTCTGATCGAACATGTGCTGATGTAAATCGCGGATGAATTTTTCGGAAAGGAGATCTTTGCGACGGCGGGCCGTTGCCCACTTCATTCCCTGTAGAATAGATGGGCGGAGAAGCACCTTCGAGAGTCTTTGCACAAATCGATATTCCGACCACACCGCCCGCATGAGCAATCAGACCATGCTCTGACGAGCGCGTGCCGATCTCACTCCGGTGAATTGCCAAAGAAGCCTTCTCGCGCCACTTGATATTCCCCATCGTATTCGGTAGTTTCTTCCGCAGAGCGTGGTTTGAATGTCGGAGCATTCGGCTGGCAGCCCGTTGGGCGTGCCAGCCCGACAGCCGGATTCCTTGGCAAATTGAGGGCGTCCCGCAGTCACGGGACCCTCTGGACTTCGCGTCGTCCGCCGGGGAGGACTTTTGAAACAGGCTCTCAGGTGGCCGATTTTGGTCAATAACATTACCACGAAGGATTAACATCGTTTTGCGACGAAAAACTTTTTCGCCGGGCTTGTGCGCTCATCATTCTGGCGTTGGTGTGGCTGACTTGAACGTGCTCGAATGCACGGTTCTGCCTCGCGGGCAGGAAATCAGGCCAAGATGACGTACGATCTTTGCGTGGTGGGGGGTGGCAGCGGAGGGGTCGGCGCGGCACTTGCTGCGTCTCGGCGTGGGCTGCACGTTTGCCTTGTTGAGCGCGGGTCGATGCTCGGTGGCACCAGTACACTTGGAGGTGTGAACACTTGGGAACCCGGGATCGGCGGCCCGGGCTTTCCCGCCGAACTATTCCGAGTCTTGACCTGCCAACCCAACAGGATCGGTGTCAGTCGCACCATTAAACACTGGACGCCGGCCCAACCCTGGGCCTGGTCGCGGTGCGAGCCACAACACTCTTACCAGCGCAGCCTCCGCCGCAGCGGTCTTCCGCCGGACAACTGGTTGCGAGTCACCTTCGAGCCGGACGCGCTGGCCGCCGCTCTGGCGGAGCTGTTGCAGGCGACCCGTTGCGTCGAGTGGCGACGCGGATCTTCGTTCATCGCCGCCGAAACCAGCGGGGAGCGGATCCATGCCATTGTCATTGAGTCGGGCGGGCGGCAGGAGCGGGTGCAGGCCGATTTCTTTGTGGACGCCACTGCGCAACTGCCGCTGGCGACTGCGGTCGGTTGCCAAACGTATCTGGGGTGTGAACCGGTTTCGCTGTATCAAGAGCCGAGCGCGCCGATGACGCACCTCGATCAGTTGAATGGCGTCACGGTTTGCCTGCGTGCCACCCCGACGACCTCCCCGAGGGTCGAGCCGCTGCCGCCGCATGTCCCCGCTGTTGAATGGCGCGCGCCGGTCTCCATCACAGAGTATCCGGGCGGCGATCTGAACCTTAACCTGCTGCCGGTCATGGAAGGGATTGAGTTTCACCGGCTTGACGACCAGGCCGGCCGACGTCTCTGTGAAATCCGCGTTTATCAATTTTGGCGCTGGCTCCAGCGCGAACACGGGTTTGACCGGTACCGGCTGCAGAGTCTTTTCCCGTTCACCGGAGTCCGGGAAGGTCCCCGGCTCGTCGGCAAATATGTGCTGACGGAGAATGATGTCCGGTCCGGGTGCTCGGGTCAGAAGAATGCCGATCGCTGGATCACACTTGCGGACCATGCGCTTGATGTCCATGGGGAAGGTCACCTTTGCCGGGAATTGTCTGAGCCATACGGTGTGCCGTACGATTGCCTGTTGCCGCGGGAATATTCCAACCTCGCGATTGCCTGTCGCGGCGCGAGCTTCTCGCATATCGCGGCGGCCTCCTGCCGGTTGTCGCGGACGATGATGCAACTGGGGCACGCCGCCGGGTTGGCGGTGGTGGTGGCGCGGGGGGCCGGCCAACAGTTGCCTGAAATTGCGGTCGGCGCCTTGCAGGAGTTGCTCCGCGCCGACGACGTGGCGCTTGATCCCCACGATGAACGATTCCCCTGCGCGTTGGAATCGCCAGGATGTGTCTGATCTACCCGCAACCGATGGGGCACCATGTGTTTATTTGGCGGATCGATCCCCACACGCAAAAGGGGAATGTTTATATCCGGCATAATATTTTCTCCGAGGCACCCCGGGGCGCCGCGATCTATTCGATCATCGATCCAGTGGATGAGAAAAAGTTGATCCTGGATCATCACTGCTACTGGGAAACCGGGAGTGGCCGGCTGGCGCGCCTGGGCGGCAAGAACTATGCACCGGCAGATTTCGCCCGCTATCAAGTCGACTGCGCCCAAGACCCGCACAGTGTATTTGCCGAGCCGATCGCCTGGCAGGCGGCCAACGGCGGGGGAGCACGACGGCAGGCAAATTTCAATTCCTGCTCGTGTTGAATCGGGCCGTCCCGCGGGGGACGCTGCTGGCCGCGGACGGCGGGACTTTGTCCATGCTGAAGGCTGCTGAACCGCGCGTTGCCGGGAAAACTGTCGCCGGGAAAACTTGCCTCGCCCCTTCGCTTGCATTAGCATCGCGCAACTTTTCTTTGAGGAACCATGGCCAAACGAACAGGTAGCGGACCGGCAACCGCCGAGAGCATGGCGACCAAGCAGCGCGACATTTCCGTGTCGGAATTCTTTCTCAAGAACCGGCACCTGCTGGGGTTCGACAGCCCACGCCGGGCGTTGCTGACGGCGGTCAAGGAGGCGGTGGACAACTCGCTGGACGCCTGTGAGGAAGCCGGCGTGCTGCCGGAGATCGCGGTCGAACTTGAACAGATCGCCGACAACCGTTTCCGCGTCACTGTCACCGACAACGGACCGGGGATCGTCAAGAACCAGATTCCGAAAATTTTCGCCAAGCTGCTGTACGGCTCGAAATTTCACCGGTTGCGGATGTCCCGCGGCCAGCAGGGCATCGGCATCAGTGCCGCCGGCATGTACGGTCAACTCACCACCGGAGCCGCCACGCGCATTCTCTCGCGAATCAAGGGCGCCAAGAAAGCGCATGCCATGGCGGTGCAGATTGACACCAAACAGAACAAACCGGCCATCCTCAGTGACACGGAACAGGATTGGGAGCCGACTTTCCAAGCGGTCACCGCGGTCGGCGAGCCGGATGGTCCGCCGGTCATCTCGAAACACGGCACTTCGGTCTCCATCGAGATGGAAGCTGCCTACCAGCGCGCCAAACAATCGGTGGACGAATTCCTGAAGCAATGCGCCATCGTCAACCCGCACTTGACGCTGCACTACCGGCTCGCGCTGCAAACGAAAGCCGAAGCGGCGGCCGGCAAATCGGAAATCACCGCCATCACTTACCGCCGCGCCGTGACCGAGATGCCGAAGATTCCCGATGAGATTCTGCCGCACCCGCACGGTGTGGAGCTCGGCTTGTTGATGCAGATGCTCAAGGACACGGAAAGCCGGACGGTGCGTGCGGCCTTGGCCAACGATTTTTCGCGCGTCAGCGCCCAGACGGCCCTGGACGTCTGCACCCGGGCCGGCATCGACCCAAAAACCAACCCGACCCGCATCGCCCACCACGAGAGCGAGGCATTGTACAAGGCGATCAAGGAAACCAAGCTGATGCGGCCGCCGACCGACTGCCTGTCGCCCATCGGCGAAGCGCAGATCCTCGCCGGCCTGCAAAAGGAGATTGCCGCCGACTTCTTCACCGCTGTGACGCGCGAACCGGCGGTGTATCGCGGCAATCCGTTCCAGATCGAGATCGGTCTCGCGTTCGCGCGCCCCCAGGAAAACGAAGGGGTCGGCGCCGAGGAACCGGTCCGCGTCCTGCGGTTTGCCAACCGCGTGCCGTTGCTCTACCAGGCCGGTGCCTGCGCGATGACCCGGGCGGTGATCGGGGTGAACTGGAAATCCTACGGCCTGAGCCAGCCCAAGGACGCGCTGCCCATCGGTCCGGTCCTGGTCCTCGTGCATCTGGCGAGCGTCTGGGTGCCGTTCACCAGCGAAAGCAAAGACGCCATCGCCAGCTACGCCGAGATCATCGACGAGTTGACGCTCGGCCTGCAGGAGTGCGGCCGGCGGCTGGCGGTGTTCCTGCACAAACGCCATCGGGAACTCGAAGCCGCCCGCAAACGCAGCTACATGGAACTCTACATCCCGCACCTCGCCCTCGGCTTGAAAAACATTCTCGATCTGACCGACAAGGAAGAACACAAGGTCGTCGGCAACCTGAAAAAGATGCTGGAAAAAACTCACCTGGACGTCTGACCCCAAAGGACCCGCCATGCCCAAGACCAAGAACGCCCCCGCCGCACCGACCGTCGTGTCCAAGAAAGCCGCGGCCCAGAAAATCGTGTCGGTGGCGCAGGAAATCCATGCCGACATCATCAAAAAACACCGCAAGCCGTCGATGGAATTCCCGATCCGCTCGTTGCAGAACGTGAAGTACGACGTCAAGCGGGGGCACTTTGAGATTCTCGGTCGCACCGCCACGCGCACCTTGTCGTACAACACCGTCAAAACTTTTGCCCAGTCGATGCGCCTGCTGGCCACGACCAAGAACGACCTGCTGGACAAGGACGACATCGCCGGCAAACGCGAGGTGTACTACAACAGCAAGAGCTGGGGCGAATGCCGGTTCGATGAGCAACCGGAAAGCGACACGCTCCTCGACGACATCGAAGCCATGCTCGCCATCAACCGCGAACAGCTCGGCTACATTCCCGAGGAGCGCGGCGGCGACGTCACCGGCCCGCTGGTGGTCATCGACCAGGACCCGGCCACCGGCAAACCCATCCGGATCGACTGCACGAAGCTCGGCAGCGGCGCCTGGAGCATCCCGTCGCGCGTCGAGCATCTGCGGTTTGAGGCGAGCAAAGCCAAGTTCATCCTCGCCATCGAGACCGCATCGCTGTTCCAGCGCTTGGTGCATCATCGTTACTACGAGCGCGCCCAGTGCGTCCTGATCTCAATGAGCGGCGTCCCCACCCGCGCGTGCCGCCGCTTTATCCGCCGGCTCGCCGATGACCAGCATTTGCCCGTGCTGGCCTTCACCGATGGCGACCCCTACGGTTACTGCAACATCTATCGAACCCTCAAGGTCGGCTCCGGCCAAGCGGCGCACATCAATCGGTTTTTCTGTGTGCCACAGGCGCACTATCTCGGCGTCACCCCGCAGGACATCCACGACTACCAGCTTGAAGACGCCACGCACCCGCTCGAGGAAGCCGACATCAAACGTGCCAACGATGCTCTCAAGAACGATCCGTTCATCCGCCACCACAAGGAATGGCAGGACGCCTTGAACCAGATGATCAAGCTGGGAGTCCGCGTCGAGCAACAAGCCTTCGCCAAGCACGGCCTGAACTTTGTCCTCGACACCTATCTGCCCGACAAGCTGAAGAAAGCCCGCTTCCTCCCCTGACATGGGGCGGGCGGTGTCGCCCGGTTGCACTCGCACGCCGTGCTCCAATATCACGGATTGGCTGGCTGCGGTCTGTGGGCTCTGTTCCGGGGCCTGGCCCGTGAGCTAACGGCAGTTGATTCCGCTGAAAAACCCGGCGGACACGCCAAAGCGTGGACACGAACTCCCGGTTTCTTCGAGATTCTGCGCGTTGGGTGTCCAGCCTTCAGGCGGCGTCGGTGGGGAGCCGAGGATTTGGGTTGCGGGATGCGAATTGACAAATCACCGTCCCTTGCGACAATCGTGCCAATGAGCAATTTCAAACCGACGAAGGTTCCTGTTGCCGGAATTACCACGGCGGGTTTCCGCTGGCCGGCGTTCTCAAAAGAGTTCATGAAACTCTGGCACACGGAGATGCGCCGGCTTTTGCGGGGAAACTCAGGCGGGACGATTTTTAAGGCGGTTGATTACCCGGACGGTTTCCGCAGTGATGTTTATTTTTGGAAGGAGATGCGCCTGTGGGCGGCGCTGGCATACGCCTACGCTGACCTCGGAGGCGACAGTGTTGCAGGTTTGGCGCACGACTTGCTCGCCGCTTCGGCAGGTGACCCCAAGAACCTTGAGGCTGCCGTTACCTTCCGTCTTGCGCTGGAAGTTCCTGACGTGCTGAAGATGGCCCGTGCGGGCGTAGCGGATATGCGGGCGCGGATCGGTGCCGAACCAGCGGAGTGGGCCAAGGAACACCTCAAAGCCGCTGGGATGACTCCTGACCAGATCGAAAAGTCTGCAGCCCAGTGCGCGTATTCGAAGTGGCCGGGGGGAGCGACGGAGTAATCAGGGGGCACTGTTCGCCATCAACATGCGGGTGGCAACACAGCAGGTGGTGGGCATCAGCAAAGTACCTGTTTCCGAACTTACGGCGGCAGCGGAGGGCTTGGAAGTCGCAAATCCTGCAAGCTACCTCTTGGCTGCGATCAAGGCCGAGTTAGAGCGGAGGTAAGTTCAGTGATGGAGGGTGCGCAATCGCGCACCGTGCGGGCAAGTTTGATCCGATCGCAGAGTGCGCTGACTTGTCAGCCTAATCAGGGTTTAATTAATCAATGTTGAAATGATTTATTTAACCGATTTTTTTCATTAATATTTCTTTGCTAAGACCAACGGCTTATGCTACTTTCTCAAGTGAGATTTGGTGGGGTTCGTGTTCACGATGATGCGAGCTACGTTTTTTCAAAAAAAAATGGACAGATGTCAGGTTTTTTGTGACGTATTTTTGCGGATGATTGGATGGCGGAACAGGCGAAAAATCGGTGAACAGTTTCGGAATACAAACGATAAGCCCAAGCGGGGTTTGGTGTCGGCATACGCTGGATTTTGGCGTGGCCGGTGGAGTGATCCGGTCATCTCGCTATTTCTTGACCATTGATTCCGCTGCCCCCCCCCGCGGACCCGCTAAAGCGTGGACACCGAACGCTCGGTTTCTTCGAGGTTCCGCGCGTTGGGTGTCCAGCCTTCAGGCGGCGTCGATGGGGAGCAAGG
>Ga0114951_10005410_pt1 | contig 11809 bp, 6 predicted proteins | sample AM7aDNAmetaG_FD_88677 | JGI IMG/M metagenome (GOLD analysis project Ga0114951, IMG submission 88677) | Freshwater microbial communities from Finland to study Microbial Dark Matter (Phase II) - AM7a DNA metaG | ecosystem: Environmental > Aquatic > Freshwater > Lake | place: Finland: Lake Alinen... | reverse complement strand
CTTAAAGAATTCTATAATAAGGGATTAATCTATAAGGGCTATACCATTCAGCCTTACTCGCCAGCCGCCGGTACGGGCCTTAGCTCGCATGAGCTGAATCAGCCGGGGTGTTATCGGGATGTGAAGGATACGACGGTGACGGCGCTGTTTGAGATCGAAGATCGTGACGCGAAACGCGTGACGCGAAATACGGAAGAAGGCGAGTCACGTGTCACGAGTCACGTGTCACGTCTTTATTTCATGGCCTGGACGACGACTCCGTGGACCCTGCCGTCGAATACGGCCTTGTGCGTGGGTCCGGATATCAGGTATGTTCTGGTGGATACGGTAAATCCGTATTCGAATGAGCCTATCAGAGTTATTTTGGCTAAGGAGCTGGTTAAGAATTATTTCGATGCGGCAAAGCATCCGTTTGAGATTCTTGCTGAATTCTCGGGCCGGGAGCTGGAGGGCATACGTTATCATCAGCTGATCGACTGGGTTAAGCCGCAGGGTGATGCTTTCCGCGTTATCACGGGAGATTTTGTGACTATTGAGGACGGTACCGGGATCGTTCATATCGCCCCGACTTTTGGAGCGGACGATGACCGCGTGGCCAAACAGAATGGCATCGTGCCACTGCTGGTACTGGATACCGACAATAAAACTCAGCCGCTGGTTGACAAGAGGGGTCGGTTTTTCCCGATAGCCAATCTGGATAAAAAATATGTTGATGAATTTGTTAATCAGGATACTTACGGTGCTTTTGCCGGTAGGTACGTGAAAAATGAATATGATGCAACCTTTGCTCCGGGTGCTGAAACAGCGGACGTGGAGATCTGCGTGATGCTGAAGCAGCAGGGCAAGGCGTTCCGCATTGAGAAGCATGTGCATAACTACCCGCACTGCTGGCGGACCGACAAGCCGATCCTGTATTACCCGCTCGACAGCTGGTTTATCAAAACTACGGCTGTGAAGGACCGGATGATCGATCTGAATAAAACCATCAACTGGAAACCCGAATCCACGGGTACAGGTCGTTTTGGGAACTGGCTGGAAAACCTGGTCGATTGGAACCTGTCGCGGTCGCGCTACTGGGGCACTCCGCTGCCGATCTGGGCAACGGAAAATGGTACGGAGCGTATCTGCATAGGATCAGTTGCTGAATTGAAAGCTGAAATCGACAAGTCGGTGGCGGCTGGATACATGGCGGCCAACCCGCTGGCGGATTTTATCGAAGGAAATAATACGGAAAAGAATTATTCGCTGCTCGATTTGCACCGTCCGTATGTGGATGATATTTACCTGGTTTCAGCCACCGGCAACAAGATGTTCCGCGAGCCGGACCTGATAGATGTGTGGTTTGATTCGGGTGCGATGCCGTTTGCGCAGTTGCACTATCCATTTGAGCATAAGGATGATCTGGATCATTTTTTCCCGGCTGATTTCATCGCCGAAGGAGTGGACCAGACTCGCGGATGGTTCTTTACGCTGCATGCCATCGCAGTGATGCTTTTTGATTCGGTATCGTTCAAGAACCTGGTATCGAACGGATTAGTGTTGGATAAGGATGGCAATAAAATGTCGAAGCGACTGGGCAACAGTGTGGATCCGTTTGAGGTGATCACGAATTACGGATCGGACCCGCTGCGCTGGTACCTGGTAACAAATTCGCAGCCCTGGGACAACCTGAAGTTCGATATGGCTGGCATTGATGAGGTTAGAAGGAAGTTTTTTGGCACACTATATAATACGTATGCATTTTTCTCGCTGTACGCCAACGTGGATAATTTCCACTATGCCGAGCCGGAAATCCCGATGGAGGATCGTCCGGAGCTTGACCGGTGGATATTATCGTTGTTGAACAGCCTGATTCATGAGGTGGATACGGAACTTGAGGACTACTCTCCTACCCGCGCTGCACGGGCGATCCAGGATTTTGTACTGGAAAATCTGAGCAACTGGTACGTGCGTTTGAGTCGCAAGCGTTTCTGGGGTGGCGATTACGATTCGGATAAGATATCGGCTTATCAGACGTTATATACCTGTCTGGAAACTGTTGCACGACTGGCAGCGCCGATCATTCCGTTCTACACCGACCGCCTGTTCCTCGACCTGAACGCCGCTACGGGCCGGAATACAGCTGAATCGATACATCTGGTGAACTTCCCGGTGGCTAATCATCAGGCCATCGATTCGGAGCTGGAGGAGCGTATGGCACTGGCACAGCGGGTATCATCGCTCGTGCTCGGCCTGAGGCGCAAAGTGAATATCAAGGTTCGTCAGCCGCTGACAAAAATAATGGTGCCAGTTTTGAGCGATCGATTTGAGAATCAGCTACGTACAATATCTGACATTATTAAGACCGAAATCAACGTAAAAGATATCACCTTCCTGGATGACACTTCGGGGATTTTAGTGAAGAAGATCAAAGCAAATTTCAAGCTTCTGGGCAAGAAGTTCGGTAAGCAGATGAAAGAAGTGAGTGAACTGATCGGCAGGTTTGATCAGGCGGATATTGCCTTAATCGAAAGGGAAGGCCGGTATATGCTTAATCTGGCTGATGGTGCGAGTGAACTGTTGCTGAGCGAGGTGGAGATATTATCGGAAGATATTCCCGGCTGGCTGGTAGCAAATGATGGAAATCTGACCGTGGCGCTGGATATCACGCTGACACCGGAACTGATTGAGGAGGGTATGGCGCGCGAGTTAATCAACAGGATACAGAACATGCGCAAGGACCGCGGATTTGAGGTAACGGATAAAATCAGGATACTGATACAGAAGCATCCGGGGTTGAATAGCGCTGTCGAGAACTTTGGGGAATTCATTGCTAATCAGACATTAGCCGTTGAAATAAGATTAGCAGAGGAGGTTAATGGTGAGGAGTCGAAGGAGATCGATTTAGATGAGGAAATGAAAACTTTTATTCAAATCACACGTATATAGGCAATCGTTTTACAAGTAAAAATTTATATATTTCGAAAAACATCGGAATCATGCAAGAAAGAACAAGATATTCGGACGAGGAGCTAGTTGAATTCAGGGAGCTGATTGTAAATAAAATTGAGAAGGCGAAAAAAGATTTCGATTTGCTTAAGCAGACACTGGCCAATCAGGATGGTAATGATACTCAGGATACCTCACCAACGTTTAAAGTTTTGGAGGAAGGTGCCACTGTTTTATCGCGCGAGGAAGTAGGCAAGCTGGCTCAGCGCCAGGCTCAGTTTATCCAGCATTTGCAGGCAGCTTTGGTACGTATCGAGAATAAAACATATGGCGTATGCCGTCAGACTGGCAAGCTGATCTCGAAGGAGCGGCTGCGTGCTGTTCCGCATGCCACCTTATCGATTGAGGCGAAGAACGAGCAGAAGTAGTCGGCAGTCGGCAGTCGGCAGTACTCAGTCTTCAGGAGGCAGTGAGCAGGAAGCAGTCTCGGAGAGTTGTCATTCCCGCGAAGGCGGGAACCCCGTCCCTGACGACGAAACTTCGCAGGAGGTCCATTTTGTAACAATTTATAAATCTGCCTGTCCAATCCACTAAACCCGATACCCGATACCCGATACCCGATACCCGATACCCGATACCCGATACCCGAAACCCGAAACCCCAATCAAAGATTTATGTCAAAACAGTTTAAGGTAATTTTGCTTGTTATCCTGGTGCTGGTCCTGGACCAAGTAGTTAAGATCCTGGTTAAGACGCATATGTCGATTGGGGAAACTATTCCGGTAATCGGCAACTGGTTCAAAATTCATTTTGTCGAGAACCGTGGGATGGCTTTTGGTGTGACTCTCGGTGGAGTTTGGGGCAAGATTGCGCTAACGGTTTTTCGTTTGATAGCGGTTGTCGCCCTGGCAATTTTCATCAATAATATGATCAAGAAGGGCATGCCGATCGGGTTTATCCTTGCATTGGGACTGGTTACAGCAGGTGCTGCGGGCAACATTTTCGACAGTGCTTTTTATGGTTTGATATTTAACGAATCGACCTATCATAATTCAATGATTCCGGGCAGCGGCGTTGCTGAGCTGTTTCCGAAGGGTGGCGGATATGCGCCGTTTTTGCAGGGGTCGGTAGTTGACATGTTATATTTTCCGATTATCGATACGACCTGGCCAAGCTGGGTTCCCATTTGGGGCGGTCAGTCGTTCACATTTTTCCGTCCGATCTTCAATGTAGCAGATTCGGCGATCACTTGTGGGGTGATCTGGATACTGATATTCCATCGGAAGGCGTTGAAGACTATTTAACAGAATGCCGTGGTAAGGGACGGGGTCCCGACGTTCGTCGGGATGACACTTCTATCGATTAAAAATTAGGGTGGAAAATTCCATTTTGGTTGGATTTGTGCATCTATTCTCTTAAAAAGAGAAAGTGATAGTCTACCAATTTTTTGTTTACATCATGGCTACGGAAAATAACCGGGTCATTTATATTGGGGTCACAAGAGATCTCAAAGTCAGAGTTGAACAGCACCGCGATCCATCGAACAAGGGTTTTACAGGCAGATATAACATTCATAAGCTGGTTTACCTGGAAACCTTTGGCTTCATCGAAGACGCGATACATCGGGAAAAACAATTGAAAGAGTGGAGGCGCACCTGGAAGGATGACTTGATTAACAAATCAAATCCACAATGGCATGATTTGTCAACAACGTTATAATTACTAAAGCATTTGGGTGCGTCACTGAATCTCCCTCGGCAGAAGTGTCATCCCGACGAACGTCGGGACCCCGTCGCTTACCACGAAATTACGCAGGCGCACCACTACCACTTCACTGTCCCACCCACAGAGGCTGCCGTTACGGTACCACTGACGGCCACATTTTGCGTGGTAGCGCCGGTGGATGCGAGTGTGATGTCGCCTGATGGAGTGCCGGCAGCCGCATTGGTTAATCGAACATATATCGTTGTTGAAGAAACCGTCCCATTGGTTTGTGGAAGGGTGACCGAACCGGCAAAATCGGAAGTTCCGGAAATCTTTGAAACTTCAAATCCGGTGGGAGCAATGATGGTAATATCGGTTGATAAATCGGACCCTGAAACTGTAAAGTTCTGTGCAGCTGAAGCTGTTCCGCTGCAGGATGTGAAGGCTGAGAGTGTTGCTGTTATAGAAATTGATGATGTTGCGGCAGCGCCATAGGTGATGACTACGAGGCCATTGCCTGAATTTACGGTTGCAGTGTTGATCTGATTTTCGCCCACATTGTAAGAACCGCCGCCACCGGATCCGCCGTCGCCGCCGGCCCCGCCACCCGAGTATCCGCCACCGCCACCGCCGGTATATCCGCCAGCACCGCCACCGCCGAAGCCTCCCTGGCGACAGGCGCCAACAGCCATAGTTGAGCCCTGAAGCCCGCCATTTGCTCCATTTGTGAAAGATGACCCTCCGTAATTTATTGTACCATAGTTTGTTGCGCCCTCTGAGTTTCCACCGTTACCTGTCAGTCCACCACCACCTGATCCGCCCTGAAAGCCACCATTGGCGCATCCGCCGCCACCAGTGCCATCGGCACCACCGGCGCCAGGTGAGGCCGTTACCCCGCTCCCGCCGCTTGTACCGGTTAATGCATCGCCGCCAATGGCCCCCGCATAACTCAGGCGGGTGGTTGCTCCGCCGCCGCCGCCAGCTACTATCAGCGCTGAATTGTTGGATAAAATAACATAAGATGCTCCGCCACCTGAACCGCCAACTTCCTGGGGAAGTGTGGCAGTAGCATAATCATCCTGTGTGCCGTCGAGGCCACGTTGTCCGACTACAATTTTAAGTACCTGGCCAGCCGTCAGATTAAAATCACCGGTCATCCGGGAGCCATATCCGCCCCTGACACGCAGTGTATTATAGTTTGCTCCGCCACCGGCACCTTTAACATCGATATGATAGGTTCCATTTGCCGGAACTGTCCATTCCTGGATGCCTTGAGTATTGATTGTCACCTTACTGTCGAGGCTGGTGCCTGTATAAGCAGTGTTGACCTGAGCCTGGGTAGGACCGGTTCGGCCGGTTGCCGAGGCATTTGTAAAAGAGCACGATGTATAGGTAATCGTAACCAGACCGTTGCCTGACCGGACTCCGGCAGTATTGACCGGTTCAGTTCCGGCATTATAAGATCCTCCACCACCACCTGATTCCTGGCCACTCCAGGTGCCACCCTGACCGCCGCTGTAACCCCCTCCACCGCCAGAACGGTTTAATGTATTATGCCATCCACCGCCGCCGCCGCCAAATCCTCCGTCGCCACCCTGATAGCTTCCTAAATGACCTTCCGTTCCACCAATAAGACCATTGATAAATGATTTCCCTCCAATAGGATAAACATCTCCTTCAGCTCCACTACCTCCATCGGTAAGAAAACCGCCGCCACCGGCAGCTGCTCCATTGGCAACACCTGAACTCCCACCATTCCCGGAGGTTCCGCCACCTGTTTGATAGGTACTTCCTCCCGAGCCAGTTGCGTATGCATTCATCGTGGCTGTGCTGCTTCCAGCATTGGTATACCCTCCACCGCCACCCGCTATCACCAGTATCGATGCCTGATTGTTATATGGTGACCTGATCACGAAAGATCCACCGCCTCCACCACCGCCGGTTGTTCCAGAAGTGGTACCGTCGGACCCGGTTTGGCCGACTGCTATCTTAATAATTTCACCCTGAGTTAGGCTGAAGGAACCCTTGATATCGGCACCGAGTCCGCCGCTTCTGGCGCCCTGTGCCCCGTATGCCCTGATGATGTAGATCCCGGAAACGGGAACTGTCCATTCCTGTATTCCCTGAGTATTTACGGTAACCTTGCTGTCAAGGCTGGTGCCTGTATAAGCAGTGTTGACCTGTGCCTGGGTAGGTCCGGTTCGACCGGTTACCAAGGCATTGTTAAAAGAGAAAACTGTTTGCCCGAAAGCGGATGTTGAAAAGGTCAAAACGATGACCTTTAAAACACACAGAAGATATTTAATTTGATGCTTCACACCAGGGTGCGGTAAAAAGGGTGCCATTAGCCGGAACCGGTAAATACCGAATTGGAAAATTTATTTTTATTTGCTGATTAACAACAACATATAACCAACCAGGAATTGGTATTCAGATCCGGCAATTGGCTTAAAGGCAAAAAAGGAGCTGAGTATGATCGATAATGATCCTCACATAGGGCAGAGGGCAAAAAATTAGTGAGCGAAGCGAACCTATTAGGAGCGCAGCGACAATTAGCGAACACAGTGAGCATAGTTAGCGAGCGTCAGCGAGCACAATTACCACTTCGCCGTCCCACCCACCGAAGCTGTAGTGACTGTTCCTGTGGCTGCAAGGGTTTGTGTGGTTGCATCGTCGGAGGCAAGCGAAATATTGCCTGATGGCGTGCCGGTAGCAGTGTTGGTGAGGCGAACATATATTGTTGTGGAAGAAACTGTTCCACCTGATTGGGTCAGGCTGACGGAACTGGCAAAGCCGGAAGTCCCGGATGTTTTGGAAACTTCAAATCCGGTAGGTGCAGTAATGGTAATATTGTTTGATAAACCGGAACCTGAAACGGAAAAGTTTTGAGAGGAAGAAGCTGTTCCGCTGCAAGTGGAGAATGCGGACAATGTTGCTGTTATACTAATAATTGGATTTAAGCCTGAGCTATAGGTAATAATAACGAGGCCATTGCCGGATCTTGAGCCGACTAAATTGGTTTGATTACTTCCTGCATTGTAAGATCCCCCTCCACCACCGCTGCGCAAGCCGCTTTCGCTGGAATATCGATACTGGCCACCACCACCACCAGAATATCCGCCACCTCCACCACCGGCATAGGCTCCTGATCCACCACCCCCAAATCCCCAGCCACCGTAGTTTGAAGAAGCACATCCTCCCCCCGAGCCACCCGCACCTCCATTAGCTGGTGAATAGCCGCCGCCGCTCCCGCTGGCCGCACCATTACTGAGGTAGCCACCGCCACCACTTCCATATCCGCAATCAAATCCGCCAATATCATAATAACCAATATTCCCGCCATAACCGTCGGTACCTCCTGCTCCGGAACTATTTACTCCAGATGTCCCTGTGGAAGCATTTTTGCCGGTATCTCCATTGTAGGAAGCTCCACCACCACCGCCTGCAACCAAAATAGGTGATCCGCCTTTGATTACCCCGGAGCCACCCCCACCACCAGGTCCCAACGTGTTTGAATTCCCCTGGCCACCGGTATATATGGTTAGTACATCATCTGTTGAAACTGAAAATTCGCCCTTCATGTGGGTACCATAACCGCCCAATGTGCCTTCAAAATTTCCCCCCTGAGCTCCCCAGACTTCAATAGTAACTTTACTCACACCGGCAGGGATTGTAAAAGGTTGAACAGAACCTGTATAAGAAAAGGTTTGTTCCATAATCACTGCACCAGTTGACCAGGTAACCCCGCCGACAAGTGTTCCCGGATAATTTCCGCTGGCATTATCGGCCAGTGTTGTTCCGCTGCCGTTGCTCATTTTATAGTAGGCAACCAGGCCGGTTTCATTACCGTTAAGCTCAACATCCTTATAAGTTGAGATTTGCGAAGCCGTACGAACGTTATTCCAAATTCTTACTTCATCGAGCGATCCGGTCAGGTATTCTGTTGTTCCACCCAGTGATCCTAGGCAACTGATGGCATTCATCTCCGGCAGATTAACATTAGCCGCTGCCCGCTGGTCTGCCTGAGCACCATCGAGATAGCTTGTGAACAGGCCATTTTTCGACCAGGTCATGGCAAGATGGTGCCAGGTTCCGTCCTCTATGGTTGCTTTGGCCCCGGCCGAAATACCTGCGGTTAGAGCATCAGTTGAGATAATATCGGTTTTGTTGGCTCCATCTCCGTTATAATATCCTGCGACGATATAACCAACTCCCGTCTGCACGCGGTAGGCTGAATTCAGGTTGCTTCCCTTAAACCAGTACTCAACAGTTATTGCCGTTCCATTTGAAAAATTATTACTCCAGAGTGTTGCCGGAATGGAAACATAACCGTTTGAACCGTTGAAAGTAAGAGCGTTGCCTTGGGCCCAAGCTGAGTTATGGGCGAAAATGAACGCAAGGAAGAGAATAAAGACTCCGGCACCATGCGGCCGCAAGGGACGGGGTCCCGACTTTCGTCGGGATGACACTGCTGACGATTGTGAAAATGTGATAATATTCTTCATCCAGGGTGCCATTTTATGGTGCCTCCGACAGATACCGGGTTAACAGTGATGGTGGTAGTTGCGCATCCGACGCTGAAGATACCTGCACTGTAGTTACGGGCATAATAAGTTGTTGTTACAGCCGGGGAAACGATCAACGAGTTTCCCGTTGCTGGGCTGGTTGCCGTGCCCCCGCAACTCCCGGTATACCAATAAACGGTGCCGGAGACCCCATTGGCAGTGAGTGTGGAAGAGTTTCCATTGCAAATCGTAGAATAAGTCGGATTTATGGAGGTCGGTGCATCAGGAGCAACTTTGGTGTTATCAGAAACATAGGTCACGGTTACATAAGTGGAAATGCTGCTGCTCGTGCAACCTGATTCAGTTAGGATCACCTTAACATGAGCATAGCTGCTGCTGCCCGTATAATCAAGGGATGCACTCGTTCCCGAACAAACCGGTCCATTATCATCGTTTGAGGCCAGGTAAGTATCTGTGGACCAGTCGCGCAAGGTAATCTGAGAATTGTAGGATGCACCGCAGGTAGATATCCTTATGGATTTGGCACCCACGTCTTCTATGACAAGATAACTGTTCGAGTTCATATAAAATGAAGCACTGTTCCCAACGAAAATTCCGACATAAGCGTCATGTGATGACTGTCCAAGTTGTATTGTCGGATTGGTTCTGGTGCTCGGGGTCGCACATTGAGAGTACAGCCTTCTGGTACCCAGTGAAACGAGGCAAATTACAGTGATCAGGAACAAGATCCTCATGAGATTCTTGGTAAGTGACGAGGTACCCGCCTCCACGGGAATGACAACTCTCCGAGGGTGATAATTTGACTGGTTTACCATGTGGATTACTAGTTCTGAGAGGTGAGCGGCAAAAAGGATGCCATTAGCCTATACTTGGATTAAGCAAGAATGACGAACAGAGGCTAATTGTCTGTTTTGCTATACATTACAACTTGATAATAAACTATTTTCAGATCAATGAAAAGGCTTTGTGGCAAGAAAAGAAGATCAAATGATCGATAATGATCCTCTTATAGGGTAGAGGGCAAATGGCAGGAGGCAAAATTAGTCTTAAGGCTCAAGAAAAAGGGATAAAGTGAAGGAGTAAGGCTAATATTTAGCGAACGCAGTGAGCATAATTACCACTTCGCCATCCCTCCCACCGAAGCTGTAGCGGTGATCGATCCTGTTGCAGTTATGTTTCCACAGCCTCCTGTTAAAGTAACCGTATACGAATAACTACCGGCAACGGTTGGGGTACCGGAAATGGTTACCACATTGGCCGACCAGGAACCGCTCACTCCTGTGGGCAGTCCGCTGAAAGTTGCACCGGTAGCAACTGTTGTTGAATACGTAATATTGGTGATTGCTGAATTATTACAAAGCGTCTGGGTATCAGTTCCTGAAGCAGAAGTTAATGAAATAGTCGCAGCCGCAATAGCTGTCGATATTGAATTTGAACTTAATGGGACAATATTATTATTAAGAAACCTGGCTTTCTCTGCATCGTAGTTTTGAATAATTTCAGTGCCGGTTAATGCACGGCTATAAATTAATGCTTGTCCAATATTACCATTTAAATATTCACTACCAGCTGTTTTACCAATTTGCAGCAAACTACTTGTAACATTATGGCTACTTCCTGGAGCATCTGAAGCTAATTGTACCCCATTTATCCAAATACTTCTCGTTGTGCCATCAAACTGAGCAACTGCATTAAACCATGATGTTGCGGATGAAAGCGAACCGTTATGAGGATTTAAATCATTCCCCCACCAAGAATGACTATAACCATTCGTATTATCTGTTCTGAAACCATTGTATTGATAATTACTTCCTGTATTGCCTATACTAATAAATCCATACTGAACCCAGGTTGTTGGTATTTTAATCCAAACACTTAAATTATAGGAATTATTACCTGAAGGAAGATTTGTAGATGTGGCTCTATTAAAATATCCGTTTGATCCCAAATCGAAGTAGCCAGCTGAATTCCAGGTAATAACACTTGAGTTTTGCATGGTTACATCATTGTGGTTCAGAGTTAAATCATTCCATATAGCTCCAGTACCTGAATAAGATAATGGATTTAATGCGTCTAAATGCAATACCAGGTTTGATGTTACAATATCACCTGTCGAACCACACGTACAAGAAGAAGAATAATCAACGCGTATTGCATCACTATTAATCAGTGATGAAGTGGAATAAGTTGATGAAGTAGCGCCAGATATTGCTGCTCCATTTTTATACCATTGATAAGTAGGATCACTACCTCCATTTTGTACTGTTGAAGTGAACGTAACAGCCGCCCCACTGCAGATGATATTATCAGGGTCACTTGAGGTAATGGAAATGCTGGTAGTTGTAACCGTTATGGAGCCTGTCTCTGTTATATTTCCGCAACCTCCTGTTAAGGTAACCGTATATGAATAACTTTCGGCAACTGTGGGCTTACCGGATATAGTTACAACATTACCTGACCATGCACCGCTTACTCCTGTGGGGAGTCCGCTGAAAGTTGCACCGGTAGCACCTGTTGTTGCATAGGTAATATTGGTGATTGCTGTATTCTTACAAAGCGTTTGGGCATTGGTTCCAACGGCAGAAGTTAATGCGATCGTATTATTAACACAGTAGGTAAATCCTGCAAGGGTAGCAGTTCCGTCCGGAGTG
>Ga0114951_10005409_pt1 | contig 11810 bp, 7 predicted proteins | sample AM7aDNAmetaG_FD_88677 | JGI IMG/M metagenome (GOLD analysis project Ga0114951, IMG submission 88677) | Freshwater microbial communities from Finland to study Microbial Dark Matter (Phase II) - AM7a DNA metaG | ecosystem: Environmental > Aquatic > Freshwater > Lake | place: Finland: Lake Alinen... | reverse complement strand
TGCTGGACCGTTTGCGCGCGTTTAGGCGTCCTTGCCGGCCAACTCGCCCATACTGAACATCGGCATGAACATTGAAATGACGATAGCGCCTATGACAAACCCCATAATAACCATAATCAGCGGCTCTATCATCGAGGTCAGGCCTTTGACCGCGGTATCTACTTCCTGGTCGTAGAAATCGGCTATTTTGTTAAGCATGTTGTCGAGGCCGCCGGTCTCCTCCCCCACGCTTATCATCTGTATGACCATGGGCGGAAAAATATTGGCGTTTTTAAGCGGGTCGGCTATCCGGCCTCCTTCCTTGATTGAGTCGCGGCTTTTATAAATGGCCCGCTCAATTATCTTGTTGCCGGCGGTCTTGGCTACCGTTTCAAGGCCCTGCAGGATGGGTACGCCGGATTTTATCAGCGTGCCCAGGGTGCGCGTAAACTTGGCTATGGCGACCTTTTTAAGAAGAATGCCGACAACCGGAAGATTGAGTGATATCTCATCTATCTTTTCCTGTCCTTTTTCCGTGTTAATATACGTCTTAACGCCCCAGATGGCGCCACCTAAAACGGCAAGAATGTATAGTATGTAGTGACGAAGGCCGTCAGAGATGCCTATCATGATCCTAGTGGGAAGGGGAAGCTCGGCGCCGAAACCGGAGAAGATATTTTTAAAAACAGGAATTACGAAAAGCACCAGAAAAATGGTTATCAGGAAAGCCACGCCGCCGACCACGGCAGGGTACATCATGGCGGATTTGACTTTAGCCCTCAAGGCCTCAGACGACTCCAGATACGCAGAAAGCCTTTCCAGAATGATGTCCAGGATGCCGCCGACTTCTCCGGCCTTGATCATGGCGACATAAAGCTCGGTGAAAGCCTGGGGATGCTTGCGCATCGCGTCGGCTATGGAAAGACCTGATTCAATATCCGCGCGCAGGCCGGTCACGACTGTTTTAAAAGCCGGGTTCTCGGCCTGGGCCTCAAGAATATTAAGGCCCTGAACTATGGGCACTCCGGCGGAGACCAGCGTGGAAAGCTGCCGGGAAAAAATAACCACGTCGGAATTGTTTACTTTTGACTTAAAAAACTTCTTTTTAACGTCTTTTTGAATCAGCTCAATCACCGTCAGACGCTGACTTGCAAGACGGGAGAGGGCAGCTTTGTTATCCGCTGCCTCCACGACACCTTTCACCACTCTGCCGTTAGGTTCTTTTGCTTTATAAATGAATTGCATAAAAAATTAGGCGCTAATAATCAGGATTTAAGGATCACTTACTTATAGCCATTTGATCCTTACTACACTACATAGTTGTCAGCTGGTAATGGAAAGCGTCTTTTGCAACAGTTTTTTGAGGTCCTCAGGGTCGGCAGAACGCGTAATAGCTTCCTGATATGTTATTTTCTGCCTCCGATAAAGCTCCACAAGGGCCTGATTCATGGTCACCATGCCATATTTGCCGCCGGTCTGTATAACAGTGTTTATCTGCTCGACCTTCTGTTCCCGGATAAGATTTTTAATGGCTGATGTAGCCAGCATAACTTCGCAGGCGAGCACGCGCCCCGAGCCGGAGGCCGCGCTTAGAAGCTGCTGCGCAAAAACGGCCTGCAGAACAAAGGAAAGTTGCACCCGTATCTGCTCCTGCTGGTGCGGTGGGAAAACGTCTATGATGCGGTTAATAGTCTGCGCCGCATCCGAAGTATGAAGAGTCGCGAAAACCAAGTGGCCTGTTTCCGCTATATTAAGGGCGGCGCTGATCGTCTCAAGATCCCGCATTTCACCAACCAGTATGACATTAGGGTCCTGCCGCAGCACATGCCGCAGGGCCGCGCCGAAAGTCTCGGTATCGGAACCCACCTCGCGCTGGTTGACGATACTCTTCTTATGAGTGTGCACATACTCAATCGGGTCCTCGATCGTGATTATGTGATAGTTCCTGTTCTCGTTAAGGTAATCTATCATGGAGGCTAAAGTAGTGGATTTCCCGGAACCCGTGGGCCCGGTAATCAGAAGCAGCCCCTTGGTCAGCTTCATAAGTTCGTACACGACCGGAGGGAGATTAAGCTCCTCAAAAGTCTTGTATTTGCTGGGTATGGAACGGATGGCCGCGCCAACTACTCCGCGCTGGCGGTAGGCGTTCATCCTGAGGCGCCCCATGCCCTTGATGCCGAAAGCGAAGTCAAGTTCATTGGTGGCTTCGAAACGCTGGCGCTGAGCATCAGTCATGAGCGAGAAAACCAGGGTTTGACACATCTCCGGAGTGAGTTTTTCAAAAGGCGTGGGAACCAGGTCGCCGTCTATGCGGAACATGGGCGAGGCTCCGGCTGTGAGGTGGATGTCCGAGGCTGTTTTCTCGTGCATCAGTATAAAAAGCTCGCTCATTGTAACCATAATTTTTATCTCTGAAAAACAATTTCGCGTTCATCCCGCTTTTGGAGGGACCTTCACGCACGCTGTAAAATTCAGCCGCTCGACACAGCCTCTTGGAAGAATTATTCTATCATTTTTAATGTTGTTATCAAGGAGAATTTTAAACTTTTCCGGATTAATATCAGCTGAGTTTGCTCAGCAGGCATCTTTGTTGTTTTTTTGATAATTCCGGCAGAGCCATGATATCGTCAAAAACAAAAAACTGCCCGCCCGGTAATGTTTCGGGCCGCGGCAATACACTGGTGATGTTTTCGGAGTCACCAGCCTCTACCACATTATGATATCGGGGGAACACACCAGGAACGTCGGTATATCCGGGCTGAAAATAGACCCTCTCACTAAAAAAGCTCCTCGTCAGATTCCTGCGCCATTATATATTTCACTTTCTCATTCCCTTCGGGAGTGATGGCCTCAAAACCTGTTGGATCCGCTTCCTGAACGAGTTTTGCCGGCTCGTCAGGCAGAGGCAGAATCGGAATTCCCCGCGATTTCCCGGCCTTTGGCGCAGTCTTGCGCGCATTGGGTTTTGGCGCTATCTCTGCCCTGGCCGTAGCTTTGGACGAGAAATCCAGCAGTTCTATGGCGTTGTTATTTATGCCGCGAACTATTATATTTTTAGCTACGTCAACCTCGAACTGATAAATAAGCGGATCCTGTTTAGGCCTCAGCAGCCGATACTGGACCACGAAGATATCCCCGTGCAGGATAGTGGCCGACCATTCCTCATTTGAACCGCTGGAGGAAGTGGAGAGAAAGGAATTAGCGAACCAACTGGCCACGGTTCCGCGTCCGCCGGAGAGCTTGTAGCTCTTTACTGTTTCCAGGGCCTTGCGCGTGTTTTCATTTTCAAAAGCGGATTTGCCGGCGCCGGAGGATGCGGGGGCAGGCGCCGGTTGAGCCTCGACCCGGCCGATCTGTTCCGCTGAAGACGTGCCGGCCTCTTCGGCAGCGGCAGTTTTATCATAAGACTTCTCGGCCTTTGGCTCAATCTGTGTGGAGAAAGAAGCCTTTTTGGACTTACCGCCGCCGGCGAAATTCAACAGGGAAAATTCAGAAAAACTTACGCCGCCTCCGAGGAAGAAATAACCGAGGCCGCCAGCCGCCACGGCGCCGAAGATTATAAGGATGGAGATGAACGCTATTTTGCCGCGCCCTTTTCCTGGCGCCTGAGCGCTCTTCATGGCATTATCTTTTTGCTTCTGGGGCGACACTCCGGCCTTGTCCGTAACATCAGTTTCTTTACGGGCCGAGATTCCGCTGCCGGGCACCATTTCCGCAATTGGATTGAATGTCGGGATTTCACCGGCCGGAGCCGAGAACGCCGCGGGCTGCCAGGAATTCTGCTGTTGGGGCGGCTGAACCTGAGGCGCCGGCTGCCAGGAATACTGGGGCTGGACAGGCGCCGGTTGCGGCTGCCAAGCGTTCTGAGGATGGGCCTGAGGAACAGGCTGAGAAGCCGGCTGTATTGGCTGAGAAACCACTTCATCTTTGGCCTGAACTTTTTCACTTTCAGCGTTCTGCCCGGCCATAACCGTAAAATCGTACACGATATCTGCGGCCTGCCGCGGCAGGGTCGGCATGACGTCTTTGGGCGCGGCGTTTGCCGCAGCGGGGAAAGATTCGCTGCCGGCCACGCTCCCCTTATGCTCTTCGCTGCTGACGGGCGTAACGGGCGCAGGGCTGCGGCCCAGACTTCTGAGTTTGCGGCTTGTAAGAGCGCTGTTGTCTTTTAAATCTTTTCCTTCGGCAACAGTCCGGTCGGGCGATATTCCCTGACTTGCCGGAATATTTTTAAGTATGCCGCTTTCGCCGGCTGGTCGGACCACAGGTAAAGACGCCGCATGGAAACCGTCGGCAAAATCTTCTTTTCTCAGCTCTTCTATCTTTTTAATGGTCCCGGCCTCGGCGCTCAGCTCAGTCAGGTGCTGGATCTGGGAAAGTTCCTTTTCATTTATTTCAGTCTTATCAATCGCGCCTTTCAGTCTCCCCTCCAACTCGGCGATGCGCTCCCTGTTCTTGCGCTCCTCGGATTCCTTGGCGCGAATCTTCTCAAGGAGCAGATTCTTCTCCCAGCGGGCCGCCTCCAATTCCTCCTGGATCTTGGAGAGCCTGATATCAAACCGGTCCATCAGCTCATAATCGTTGGCGGGCTTGCCGGAGGCCTCGGATTCCTTGGCGCCCAAAATGTTGTCAATGGTATTTAAAAGATTCTCATAACCATACGGTTGGTCGTTTTTAGTTTCATAATAGGCGGCTCCGACACTGGAAGACCTGCCTGTCTCAAGTTCATACATACCGGAAATACCGCCCACCCGCGAGGAAATAACGCCTCCGACACCCACGCTCATGGCCTCAGCTATTTCAGCGACCCCTTCGGCCGCCTTCCAATCGCCGGGATTGTCGCCCGTAGCGGTCTCGGAGCACACAAGACTTCCCTGGCTGAAAGCCGGAAGAGACAAAAGATCAACCGGGGCGTAGGGGCCCAGTATATTTCCTTCCGAGTAGAACCAGTATTTCATATGAATATTCTACAAACAAGGTATAGAGGATTTTATACAAAGATGTGGCTAAATTGTTACAGCAGGAAAGGCTGAATGGCGCAGGCTGAACATCTCAGCAAAAAATAAATCCGAGAATTTACCGCAGGGAGCGGTCCGCTTCAGCAATATACAGTCAGCCTACAGCAGGGTCGTAGCGTGGGTCAGACGCCTCAGGACATTTTCTCTGCCCAGATATTCAATCATCCGGAACAAGGTTGGACCATCGGTGCGGCCGGAAACGGCAACCCGCACGGGATGGAAAACCTGCCCGGCCTTGAAAGCGTTGGCCTTGGCAAAAGCTCGCGTGGCAGCCTCTATCTCTATTTCCTTGAATTGGCCCAGGGAAGCGTAGGTTTCCCTTATTCCCTCAAGTATCTTTTTTGCCTCGGGATTTTTAAGGGTCTTCTCAACAGCCGCAGGATCGTATTTGACGTCTCTGAAGAAAAATTCTATCAGGGTGGGTATTTCGCTGAGCAGTTTGTACTTTTCCTGTTCCAGGGCTACGATATCAACCAGCGGGACCGGACTTTTATCCACCGGCAACCCGGCCGCCTGGATATAGGGCATGGCAATTTCCAGCAGCTTTTCTTTGGAATGCTGGCGGATATATTCGCCGTTCATCCAGTTAAGTTTTACCGGATCGAAAATGGCCGGGCTTTTCTGACAACCCTTGAGGTCGAACTTTTCTTCCAGTTCCCCTTCTTTAAAAATCTGCTGGCTGTCCACGGTGGACCACCCCAGCAGCGCCAGATAATTTCTCATGGTCTGGGGCAGATATCCCTGGTTGCGGTATTCCCCCACGCTGGTCGCTCCGTGCCGCTTGGACAGGCGGGTGCCGTCCGGGCCCAGGATCATGGAGAGATGCGCCAACTCCGGCACCTTCCAGCCGAGAGCCTGGTAGATATTTATCTGCAACGGCGTGTTGGAAATATGGTCATCTCCCCGGATCACATGAGTTATCTCCATCAAGTGGTCGTCTATGACGCAGGCAAAATTGTAGGTGGGATAGCCGGACGCCTTTACCATAATAAAATCATAAAGGAGCTTATTCTCAAATTTGACTTCACTATGGATAAGGTCGTTCCAGCCGGTGACGCCGTCATCTGGCATCCTGAAGCGGATGACCGGCTTGCGGCCCTGGGCCTCAAGTTCCCTTTTTTTAGCCTCGCTTAGATTCCGGCAGAGGCCTTCATACTTCGGCGGCCGTTTTTCAAGCTGGGCTTTCTTGCGCATTTCGTCCAGCTCGGCGGGGGTACAATAGCAATGATACGCCCTCCCGTTTTCAAGCAGCTCATCGGCGTATTTCTTATATATCCCCGCGGCTTCGCGCGCGCTTTGAACATAAGGGCCGAAGGAACCTTTCTCGGAGCCGTCAGGCATAGCGCCCTCGTCCCAGTTCAGACCGAGCCATTGCATACTCTCGTAAATTGACTTCACTGATTCGTCGGTGGAGCGCAGCTCATCAGTATCCTCAATGCGGAGGATAAAAGTGCCGGAGTATTTCTTGGCGAAAAGGTAATTAAAAAGAGCGGTCCGAGCGCCGCCGATGTGAAGGTGTCCGGTGGGTGAAGGAGCAAATCGTACTCTGTTCATGTAATTATATCCTTAAGATACGCGGGTTATAGAACTGCGTCACAGTCTGCCTACCTATCAGGCCTATTGATAATAGCAAATTTAAAAACTTCTCTGTTTTCGTGATTCTTTGATCAGTTCCCTGGCGTGCTTCAGACCGAGGTCGGAAGACTTGGTTTTACCGCCCAGCATCCGGGCGATCTCAAAAACGCTGGCTTCCGGATCCAGTTTTGTAACTTTTATCGCCGATACGCCGTTTTTTATGTTTTTCTCAACATAATAATGACTGCCCGCGAAAGCCGCTATCTGCGGCATATGTGTGATACAAAAGAGCTGTTTTGAGTCCGCCAAAGCGGCAATTTTTTCACCCAGCAGCCTGGCAACCGTGCTTCCGACTCCGGTATCAACCTCGTCGAAAACCTGCACCGGAATATTATCGTTGCCCGCCAGCGCGGTCTTCAGCCCCAGCATAACGCGGGACATTTCTCCGCCTGAAGCGGTAAGCTTCAGCGGCTTCAGCGGATAACCCGGATTGGCCGAGAACATGAATTCTACCGCGTCCAGGCCGGAGGCGGTAAAGCGCCCATCTTCGGTTTCAACAGCCACAAAAAACCTTACTTCTTTAAAGCCCAGACCGGAGATTTGGGTGAGCACGGCGGCCGATAATTTTTTGGCAGCGGCGGCGCGCCTGGAATGCAGCGCAGAGCCTAGTGCTGCCAGCCGGACTTCCGTTTTTTCCAGTTCGGCCGCAAGCTCCTTTCTGTCAAAAGAAGCGTTCTCAAGCCCGTTTATTTTTTCCTTCAACTCGTCCGCTTTGTTAAGGACGTCAGAAACTTCAGGGCCGTATTTTTTTTTCAGGACCGATATCTTATCCAGCCGGGAAAGGACGGCGTCCAGGCCGGCGGGATCCGTGTCCAGGCCGTCCGAATACCGCGACAGGCTGTCCTCGATATCTTTTAAGGCGATAACGGCCTGGGCGAGATTTTCCTTCATTGGCGCTGCGGTGCCGTCCAGCTCGGAAAGCGCCTCCAGATCCATTAGAGCTTTCTCAAGCCCGGCCACCGCGGGAGTCTCTCCGTCCGAGAGCCGTTCATAAGCCTGCTTGGAAAGAGTAAAAAGTTTCTGGGCGTTCTTAAGGCGGGGATACAGGATCTGCAACTCTCCCTCCTCCCCCTCCTTAAGCCCGGCCGCCTCTATTTCCCTCAACTGGAACCTGTAAAGATCGAGAAATCGGGCGCGTTCGTCTTCAGAAAGTGAAACGGCGTTAACCCGCTCCAGGAGTCTGCGGCGCTTTTCAAAAGAATCAGCGTAAGCCGCGGCTTCTTTTTCAAGCCGGCCATAGCGGTCAAGAAGTTCCAGCTGAACCTCCGGCTTCATCAGGCTCTGATGCTCGTTCTGGCCGTGAAAATCAACCAGGGCGTCTCCAAGCTCCGACAGGAAAGCCGCCGTAACGGGCCTGCCTTCCAAAAAACCACGGGTCTTTCCTCCGGAGTCCAGCTGCCGGCGCACTGAAAATTCCGGGCCCACGATCCCGCGCGATGATAATAATTTTTCCGGCAGGCCGGAAGAATTGAAAACACCGTAGACTTCCGCATGAGAGGCGCCGGTCCGGACCAGCTCGGAACTGGCGCGCTCGCCCAGCAGAAAACCGATAGCTTCCACTATTATAGATTTACCGGCGCCGGTCTCTCCGGTAAAAACGTTAAGGCCGGGCCCAAACTCAAGGCTGAGGCGGTCTATGATGGCAAAATCCTTTATCTCGAGTCGTTTTAACATACAAACATTTACCGCTCCCCCCACCTCAGTTTCCTGCGCAGAATGTCAAAGTGTGAGAAATCCTGCGGCACCAGCATTTCAAAATTCCTGGGGTATTTGCGGATGATTATCTTGTCGGCGGCCCGCAGGACTGAATTCTCCTGACCATCCAGGGAAAGAGAAACGCTGTGCCCGGGTCCCTGACTGCCGCCAACGACTATCGTTATATCAGAGAGAGAGGACAGCACTATAGGGCGGTGGGTCAAAGAATGAGGACAGACCGGCGAAAGCAGAAAGACTTCCAGTTGCGGCAGGACGATAGGGCCCAAGGCCGCCAGATTATAAGCCGTGGAACCGGTTGGGGTGGAAACTATGAGCCCGTCTCCGAAGTATTCGCTGAGGAACTGATGGCCGAAGTACGCGCGCAGGGTGAAAGCGCGGGCCTCCGTGCTTCGGATAACGCAATCGTTAAGCGCGGGATAGGGCCCCAATATTCTTTTCCCGCGCCGGAAAACCTCCACCGACAAAAGCTGGCGTTTTATCCTCTGAAAACCATTACTCAGGAAAACATCAAGACATTTCTCAAAATCAGATTGCTCTATACCGCTCAAAAATCCGAGGCCGCCGGCGTTGATGCCAAGAACGGGAATGCCGTACTTGATGACGTGACGGGCGGCATATAGCACCGTACCGTCGCCGCCGACCGTAATGCCGGCGTCGGCCTTCTCGAAGTTGCAGACTCCATCGTTGACACATACCTTGGAGATGCTGACTCCGCGGCTTTTAAAGCGCCGTTCCAGGGATTTCACGAAAACCAAGGCTTTCTTCCTCTTGGAATTATAAAACAACACCACGCTCTTAATACGTTTCATAAGGAATATAATACCAAAAAGGCAGTGGCGAGTGGTTAGTGGCCAGTGGTCAGTGGGGGGTACATACTATCCACTAGCCACTGCTCACTATTCACTAGTCACTATAATTCCAGTTCCATAGCCTCTCCGGCCCTGTTTTTTAAAAAGCGCTCCTCGCCGGCGCCGTGCCTTACCGCCACCCTGGCGCCGTCAGCCAGCACACGGACCTCAAATTTTGGACCTTCCAGATGCCAATCCAGCCCTTCTTCCGTGCCACGCCCCGTATATCCCGGCGTCTCCCGATCAGGGTCCTGACCGGAGCCCCAGTCGGGCCGTATCTCCAGTTCTCCGATAAGTATCCGGTCTTGCGGCCATACCCGCTCTATACGCGTTCCTGCTCCGGCAAGCGCGCCCATTATCTCACGCAGTTCTTCCGGCAGCGCGCCATACGGCAGAGCCACTTTTTTTATTTTCACCTGCCCCGCCAGTTCCCCTAAACCGCCCCAATCCCGCCGCGCCAGCGTGGATATGAACACGCCTTCCACTGAACGAAAGCCATAATGTAAAACGCAATTTGACAATTTGCGCCCGTTGATGCCGGGATTAAAGAGAAAAAGTCCGGCGCTGCCCTGCCTAACAGCCACCGAGCGAGTGTCAGAATCCGAGAACACGGACACTAAACTTTTCACCGGCAAAAAACCGGCCGCGAAAATTGTCAGGAGCGGAACTGCGGCAAGCATGTACAATCGTCTTTTCCCGAAACCGATTAGAGGAGCGTGCAGAAGAATGAACACAAAAGTAAAAAAAGCCGTCAGAGTGATAGCGGAGGGCGGGCTTACCATGACCGAAGAATACCTGAAGGCGGCGAACGCTTTCACGAGCCAGATGAACGCCCCCGCGCCGGCACCGGTCAGAGAGGTCACGAAAGCGGCCAGGAATCCGGACCAGGAAGAGAGCAGCGTCACAAACCCCAGCCCCATAATAATTCCGGAAGCCGGAACCAGCAGAACATTGGACGCTATGGAAATAAGAGAGATCTTATGAAAATAAAGCGCCATTAAAGGGTAGAGACCCGCCTGAGCGAAAAAGCTCACCATGATCACGCGTGAAACCGAACGCGCCGGCCCTTTCAGCCTTATCAAACCGTCCCAGAGCGTCATCCCGGCCGTAATGCCGTAAGAAGCGATAAAAGACATCCGGAAACCTGCGTCAAAAAGGGCGGCGGGTTCGATCAGCAGTATAGCCAGGCAGGCGATTATCAAACCCTGGAAGACTCCGGAATCCCTGTCGAGCAGATAGCCGCCCAGCGCGGCCAGGAACATTATATATCCCCGAACCAGCGGCGCTTCAAGTCCCGCCGCCAGCACGTAAAAACCGGCGAACAAGAGCGCCAGAAGTCCTGAATATTTTTTTCTTATTTTGAGCTTAGAACACAGGAAATAGACCAGGAAAGTGACAAAACCGACATTGGAGCCGGAAGCCACCAGCAGGTGCATGGCGCCGGAATTCTGGAACGCCGTCTTAAGCTCATCGGAAACGCTTTTTTTCTCACCCAAAACTATACCGGCCAGAACCGAGGCGCGATCGGCCGTAAAATTTTCATCAAAAATTTTCAGGGCATTCGCGCGGAACGCCGCCGCATGTCGTATAATAAACGGGGCTTTTTTAAGTACCGCGAGCCGATCCGCTCTGGCCTCGACTGTTATCCCCTGCTCGGCCAGATAACCGCGCCAATCCAGGTTCCCGGGGATAGCGTAATTGAACGGTTCAGCCAGCCCGGCGGTAAAAGCCACTTTATCGCCGTATGAGGCTCCCCCCATGTCGCGCGCGTACACCATAAAACTAATGTCCGCAGCCTCCCCCTCAACGGCGGAGGCTTCCAAGGTAAATCGCCAGGAACCGCGGCTGTGAACAGGATATTGCGCGACACGGCCTTCAACACGCACGCCGGAGGCAGACAAGGGGCCTTGGGCACGCGACGCGCCCGCCGGACTGTAAATACGGAATGCCAGGATACAGGCGACCCAAAACATCAGCAGCAGGAAAAGAGGCCGTTTATAATAGGAAAAGCGCATAATCCTCAGTGGTCAGTGAACAGTGTTTAGTGGACAGTAACAGATGCGCTGCCCGCTTGACCACTAACCACTAACCACTGTTGTTATACTTTCGTCCGGCCCTTCATGGCATAGCCAAGGGTCACTTCATCCATGTAATCGATATCCCCACCCAGCGGCACTCCGCAAGCGATGCGCGTTATGCCAGGCACGTAATCCTTTAATAGCCTAGTGAGATAAATGGCCGTGGTCTCCCCCTCCGTATCAGGATTGGTGGCGATAATTAGTTCGGTCACGGCGCCGGACGCTTTGCGCACCCGCTCGATCAGTTCATTCAGCCTGAGCCCTTCCTGGTTTACCCCGTCCATCGGAGATATCACCCCGTGCAGAACATGGTAGGAACCGTTAAAGGTTTTGCTCTTTTCTATTGCCGCCACGTCCTGCGGATGAGATACCACGCAGATTACCGAGCGGTTCCGTGATGGGTCAGCGCAGATCGGGCACAATTCTTCTTCGGTGTAATTGGAGCACTCGCGGCAGTAGCCGACCGAACTTTTTACGGTTCTCAGCGCCTCAACCAGCTCCTCTATCTGGACATCCGGCGTCTTTATCACATAAAG
>Ga0114951_10005408_pt1 | contig 11813 bp, 8 predicted proteins | sample AM7aDNAmetaG_FD_88677 | JGI IMG/M metagenome (GOLD analysis project Ga0114951, IMG submission 88677) | Freshwater microbial communities from Finland to study Microbial Dark Matter (Phase II) - AM7a DNA metaG | ecosystem: Environmental > Aquatic > Freshwater > Lake | place: Finland: Lake Alinen... | reverse complement strand
GTTCGCGACCACATGGTCCGATACCACCGATACGCCCTGCTTCTTGTCGAGCTCCAATTTGTTTCATCTCGATTCGTACGCGGAAAGTTTCAGCAAATACTTTAATTAGTTGACGGAAATCAACACGCTCATCAGCAATGTAATAGAAAATTGCTTTGTTACCATCGCCCTGAAATTCCACATCGCCTATTTTCATATCTAATTTAAGACTTTCGGCAATCTGACGGGCTTTTATCATGGTCTCATGTTCTTTAGCTTTAGCTTCGTTGAACTTTTCCAAATCATTTTCCTTTGCCTTCCGGTACACCCGACGAACTTCCATTTTTTCGGGATTCACATTGTATTTCTTCATCTGAAGCAAAACCAGTCGACCTACCAGCGTAACTTCGCCAATGTCATGCCCGGGTGAAGATTCCACAGCTATCACATCGCCTTTTTCGAGCGGAATTTTAGTGCTGTTGAGGAAATATCCTTTACGTGTATTTTTAAACTGAACTTCAATGAAATCAGTCTCTTTCTGGGTTTCGGGCAGGTCGCACATCCAGTCGAATGTACTGAGTTTTTGGGTTGAGTTGCGATTGCATCCCTTTTTGTTCATGCAGCAACCGCCATTATTTAGTTTGTAATCCATTATTTTAGTTTTTTTGTAGAGACGTTGCATTCAGCGTCTTTACGAATAAAGTTTTTATCTTTTCAGTAACATGATTACCTTCAACACCAGATCGAAGAAAATCATTTTTGCATTTACGTTTTGTTCAATTTGTCTTTCTGCCAAAGAAAATTCACTCATCAAATCCTCTACATTCCGCTCATTAATAAATGGTGAAAACCGTGTTGAAAATTCTGCTTCAGGCGTTGACATATAATTGAGTTCCGGTTGCTGTACATTACGAATAAAGTTCTCCCGTGTCATTCGCTGTGCGTAACTCAGAAAATTTTTCTGCCGTTCACGACCAATTGACGATGAAGCCATATCTTCCGACCATTTCCGAAGAGTTTTCAATGAAGCATGGTCTTTTTTATTCCCAACCTGCCAGGCTAACCGCATAATCATCACAAAACGGTCGAAGTTTTGCTTGTTTTCATCCGTTTCGCTAAGCACCGAAAGAGCATTGAGATAACTTCCATTTGCAATGTGCGCTGCATAAACCGCATCATCCTGCTCAATCTCATATTCGTTGTTGCTCAAAAGTGCTTGTACAATATCAGTTTCATCCAGCCGTGGAATATGAACGTGTTGAGTTCTCGAAAGAATTGTTCCGATAATTTGATCTGGTTCGTTTGAAACTAACAAAAACACTGTTTTTTCCGGCGGTTCTTCCAGTATTTTCAGCAACTTATTGGCGCAGGTTTCGTGCATTTTTTCAGGCAACCAAATAATCATTATTTTATATTCCGATTCATAGGTTTTCAGACTGAGTTTGCGAAGAATTTCCTCACTCTCACTAGAATAAATCAATCCCTGTTTTGCATCGTCCGAGATTTTAGCATACCATTCGTTTATTCCGAAATAGGAATTATTAATCACCATCGACCTGAATTCAGAAATAAAATCATCACAAACAACGCTTTGTTTGCCTGTAGGTTTGATAATTGGAAAAACAAAATGCAAATCAGGGTGAGCCAGTTTAGCAAACTTCATGCACGAAGGACAAACGCCGCAAGAATCAGAAACGGTACGTTTTTCACAACAAATATATTGAGCATAAGCAATAGCAAGCGGTAATTTCCCTATACCTTCAGCACCACGCAGAAGCTGTGCATGAGGTATTCTTTGTTCGTTTACCGAGTTGATAAACCGCTGCTTTTTATCTTGTTGACCTATAATTTGTGAAAATAACACCCTGAATAGTTTATAGTTGGCAGTTTATAGTTAACAATAATCTGTTGATTCTTACTTGCTGTTGCTAATTAACCTGCAAATATACAAAAAAGAAAAGAAATCGGGAAATTATACAAATATCAATAGTAACCAGAAAACTAATTTATATATTTTTTTTGCTTTATGATATAATTATTGGAATTTTTCTTAATTTTGAACGTTTTACAGTTATAGCTGTTATTAATATTTATATTTATATATTCTGAAATGGGAGAATTAGAAAAAAAAGCAACTCAAAAAAGTTCGATTGAAAATCAGATATTGGTAATTTTTGGTTCGAATGGTGATTTGGCGAAACGTAAGTTATTACCGGCAATATTCCAGCTTTATCTGGATAATTTATTACCGGAGCAATTTGCGGTTATAGGGGCAGGAAGTCAGGAAAAAACAGAGGAAACAAACCGTGTTGATGTTCGGAACTCAATGATGGAATTTGCCAGAATCGGTTCAACAGAAAACCCTGATAAGTTGAATTTATTTCTGGAACATGTGTATTATCAAAAGGTAAATAATCAGATAGAAGAGGATTTTGGGCTGTTGAAAAATTACATTGACAATTTATCCGAAAAGCTGATTATCAAACAAAATATCATATATTATTTTTCCATTCCACCTTTTCTGTACGAAGTGGTGGCGGCCCATCTGGTCAAATTCGGGCTGAATACCGAGGAAAATGGCTGGAAGCGAATTATTGTTGAAAAGCCGTTTGGTTATAGTTTAGATACGGCTGTGGATTTGGACAAAAAACTTCGTGCCGGATTTAATGAAGATCAGATTTACCGTATAGACCATTATTTGGGCAAGGAAACGGTTCAGAATATCATGGTGACACGGTTTTCGAACGGTTTTTTTGAACCTATCTGGAACAGGAAATACGTTGACAGGGTGGAAATTACGGCTTCCGAAAAGATTGGCGTTGGGGCGCGTGGTGGATATTACGATACATCCGGTGCTATTCGCGATATGATTCAAAATCACCTGCTTCAGGTGCTGGCCGTGGTGGCTATGGAACCGCCGTCGATATTTGATTCCGAGTCCATTCGAAACGAAAGTGTGAAAGTTTTGCAATCACTGCGACCAATAAAACCAACCGAAATAGCCGAAAATGTTGTTCGGGGTCAGTATATTGAAACAATGGTGGACGATGTGATTCAAAAAGGTTATAGGCAGGAAAAGGATGTGAAGCCAAATTCCAAAACTGAGACTTTTGTGGCGTTGCGGGTGTTTGTGGATAACTGGCGCTGGAGTGAAATTCCATTTTATATCAGAACCGGAAAATGTTTGCCAGAGCGGGTAACCGAAGTGGTTATTCACCTGAAACCTGCTCCGCATCAGCTTTTCAAGCAGCGTTGCGTGGCACAATCCACCAACATGATTATTCTTCGGATTAGTCCTGATGCCGGTGTGGCAGTCGATTTTGGAATGAAAATACCCGGTGCAGGATACAAAGTGCAAAACGTGAATATGGCTTTTCATTATTCCGATCTGGCTTCGAACAAAATATCCGAAGCGTATGAACGTTTATTGTTGGACTGCATGATTGGCGATTCTACGCTTTATGCGCGTGCTGATGCAGTGAAAGCCAGCTGGAAATTTGTTGATCCGATTCTGCAGGCATGGAAAAATAACTCCGAAATCCCCTTGTATTTCTACGAAGCCAATACCTGGGGACCGAAAGAAGCTAACGCGCTGTTTAATAATAAGGAATTGAAATGGCGTGCGCCATTCAAGAAATTTAAAACAGAATAATGTCAGGTTATTTGTGTTGCCTTCGATAACACAATATTAATAGATATTTACTTTGCGATATTTTTAAAGAACGATGTCACAAACTATTCACATATTCGAGAGCCCTGAAGCTACTGCACGTGCTGTGGCTGAACTGATGCTGCAGAAAGCAAAGGAGAAATTCAAGCAATCGCTTCCTTTCAATGTTGCTTTGTCGGGGGGAAATACGCCAAAACTACTATTTCAGATATTGGTAGAAGACTTTCAGGATTCAATGCCCTGGCATATCCTACGGCTGTTTTGGGTAGATGAGCGTTGTGTGCCACCAACTCATGCTGAAAGTAATTTTGGTATGACCTATGAAAACCTGTTGAAACAGGTTCCGATTCATGAAGTTAATATCTTCCGTATGACCGGCGAAGCTGACCCACAAAAAGAAGTTGCTCGATATGCGACTTTGCTTGACGCTCAGTTACCATTAGTCAATGGATTACCGAAGTTTGATTTGGTGCTGCTTGGTATGGGTGACGATGGCCATACTGCTTCCATTTTTCCCAATAATCTGAATCTTCTTCAGTATGAATCCACTGTTGCAGTTGCGGTTCACCCTGCCAGCGGTCAGAAACGATTAACACTTACAGGCAACATAATTAATGGGGCTGATAGTGTAGTTTTTCTTATTACAGGCTCGTCGAAGTCTTCCGTTCTACGACAAATAATTCAGCACGAACCCGGCTTTGAAAAATATCCGGCTTCTTATATTCAATCAGGTTCAGTTGCATTCTATCTTGATAAAGCGGCTGCCAATGAGCTTCCGCTATGACATTACGCAAACAGTTAGACGAGTTTTACAATCAGTATGATATTCCTGCCGAAGGTGGTGTGGACGATAAAACCTTTCTGGTGCCGCTTCCGCTTTTTTCACTGACTTTACCCAACTTTTCGTGGCGAAAACGGATGCTTTATGTGCATGATTTGGAACATATTCTAAACGAACAGGATACAAGTTGGAAGGGTGAAATATTTATTGCTTCGTGGGAAATATCAACCGGATTTCTGAAAAACTTCCCGATATTGATTTTTCCTCTCTGGACTATGGGTTGGGGTATGTGGGTGCATCCAGCAACTGTTTATCATGCTTTCCGTAAAGGTCATGCTGATAAGGGAATTGCCCGATTAGCCATTGAAAAGGAACTACTTTTGGATTACGATTTGTCACAACTGCAGCAACTTACTCTGAATAAACGTTCTGAGCGATCAGCTAAATTTTTCTATATTAAATTGGTCGGTTGGAGCTTGATTAGTCAACTTGTTTTTTTATCGCCAATCATTGCATTGATAGCTTTTTTGTCAATTTTCCTCAAATTTTTAGGTTGAACAATCGTTCGTTGAAAGTTATTTGCTATTTTTGACTTTCTTCCCAATCAGGGAGTATTTTAAACCACAATAGTAAAAGATTAATTCCATGAAAACTACACGCAAATCGCTATTTACAATATTTTCTCTGGTTATTGCTTTGAATGCCCTGGCAGTTAAACCCATTGTTAGAACAGATGGACACCGTTCGTATTTTTATAAACCCGATTTCAATAACTGGGTATATATTCTTAAAGATAAGAATGTGGATGTATCTAAAGTTTTCAAAATGGATATGGGTGTTTTGAGTATTTCCGGCGAATCGAGTGGTTATTTGCGAACTAAAGGCGTTTATTCCAACTATGAACTACGAGTGGAATACCGATGGACTAAAGTACTGGCAAACAGCGGCATATTGGTTCACATTCAGCCAAAAGACACTATTTGGCCAGTGTGTTATCAAGTGCAACAAAAAGCGGATGCAGCCGGTGATATTATTTGTATGAATGGACTTTGGGCAAAGGAATGCAAAGATTCAGTGAAGTTTACGGTGCCAAAAATGAAACCTACGAACGAAAAAAAGCTTGGCGAATGGAACTCGATACGAATACTTTGTAAAGGTAAAACTATCAAAGTATATGTGAATGACGAATTACAAAACTATATTTCAGACCTGACGGAAAATAAAGGTTTTATCGGTTTTCAAAATGAAGGTAAGCCACTCGAATTCCGCAATCTGTTTATCAGAAAACTTGCTGGTGACGAAAAATGATAAATGACGCTATAAATTATGTAGAAACTCAACAAAAACCAAATGCCGACATTTTTAGTGTTTTTTTGTAATCATTTGTTTAATCTCTTAATTTGCAATCTTTTCCACTCAGCAAATGACATTCCTGTTTTAGAAAAAACAGCACGCTTCAATGAATTTACCGAGCCAAAACCACATTGTTCAGCTAAGCTGTCTATTGTATAATCAGGATTTTCAGAAAAAACCTTTTCCAATTCTTCAATACGATAGTTATTCACAAAAGAGTTAAAGTTTTGATTATATTGTTGATTAATAATTACTGATATATACGATCGGTTTGTACCCAATGCCTTTACAAGATCCATAATATTCAGCTGGCTGTTAAGAAAAATTTTCTTCTGCTCAAACTCAACTAACAGCTTTTGCAAAATCTTTTTTTGCACACTACTAGTGAATTCATCAATCGGAGGCTGTTCTTCATTAATATGAATTTCGAAAGTCGGATTGACAGGTTTTTGTGTTATCCCCATATATCCAATAATAAATAACATAGTTGAAAATACTGACCAACCTATGTAAATCAAAACATCCTGAGAAATTAAGAACTGCCTACCCAATGCTGTAAATACAAACGCTGTTACTCCCATGATAATAATTGAAAGATTCAGCATTTTTGCATTATTGTATTTTGCATCATGTTCATCAGAGTAAAATTGTTCAGCCTTTGCACCATATTTTTTAAGAAGCAAATAATTACCAAAAACAGAAACAACAACAAAAATCAAATAAGAAATACGGATAATGACCCGCATAACCGATAAAAATTGAATATTTTGTGAGGACGAATAAGCATTCTCATTGAACAACCATGTTCTATATTCAATTCTTGGAGTAATAAGCACACTTACGGTATAAATTAACGTAATAAAGACTGGAAGTACCAAAAATTTAGCATGTGCCTTTATAGAAAATCTTTCTTCTACAGTCAATAACCTAAAATAAATATAGTACATCGGAAACACTATGAGCGAAGCAAATTGTAACAGGATATCAAAGTAGGGATAAATAGCTGGTAAAGGCGCAAAGTATAAAAAATGTGAGATAAAAATTGTGAGTGGAAAAAGCATAAACTTTCCCAAAAACTGGCGAGGCGAACTATGTTTCTTAATGTCACCAACCAAGGCAACTGACCAAAAAAGAGTTACATAAATGGGCATCAACAGTAGTACAATTCTTATCATAACTTTATAAGTAAACATTTGTAATTATAAAACCATAGTGAAAAAAATTACTATGAAAATCTATTGTTCAATCATTTAACGGTTTGTTTTTTAATGACTTGTTTTTTCCATTCAATAATCGACAATCCTGTTTTTGAATAAATCGCACGTTTTAACGAACTTACAGATCCGAATCCACAACACTCAGCAAGAGTTTCATTTGAAAAATCAGGATTTTCAGTATAAACCCTTTGTAATTCATCAATACGATAGCTATTTACAAATGTACAGAAATTCTGGTTATACTGCTGATTAATTATAACTGAAATATAGGTTCTATTAGTTCCGATGACATTCACAAGATCTAAAATATTCAATTGACTATTGAGATAAATCTTATTTTCTTCGAACTCATTCAATAGTTTTAAGAGAATTTTTTTCTGTGCATTGAGAAGAGGTTGTGTTTCATTGATATCCTCTTGCCCATCTATTTCCAAATCAAAAGTCGGATTTAGCGGCTTTTGAGTAAAGCCCATATATCCTACAATAAACATTATTCCGGCATAAATTAGTGGAGAAATATAAATCAAACCCGGATTTAATTTGAATATAAAATAGCTTAAGAATGTATATGCTCCCAGGACTATTAATATAATGTTAAGATATGGGGCATTATTATATTTACCATCTTGTATATCCGAATAAAACTGTCCTGCTTTTTTGCTATATTTTCGTAACAGCAATTTATTTTGGATAACCACAACTATTAATTGTAAGATATAATATACCCGTAAACCAATACTCATTATACTCAAAAAATGTACATGGGGAGTGTCAGGAATAGATTGCTTATCGAAGAGAAATGCTTTAAATTCATTTGCGGGTGTAGTAAATACTGCAATAGCATATATAGTAACTAAGATAAGAGGGAGAATCAAGTACTTAATATGCACTTTCCATGAAAACTTTTTATCAACAGTCAATAATCTAAAATAAATATTATAAACAGGATAAACTAAGCTGCCCGCATATACATAAAAAAGGTAAAAATAGATATAAATATCAGGAAGGGACAAATAGTAAAAAAATTTTCCGGCATAAATAAGAAATGAGAGAAACATAAATATTGCCAGACACGACCGGGGAATATTATAGTTTTTCTTATCTCCATTTAAAACAATGGCCCAGAATAGGGATGTAAATACTGGAAAAAGTAATGATATTATTACAAGCATAGAATTTTTAATTACACAAAGATAAAACAAAAAGTAATAAAGTAAATTAGAATTTAAATTTATTTTTATTCGATTTTACTAATGAATTTATCTTTTGATCAGTATTTTTTACTATTTGGATGAAAGAATTTACTGATTGGATGAAAGAATTTATGTTTTGCACTGCGAATATTTCTCCTTTGCATTTATATTTGCAAAGAATATTTTAATTGATTTTTAGGTAATTATAACTGGTTATTGATTATGAGTCTCATAAAGCGAAATGAAAATGTTTCTGTAACAATCTGAATCATGCAGAAATAAAATTTCATTTGTTTATTCATCATTAATTTTGAAATACTTTGTGATTTTTTGTAGTAATTTTTACTATTCAAAAAACAGAATCACTACATAAGTTAATAATCAGATTAAATACCAATAAAGATTCACAGAGTATCATAATACAAAAAAAAATACTAAATTGCAATTAAATTACGAATGTGGTGAAGGAAATTAATTTTTCACCTATTTAAGAACTGATAGTCAATATATTGGTTTCGTATCAACAATATATTTCATACAAATCAACATGGGTTTAACATCTTATTATCCCTTGAAGGTTGGAAATACAGTTCACTAAATTAAATAGTGTAAATAAGATTACTTGTTTGTGGTTTTTCAGGAAATAATATAAAAGCCTCCGTCTATACCGAAATACGTTAATGGTAGGTAACAAATAAAACAATGAGAAAATGAGAAAATTTGTATTAATTATTGCAGCTTTTGCATGTGTTTCAATGGGTACTTTTGCTAAAGGGAAAAAGTCGCAAAGTGTAGAAATGTTCGACAAAAACACCCAGTTAATTCATCTTGGTATCGGGATAAACGGAACTGCAGCACCTGTTGAGTTATCTTTCGAGAAAGGAGTTAAGGATAATTTATTTAATGTTAAGGGGTTAAATTTAGGAATTGGTGGGTATTTTAATTATTTTGGTAGTTCAACTGATTTTTCAGGTTTCAGTAGTACTGGTTCTGCAACAACCTATACATGGAGTTACAGCAATATCGTTCTAGGTGCCCGTGCATTAGCGCATTATAAACTCATTTCTCAGTTAGATACCTATGCAGGTGTAATGATTGGATATGATATTTTTGGTGCAAAGCTAAGTCCAGCAAATGATCTTATTCCTGCAACCGGCACAAGCTTTATATTTTATGGCGGTGTTGCCGGAGTTCGCTATCAGTTTGGTCCTAAGTTAGGCGTATATCTTGAAGGTGGTTCAGCCTCTGTATCAAATGCCAGTATTGGTATTTCTTACAAATTATAATTCATAATCATTTACTGAATTAATTCAATATTTCAGCAAGAAAATACTCTTGCTGAAATATTTATTGCCAATTCGGAGCATTTTAACATATTAATTGCTTTTGAAAAGTTAGTTATATAGCTCAATATAAAAAGATTAAATTTTTCGATAAAAATTGGAAAGGAACTTGGTAGCTTTTTAAATATTAATTTTTTGAAGACAGATCTGGTAAATTTATAGGTTATCATTGTTGATAACCACGATTTTATTAGTTCTAGTCTTTCCCTTATTAATTAGTTGCTCAGTGTGTTTAACTAAGATTTAACTCAATACCCGAGTTATAATAAAACAGTTTTTAAATGAATTCGACCCGACCTAAATTGGTTGTAAGTTGTTGAAATTTATATTTTAAGTTGTATTTTTTTGAAATATTTAAAACATATCAAAATGAAAAAAACAATTCAAAAATTCTTCATTTCATTAATGGCAATAGTGGCATTATCTACCTCACTGAATGCCAAAACAATTTATTATGTAAAACCTAATGGCACCGGAGATGGTTCATCATGGGAAAAAGCTGGAGACATCCATGGTATTCCTATTGTAAATGAGATTTGGGTTGCTAAAGGTACCTATTATACCACTACTAAAACGGATAAAACAATAAGCTTCGTTTTTCAGAGGGATAGTATTTACGGAGGATTTGCTGGCACTGAAACTTCCAAAGACGAACGAGAATTAGCTGACTTGGATAACAACGGAAAAATTGAACCTTGGGAGTTTGTGAACGAAACAATTTTAAGTGGTGATATCGACGGCATACCGGATGTATGGACAAAGACCATGAGTGCCGATGGGAAAACATGGACATGGACAATAACCGGAAATGCTGGAAACAGTTATAACGTAATAAAAGATACCTATGGATCTGTAGTGGATGGATTTACTATTTCGGGTGGAAACTCAATATCTTATGGTTCAAATTTACTCGGTTTGGGAGGTGGAATTTATGATGGTTCAACAACATCATTTCTCAATTGTAAAGTAAAAAACTGTTATGCAGATGTTCAGGGTGGAGGTATTCAAATTAATGCATCCAGTAATAAAGTTATTATTTCGAATTGCATGGTTAGTGAATGTGCTTCTGCTAAAGATGGCGGTGGAATTTGTGTAAATTCTACTGGAACTAATACAAAAATCTTGAATTGTAAAGTTTACAATTGTTCGGCAGGTCAATATGGTGGTGGTATATGTGCTCAGTCCATGAGTGCGAATAAGTCGTACTTAACCACAGAAAATTGTTTGGTACAAGGTTGTTCTTCTAAATCAAATGGTGGTGGTCTTTACCTTTCGGCTATCAATTATACTTCGGTAAATACCACAAATCAATGCACTGTTCTAGATTGTGTTAGTGCAAAAGAAGGCGGAGGCATTTATATGATTGCTGATTCAAGAGCAACAGCATCGAATGCACTTTGCTTAGTAAATAATTGTTATATAAGTAATTGCGAAGGAATTGTACAGGGAGGTGGTATCTCTGCATTTAATAATTTTGCCACTTGTGCAGTAACTAACAGTACCATTACCAACTGTACATCGGGTGCTGGAGCAGCGTATGGTGGTGGTATCTACAATTTGTCCTCCACAGTAGTCAATTGTGTTGTAAACAATTGTCTTGGCAATGGTATAATATCAAAAACAAACACAACTATAAAAGCATCTACATCATATTGTTCTTTATCCAATAATAAAAAATCTACGGGCGAAGAAAGTAATACCACAGGTTCTTCGATGACCTCTAATTGTATTTCACCTGCGTTAAATATTGCATTTGAAAAACCAACAAGTTTTGTGGGATGTGCCACAACCGATGCTCAGCGCCTGGAACTTAAGAATGCAAATTGGCACTTATTAACAAGTTCTCCATGTATAAATACCGGAAAAGTGGTTGCTGATTCTATTCAAAATGGTAAAGACCTTGATGGAAAAATGAGGATGTTATATGGAACAATAGACATTGGTGCATACGAATACATAATACCAAAGATTTCAATGCCAATCAACGAAAACTTTGATTCGATAGTGTCTTTTAATAATAGCAAAATGTTCTATAATTTTTTATTTTCAACCAGATGGGTAATTGAAAATAAAAAAGCTTCATTTCTGGGATATCCTACTGTAACAAATGCATATTCTGAACCCATGTTTACCTATCTAATAGATGCAAGTAAAACAGATAAAGTGTTTTTAAACTTTGATATGTACTTTGAATCAAGCACTGTTGCACCTACTGTTTTAGGTACTGAAAAACTTGATGTAGAATATTCAACAGATTTCATTACATGGTCAAACCTG
>Ga0114951_10005407_pt1 | contig 11813 bp, 8 predicted proteins | sample AM7aDNAmetaG_FD_88677 | JGI IMG/M metagenome (GOLD analysis project Ga0114951, IMG submission 88677) | Freshwater microbial communities from Finland to study Microbial Dark Matter (Phase II) - AM7a DNA metaG | ecosystem: Environmental > Aquatic > Freshwater > Lake | place: Finland: Lake Alinen... | reverse complement strand
GAAAGTAGGCAAGAATTTAAGTACAAAGGCAGTTCAGGATGAACTCAACAAGATTAAAAATTTCCAGGGAGTCGGCCCGAAAGTAACGTGGACGGCAACCAATCACATGGGCCCCAAGGCTGTTCAGATCTGGCAGTGCGGTCCCAAGGGAGAAATTATTACGCTTCAGAAGTGGACAGAAAACGAAATAAGCAGAGATAAGCATTAAAATCGCATTGGGGTGTGGCGGGGGCGTGTTACGCCCTCGCCGGCTAATCTTAACTTTTTTATACTGATAAAAAGGAGGGGGAAAGGCTATGGATCTAAGAAAAATACTGAGTGTAGTTTTGATTTCGATGTTTGCGGTTTTTGTGTTTGCCTATGATGGGCAAGCCAAAGAGGAAACGGGTTTTGATGATAAAGAAATCCGCATCGCCCAGTGGGGTCCGCAGACAGGACCTGCTGCAGCCTGGGGCAATGTCGCGCGAGGCAGTAAGCTTGTTTTTGATATTGTCAACGCTGAAGGAGGGATTGCCGGAAGACAGATCAAATACTTTATCCGTGACGATCAGTATAATCCTTCCCAGACAGTGGCAGGCGTAAGAGAACTGGTTGAAAAACAGGGAATTTTTGCCTTTGTTGGTGGTGTAGGCACTGCTCCTTGTTCGGCCGTTCAGAGCTATCTGCTGGAAAAAGAAATAATCTGGGTCAGCCCCTGTACCGGTGCGGCCGTGTTCTACAAGCCGCTTAATCCGTATCTTTGGAATATGTGGCCAAGCTATGAAAATGATGCGAGCGTGATTGCGAAGTTCGCCGTCGAAAAAAAGAAATATAAAAAGATCGCTGTTTTTTACCAGAATGACGGTTACGGACTGGATTCTCTTGATTCAGTTAAATACCGCCTCTCTAAATACAAAATGGAATTAGTGGCAGCAGTTCCTGTTGAACCTATTGAAAAGGATCTCTCTTCGCAGATACAGAAGCTCAAGGCATCAGGTGCGGAAGCAGTTATCGCCTATGTTGCTCCCACTCAGGCCGCCATCGCCTTGAAAACAGCCGTTTCCGCAGGCTTCAAGACACAGTGGATGCATTCCTACAATCTGTCGGACTTTGACCTGATGAATAAGATCACCGATGGTTTATGGGCCAAAGAAGGTGTTATCACCAGCGCCTTCACACAGGAACCATTCGCTATGAATAGCGCACTTACGAAAAAATATACCGAAGCGATGAAGAAGTATGCTGCACCGACCGAAAGATGGTCCATATTCTATATGGCCGGTGTTGTTGTCGCAGAACCAATGGTTTATGTGCTTAAGAAAGTAGGCAAGAATTTAAGTACAAAGGCAGTTCAGGATGAACTCAACAAGATTAAAAATTTCCAGGGAGTCGGCCCGAAAGTAACGTGGACGGCAACCAATCACATGGGCCCCAAGGCTATCCAGATCTGGCAGTGCGGTCCCAAGGGAGAAATTATTACGCTTCAGAAGTGGACAGAAAACGAAATAAGCAGAGATAAACATTAAAATCGCATTGGGGTGCGGCGGGGGCGCAAGGCGCCCTCGTCCGCTCCCTGCACTTTGAATTGATTGCCGATAGCGCGGAAAGAGGAAGATGTTCCATGGGCTATTTTAGTATCGAAAATTTGAGTATTAGCTTTGGTGGTTTAAAAGCTGTAAATAATGTAAGTTTCAGCGTTGAGCAGAATGAGATTTTTTCCATCATCGGCCCCAACGGGTCGGGAAAAACAACAATCTTTAACCTGATTAGCGGCATTTATAAGCCTGACGCGGGGTTTGTTAAGCTGGAAGGCGAGAATATGGTGGGTAAAACCCCCGATCGGATCGCCAAAAAGGGAATCGCGCGGACCTTTCAGAATATTGAGTTGTTTGCCAATGCCACTGTAATGGATAATCTCATGCTGGGCAGACACATTTTTATGAAGACGGGCATTTTTGGCGGTGCCTTTATGTTTGGCAAAAGATCCAAGGCCGCCCGCGAGGAAATAGCGCACCGCGAAAAGGTGGAGCAGATTATTGATTTTCTCGAACTGCAATCTGTACGCGATCAGTTTGTCGGTTCTCTTGCCTACGGTAAGCGCAAACTCGTGGAAGTAGGACGGGCACTGGCTCTGGAGCCGAAGGTGATGCTGCTGGATGAACCATCGGCCGGGATGAATACAGAGGAAAAAGACGATCTGACCATTTGGATCAAGGATATTCGAGAGGATTATAATGTGACTATTCTGCTAATCGAGCACGACATGAACATGATTATGGGAATTTCTGATCGTGTTTTTGCCATGAGCCAGGGGCAAAAAATAGTTCTGGGATTGCCACAGGAAGTGCAGCGTCACCCCGAAGTAATAAAAGCCTACCTCGGAGAGGAGGAAATCATCTGATGCTTAAGGTGAAAAATATAGAAACCTGGTACGACCTGATCCGCGCGCTTCACGGCATTTCCTTCGAGATCAACAAGGGAGATGTTGTCGCGTTGCTCGGTTCCAACGGCGCGGGAAAAACAACCATCCTCAAAACAATTATGCGCCTGTTTTATGACCTCAAAGAACAGCAACCGGAAAAAGGCACCATAGAATTTATGGGGCAAAGGATTGACCGCAAAGATACATCCGACATCGTGAAAATGGGCATCGGCTACGTGCCGGAAGGCCGGGAAGTATTTCCGGAGCTTACCGTTTTAGAAAATATTCAAATCGGCGCCTATACTCGAAATGACAAAAAAGGCATACAGAGCGATCTGGAAAATGTTTTTACCCATTTCCCCATTTTGAAACAAAGAAGTAACCAGCAGGCGGGATTGATGAGTGGTGGTGAACAGCAGATGCTGGCCATTGGCCGGGCACTAATGAGCCGTCCGCGGCTGCTCATGCTCGACGAACCATCGCTGGGGCTTTCCCCGCTTTTGACAAAAGAAATATTCGGCATTATAAAGAACATTAATGAGAAGGATGGTGTTACCATTTTACTTGTGGAGCAAAACGTCAACATGGCGCTCAAGTATTCCCATTTTGCCTATCTGCTCGAAAACGGCAGAATCGTCCGCGCCGATAAGCCGGAGGTGCTCAGGGAGGATCAGGATATCAAGGAATTTTATCTGGGTATCGCCACGGAGCAGTCGGTTAAGGGATACAAGCGCTATCGAAGAAAGGTGCGCTTTCGTTAGTCTTATTTTTTTACGGCAGAAAGATATTTTAAAAACCGCTTCCGTCAATCGGATAGTATAAGGGGGAGTCAATGGCAATTAATACGTTGCCCAAAGCGTTGTTAAGCATTGCAGAAAAACAGCCAAACCGCATTGCAATGAGAAAAAAGGATTTCGGCATCTGGCAGGATATTACCTGGGCCGATTATCTGGAAAACGTCAAGCATGTCGCCCTTGGCCTCCATGCCCTAGGTGTGAAATATGGAGAGCATGTGGCGATCATCGGTGAAAACAGGCCGGAGTGGCTCTACTCTGCCCTCGGCATTGTCTGCGCCGGCGGAGCATGGGTTGGTGTCTATACGACAAATCCGGTGGTGGAATGCGAGTACGTGGTAGGTCACTCGGACGCGGTAGTCTATATCTGTGAAGATGAAGAGCAGTTGGACAAGGCGCTCGTTTTTCGGGATAAAACACCGAAGCTGCGCAAGCTAATCGTATGGGAGATGGAAGGACTCAAACATTACGAAGACCCTATGCTGATGAGCTTTCAGCAACTGCTCGATCTGGGTAAAGAAGAGGATCTCAAGAATCCAGCGCTATTCACGCAACTAACCGAACAGGCACAGCCACAGGACATTGCCGGCATTATTTATACATCAGGTACAACGGGACCGCCCAAAGGAGCATTGCTTGCTCATGAAGGCTATCTGTGGGTAGGGCGTACGGCGCAGCAAGTTATGCCCGCAACTAATAGGGACGAGACTATCTCTTTTCTGCCGCTTAACCATGTTTATGAACAGATTTTTGATATTATGTTTCATCTGACAATCGGCCACATCGTCAACTTTACGGAAAATACCGATACGGTCATGGCGGATATGCGCGAAGTTTCGCCCACCATGTTTCACGCCGTCCCTAGAATATGGGAGAAATACTACTCCGGGATAGTCCTGAAAATGGCGGATGCCACATGGCTTAAAAGACAACTCTACAAGATTGCCGTAAAGATAGGAACGCAATACAACAACAAGGCGCTGGCCAAAAAGCCTGTTCCCTTTCTCCTTTATCTGGCCTATCATGTGGCCTACTTTGTCGTTTTTCGCAAACTCAAAGAGCGTCTCGGCTTTGACCAGGTGCGCTTAGGTGTTTCCGGTGCTGCCCCCATTTCGCATGAAATCTTGAAGTTTTTTCAGAGTATCGGCATCCCCATTCGTGAGGGTTACGGTATGACCGAAACGACGGGAATAACCCACATGTCGAGTGAAGTTGATTATAAAGTAGGAACGGTCGGCAAGGCATTGCCGGAAACGGAAGTCAAGATCGCTGAAGACGGCGAAATTCTTGTAAGGCATAAAGGAATTTTCAAGGGCTATTACAAGGATGAGGAGCAGACTAAAGAAGTTCTGATTGACGGGTGGATGTACACAGGCGATGTGGGTTTGATTGACGATGAGGGATACCTCAAACTGACTGACCGGAAAAAGGATCTGATTATCACCGCAGGCGGTAAAAACGTTGCTCCGCAGTATCTGGAGAATCTGCTGAAATTTTCACCTTATATTAACGATTCCGTTGTCATCGGCGATGGCCGGAAGTTCCTGTCGGCGCTCATCGTCATTGACGAAGAGAATGTCACCAAATATGCGCAGGATAAAAAAGTTCAATATACAACTTTTGCCACGATGACACGGGCCGAAGAGGTCATCGCTCTCATTGCGGAAGAAATCGACAAGGTGAACAAGCAGGTGGCGCGTGTGGAGAACATTCGTAAATTCAAGATTATTGACAAGAAGCTCTACACCGAAGATGGTGAAGTAACGCCGACCATGAAGGTTAAGCGAAAATCCATCAATGCCCAGTTCGGGGATCTGATCGAATCGATGTATAAGGATTAATGCGGCTGCTAGAACAAATCTACATTATCGCCTAAATCATCTTCTTTGCCGGGGGAAGTGCCGGTAGGTAGTGTTTCTGCCGGTAGATCGTTTGTGGGAGTGGGTTTCGACGAGCCAAGATGAGTTTCGCGTTCAGAATTCATGGTATAACGTTTTGCTAAATCCTCAAGATGATTATCTCTTGTGCGCGAAGCTGTTTTATTCGGTCTCACCTTTCCCGAAATATTACTCAGGCATAAAGCAATATTTTCTATATTTTCATCAACTCTATTATGGATAGTAACGCTGTCTGTCAATTGCCCAATATCATCTGCCAGCATTTGTCCCGCTTGGTCAATGCGCGGCAATAACAAATTAATTTCATCATCTATCTTTTTAATCGGTTCAATAATTTGCGCCAGATTATCTTTGATTGAAGAGGCTTTGTCTTGAACGATTAAATTCTCTGAGTTGGCTTTTGTCGCCAGATTTTCCGCATTAGATATCACGTCTTTTAGCTTCAATGAAATGAAGCCCACCTGTGTAGTCGTTTCAATGGCCAGTAAATGAATGGCATCAGCCAGCACTCCTAAAGTTGCGCCTGAATCTCCAAGATGCGCTGCATGAACGCGGGCATTTAATGCCAGCATCTGCATTTCTATGCTCAGCTTTTCTAATTCTTTCATAAAGACAGACATCCCTGATGCTGTTTTTGCGGCCTGAAGCATAGCTTCGGATAAATCCTTGTTTAACTGCATACACTCAGTAATACAACTCTCCAGATAGCCAATATCCTGCTCCAGCTCTAAAATAAATGAGCCTTTTCTATCATTGCCGCTGCCCGTTATTTCATAGATCTCTGTGGACATGGAACCGGCATGTCCGGCAATATTTTTTAAACTCTCTAAAATGCGAACGACCGCGGCTACAAAGGCATCCCGGGCATGCCGCAGTTGATCTGTTTGCAAATCACATGTATCAGCAATTAAATCCACTTCTTCATACTTGATTTTTGAAGCGCTGTTGCCGTTATCCGAATTATTTTTAAAAAGATGGTAAAGCTTGTACCTGGCACTTCTTTCTTTCCTGTTATTATAAACCTTCTGCGGTAATTCTTTCAAGGCATCGTGGGCGTGTTCAAAACGTTGGCGCGTAATGTCATGAAATTGCATTGACTCCACTACCTCGGCCATATTCCCCGATATTTTTTTCCATGTTTCAGCTACTTCCTTCATCGAATTTGCGGAAAGATTTGTTTTTTCAGTAAGCAGCCTTATATTATTAACTATCTTTTGCAAAATGATCTTTGCCTGGTCTTCATTTTTCGATCCCAAATTATCCACCAGGGAAAGATTTTCTGTGATCAATGGAGACAGGGAATCAGTTTTGGAAACTAAATTTGCTGTCTTTGTTCCAATATCGTAAGCAATGCGGCGCACATCATCGGCAAGGGTATTGAATCCTGTATCTGATCGCCCCAGGCACGCAATTTCAATTTTTATAAAATTGCAAAGGATGTTCAGGTTGCGGACAACTTTCTCAAATCCAATAAGCGGAGAACGAATTTGTGAAAAATCTGTAAGGATAGACTTAAGAATATCTTTTTCCGCAGCAAAGCCACCATTTAAGCTTTCGGCCATTGCCAGAACGATTTTGAAGTTTTCAATAATTGACCCCATCTCCTTGCCCGCAATGTGCTTAACTGCTTCTGTGGTCATAGAGGCGACATCACTTGCTCTTAAATGAAAATCCAGCAACTTCTCCCCGACGAATAGAAATTCATTTTCGGTAGAGCCGATTAACTCGCTTAAGATATTTACATGGGGATTAAGCTCGCCTTCTACTACCTTTAATCTAAAATTTTTCGGCATCAATTTCATGATTTTACCTTGCCTATCTCACCCTTTGCAATTTCGCAGGACCGCGCCGGCTATGTCTTCCAGGGAATGAATTTTTGCCACTGCTCCCAGCTTGATGGCCTCTTGGGGCATCCCAAAAACAATGCAGGATGCCTCATCCTGCGCTATAGTATAAGCACCGGCTTCTTTCATCTCCAGCATTCCTTTGGCTCCATCATCACCCATGCCTGTCATTATAACCCCTACCGCGTTTCCTCCGGCATACCTGGCAGCCGAACGAAACAAAACATCTACCGAAGGGCGATGACGCGAAACCAGAGGGCCTTCTTTTATTTCAACATAATAGCGGGCGCCACTGCGTTTCAGCAAAGTATGGAAATTACCAGGTGCGATAAGCGCTCTTCCGGTCATTACCGTGTCGTTATCTTGTGCCTCTTTTACGGAGACCTTGCAAAGAGTATCCAGTCTGTCGGCAAATGATTTTGTAAAGTGTTCCGGCATGTGCTGGACGATGACAATTCCCGGCGCGTCTGCGGGCATCTTTTCCAGAAAGACCTTAATGGCTTCAGTCCCACCGGTGGATGCTCCGACAACGATAACTTTATCTGTTGTCTCGACCATGGCATTGTTTCTGGGCTTGGGCATTATTGCGTCGGCCGTAAGCTTTGGAGAAACCTGGTGGGATTTCGATATAGGTTTTACCCGCGCTATGGCCGCGGCCTTTATCGCGTCACATATTCTTATTTTTGATTCTTCTAAAAACTGTTTTGTCCCGATACGCGGTTTTTGGATAATCTCCACTGCGCCATATTCCAGCGCCTTCATTGCCGTACCCGAACTATCTTCAACCAGAGAAGAGCAGATAACAACAGGAATAGGATGCTGGCTCATAATTTTCTGCAGGAAGGTGATTCCATCCATTCGCGGCATTTCAACATCCAGCGTAATAACATCCGGTACCTCTTCTCGAATCCTTTCTGCCGCTATAAAAGGATCCGCAGCGGAGGACATAACCTCCAACTCCGAATCGGAATTGATAATTTCTATGAGCGTTTGACGCACTACCGCTGAGTCATCAACTACTAATACGCGAATTTTATTTCTACCCATAAATCAGATGCCCTCTATTGCCTTCTGTATATCGATGATGAAATTTGCCTCAGGGGCAAATCCATTCCGTTGAGAGTTTCCGAATGTCCCATAAATAGATAACCGCCCGGAACCAAATATCTGCAAATCCGATTAAGAATGTTCTCTTGCGTTTCCCGATCAAAATAGATAATTACGTTCCGGCAAAAGACGATATCCATCATCTCCTGCAAGCGATAATCTGTATCCATAAAATTAAGCCGCATAAAATTCAGGCAAGATCTCAATTCAGGTACTATTCTCATAATCGGCTTGCTCGGGCTGCGCAGGAGATATTTTTTCCTAAATTCCATGGGTATCGGTTCTACTTTCTCTTCCTGATAGATTGCCGTTTTGGCAAGTTCCAATACCTTTGTGGAAATATCAGTAGCGAGAATCGAAAAATGGAAGGAAGGATTATTTTCGGCAAAGTTACTTAAGACCATAGCCAAAGTGTAAGGTTCCTCGCCGGTGGAACATCCGGCCGACCAGCCCTTCATTTTTTTCCAGCCGGTTTTTTTAGTTTCATTCTTTAGTTGCGGCAGGACTACATCGCGCAGATAATCAAAATGTTTCGATTCCCGGAAGAAGTCTGTCTTGTTTGTCGTTACGGCATCAATCATGGCGAAGAGCTCTTCTTCTTTGCCCTTCGCGCTGAAGACGTAATCAGCATAAGCCGAATAGGAATCAATACCCAAAACGCGCAGGCGCTTTTGCAGGCGCCCTTGCAGCATGGTTTTCTTGGCCAGGGGCATTTTGATACCGCACTGCCCTTGAATAAATTCGCCAAACCGGGAAAATTCCAGATCGGTCATCGGTCTTATTGATATTCCTTCGTTTAAACTTCCCAAAATACATTCCTCTTTTCCGAATTTGTGCCTTCATCCCTCATCCAGCACCTCCCTCATTACTGTGGCAAGTTCTTTCCTTGCCAGTGGTTTTGTAAGATAGGCTTTGATTCCCAGAGACGTGGCCTGAACTTCTGTTTCTGGTTCCTTAATTCCCGAATACAGGATGATGGGAATTTCCGGCCGGATCTGCAAAAGCTTACGGGACAAATCAATACCGGTCATTTTCGGCAGAGTCATGTCGGTGATGACTAAATCGAAACGTTCCGGCTCCGCGCGAAATATATCCAGTGCCTCGATACTGCTTGTAGCACCAATTGCGGAGTATCCCAAAGTAAAAAGCATGCGCAGGCCAATATCAACCAGCGCCGGTTCATCATCCACAAAGAGGATACGTTCCGTGCCGCCGATAACAGGTTTGTCTGCATGACCTTCTTTGGCCTCCGCTTGAATGATTCTGGGCAGATAGATATGGAAGGCCGTCCCTTTTCCCTGCTCACTATAGACAGTGATCACGCCATCATGGCTCTTAACGATACCATAGGCAACCGAAAGGCCAAGACCCGTTCCTTCGTCTTTTGTTTTAGTTGTAAAAAACGGATCAAAGATGCGCCGGATATTAGCGGGATCAATGCCGTATCCAGTATCGCTTACAGTCAACTTGACGTAATGTCCAGGTTTGAGCTCTGGATGATAGGGGATTTCGTCTTTGGTAAGCTCGATGTTGGTAAGTTCGATCTTCAGAACACCTCCTTCATCCTTCATGGCATGGGCGGCATTGGTGCATAAATTCATGATGACCTGATGCATTTGTGTGGGATCGGCCATAATATTGCAGGATTCATTTGCGATATCCAGGTTGATCTCCACTGTGCTTGGAATGGATGAACGGAGAAATCTGGTGACCTCCTTCAGTAGTATTTTAATATCCAGGGGCTTCTTTCCGGTATCGTCGTGTCGGCTGAAGGCCAGTATTTGTTTGACGAGGTTTTTTGCCCGTTCGGCGCCCTGCAGCGTTTCTTGCAGATACTTGTCCTTGTTTCCTTTTTGATTTTTATCCATCGCCAGTTCTGTATAGCCGATAATGACTGCCAGGATGTTATTGAAGTCATGGGCGATGCCCCCGGCCAAAGTGCCTATGGCTTCCATCTTTTGAGACTGAAAGAGCTGGGCTTCGAGTTTGGATTTATCCTCCTCGACCTGCTTTCGCTCGGTAATGTCGCGGACGACACAAATCAACCTATCAGTATCCAGAGCTGTAAGAGACAGCTCCTGCGGAAACTTCCGGCCATCTGCTTTCTTGCCTATAGCTTCGCCATGCCAATTTTTTTTCAGGTGGAGCTCAGGCATTATCTTTTGCTCAAACCGTTTAAGTTCATCAGAATCGTAAAAAATACTCCATGACTTTCCAATGAGCTCCCCGGCAGTTTTGTAACCATAGAGATTGGCGTGAGCTTTGTTCAGATAGATGTATTTACCTTCTTCATTGAGAATGGCGATACCGTCTGTCGCTGCCTCCATGGCATCCGCCTGCTGTTTGAGCGTCTCATCTGTCTGCCTGTGCTCGGTGATATCAGCCATGACGCCGGTGATGACCGGCGGTGATCCGCTTTCATTAACAAGCCTGCTTCTTGTAATGACCCATCGCACGGTTCCCGTCTTGTCCAAGACCCGAAATTTATGCGCTGCCCTGATGCCGGAAGCCGTCTTCGTGAAAGCTTCAGCCAGCCCGCTCAGATCGTCCGGATGGATAAAGCTGGAGAAGGGCATACCCATCACCTCGCCTATGGTGTATCCGGAAATTTTTTCAATTGCCGGACTCACGAAAGTGAATGTTCCCTGTAAATCAATGGTAAAGATGACGTCGGTGATATTTTCCACCAGCGCGCGGTATTTCTCCAGAGAGAAACTGAGCGCATCTTCCGCCTGCTTGCGTTCGGTGATATCTTGTGCGGTGCCGATATTTCGAATCGGCCTGCCGGTGTCGTTAAACTCTACCCTGCCTGCGGCAAATATATTGTGAATGGAACCTGATTTGTGGATGACGCGGAATTCAAGAGAAGTCGGATTGCCCTTTTTCAAATTGCTCTTCATGGTCCTGGTGAAGAGCTCGGCATCATCGGGATGAATAACTTTTAGCAGCGATTCCGGCTTGCCATCAAAGGCTTCAGGAGTGATGCCGAAAACCCGATACATTTCTTTGGACCACTTAACTGAATTATCAACCATATCCCAGTCCCAGCTTCCGATACGGGCAATGCGCTGAGCTTCGGCAAGGCTTTGCTCGCTCTGCTTTAGAGCATTTAGCGCAGCCTCTCTTTTGGCTTCTGCCTGCTTGCGGTCGGTAATGTCCACTGCGTGAGTCAGCGCTAGTATTACTTTACCCGCTTCATCGTGAATGGGATCGGCTGTAGCATAGAAATATAAAGTTTTATCAGGGAGTGGAACTTCGACTTCCACAGACTCGCTTCTACCGGTGGCAAACACTCTTTTTGTTACTTCGTAACGCAGGTCTGCATGTTCTTTAGGATAAATATCCCAGAAAGTTTTTCCAATAAAATAATCCGGGGATTTCCCGAAGGTTGACGCAAATAGAGAATTAGTAAATTTGTATTCTCCGGTTTCATCTACACAGAAAATGGCATCACTTGAGCATTCGACGACAGAACGATATTTTAATTCGCTCTGTCGCAGCGCTTCTTCCATCTGCTTGTACTTAGATGCCGCTTGTTCCATTTCCTTGTTTTTCTTCTTTAATTCGGAAATCTCTTCAAGCAATTTCTCTGTTGTCCCGGATGTTTTTTCCATTAAAGTATCCTCTTTCCCCTTTCAGCCCACAAAACTAATCTGAAGGTTAAGCTAGATATTTCCCGTTTATTTTCTTCTATTAGAAATCCTGAAATTTTCCCTCTCTCATGGGTATAACCGTCTCCGGGTTGACTACCGTTGCTCTGCTGAAAGTG
>Ga0114951_10005404_pt1 | contig 11815 bp, 11 predicted proteins | sample AM7aDNAmetaG_FD_88677 | JGI IMG/M metagenome (GOLD analysis project Ga0114951, IMG submission 88677) | Freshwater microbial communities from Finland to study Microbial Dark Matter (Phase II) - AM7a DNA metaG | ecosystem: Environmental > Aquatic > Freshwater > Lake | place: Finland: Lake Alinen... | reverse complement strand
GTATTAATAAATAATGCAGCGATAGATGCTAAATTTGACACACAAAATATTGCAAAAATCGAGACAGCTAAATTTGAAAATTTTCCGATTGAAAAATTAAGAAGTTCAATCGAAATAAATATGCTGGGAACTATTCAAATGACACAGGTCGTTTGTAAGCAAATGTTAAAACAGGGGCAAGGAAACATTATAAATGTTGGATCTATTTATTCAATCATAGCTCCAAATAAAGCATTGTACAATTTTGGAAATACCAGGAATGCTTTTAAACCCGTTGATTATGTGGTCTCAAAGTCTTTCATTCCAAATTTTACGAGATATTTAGCTGTTTATTATGCGAAAGAGGGGATCAGGTGCAATGCTATTACACCGCATGGTATTTTTGATAATCATGATAATGACTTTTTGATAAATTTTTCAAAGCTATCTCCAATTGGCAGAATGTGTAATATAGAGGAGCTGGGAGGTCCCTTTTTATTTTTAGCTTCAGATTCATCGAGCTACCTCAATGGCCATACCTTGGTACTAGATGGCGGATGGACTGCCTGGTAATTAACCCATATTCGAACACCAATACAAAATATGAAGATTATTGCATTTATTCCGGCCCGGGGAGGAAGTAAATCAATACCGCAAAAAAACATAAAGTTATTTTGTGGAAAGCCGTTAATTTTTTGGAGTTTGGATGCCCTTAATAAAATAAGGGGGATCGATAAAATTTATGTAGCCACAGATTCCGATAAAATTAGGAACATAACTGAATCATTTGACTTTGACAAAGTAGAAATCTATGACAGAGATGAAATAAACGCTCAGGATAATTCTTCAACAGAAAGCGTAATGCTTGAGTTTATTAAAAGAAGAAATATTTCTGATGATGTAGTTTTCATTTTAGTCCAGGTGACGTGTCCATTGACAACAGTAACAGATTTTATCAAAGCAATAGAACTGTATAAAAAAGGGAATATAGATTCTCTGCTGAGTGTAGCCAGGGTAAAACAATTTTTATGGAACAGGGATGGAACAACGATAAATTATAACTTTAAAATGCGCCCACGCAGGCAGGATTTTGATGGGATACTCATGGAGAATGGTGCCTTTTATATTAATACGGTAAAAAACATAAAAGAAACTGCAAACAGGCTTTCAGGAAAAATTGCTGTTTATGAAATGCCCGAATATACTGCCATTGATATTGATGAACCGGATGATTGGGAAAGAGCTGAAAGACTGATGAAGAAACACATAATGAAAGAAACGAATGCTATAAAGAATAAAACTCAAATCAAACTATTCATAACCGACGTTGATGGAACGCTGACCGATGCAGGAATGTATTATGATCAGACAGGCAATGAGTTGAAAAAATTTAATACCCATGATGGCATGGGATTTGAATTATTACGAAAAACCGGAATTAAAACAGGAATAATTACGAGTGAAACTACAAAAATTGTTGAAAACAGAGCAAAAAAGTTGAGGGTTGATTATTTATATCAAGGGGTCGAAAAGAAACGAAAGCTAGAAGTTGTTAAAGAAGTATGTAAAAAAGAAAATATTTCTCTTAACCAAGTTGCTTACATTGGCGATGATATCAATTGCAAAGAGTTACTTGCAAACGTTGGATTTGCTGCATGTCCACATGATGCAGTCAATGAAATAAAGAATATTCCTAATATAAGCGTATTGGAAAATGATGGAGGAAAAGGTGTTGTAAGGGAATTCATTGATTTAATATTAACCGCAAAAGAAATTTAAATGTTGGAATTTAATAAATTAGAGAAACCTTACTTAATAGGTGAAATTGGGATTAATCACAATGGTGATATTCAAATTGCGAAGAAACTAATTGATGCAGTATTTGCAACATCATGGGATTGTGCGAAACTTCAAAAGAGAAATCCAGAGGTAGCAGTGCCTGATCATCAGAAAAACATAATGAGAGAGACTCCATGGGGGCAAATGAGATATATAGATTATAAACATAAAATCGAGTTTGGTGAAAAGGATTATGAATATTTGGACAGATATTGCAGCGAAAAACCAATTAGCTGGTCTGCTTCAGTGTGGGATATTGATAGTTTGAAATTTTTATTAAACTATGATGTTCCATTTTTAAAGATTCCATCTGCTCATATGACAAACGACAGCCTGTTAATAGAATCGGCAAAATCAGGAGTTCCGTTAATTGTTTCGACTGGAATGAGCGAATTGACAGAGGTTGACCATATGGTAAATTTATTAGAAAAGTATACTAAATCATATGCCATTCTCCATACAAACTCCTCTTATCCGGCAAAAGATGAGGATTTAAACTTAAGTATTATTCCTTATTATATTGAAAGATATCATTGTCCGGTGGGTTATAGCGGACATGAATATGGTTTAACTCCCACAGTATTAGCTGTTTCACTCGGAGCCTGTATAATTGAGCGGCACATAACAATCAATAGAAGAATGTGGGGGACCGACCAGTCAAGTAGTGTTGAAATCGAAGGAATGGATTCTCTGTATAAGCGAATCAATGAAGTGAGTAAAATTATCGGTGAACCAAAAAAAATTGTAACAAAAAGCGAAATTCCGATCAGAGAAAAACTCAGAGGGTAAACAAGTGAAGCATCTGTCAAAATTCCAAGCTTTCTATCAAATTTTTATAAAGCCAACCAAAATCTGGCGAATACCAAAGAAAAGCGAAATTCTAATATATGATGCTTGTGGTGCTGAAAATTTCTCTCCCTATTTGAGTGAATACGATGTTGAAATCATTCATGTACGCAATGAATTGGTGAATTTACCATGCCTTTTGTTCAGTATTCTGACCTGGGATTTTTGGAGAGGTCGCAGACAAGCTTATACAGATACCTATATTCGTTTAGTTGCTCCAAAAATAATCCTCACATTTATTGATAATAGTATTGCTTTTTATACTATATCGGAGCGTTTCCCAAATATAATGACCATGTTTTTCCAAAATGGAACAAGAAGTGAACTGGGAGACGTTTTCGATCATTTAATTAAATCTGATCATTATCATGTTGATTACATGCTCGTCCATGGTAACGCAATAGGAACGTACTACCAAAAATTTATTTCGGGGCAGATTTATGTTGCAGGGTCACTAATAAATAATCAGATAAAGAAAAATAATGGCATCTCAGATGGATCTGTACTTTTCATTTCACAATACCGAGTTCACCAAAAAGATAATGAACCGATTTGGATTAGTTCAGGTGGTGTTAAAATTTTATGGAATCAATTTTATGCCATTGATATACTCGTATTAAATTATTTAAATAAATATTGTATCAGAAATAACAAGCTCCTGCGGATTTGTGGGATGGAGTCTATTGAAGATAGAAATGAGAAGGACTTTTATTCCAATATTTTGACAGAGGCTTATTGGGAATATATGCCAAGGTATGATAGATATAATTCATACAAGTTGCTCGATCTGGCTGAAATAGTTATCACTATTGACTCAACCCTTGGCTATGAATCCTTCGCAAGAGGAAATAAAACTGCATTTTTTTCATGTCGTGGAAACTACACTTATACTAACTCAAAAAAATTTGGTTGGCCCGCAGGTTTACCCGAGAACGGCCCATTTTGGACAAATGAACCAAAAGAGGAAGAGTTTTGCCGGGTAATGGATTACCTGTTAACGGTTAGCGCCGAGGATTGGGAAAATACCCGGCAGAACTATGCTGGTGAAATTATGGAATTCGATTCCGGAAATACACGTTTCATTGAATTACTCGACCAAATCCTATCTTAAAAGGAAAACTTTTATCCTTTGAAAAATTCTTTGTGGGTCTAATGTACTATAAAACTAATTATCAATATGTTAAATGATAAAAAAATACTTATAACTGGTGGCACCGGGTCGTTTGGTAAAAAATTTACGGAAATCATACTCCGTAGATATCCCGATGTTAAAAGATTGGTTATTTTTTCAAGGGATGAGCTAAAGCAATATGAAATGTCTTTAATTTATCCCGAATCAAAGTACCCTCAAATACGATTTTTTATTGGAGATGTGAGAGATGGGGCCCGTTTTAAAAGGGCCTGCGAAGACATTGATTTAATCATACATGCAGCCGCATTAAAACAAGTTCCGGCTGCTGAGTATAACCCGGATGAATTTATTAAGACGAATATTGGAGGGGCACAAAACGTAATTGATGCAGCCTTGTCAACGGATGTAAGAACTGTTATTGCCCTTTCGACCGATAAAGCAGCTGCCCCTATTAATCTGTATGGTGCAACAAAATTGGTCTCAGATAAACTATTTATAGCGGCAAATAATATCAAGGGTTTTCGAAACCTGCGCTTTTCTGTTGTCCGGTATGGAAATGTAATGGGATCGAGGGGCTCTGTTATTCCTTTCTTTTTGCAAAAAGCAAAAACAGGAAACGTGTTACCGATCACACACAAAGATATGACAAGGTTTAACATCTCATTGGAAGATGGAGTAGAAATGGTTCTATGGGCTATCGAAAATGCTTTGGGAGGAGAGATCTTTGTTCCAAAAATCCCATCGTACAAAATAGAAACGGTTGCAAAAGCTATTGCTCCGAATGCCATTCTTGAAGAAATCGGGATCAGACCTGGTGAGAAACTTCATGAGGAGATGATTACCGAAAGTGATTCGTACAATACGATCGAGTTTGATAAGTATTATGCAATTCTTCCTTCAAGTGCACCCAAAGAGAAATACCTTGCACATTTTAAGGGATGGGAAGTACCAAAAGGATTTAGGTATAATTCCGGGAGCAACGACAAGTGGATAGATGTTGAAGAAATGCGCCAATTAATAAGGCAATATATTGATCCTGAATTTAAACCGTAATATGATCATAGCAATAATTCAGGCGAGAGTAGGTTCCACCAGGCTTCCAAATAAAGTAATGAAGTACCTGGAAGATAAAACCGTTATTGAACATGTTATTTCCAGGGTAAGTAAAAGCAGGCATATTGATGAAGTGTTTGTTGCAACAACAATAGATGAAAACAATCTTCCACTCGTTCAACTTTGCTCATCACAAAATGTACGTATTTTTTGTGGGTCAGAAGAAGATGTTTTAGACAGGTTCTACCAACTGGCTAAGCTAATCCGTCCAAATCACATTGTTAGGGTTACCGCTGATTGCCCTGTAATTGATCCTGAAATAATAGATTTAATTATTGAAAATCATTTAGGATTAAATTCTGATTATACCTCTAATACCATTGTGGATTCTTATCCGGATGGGCTCGATACTGAAATTTTCTCTTTCTCTTCATTAGAAAGATCCTGGAAAGAAGCAAATTTATTATCCGAAAGAGAGCATGTAACGCCTTATATAAAGAAACATCCTGAAATATTCTCACTTAATTCAATTGTATCGGGAATAAATTATGCTGATAAACGATGGACTCTTGACACAGAATCAGATTATGAATTTTTAAAATCAATTTTTAAGATATTATTTGAAAAAAATCAATTTTTTGGAATGAATGAGATATTACAACTATTAGAAACCCAACCATCCTTAGAGAAAATAAATTCGAATAACATAAGAAATGAAGGATATTTGAAAGCACTTAAAAATGATAAAATTATTGAATAAAAGAATGGATAATGGGGAAAGGACAAGAATTATATAACGAGGCAAAAAAAATAATCCCTGGAGGAGTTCAATTATTATCAAAACGACCAGAACAATTTTTACCTGATCAGTGGCCTGCCTATTATAGCAAAGCAAAAGGCTGTGAGGTGTGGGACTTAGATGGGAATAAATACATCGACATGAGCTTTATGGGGATTGGTGCATGCACCCTGGGTTATGCTGATGATGATGTAAACGAAGCAGTTCAGAAAGCTATCATAAATGGCAGCATGTGTACGCTAAATGCTCCTGAAGAAGTTGAACTGGCAAATTTGATGCTCGAACTTCATCCCTGGGCCGAAATGGTCCGTTATACACGCGGTGGTGGTGATGCAATGGCGGTAGCAGTTCGAATTGCCAGGGCTGCTTCACATAAAGATATTGTATTGTTTAGCGGATATCATGGCTGGCATGACTGGTATCTTTCAGCAAATCTGGCTACGGACAGTGCGCTTGACGGACAGTTGTTACCAGGGCTAAAACCCGCGGGAGTGGCAAAAGGCATGAAGGGAACATCCTATCCGTTCTCTTATAATAATGTAAAGGAGTTCCTGGCATTAGTTGCCAGGTATAGTGAAAATGTTGGGGCTGTCGTTCTTGAAGCAATTAGAAATATTAAACCAGAAGATGGTTTTTTTGATATTATTCGGAGTGAAACAAACAAACTTGGAGTTCCATTGATCGTCGATGAAGTATCAAGCGGGTTTAGAATGAATTGTGGTGGTGCTCATATGATTTTAGGACTTGAACCCGATATTGCAGTATTCGCTAAAGGAATCAGCAATGGTTTTCCAATGGGTGTTGTTATTGGTAAAAAAAGATATATGGATGCTGCACAAGATTCTTTTATCAGCAGCACCTATTGGACAGAGCGTATTGGGCCGGTAGCGGCAATAGCGACTATTAAAAAGATGAGAAAAAATGATGTCCAGAGCCATATGGTAGAGTGCGGTAAAACAATACAGAAAGAATGGAAATCCCTTGCTTTGAAACATAAGTTAAATATCAAGGTTGGAAGTATTTATCCGTTAAGTCATTTTGATTTTATTGAATCGCCATTAATTTTGAAAACACTCTTTACTCAGGAAATGTTATCATTGGGATTTCTTGCGACGAATTCATATTATGCATGTTATGCTCATAAACCAGTCCATATTGATCAGTATATTAATGCGGTAGACAATGTTTTTAGTTTTATCTCGCGGGTACTGCAAGAGGGATGTCCTGAAAAGTATTTAAAAGGACCCGTATGCCAGACGGGGTTTAAGAGACTCTCATAATAATGAATTGGTATTGTTATTGATTCTGTTAAATATTGAAAATAAGCACATTTATGAAACAGTTAACTTTTCCACAGGAAATAAAAATCGGAAATAAAATTATTGGGGCGGGTCATCCTGCCTATTTAATTGCTGAAATTGGTGCCAACTTTGATCAAAGCAAAGAAAAAGCGAAAGAACTGATTAAAGCTGCAAAAGAAGCAGGTGCTGATTGTGCAAAATTTCAGACATTCAGCACCCCGAAAATAGTATCTGAAGGTGGTTTCTCCAGAATGAAGTTGCAAGGAGTTCATGGTTCCTGGGGTAGGACAGTAAGTGAAGTTTTTAAAGATGCTGAGTTCCCGAGAGAATGGCATCGGGAGATTTCGGATTATTGTACTAAAATCGGAATTGACTTTTCGACATCACCTTATGATATTGAAGCAGTCGATCTTTGTGTGGAATTGGATGTTCCATATATTAAAATTGGTTCTGGTGAAATTACCTGGCTTGAGATGCTTGAATATATAGCTAAAAAACACAAACCAATGTTTCTGGCTACTGGCGACGCTACTTTGGCTGAAATTGATGAAGCAATCAGAACCATTGAGGCTACAGGTAACAATCAATTAGTTTTAATGCAATGTATTACCAATTATCCCTCTTTAATTGAAAGTGCAAATATTAATGTTTTGAAAACATATCAAACGGCTTTCAATATTCTTACCGGTTATTCTGATCACTCACATGGACCGGTAGTAGCTTTGGGTTCAGTTGCACTGGGGGCTGTTGTTATTGAAAAGCATTTTACACTTGACAATATGGATATCGGGCCCGATCATCCGCATTCAATGAATGTAAACGACTTCAAAAGAATGACAACTTATATCAGGGAATTAGAAAGTTCGATGGGTTCCTCCAGAAAGGTGGTTGTTGAAGAAGAATCAGAAACCGTATATGTACAGCGCCGTTGCCTATACGCAAAGCGAGCAATTGCCAAAGGCAAGGTTGTTGATATCGATGATATAGATGTGTTGCGCCCCGCACTTGGAATTAAACCAAAATATAAAAATGTAGTTATTGGCAAAGTTGCAAAAATTGACATAGAAAAAGGTCAGCCTTTATTCTGGGAAAATTTTTAACGATGACAAACAGAGAAAAAGTTATAGCATTGATAGATAATGATGGATTGCAAAAATCCGATGCAATCGTTTTACTCGAAGGTGATGGATTAAATCGCTATCAAAAGGCTGTTGAACTTTATAATAATAATCTGGCTGATAAAATTATTTTTAGCGGAGGAATTACTGACTATGAATATGGCAGTTTCCCATTTTCCGATGTTCTTCCTCATATTTTAATGACTGGGGTCCCTGTTGAAGCAATTATTCACGAAGATAAGTCGTTGAATACGAGAGAACAAGCTGTTGAAGTTATAGCACTGGCGAAAAGGTATAACTGGACTCGATTGGTTCTGGTTGCAACACATGAGCATCAGTATCGAGCATATTTAACCTTCTTACGAATAGTAATTGATTCAAGATCGAATCTTATATTATATAATGCACCGGTAAGAAATTTGAACTGGTTTTCAGAAACTGGTTGGGGCAGACGATTCGATCGGCTTGAAAAAGAATTTGAACGTATAGAAAAATATGCAGATTTAGGGCATCTCGCAACATTCGAAGAAGCTATAACTTACCAGGAATGGAAAGAGAAACAAGTATAATTTGTGCCAAAAACATAATGGGCTTAAATTTTATAGGCATTGATGAACTGTTATTTATCCAGAAGAACATGGGACTTTTTATTCCTCCTGATATTCTTGAATCAATACCCGTCCTCCCATTTTCGGAAAATTTATTAGAAAGTAAAAAACATGATTATATACTCATTCTGGGTATCCCATTTTATAAAGATGGCTCATCATTAACTTTACTTAAAATGCGTGAACATTTCGGATGGGATCCTGAACAACATGAACCATGCTTTTATAACCAGGATTGGTATTTAAACGAAGATTTTGCAAAAAACAAAACATTTGAAATGAAGTGGTTTCTTATTAAAAAGGAGATTCACGAAGGTTATCGTGGCAAGGAGCTGAAAAATATAGATATGGATTATATCATTCATCTTCCCAGTGCGGTTTTGTGTTCGTATACTTTTTTCGCATATTATTTTTTTACTGGTTGTCGCCAAATGTTGTGGAAACACGATTTTATTTGGTGTGGTGATAAAGACCACAACTTTGATCCAATTTATGTCGGAAGATATGTTGACCCAAATGGCCATAATAAAAACGGATTTAACATTCATCGCCATCTTTCGATAAAATTAAATCATAGTATCGTAAATGTTTTTGAATAGCAGAAATATCTGGTAGATTGGTAGCAAGATATCTCATTACGACCGCCGACGAGCGTACCTGGAAATTTGACCGTCCGGTTTTATTTCTTGGAGAATGGTGCCGCCAATACAATCGAAAAAGCATCTGGCAGAAGATGGATGCAGTGGTCGCGTCACCATATGGGTTGGGCCAGGCGAAAAAAGATAAGGATTTTACCGAGGCTCGGGCGCTTGAGGAAAAACTCTTTCCTATTCTGTGCGATTTGCTGAACCAATACCATGGCACCCGGCATGGCTCAAGATTTTGGAAGATTATTTTGGGCCATTGGTTCAGTCGTTTTATAGATGTAATCCTAAACAGAGTCAGAACGCTTGAGCAGTGTTTGCAGGCCTATCAATTAAGTGGCACGAGCGCTTTTGCAGATGGGTGTTATTCACTTGCTACAATGGATTCCATTTCAGCGATTTGGGCTTTCAGTAACGATAGATGGAACAATGCTTTGTATATACGTATCCTGAATCTGCTTGAAGTGACAAGTTGTCCTGTCCAGGTCATTTCTGATGACTTATCTGAAAGTTTCCAATGGACAGCAATGGCCTCAGAAGTTCCTCCAAATAAGAAAATCCTAAAGTGGAGTATTGAAAAAGTTAAAAAGTTGCCAGAATCCTTCGTAAGAGAGAATGATGCTTTTATTATCAACAGCTATCTGCCCTTAAAAGAAGAGATTAAACTTCAACTAGCCTTAGGGCAGGTACCCCAGTTGTGGCGTTCACCAAAACTGAAATTTGCAAAAAGTGTTGATCGAGATCTTAGACGCCAATTATCAAACCAGATTGGAGGTAAGTCAAATGAAACACTCTATGAAATTTTAAGTACAATTGTATTTGAACTTTTACCAGTATGCTATTTAGAAGGTTTTACAGAAATATCTGAAACCGTTAAACTATTACCCTGGCCTAAAAGGCCTAAATTTATATTTACAAGTAATAATTTCGATTTCGATGAGATATTTAAATTTTGGGTTGCAGCGAAAGTCGAATCTGGCTTTAAATATATAACCGGTCAGCACGGCAATAATTACGGGACACATCGTTATTTAATTCATTTAACAGAAGAAACAACTCCTGATAAGTTTCTAACCTGGGGCTGGGAAGATGGATTACCTCAACATACACCAGCATTTGTCTTTAAAATTGCAGGGCATACAGATAAAGCCTATAACCCAAATGGTGGGTTGTTATTAATAGAACTTCATGCAGCTCAAATGTTTTCTACATGGGATGACTCAGCAGAATTTAATTCTTTCTTCGACGATCAACAAAACTTTATTGGAAGGTTACAAAAACAGATTAAGAAGGAGTTAATTGTCAGGTTGCATCATGGGTCAAAAAATTTAAAATGGGATGAAGAAGCAAGATGGAAAGATTTTGATCCCTGCCTAAAAATAGATACCGGGGAAGAACCAATTTATAAATTAACTGCTCAAAGCCGGTTAGTCATCCACAGCTACGATTCCACTGGTATATTAGAGACTCTGTCACAAAACATCCCAACACTTGCTTTTTGGCAGAATGGTTTTGATCATCTGAGAGATAGTGCTAAACCCTATTATAAGATGCTGGTAGATGCGGGTATTGTTCACTTAACTCCTGAATCAGCAGCGGCAAAAGTAAATTCAGTTTGGGATAATGTGGACGGTTGGTGGGCCCAAAGCAATGTACAAGAGACCCGAAAACAATTCTGCAATCGATATGCCAGAGTCAGCCAGAATCCTTCCCGCAACCTAAAAAACATATTAAAAAAATGTTTTAATGATGTTGAATAAATCAATCCAATTCGTTAAACGAATCACAAAAAATCTTAGAACAGTAATAGTGGCCCGTGAATTTCGTGAGTGGGGAGGGGGGGTAATATGTCGTGGTTTTCAATCAAATGGATTATCACAAATTGCGTGTGGCAAAGATATCTATCTTAACGAGTATATTTGGATTTCATTTAATGACCAACATGGAAAATTGATTATTGAAGACGGAGTTTATATTGGACGTTTCTGTACCATGTCTATTTCGACTGAAATTAAAATTAAAAAAAATGCTCTTATTTCTGATCGAGTATTTTTGGGGGACTGTAACCATGGTTTTCAAAATCCGACAATGCCGATCAGTAAACAGCCACTAAATTTTGCAGGGCGTGTTGAAATTGGCGAAGGAAGTTGGATTGGTATTGGTTCAGCCATAATGCCAGGAGTAAAAGTAGGAAAAAATTCAGTGGTCGGTGCAAATTCAGTTGTTACCCGCGATGTGCCCGATTATTGTATTGCTGCTGGCAACCCGGCAAGAGTTATAAAGAAAATTGAATATAAATAGAAAGAAGTATAGCATATTAGTATGAAGATCCTTGACCTTGGCTGTGGTAAAAAAAAACGGGAAGGAGCAATCGTGTTGACTATTCTGATCGACATGATGCGGATGTAATACATGATCTAAATATTTTTCCTTATCCATTTCAGGATGGTGAATTTGATGAAATCTACATGGACAATGTATTAGAGCATTTAGATG
>Ga0114951_10005403_pt1 | contig 11815 bp, 10 predicted proteins | sample AM7aDNAmetaG_FD_88677 | JGI IMG/M metagenome (GOLD analysis project Ga0114951, IMG submission 88677) | Freshwater microbial communities from Finland to study Microbial Dark Matter (Phase II) - AM7a DNA metaG | ecosystem: Environmental > Aquatic > Freshwater > Lake | place: Finland: Lake Alinen... | reverse complement strand
GTTCTGCTTTGTCAAGAGCGATTCCATTTTACCAATTATACTATTTTTCATTGTAGATAGCATTGATTAGTTTATTAAGTTTGTTCGTTGTCGCCGCAGGATCCGGAGCGACGCAAATGGCCGAGACAACGGCAATGCAATCGGCGCCGGCGGCAATGACATCTGTGGCATTAGTTTCATTAATCCCGCCGATAGCCACAAGCGGATGGCGGCTGAAAGCTTTGATTTTGGCCAGCCCATCGAGTCCCCAGGCGCCTTTGGTATCAATTTTTGTCGGTGTGGTAAAAATGGGACTTACTCCGATATAATCAACATCAAGACTCTCACTTTCCTCAAAATCTTTCCAATCTTCTACAGATAATCCGATGATGGCCTTTGGTCCCATCAGCTTGCGGGCAATCGCGTAAGGCATATCATCCTGGCCGATATGCACACCTTCCGCATCGCAGGCCAGCGCTACATCAATCCGGTCGTTAATAATCAATGGCACCTTGTGGGGTTTGAGAATTTTCTTAATGGCAATTGCTTCTTCGACAAAAAGGCGTGTGGAAATGTCTTTCTCCCGCAGTTGCACATAGGCAACACCGCCTTGCACCGCCTGCAGAACCACATCTGCAAGCGTTCTATTACGGCATAAGCCACGATCGGTCACCAAATAGACACCACGCATATTCATTCCTCAATCTTTAAGCGTTTGTTAATATTATCTTCCGTCAACAAATACAGAACATCCAAAAAGCTTACCTGCAGGCTACCTGGTCCCGCTGATTTTTCGACGGCCATTTCTCCTGCTATACCCATTACTGCCATAGCTTTTGCCGTTGCCGCAAAGGGTAATGCTTCCACAGCGGCAAAAGCTCCGCACAGCGCCGATGCCGTGCAGCCCAAACCTGTAACTTTAGCCATCAGGGGATGACCATTTTTTATCTTCACTATTTTTTCACTGTCGATAATATAATCTGTCGCGCCACTGATACAAACCACGCATTGGTGCGTTTGGGCCAGCTTTTGCGCCGTGGCGATTGCGGCATCAGATTCAGCGGTACTATCCACACCTTTGGTTTTTGATAGACCATCATTCAGAGCCATTATTTCAGAGGCATTCCCTCGAATTATGGTCGGGTGTCCGATTTCAATGAGTTCCCTTGCCGTCCTTGTCCGATAAGCCGTAGCGCCGGCGCCTACCGGATCAAAAATGACGGGAATCCCTCTTTTACGGGCTTGGCGCAAAGCTTTAAACATCGAGGCCACCCAGGATTCGCTAAGAGTCCCGATATTAATCACCAGAGCCTGAGCGATTGCAACCATTTCTTCGACTTCTTCTGCCGCATGAGCCATTACCGGCGATGCCCCGATGGCCAAGAGCGCGTTTGCGGTGCTGTTCATCACCACGTAATTAGTAATATTATGAACGACTGGTGCCTGCTTTCTAATTGCTGCCATGGACTCAAGACATGCGCTGCTTTTAACTGCATATATTTTACTCCCCTTAAAATTCTATTTTATACCAAGTAAGCTTTCAAAATTCATATTTTATTTTTTTGAAATCAACTTGGTATTATGAAATTCGGACACAACAATCAATGATTATCCGCTGATTATTTGCATTATCTTTCATTTATTGATAAAAAAACACAAAAAATGCTTGATTAATTGTATAATAGCGTGTAGTTAAAATCCATGACATTCGAAAAGTTGAATAATAATTCATCGGCTTTCAGGAATTGGTTAGTAAAACCAAAATCGATTATCATCAGCATCGTCGCAATATTTGTCTTTATCGCAAGTATCGCCTTTTATATTGTTTACTCACAATATAAAAATACTGGAACAAATCTACTTTCTGCCGATAAAGCCAGCGCGGTGTTGATTGTTCGCACTATTGAGGAACACAACAAAGGAATCCTGGTATCGCTTACTTTTAATGCCCAGAAACAAGCATTTATCGATGCGGTTAAAAAGAAAGATGTTGCTGAGTCACGCATTCAACTTGGATTGCTCGAAAAAAATCATAACTTTAACATGGCGCTTATCTCGGATAAAAGAGGTATGCTGTGGTCAAATTTTCCGGCCTCTCCTGTTGGATATAGCATTTCTTACCGTGATTGGTATAAAGAAGTAATCGTAAAATGGAAACCTCATGTTTCCGGTATCTTTCAAATTATGGCCGCGGATAACCCTTTGGCGGTGTCATTTTCCGTTCCTGTTTTTGATGAAAAAGCAAATCCAATCGGCATATTGGCAGTGTACGAAAAATTAGGTTTTATTGCCGACGCTGTAAAGACAGCATCGCTTGACCAGAATACCACTATTTATGTAACCGATCAGATAGGAAATATCCTTTTTGACAGCAAAACTCATATGCAAAAGCAAGTAACAGGTTATTCGTTGTTTCCAGTTATTAAAAAAGCATTGACGGAAAACAAAAAGCAGATTGAAATTAAAAATCAGGAAACTAATCAGGAAGTTAATTATCTATCCTTTGCCGAATTAGAAACAGCAGGCTGGCTGGTTATTGTACAGCGGCGGGATAACCAGGACAATCCTAGTTTGCAGCAAACCGGCACCACTGTGGCGATAATAATAATTTTAGTTTTGTTATTTGTTCTACTTAGCCTGGGCCTTATATATTTTAGAAAAACTATTGTGTTTAAAAACAGCTATGAACAGCTGCTCTCAGAGATAAAAATTCTTGAAAGTAAAAATTTTGAGCGGGAAGTCCTATATAATCTGAAGAGCCCGGTCATTCATACAAATCCTCCCTTAATTGTATGGGATCATAGTTTAATAGTTGTCCGGTTCGACCGCGCGTTTGAAGAGACCACAGGTTGGTCAAAAGAGGAAGTTCTGGGAAAGAAAATTGATCTGCTCTTGCCGGAAATTTCAAAAAAAGAATCTCTTGATCGAATCAATATAGCGACGAAAAATGAAAACTCGACAATTTTGGAAATTCCAATTCTTCATGCCAATGGCAATACATCTACTGTCCATGGCCACTATATAACAGCCCGTAAACAAGTAAAGCAGGATGTCAGCATACTAGATGGAAAACTGGAGAAGCGGATTTTAGAACGTACCGCAAGTCTGGAAGCTGTCAACCGGCAACTGGAGGCATTCAGCTATTCCATATCTCACGCTTTGTTGACGCCTTTGCAAAATATTGAAAAATTATGCGATACGCTGAGAGAAAAAGACGAAGAGGAAATGGATAACGCAGAAAAAGTTTATCTGGAACAAATATATAAAGAAACAACCCGCATGGGCCAACTGATTAGCGACATGCGGAAACTATCGCATTTGAATCGAAGCGAGATTAGCCGTCAATCTGTTGATGTGAGCAAAATCGTCCGGGAAATTATGGAAGATTTTAAACAAAAATATCCCGAAAGGGAAGTATCCATAACCATCGAAAAGGACGTCATCATTGGCTGTGATGAGCTTCTGCTAAAGATTGCTCTGGAGAGTCTGATTGACAATGCCTGGAAATTCACCGCTTCGAAGGAACGTGCAATAATCAAATTCGGCACAACGTTGCAAGATATAAAACCAGTTCTCTTTATCCGGGATAATGGCATTGGTTTTGACTTGGCGCAGGCGCACAAATTATTCAGTACATTCAATCGCGTTGATACACGCACAGGATTACCTGTCACCGGGCTGGGGCTCGCCAAAGTCCAGAGGATCGTCGATCGCCACGGTGGTGAAATCTGGGCGGCAAGTAAACCTGGCAAAGGGACTACGTTCTACTTTACACTATCGTCGTAACACATCAGTTTTAAATTATATAACTTTGTCCCTAAGCGCCTATTCCTTCAAACATTACGGTTGACAGATAGCGTTCCCCGGCATCGGGGAAAATTACAACGATGTTTTTATCCTTGAATTCGCTGTGCTTTGCCAGTCTTACCGCCACAGCACAAGCCGCGCCACTGGAAATGCCCACAAGTATTCCTTCCTCCCTGGCCAATCTTCGAGCATAATCAATAGCCTCCGCGCTATCTACTAATTCCACACGATCAACCATGGACAAATCAAGAGTATCAGGGATAAATCCTGCTCCAATCCCCTGGATTTTATGCGGCCCCGGCTTGAGCTCCTGACCTGCCAACTTTTGAGTTATAATCGGGCTTTCCCTCGGCTCCACTGCGACCGAGATAATACTTTTTTTCTTTTTAATAAAACGAGACACGCCGGTAATCGTTCCGCCGGTACCAACTCCGGAGACAAGAACATCAATTGTGCCATCAGTATCATCCCAAATTTCGGGGCCTGTTGTTTTTTCGTGAATTGCCGGATTGGCCGGATTTTTAAACTGCTGCGGCAGGAAGTACTTTAGCGGATCGGCTGCGGCAATTTCTTCCGCCTTATTGATTGCCCCTTTCATACCGTCCAACCCGGGGGTCAAGATAAGGTTTGCCCCGAATGCTGCCAGCACTCTGCGGCGTTCAAGGCTCATGGTTTCCGGCATGGTCAGCGTAAGCTTATATCCCCGCGCCGCCGCCACGTAAGCCAGACCAATTCCCGTGTTGCCGCTTGTTGGCTCAATTATTTCCACACCAGGTTTGAGCAAACCCTTCTTTTCGGCATCCCAGATCATTGCGGCCCCTATTCGGCACTTGATAGAATAGGCAGGATTGCGCCCTTCAATCTTGGCAAGCACTGTTGCTTTGGCACCTTGGGTTAAATGGTTTAGTTTCACCAGTGGCGTATTGCCGATGGACTGCGAATTATCAGAGTATATTTTTTTCATAGGTCATCTCCTCAATTAGTAATGTCTGCATTCCGTCACTCGTGCCCTCGTGTCACCTTCGGTGGTTAGGGTATTCGACGGAATGACAAACAAGGTCAAGTCTGCGCAAGAGCTTGTTCAATGTCCGCCAGTATATCGTCAATATGTTCAATACCGATGGAGAGACGGATGAAGTCCGGCGTTACGCCTGTTGCCAACTGCTCAGCTGCTGACAACTGCTGATGCGTTGTCGTTGCCGGATGAATGGCCAGAGATTTGGCATCGCCGACATTAGCTAAATGCGAAATCAATTGCAGCGAGTTAATAAACTTTTTACCGGCTTCCGCGCCACCTTTGATACCAAAGCCAATAATAGCGCCGGCGCCTTTTTTCAGATACTTGCCCGCTCTTTCCTTTTCGGTGCTTGCAGCCAACCCCGGATAATTTACCCAACTCACTTTATGATTCTTTTCCAGATACTGCGCTACCGCCAGAGCATTCTCGGAATGTCGCGGCATACGCAAATGCAATGTTTCCAATCCTTGCAGAAACAAAAATGAATTGAAGGGAGACAGTGCCGGCCCCAGATCACGTAAAAGAACAACGCGGGCTTTAATGATATAAGCAATATTGCCATTGGGCTTTAAGGCTTCCACAAAATTCAGACCATGATAACTAGGATCCGAATCAGCAATCAATGGAAATTTCCCTTTTGTCCAATCGAATTTTCCGGAATCAACAATCAGTCCACCCAATGACGTGCCGTGTCCACCGATAAATTTTGTTGCCGAATAGACGACGATATCGATCCCAAAATCAAAGGGACGCAAAAGATATGGAGATACCGTATTATCCAGAACAACAGGGATGCCGTGCTTATGAGCAACCGCGGCAATGCCTGTGAGATCTGCTACATCAAGCTTCGGGTTGCCAATCGATTCGGCATAAACTGCTTTGGTCTTGGGCGTAATCGCTTTATCGAGCGCCTGTAAATCATTCGATTTTACAAAGTTGACTTTAATCCCCAGGCGCGGAAATGTATAATGGAAAAGGTTGTATGTTCCACCATAAAGATTATCCGCAGAGACTATCTCGTCACCGGCTTGAGCGATATTTAAAAGTGACAGAGTTATTGCCGATTGCCCGCTGGCTACCGCCAGCGCGCCTACTCCGCCTTCCAGCAAGGCAATTCTTTTTTCCAGCACATCCGTTGTCGGGTTCATCAGCCGCGTATAAATATTACCGAATTCGTTGAGGCCGAAAAGACTGGCCGCATGATCGGTATCCTTGAACTGATAGGATGTCGTCTGATAAATGGGTACTGCCCTTGATCCTGTTGTCGGGTCAGCCTCCTGTCCTCCATGTAAAACTAAAGTATCAATGCTTAATTTGCTATCTATTTTGCTCATTTTTCATCCTCTCTCCATTAAATTATTAATAACTTCAACGATCAATCTCCAGTTCTGTCATCCGCAATGACAGCTTCAATCACCCCGCCGCCCAAAACTTCTTCCCCTTCATAAAAAACAACCGCCTGCCCGGGCGTAATTGACTCCTGCGCTTCTTTAAACATAACCCTTAACTTATCACCCTCTTTTTGAACCACGCAACGCGCCTGTTTTTTACGGTAACGAATTTTTGCTTCCATTTCAGTTGGCATTTTTCCCATCAGGAGATTTGCCTCACCTGCAATCAATCCAATTGAATACAAATCTCTTTTCTGACCAACGACAACTCTGTTTTTTGCCGCATCAATTTCCACTACATAAAGCGGAGTCTTTGCGCTGATTCCTAAACCGCCACGCTGACCGATTGTATAATAAATTATTCCTTTATGTTTTCCTAAAATATTGCCGGCCATATCGACCATATCGCCACCTATGGCAACCACGTTTTTCCCCTGAAGGAATTGACGATAGTCGCCTTGCGTGACAAAACAAATATCCTGACTTTCCGACTTTTGTGCCACATGCAGACCGGCTTTTTGGGCCAGTAATCGGACTTCGTCTTTAGTCAAAGAGCCCAACGGAAAAAGCAGAGAAGATAAATCGCCCGCTTTTATCGGGTACAGAAAATATGTTTGATCCTTAATCTTGTCTTTTGGACGCAGTAAATGCCAGGTGTCCTGCTGCTTATCAATCCTGGCATAGTGGCCTGTTGCCAGATAATCAAATCCCATAATTTTTGCTTTAGCTAAAAGCGATCCGAACTTTAAGTAGCGGTTGCAATCAATGCAGGGATTTGGTGTCCGGCCTCTTGAGTATTCTGATACAAACTTATTGATTACCAGCTCTTCCATTTCACTTGCGTAATCAAAAACAAAATGTGGAATATGCAATTGATCGCAGACATGTTTGGCATCATCAAGGGCATCACGACCGCAGCAGCGGGTGCCCTCGCCATCTTCCTTGATTCCGAGGCACATGGTAACTCCCGTCACTTCATATCCCTCTTCTTTGAGCAGCAACGCAGCCACGGACGAATCAACACCGCCACTTACCGCCACCATAACTTTTTTCTTCATCATATATCGCTCATTAAATTATTTTGTGCTTTTTCTCTTCTTACTTTGACTAACTCAGCTAAAGTAACCGTTGCGAGTGTTTCCCTGATCTTTTCTCCCAGCATAGACCATACATCCCGAGTAGGGCAAACACTCGATCGTGAACATTCACCGGGATTGTCGACACAATCCACCAAACAAGTAACTTCTTCCAGGGCATCGAATATCTCCTGCGCGGTAATCTTATCCGGAACTCGAGTAAGGCTGTAGCCGCCATGTGCCCCACGGGTAGATTGAATTAAACCGGCCTGTCGCAATGGAATAACAATCAAGCTTAAATATTTTTCTGAAATATCCTCTCTTTTGGCAATATCCTTTAAAAAAACGGGATTAGTCCCGAAATTGTCTGCCAGATCTGTCATCATGCGCAATCCGTATCTTGATCTTGTTGATAATTTCATGCCTTGTACCAAAGTTGCAATCAAACGTTAAAGTGTCCATTTACTGGGCATAATACCAAGTAAGCTTTCAAAAATTCATATTTTTTGAAAGCAACTTGGCATTACTTTCTCTTCGATACACTACCTTTTTGGTAGTAATTAAAACAATGAAACCCTTTTGTCAAGAATTATTTTGCTTCCATGTCAAGATTTATTGATAATCAATAACTTCCATGTTAAATTAAAATTAATTAATACTGTGCAACTTAACTCCTTTTAATCAGTTACCACAACGCAGGGAGGGAAAAAATTATGAAAATGAAAATAGGCATATTAACAGGCGGAGGAGACTGCCCGGGACTCAATGGCGCAATAAAATGGGTAACGAAAAGCGCTCTTGATCCAAAAATCGCGGCAAACCGTTCAATTTCATTTGAAGTTCTCGGCATTACCGAGGGATGGAAGGGTATCATCGAGGTTGATCCCGACGATCCGAAAAGCTGCGAGAAATATATCAAACACTTGGACGAAGAGACCGTCCGGACATGGGATCGTTATGGCGGAACAAACCTGGGAACATCACGGACAAATCCATTTAATCCCAAAAATGACCGCTCGGCAAAACTAATTGCTAATATCAAAAAACTGGGAATTGATGTGCTTGTTGCCATCGGTGGTGAAGATACCCTGGGCGTCGCCTACAAATTGCATAAACTAGGTATCAAAACAGTGGGCATCCCCAAGACGATAGACAACGATCTTACGGGAACCGAATATTCACTGGGCTTTGACACCGCAATTAACGTCATCATGGAAGAAATCGACCGCCTGAGAACAACCGCCGGATCGCATGGCCGCATTTTTGTGGTGGAAACAATGGGACGCCATGCCGGTTGGCTGGCGCTCCACGGTGGAGAATGCAGCGGGGCGTATATTATCCTGATACCGGAACATCCTTTTGACATGGAACGCGTTTGTGAACTATTGCGGCAGCGTCATGGCCGTGAAATCAACTATTCCATAATTGTGGTTGCTGAAGCGGCCAAACCCTCAGGAGGGCAGGAATTCATCAAGGATATTAAAGTTGACGATTTCGGGCATGAATCAATCGGCGGGATTGCCAGTTACGTTGCTAATGAAATTCAAAACAAAACAGGATTTGAATCACGCCATATAATCCTGAGCCATCTTCAGCGCGGTGGAACACCTTCCGCCCGTGATCGCCTGATGGCCAGATGGTTTGGTATTGCCGCTGTGGACATGATTATCAATGAAGATTTCGGACGCATGGTTAGTTTAGTACGCGGAGAAATTACCGGCGCTCCGCTGAAAGAAATTATCAATAAATTAAAATTGGTGGATGTAGAAAAGTATTATGATACGGAAAGATACAACGGACGCAGAACCATAATGTAATACCAAGTTGCTTTCAAAACCACTCTGAGAGGGATAGTTCTGCCAACCCGTTTCAGATTCTGAAACGGGGGTCTCACTAAATAAACTATGAATTTTTGAAAGCTTACTTGGTATAATTCAAATAGGAGATTAATATGACGGATAATAAAGACCATGATCTGAACGAGTCCCTTGCCGGATATAAGCACAATATAACTCCAACAGTAAAGACAACGCTGGACTGGAAGCGCGATCTTGTGTTCACCGGCTCCACACCTCAGGGCTACGAGATTGAATTCGATGCCCAGTCCCAGTGGGGATGTAAACCAACGGAAGCCCTCCTTCTTAGCCTTGCCGGTTGCATGGGGATTGATGTTGTGTCCATACTGACAAAGATGCGAGCCACACCGGCCACTTTCCGAATTGAGATAGAAGGTGAGCGGAACCCGACGCCTCCACAGTATTACAAAGCGGTGGAGATGGTTTTGTACATTACCGGAACAAACCTGGATCCCGTCAAGATAGAACGCGCCATTGACTTGTCCCGGAATAAGTATTGCTCCGTTTATAACTCCCTGCGCCCGGATCTGGCGCTAAGCGTGCGTTATGTCCTTGAGGAGAAAAAAGATAATTAAATATCCGAGCTTGGAAGCTTTAACCTGCCTCAATATTTTACTGTCTCCATCTACCCAAGTCAATGAAACAGGGTGGGAGGAAGGAGTGCTTACTGCAGGACAATGACTGAGATGATCGTCGAAAGCGTCAGAAGATTTACTTGTCTTGACGAGAGACAAGACGCGGGATCCACATCGGGACGCTTTCCTGGTATGCCTCGTAGGCATTGCCGATTTCTGCTCGCGCCGTCATTTCTTCCAGACAGGTTCCGATGAAAATATAGACAGTTCCCAAAATGGCAAACTCCAGACGACCGTAAGTCATGACCGGCCCGATCCAAAGGGCGGCGAAAGTAGCTATATATACCGGGTGGCGGCAATAACTGTAGGGACCCTTCAGCGTGAGTTTTGGAGGTTTTGCATCTTCGCCCTTGATGCGGCGCAGTATCTTCCGGACTCCCAGTACTTCCATGTAATCAAGAAGAAGCGAAAAATAAAAGACTAACCCTAAGCCGCCAAGAAACAGAGCCGTTAGAATCCAGTAAGCAAGCCCGGATGTTTGCCATAGAATTCCATCAAGAGGCTGCCAGTAGTAAAGCATAAAGCATTGCGAGATACCCATAATGATCACCGAGACAGGTTTGACAAAATCATCATGCATCCATTGCCTTATAAAGTCCTTCGTCACTCGTCGCGATAGCACGCTGTGAATCCCGCCCCAAGCTGCAAAAATGGCGACATTCAATAAAACCGGATTAAGTCCTCCCCCACTGTTACCGGGAAACTGGAGAAAGTATGCCAGCCATGCCGATGGCACATGAAAAGCTATGAAAACTATGACAACCATTCCATAAAGAAGTAATTTTTTCACAAATCCATCCTATCTTCCCATTTTATAATTACGTCTGTCGGCTTACGTGTATCTCAGATTGAATCAGTTAACTTCTGTGACGCGCATACTTACCTTGAGTGCAAGTCATTGCTTTTTGCTGGGAGGAGTACCAAGAAAGATTTTGTTTGTCAATCCCATACTGGCTGTCGATTGCCACTTAAAAGAGGTAATTTTTGTAAAAGTGTCAAGATGCTTTGTTAAGAAGATAAAATTACCAAACAGATGAACTCTCCGCTAAAGGATCTTGTATCCAGAATTGAATCAACATATAATGCCAAGTATGCTTTCAATAATTCATGTTTTGTTTTTTGAAAGCAACTTGGTATAATAGTTTTCAATAACTGTAAACGATAGCTTTGCAATTGGATCTAAAAAATTATATGTCTATATATCTGAAAAAAGGAGAGGTGATTATGGAAGAAAAAAATCTCATACTTGCTGTTGATGTTGGTACAACTGAGACTAAAGCAGTACTCGTAAGCCCTGACGGATATATAGATTCCGGTCAGTTCACCTGCAACCTCTTGTATCCGGATAAGTCGTGTGTTGAGCAGTCGCCGCTGGAAATATCAGATGCAATCTATAACTCCACCAGGAATGTTATGGCGGCACATCCCGATCTGGTTGGCAGACTTGCCGGTCTTGTGTTCACAAGCCAGATGCAAAACACCGTTCCCGTGGGTAAGGACGGGAAACCTCTCATGAACATGCTCTCCTGGATGGATGAGCGCGCAGCACAGTTCACCCAGGAAGAAATGTTCAAAGGGCTTATCAAGATTGAGGGCTACCCCATCTTGAAGCTTCTCAAATTCATGAGAATTACCGGCGGCGTACCCGGAAGAACCGGGAAGGATACCGTATGCAAGCTGGCTTGGATGAAAAAGTACAAGCCGGACTTGTATCATTCAGTTCATAAATTCCTGGACGCAAAGGATTATGCCATTTTTCTTGCCACCGGTAATTATGTGACTTCATACGACATGGCAAACGTCACGTGGCTCATGGATTCGCGGAATAAAAACCAAGGAAAGTGGGTCTGGTCAGAAGATATCCATAAAATGTACGGGCTCGATTCACGCAAAATGCCTGAGCTAAAGGCATCAACGGCAATCGCGGGCACTGCCACGGCGGATTTTTCTGCTAAAACCGGCGTTCCAGTCGGTCTTCCAGTCGTGACCGGTTCCGGCGACCTCCTCGCATCGGCAATTGGCTCCGGCGCCATTGAGATGGGGCACATGCACG
>Ga0114951_10005402_pt1 | contig 11815 bp, 12 predicted proteins | sample AM7aDNAmetaG_FD_88677 | JGI IMG/M metagenome (GOLD analysis project Ga0114951, IMG submission 88677) | Freshwater microbial communities from Finland to study Microbial Dark Matter (Phase II) - AM7a DNA metaG | ecosystem: Environmental > Aquatic > Freshwater > Lake | place: Finland: Lake Alinen... | reverse complement strand
CTACGCGGCGCTCAACATCCTCAACTCGCCGGAGAAGAACGTGATCACCGTCGAGGACCCGGTCGAGTACCGGCTCACGGGCATCAACCAGGTGCAGGTCAACGTGCGCGCCGGGATGACGTTCTCCGCGGCCCTGCGCTCGATCCTGCGCTGCGACCCCGACATCGTGATGGTCGGCGAGATCCGCGACCGCGAGACGGCGCAGATCGCCATCGAGTCGGCGCTCACCGGGCATCTGGTGCTCAGCACCCTGCACACCAACGACGCCCCCGGCGCGCTCTCGCGCCTCACCGAGATGGGCATCGAACCGTTTCTTACATCATCCGCGGTCGACTGCGTGCTGGCCCAACGGCTCGCGCGCCGGCTCTGCCCGCAGTGCCGCGAGCCGTACACGGCCACCAAGGAGATGCTGCGCAAGAACGACTTTCCGCCCGAGGTCTACGAGCGCGACGATGTCGTCCTGTATCGTGCCAAAGGCTGCTCCAGGTGCAATACTACGGGCTACAAGGGGCGGCTCGGCCTCTACGAGGTCATGATCGTGAGCGAGGCGATCCGCAGGCTCACGGTCGAGCGCAAGAGCGCCGACGAGATCTCGCGGGTGGCGGCCGCAGAGGGGATGAAGTCGTTGCGCGAAGACGGCATCGACAAAGTGCTGCTGGGCATGACCTCCGTGGAGGAGATCGCCCGCGTGATCATCTGATACCTGGCAACCCCGTCATGAGGAAGTGACAATGGACCTGGTCGACGTCCTTCTTGAAGTCTTGGAACGCGACGCCAGCGACCTGCACCTCACGGTGGGGTCGCCGCCGATCATCCGCATCAACGGCGTGCTCGAGCGCCTCGACTATCCGCGCCTGAGCGCCAACGACACCCGGGAGCTCATCTACAGCATCCTCTCTCAGGACCAGAGGCAGCGCCTCGAGAACGAGTGGGAGATCGACTTCTCGTACTCGGTGCCCGGGCGCGCCCGCTTCCGCGTGAACGCCTACTTTCAGCGCAACAGCCTGGGCGCCGCTTTCCGGCTCATCCCCATCCTCATCAAGAGGCTCGAGGACCTTGGCCTGCCGCGCACCCTGCACGAGCTCACGCGCAAGCCGCGAGGCTTCGTCATCATCACGGGGCCGACCGGCTCCGGCAAGTCCACCACGCTGGCGGCGATGATCGACGAGATCAACGAGACGCGCGAAGAGCACATCATGACCATCGAGGACCCCATCGAGTTTTTGCACCGCCACAAGAAGTGCATGGTCAACCAGCGCGAGGTGGGCGCGGACACCAAGAGCTTCAACCGCGCCCTCAAGAGCGTGCTGCGGCAAGACCCCGACATCATCCTCGTCGGCGAGATGCGCGACACCGAGACCATGGCGACGGCCCTGACAGCGGCAGAGACCGGCCACCTCGTGTTCGCCACGCTGCACACGCAGGACGCGCCGCAGACGATCGACCGCATCATCGACGTGTTTCCGCCGCACCAGCAGGAGCAGATCCGCGTGCAGCTCAGCACGACGCTCATGGGCGTGTGCACGCAGCAGCTTCTGCCCACCCGCGACGGCCGCGGCCGCGTGGTCGCCTGCGAGATCCTCGTGCCCACGCCCGCGGTCCGCAACCTCATCCGCGAAGGCAAGACGCACCAGATCTACTCGACCATGCAGACCGGCACGCAGTTCGGCATGCAGACCATGGACGCGGCGCTCGCCGACCTGGTGCGCCGCAACATCATCACCCGCGAGCTGGCCAAGAACCGCTCGAGCGACCCCGGTGGCCTCGAGCGGCTGCTGATTCAGCCCTTGGGTGGGCAGCCGATGGGCGCGGCTGCGGGCCGCTGAGCGGCTGCAGGAATCTCGAACGCTGCCGATAAGGGTGAGGAGTGATATGAGCACGTTCACCTACAAAGCGATCGACCAGCGGGGCGCGCAGGCCAGCGGCCAGATCGACGGCGAGAGCAAGGTCGCCGTCGCCGCGACGCTGCGCAACCAGGGCTTCACCGTCCTCGACCTCAACGAGGTCAAGCAGGGCTGGGGCCAGATCCAGCTCGGCGGCCGCATCAGGTCCAAGGACCTCACCGTCTTCTCGCGGCAGTTCGCCACCATGGTCAACTCCGGCCTTTCGATGCTGCGCTGCTTGTACGTTCTCGAGGAGCAGACCGCGAACAAGAAGTTCGCCAAGGTCATCGCCGAGATCCGCGCCGACGTCGAGGCCGGCATCAGTCTCTCCGACGCGCTCGAGAAGCATCCTAAGGTGTTTAGCCGCCTGTACGTCAGCATGGTGCGCGCCGGCGAGCTCGGCGGTATCCTCGATGAGGTGCTCAACCGCCTCGCCACGCAGCTCGAGAAAGAGGACAGCATCCGCCGCGCCGTCAAGTCGGCGATGGTCTACCCGATCATGATCGGCTCATTCGCGATCCTCGTGCTCATCGGCATGGTGCTCTTCCTCATCCCCATCTTCGCCGGCATGTACAAGGACCTCGGCAACGCCCAGCTGCCGATGCTCACGCGCATCATGGTGAGCATCTCCGGCATCTTCCGTAGCTGGTGGGGGCTCGTCGTACTGGTAGCCATCATCGCCCTCATCTGGGGCCTGCGCCGCCTCAAGCGCACCGAACGCGGCACGATGGTCTGGGACCGCATCAAGCTGCGCGTCCCGATGGGCATCGGCGAGATCGTGCGAAAGCTGGCCGTGGCGCGCTTCTCGCGTACGCTGGGCACGCTCATCACTTCCGGCGTGCCTATTCTGCAGGCAATCGAGATCACCGGCCAGGCGGCCGGCAACGCGGTCATCGAGAAGGCCATGGTCGACGTGCAGCAGAGCGTCAAAGAGGGGCAGTCGATCACCAAACCGCTCGAAAGCGTGAGCGTGTTCCCCGCCATGGTCACGCAGATGATCTCGGTGGGCGAGGAGACCGGCTCGCTCGACGCCATGCTCAGCAAGATCGCCGACTTCTACGAGGACGAGGTCAACGCCAGCATCAAGTCGCTGACCTCCATCCTCGAGCCCATCCTGATGCTCGGCGTGGGCGCCATCGTCGGCGTCGTGGTCATCTCGATGTACCTGCCGATCTTCAACATGATGAACATCGTCAAGTAGCGCCGCGGCCGCGATGGAGAACGAGCAACTTCTCGCGGCGTACAACGCGACGGGCTCTACAGCGACGCTCGACGAGATCGTGCGCCGCAACCAGAACCTCCTGCACCACATCCTCAAGAGGTTCGCCTACTCCAGTGACCCCTATGAGGATCTGCTGCAGGTCGCCAATCTGGGGCTGATCAAGGCGGCGCAGCGCTTCGACGCGGAGCGCGGCGTGCGCTTTTCCACCTACGCCACGGCGATCGTCGATGGGGAGCTGCGCCACCACCTGCGCGACTCGCTGCTCATGAAGCAGCCGCGCTGGGTCAAGAAGATCTACCAGGAGATCCAGGCCAAGTCGACCGAGCTCATGCACAAGCTCGGCAGACCGCCCGAGGTGGCCGAGCTCGCCAAGGCGCTCAACATCAACGAGGCCGGCATCCTCGAGGTCATGAACCTCTACGCGCGCATCGACCTGCACAGTCGCAACGAGCCATTCGCACCGGGAGATCTGGACGAAGGCGCCGACCCGCGCCTGGTGCGCTCTCTGCGCCAGGAGTCTTTCGCCCTGCCCATCGAGGACCGCATCACGCTGTACGACGCCCTTGACAAGCTCTCGGCCTTCGAGCGCCGCCTGATCTACCTGCTCTTCTTCAAGGACCTCACGCAGACCGAGGTCGCCGACGAGCTCGGGCTGACGCAGAAGAAGGTCTCCCGCGAGTCCATTAAGGCGCTCGACAAGCTGAAGCAGCTGCTCGGGCGGCGCGTCTTCTGATAGGACGTTCAATCTGTCGGGCAGGCAGGCTCCCGTCGCTGGTCCCCAGACCGGAGAGCGGGCGCCCGCCGGGGAGACGCCGAACGCAAAGACGACGGTCCGTCGGTCTGACATTCGGGGGTCGGCCAGCCCCTTCAGCTATCACAGGAACCACAAGAACGACCCGACTGCTATGAGGCCGGCCAACAACCAGCGCTCGCGGTCGATCCGGCCAAGGGTCACGCCGGCCACGACGGCCAGCCCGGCGAACGCCAGGAGGACCGGGAAGTCGACATAGCGCTCAAACCACCGCGGGTTTGCCATGGCGCTGAGCAACACGCCGAGCAGCGCACTCACCAGCAGACGGCTCCTCACCTCGGAGAGCCGTGTGGCTACCAGGCCCGTCACCGCCGCCGCCCCAAGAGGGATGAGGAGCCACCAGAGTAGGCTCGACCCCGCCACTTGAGGGAAGCGCACCCGAGAGATGAGGCCGAGGAAGCTCGTGACGACTCCGAGCACGCCTGCCGCAAGAAGTCCAAGAGCGGCGACTGCAGGGAGCGCAAGCGTCGCCAGCCACGCGCGATCATGGCGGGCGCGCTTCCACCAGCCTGCTATCTCCGCGGCCGGCAGAATGAGGACAGCGTATGACCCGACGACGCCCAGGCTGAGCAGAAGGTTTCGCGTCCGGTAGGCGGTTGCGAACGGAGTCGACGCTGCGCCGCCGCCGGGCGCAGGCGGAAGCGGGCCGCCCCAGTAAAGCAGCAGCGCCACGAGAGGGACGACAGCGAGGACGAGCAGGCCCAGCCCAGCCACCCGACGGCGGCGAGGCAGGGGCACGCTCAGCAGGGCGACCAGGCCGGGGGCCAGAAGCCACAGTGAAATCTGGCGCATCAGGCTCGCCGCGGCGAGGCAGGCGGCAAAGGCGGCAAGCCGCGCCATCCCCGGCCGCTGCACGTAGGCGAGCGAGCGCTCCAGGGCCAGGACCACAAAGAACCAGGTCGGGTTGTCCGTAAGGACGAGGAACGACTGGCCGAAGAAGAACGGGGAGACCGCCAGAAGCAGCGCCAGCGCCAGCGCGTCGGGCGGACGGGCGTGCAGGCGATCGCGAAACAGCACGTAGGCGATCGCGCAGACGCCCCAGGAGAAGACGGCAACGACAAGTCGCACGGCCACCAGAGAACCACCGAAGGGGAGAGCGAGCGTGGCAAGCAGCCAATAGACAAGAGGGCCGGACCATGCCCCATAGACGAGCAAGGGGCGCGGCCACTGGTGCGCCACAGTCCGGACTATCTCGTAGTGGATTGGCTCGTCGCCGCCCTGGAAGGCGGCGAACGAGTGGCCGAGTCCATGCCAACCGACGATGACGACGGCAAACGGCAGCGCCAGTAGGATCAGGTGCATCCAGCGGGAGTCCGACACTACGGGCAGGCAGTCGGCAACACGGCTTACGACCGGCTGCCTAGCCATGGACGCTTGTCGCGCTCGGATCCGTCCGCTTTTCCGCGTGCACCATATCCCCGCGATTCTATCCCATGTAGAGGACCGTCCGGGGCCTGCGCATGCGCGTGCTCTGCGAGCCGGAAGGCATAGTCGTCTAGACGTTTGTTCTGGTCCGGCGCGAGTTGCCCGGGGCAGAGTAGGCTCGAGGCGTAAAGTCCTGCGGCATTCTGCCGAAAGAAGAGTCTAGGATCCGCACAAGGAGGCAGCATAGGGGCAGAGGCGTAAAGGGCAAACCACTTGCGAAGGTGGGGCGCAAAGTCACAGGGCTCACGGAGTCGGCTGGGCTGCCGCCACAAGAAGACCACCTCGCAGCCTGTGGCGCCTCTCGCGAAAGCGAGCACCACAGGCTTCGTTCGTCAGGTGTCCCGGCAGGGGGCAGCGCCGGGGGAGTACAGGACAGTCAGCCAGGGTTGGCAAGTGTTACCGAGAGAGGAGATCCAGAATGAAGCGGTTCCACAGGCAGGGGGGCTTCACCCTCATCGAGCTCCTGATCGTGATCATCATCATCGGCATCCTTGCCGCGATCGCGATCCCCATGTTCCTCGGCCAACGCGACAAGGCTAAAGAGGCAGCAGTCAAGGAAGGCGTGCACAGCATTCAAATCGGCGTGCAGAGCTATGCGGTCGACTACAACGACTCGTATCCGACGACGGGCGCGGTCAGCCAGGGGACCATGACTTCCTATGTCGATATCTGGCCGAAGGACCCATGGGGCACCGGTGGTTACATGAGCGCGAACTCCGCGACGGTGGGCAACTGCATGTACACCGGGGCTACCAGCACTTTCACGTTGGTAGGCTACGGCAAGGGAAACAAGGTCGTTCTCTCCGTGCCGTGATCTGACGTACACCAGCCAGGCGAAGGCGAAGCCCGGGACGGCTGCGTAAGCAGCCGTCCCGGGCTTCTGTCGTGCAGGTGCCGCAGGGCCCGCGACTCGTCCGCCGGACAAGGAGTCGCGGGCCGTCTCGCGAACCGCTACTTGGGCATAGTGAGGGTGAACGCGCACAGGGCAAACCACTTGCGAGGGTGGGGCGCAAAGCTACAGGGCTCGCTGAGCCGGCTGGGCTGCTGCCGATAGGTTCACTCCTCAGCCTGTGGTTGCATGAAGCGGTCGCAGGCTCTCTTGTTGTGGGAGCCGGGCGGGTGGGGAGAGCGACATGACGCGGATGTCAGCGAGACGACGTAGAGATGGTTTCACTCTGATTGAACTCCTGATCGTGATCATCATCATCGGCATCCTCGCGGCGATCGCGATCCCCATGTACCTGGGCCAGCGCGACAAGGCCAAGGAAGCGACGGTGAAGGGCGGGGTGCACAATATCGAGTTGGGCATCGCCAGCTATGCCGTCGATCACGGCGACATCTATCCCGATACAAGTACAGTCAGCAGGGCGAGTATGGTCGATGACGCCGGCACGCCCTACGTCGACAACTGGCCGCAGAACCCTTACGCCGCGGGTGGGGATATGGTCGAGGGAACGGACGAGGGCGACTACATCTACACCAAGGTCGTCGACACCTTCACGCTGGTGGGGCTCGGCAAGGGCGGCAAACACGTCATCTCCGCCCCGTGAGGCGAGGCCGCCGGTGACTGAGGCTGCCGTTCGCATTAGTGGCCTCCACAAGACGGTGCACGTCGGCTTCCGCCGCCGGCCCGTCGAGATCCTCAAAGGGGTCGACCTCACGGTCGGCCCCAACGATGTGTACGGTCTGCTGGGGCCGAACGGCGCCGGCAAAACCACTACCGTCAAGGTCGCCTTGGGGCTGATGCGGCCCACGTCCGGCAGCGTGACGCTCGGCGTCGAGGGCCTGGCGCACGTCGGCTACCTGCCCGAGAACCCGTACTTCTACGACTACCTCTCGGGGCGCGAGTTTCTGGACTTCTGCGCGCGCCTCTTCGCCGTCGAGGCGGGTGCGCGCCGCGAGCGCGTCGACGAGCTCCTGCGCGACGTGAGCCTCGAGCAGGCCGCCGGTGTGCAGCTGCGCAAGTACTCCAAAGGCATGTTGCAGCGCATCGGCATCGCCCAGGCGCTCATCAACGACCCGCAGCTCGTGCTCCTCGACGAGCCCATGACCGGCCTCGACCCGGTGGGCCGGGTCGAGGTCAAGCGCATCATCGAGCAGCTGCACGAACGCGGCAAGACCGTGCTCTTCAACTCGCACATCCTCAGCGACGTGCACGAGCTGTGCTCGCGCATCGCCATCATGCGTGAAGGCCGCGTCGTCTGGGAGGGCGCCGTCGCCGAGGCGCTGGACGAGGCGCCCTCGCTCGAGGGCTTCTTCATGAAGGTGGTGACGGCGTGAACCAGGTCGTGGCCATCGCCGTGAACACCTTCAGAGAGACGATCCGCGACCGCATCCTCGCCGTCATCGTGGTGTTCGCCCTGCTGATGATCGTCGGCGTTCTCTGGCTGGGCAGTATCAGCCTCGGTGAACAGGGCCGCATGATGATCGACTTCGGCCTCGTCGCCGTCACCTTCTTCGGGCTCATCGTGGCGGTGTTCGTGGCCGCGGGGCTGGTCCACAAGGAGGTCGAGAAGCGCACCGTCTTCGTGCTGTTCTCGAAACCGGTGAGCCGCAGCGCCTTCATCGGCGGCAAATTCATCGGGCTCTGCGGCACCATGGCCGTGGTGCTCGCGGGGATGGGCCTTTTTCTGTTCGCCCTGGTGTGGATCATCGACCGCCAGCCGTCGTGGATGGTGCTGGCGGCGGTCGCGATGATCTACGTGCAGCTCCTGGCGATCATGGCCGTGACCATCTTCTTCTCCACTCTGGGGTCGGCCATCCTCGCGAGCGTCCTCGGCATCTGCGTCTTCGTCGCCGGTCAGCTCAGCCAGAACGTGCTCTCCCTGACCCGCCTGGGCAAGAACCCGCTTACCGAGCTCCTGTCGTGGGTGATCTACGTGATCGTCCCCAATCTGTCGGCCGTCGACGTCAAGGCCGGGGTCGTCGGCGAGCAGACTCTAGCCTGGGGCCAGATCGGCCTCTGGACCGCCTACCTCCTGGCCTACGTCGTGGTCGTGCTGGCGCTGGCCGCGCTCGTCTTCCGCCGCAAGGAGTTCTGACCGTGGTCAAGCGGCTGCTCGCTTTCGTAGTCGTGCTCGCCTGCGCCGGCGGCGTGGTCGCCTACCAGGTCTCGCGGCCGGCGGCGGCGCCCGCCGACCCGCGCGTGTTCGTGCCGTCGGCGGCCTTCTTCCTCGACTTCTCGCCGAGCTTTCGCACGTCCGTGGCCGACGCCTACTACCTCTCCATGGTGCAGTACTACGGCGAGCACGTGACGGGCGACGGGCGCCTCGACTCCCTCCCCCAGATGGTCGACCTCGTGACCAGGCTGAGCCCACACTTCACGCGAGCTTACATGTTCGGCGCCTTCGCGCTCATGGACGCCGGCCGCCCCGACGCGGGGTACGAGGCCCTCAAACGCGGCTTCAAGGAGAACCCCGGTGACTGGCACTTCCCTGCGTATCTGGGGTTCTTCGCCTATCGCTTCGGCGAGGGGAAGGAGAAGAATCTCACGGCCGCCGGGTGGTACGCGAAGGCGGCCGCCATCCCGGGGAGCCCGGCCTACCTCCCCCGCCTCGCGGCGACGCTCACCGCCAAGGGCGGTGACGAGGAGAAGGCGGCCGTCATGTGGGGGCAGTTGTTCATGGGCGGCGACAAATACGTGCGCCAGAAGGCGGTCGCGGAGCTCGATCGCATCCTCCCGAAGGACAAGGCGGCGCGCATGAAGGCCGTGGCGCCGCTTCAGAGCACCATGCCAGAGGCCGAGTTCGAGGCGCTGCTCGCCGAGCTGTTCAAGGGCTACGCGCCGTGAGGGACGCGTGACGGCGTTGCTCGTGGTCATCGCCGTCGTCTACGGCCTCATCATCGGCAGCTTCCTCAACGCCTGGGCATATCGCCTGGCCAACGGCGAGAAGATCACCGCCGGGCGTTCGCACTGCCCCAAATGCGGCGCGCAGATCAGGGCCTACGACAACGTGCCGCTCGTCAGCTGGCTGCTGCTGCGCGGGAAGTGCCGGGACTGCGGGGCGCCGATCAGCTGGAGATACCCTCTGGGTGAGGCGCTCACGGCGGCTCTGTTCGCGGCGGTCGCGGTCATGGACGGCCTCTCGTGGCTGCTGGTCCCGCACCTGCTGTTCGTCTCGGCTCTCGTGCTCGTCAGCCAGGTCGATCTGGAGAAGAGGATCATCCCCGACATCGTCATCCTGCCGGTTGCGGCGCTGGGTCTGCCGCTCATGATCGTGCTCGGGTCTGCGCCGTGGTGGCAGTGGCCGGTCGCCGGGCTGGGGGCGGCCGGGTTCCTGTTTCTCATCAGCGAGGTGTACTTTCGCATCCGCCACGTGGAGGGCATGGGCTTCGGTGACGTCAAGCTCGCGCTCTGCATGGGCGTGTACCTGGGGTCCGCCGTCGTGCCGGCGCTGTTCCTCGGCTTTCTCAGCGGCGCGGTGGTCGGCGTGATCCTCATCGGCGGCCGCCGCGGAGATGCGAAGACCGCCATCCCGTTCGGCCCCTTCCTGGCCGCGGGGGCGATTCTCGCGCTGTTCTTCGGCGGCGCTTTGATCGACGCCTATCTGGGGCTCGTGTTTCCCAGCCGCTGACGCCGGCGGCGTGCGCGTGCCCGTCGCCGCCGACGGCCGCTGCTCCGTGGGCGACGTCTCCGCCCCCGGGGAACGCCCGATGGCTCGCGGTGAGCTCGGCCCCGACGGCTGGCCGACGCTCCCCGGCGGCGCCGGCCCCGGCGCGGGGTAGTGCGAAAAGGGAAGATAGGGACGGCGGGTTCAGGCGGTCTTGGCGAACGCGACGATCCACGCCAAAGAGAGCACGATCACGACGAGCCAGCGCAGGCGGTCGATGCCACGGAGCTTGACGCCCGCCGTCAGCGCCAGGCATGAGAGCACCAGGAGGATGGGGAAGTCGACGTAGCGTTGGTACCAGGATGCGCCCGCAATGGTCGTCGCGAGCAGGGCCGCGAGCGACACGACCAGCAGCCTGTCGATGGGCGTGCGCATACGCGTGTACGCGAGGATGGCGGCCACTGCGGCCCCCGCCGGTGTGAACCCCCACAGCAGCAGGTTGGTGTGGCGCGGTCCCGGGTACAGGCGGCCGGCGAACGACAGCCAGCCGAGAACGTAGGGATCCTTGCCGATGGCGGTGCTGAGCTCACCGGCGGCCAGACCGGCCAGGGAGAAGACCACGACCACGCCGACGATCAGGCCGCCCCGGCGACCAAGTCTCCTCGGCAGCGCCCTGATCTCGTCTACGGGCAGGAGAAGCACGCCGTAGGCCCCCAGCGCGGCGAGGCTGAGCAGCAGGTACTGCAGCGGCTCGCGCTGCAGCGAGCCGGGAGGCGCCGTGCCCCTCGGCAACAGGCCTCCCCAGGCGATCACCAGCGCCAAGAGGGGCAGGAGGCCGGCAGCGATGGTCAGTGCGCCCAAAGCACGCTTCCGCGGCGACAAGCGACTGGTCAGCAGCGCCACCATGGCTGGCAGGAACAGCCACGCCGCGACCTGCCGCATCACCGTCGCAACGGCCGCGAGCAGGGCGAACGCCACCAAGCGGCTCGTCCGCGGATCGCGGGCGTATGCCAGCAGTCTTTCGAGGGCCGCCACGACGAACAGCCAGGTAGGATTGTCGGTGAGCACGCTGAAAGCCTGACCGAAGAAGAATGGCGAGAGCGCCAGCACAAGAGCGAGCGCGAGGGCGTCCAGCGGCCGCGCTCTCAAGCGGTCGCGGAAGACCACATAGGCGATGGCGCAGGTGCCCCATGACATCGCCGTCACGACGAGGCGCGTCGCAACCAACGAGCCGCCGAACGGCAGCGCAAGGGTTGCCAGGAGCCAGTAGACCGCGGGGCCGGACCATGCGGCGTACCCCCAGAGCAGCGGCCGCGGCCAGCGCGTGATGATCTCGCGTACGATGTCGTAGTGGATGCGCTCGTCGCCGAGCTGGAAGACGGGGAAATCGCGGGTGAGTCCGCCCCACGCGATCACCGTGATCACGAACGGGACGGCGAGCAGCGTGAGATGCAGGGCTCGCGAGTAGTACAGGTTGCGGATTCCGCCGAAGACGAACACCCTTTCCGCTCCAATCCGAACACCGGTTCCGGTCAAGCCGAACACCATCGGAGCGAAGCGACGCGTTTGCTCTTGTGGTGTTTACCCTTTCTTCCCTCTCAGTACCGACCCCGCCGCGACGGCTCCCACGGCTGCGGCGGCCGCGGCGGGTCCGGCGCGCCTGCGTCGCCGTGAGTCGCGTACAAGACGGCCCGGCGCAATCACGCTTCGGCCATCACAGGAACCACAAGAACGACCCGACCGCTATGAGGCCGGCCAACAAGCGCTCGCGGTCAATCCGGCCAAGGGTCACGCTAGCCTCAATACTGTTCATTTAAAGGCAATGACCACGACCCTGACTTGCATCCGCGGCAGCGGCGGTGCGCCGCGGGGCCGCAGCGGGAAGTTGCTCATCTTGCGCTTCACGCCGCGCGGGTTGCGGCGG
>Ga0114951_10005400_pt1 | contig 11819 bp, 7 predicted proteins | sample AM7aDNAmetaG_FD_88677 | JGI IMG/M metagenome (GOLD analysis project Ga0114951, IMG submission 88677) | Freshwater microbial communities from Finland to study Microbial Dark Matter (Phase II) - AM7a DNA metaG | ecosystem: Environmental > Aquatic > Freshwater > Lake | place: Finland: Lake Alinen... | reverse complement strand
TTCCCGGCAACTTGCTGGCACGAGTAATGAAGGCTGACGGGGCAATCACCATTGAACAAGTCTGTCCGAACGGGGACATCCTGTTCTGTATTCCACTCCGCGATGCCGGCGTGCGGCGTGAAGCACTCATTCAATATTCACTGACCTATAGCTCGTTTTTTGTGGATCTGATTGGGGAGGTTCTCGTGCGAAAGAATATCCACCAGTTTGCAGAACTGTTGGCACTAAAGTCTCCCTACGAGTACCACCAGACCGTCAATCAATTCCAACATCGGCATTTTGGCTTGTGTATCGATGAGCGCGATATTGCTCACATTCGATTCCATAGCTCGTTGATCCAGCAGATCTTGGTCGAGGATCTGGACTCCGTGCTGATGGGGTGGCTGAGCTAGGAGTGGACGATGAGTGTCAGCGCTTTCAATTCTGAGTACCAGCCGCTTCCACGGCGAGGGTTTACACCCATCGAGGCGGTGGAGTTTATGCGCCGAGAGTTACCGGTGGTGGCCAACTGGACCTGTTGGCGACCGGCGTATGCAATGTGTCGGTGTTTGGGGATGCTCGGTGGTCAGGGGCCCCAAGCCGCCGGTCAGATTGGAACTTGGACGTGGACACGGGTCGCGTGTTCATACACGGCGGTGTTGTTTTGGGATGGTTATGTCAACGGACGGTTGTGCCAGAGTGATTGGGTCGGCCTGTTAAAGATCACCAATCGTGCGGGTGGTGAGTTCTTGCTGTTCTCTTTCCTAAACTCACAGGGTGTGATTGGTCAATGGTATCTGGCTTCCATCGCCGACGGACAGCTGCTCGAGGCTTTTGGTCAGGCCGTCCATGAGCATTTCCGCCGGCCTGATGAATTGGTCGTGCAAGTGTACGGTGGTGGCCGTGATTTTCAGCTCGAGACGAGTACGGACGAGGCTCTGTTCTTGCCGACAGACTTGCGCCGGGACATTGAACAGCAGGCCATTGCGTTCTTTGCGCAGGCTGAGCGTTACCAGCAACTGCGGATCCGTCATCAACGGGGGATCCTCCTCGTCGGGCTGCCGGGGGTCGGCAAGAGTTTGCTATTGCGGCATCTGATCCGCCAGTGTCACCGTCGCTTTCAGGTCGCAGTTCTGTTGCTGAATATCACAAAGGAAATGCACGATCGCGACCTCGTCCTGCTATTTGAAGCGGCGGAAGCGCAAGCGCCGGCCCTTGTGATCATCGAAGATCTGGACTCGCTTACCGCGGAAGCTCAGGTCAGTCGGTCCAATCTGCTGGCACACCTCGACGGACTGGAATCCCGCCATGGTCTGTTGGTGATTGGCACTACGAACAATCCGGAGCAGTTGGATCCGGCGCTTGTGCATCGCCCGTCGCGATTTGATCGCGTGTTTACCCTCCCGCTGCCGGATGATTCGCTCCGGTATCAGTACCTCGAATGGGCACTCCCGGGGCTACCGGCAGATCTGGTCCACACACTCGTCCGCCAGACCAACCGCTGGACGTTTGCCTATTTGAATGAATTGCGAACATCCGTGGCGCTGCGGACACTGGATTGCAACGACGCGACGATAAATCCGGCAGACGTGTTGGAAGTGCTGGAGCAACTGGCCGGGCAATTCCAATCGGGGCAAAAGAGCCATTCGCTTACTATCGGTAAAGGGGTAACGGGTTTCGGGAGTCTGTCATGAGCACAACGATTACTTGTTTTGGCGGTGCTGGCGAAATCGGCGGCAACAAGATCTTGCTGGAGGACAACGGAAAACGCTTGATGTTGGATTTCGGCATGGGGTTTGGTCGGGTTGGCCGGTATTTCGACGGAGTGTTCATCACCGAGCGGACGGGTCGCGGCCTGCTGGATCCGCTCGCGCTCGGACTCGTGCCGCCGTTGCGTGGCGTGTTGCGTGATGAATTGGTGCCATCGATTGGATCTGACAACGGTCAGGGGTTGGAAACTTTCTGGCAACATTGGGCGACCCGGTTCCCACAAACTTACCGCGACTTACGACAGGATGGACCAGCGGTTGCGGCGGTGTTGGTCAGTCATGCGCACCTCGATCACATCGGTGACTTGGAATATGTGGAACCCGAGATTCCGGTGGCCGCGACATGTCTCACCGCGTTCATCGCGAAAACCCTCCAAGACATCGGGGGTGGCTCCGGCGCGGCCTACATCCACCCGACGACCGTGAATGGCCACGGGATCCTGCAGTCCGACCGCAGTGCGGCCAGCATCCGTCGGCCTTGGATCTTTCTGGATCAAGTTCCGGCCGGTGTCGCTTCCGAAAATCTCCTCGCGTCAGCCCGGTCATTTTGGGACGCTGCCGGTAGTAAAAGCCGCGGGTTAGAGCTGACGGCTTGTCAGGCTTTTGCTGGCCGCATTGGCCCCTGGCAGGTTCGGTGGTGGCCGGTGGACCATTCAGTGCCGGGTGCTGTCGCGTTTGCTATTGAAACTGAAGCGGGGTGGGTGGCGTATTCGGGTGACCTGCGGTTTCATGGCCACCGGGGCACGCAAACTTGGACGGCGGCAGAAGGCATCGCCGCACTGAAACCGGTGGCGTTGCTGTGCGAAGGGACGCGGTTGACCGGACCGAATCTGACGACGGAAGGCGAAGTGCTGGTGAACTGCTGTCGTGTCGTGCAGGCCGCCGCCGGTCGTTTGGTGGTAGCGGATTTTGCACCGCGCAATGTGGACCGGTTTGAAACCTTTGCCCGTATTGCCGCCGAAACCGGTCGACAGTTGCTCATCCAACCGAAAGATGCCTACTTGTTGCGCGCGGTGCATCTGGCGGATCCGCGGATTCCGGATCTGATGAGCGCCGACCAGGTGGCCGTGCTGGATGACCCCAAAGGAACCTATCGCAAGTACGAAACCGTTGTACGGCGTGAGTATGCGGGACGGTTGGTTTCTGCTGCGACAATCAAGAACCAGTTGGGAAATTATATTCTGGCTTGCTCGCTTTCTGATATGGCGGATATGCTGGATCTCCAGTACTTGCTCGGCCACCAGCTGGATGGGGTGTATCTTTTTAGCAACAGTCCCGCCTTCGATGACGAACAACAAGTGGATCTGGTCCGTTTGTGGCACTGGACACAACATCTCGGTCTGACGCTCGTCGGATTACAACCGCGCCGCGATGAACGTGGTCACGTTGTTGCAATGGAAGGCCAACCCGGCTACCACGCCTCTGGCCATGCGGGCAGCAATGAACTCCAGGAATTTGTCCGCCGCATTGCACCGCAGAAACTAATTCCGATTCACACTGAGGCGGTTGGCCTTTGGTCAACACTATTAACGGGAGGGGCGATCGAGATTGTGCCACCAAGTGAAGCTCAGGCGCTTACAATCTGATGGGAGTCCGATGATTGCACTAAACTCATTAACTGGCCTGAAAAACCATCTACAGCGCATTGCTGGCAGGAATGCTAATTCCGTCTGGGAAGTTCTTGTTAATGAAATGAAAAAGCATTATGTTCTGTTTCGGAATTGGATGAAAAAACAGATACAATCTGCTGATAGTAAGGTGTTAAGCCGTATTTATGGTCATGATAGGGGGTGGGTGTTTACGCCGTCTCACTTTCAAGACCTCGGGAGCCGGACGGCCATTGGTTTGGCACTGATGCGGCACACGAAAACCGGGACCATTCGCAGGCTGGCTATTGGGCTTTATGATTATCCGCGTCAGCATCCTAAATTGGGAACGCTCAATCCGGCTGCTGATGCCATAGCCAAAGCACTGGCTGGCCGAGACGCGACCCGGCTGCAGCCGGCCGGTGGATATGCGGCCAATCTGCTCGGACTTTCCGACCAAGTACCGATGAAAGTTGTCTTTCTCACGGACGGTGCGACTCGTAACGTGCGCGTAGGCCAACAAAACATTGTGTTGAAGCGAACTACCCCAAAGAACATGGCGACGGCTGGACGAGTAAGCGGATTGGTCATGCAAGCGCTCCGGCACCTTGGTCGGCGGAATGTGGACGACAATATTATTACCAGGCTGCGCCAGAGACTCAGTACGGCTGACAAGCAGCAACTGCTCAAAGATCGGATCTACGCACCGTCGTGGATCGCCGACATGGTGAACCGGATTGCCAGACCGGAGCAGAGCTGAGTCATGAATGACTTCCTTCAGTTGTCGGTCGACCAGCGACGCCTGTACTGCGAACAAACCCAAACCCGGCTCAACCTGCCGGCGGTCAGCATTGAAAAAGACTACTGGGTCTGTTGGACACTGCGGGAGTTGTTCACATTGCCGGAGTGGGGTGTGCACCTGACGTTCAAAGGCGGCACCTCGCTCGCAAAAGCCTGGAAGCTGATCGAACGCTTTTCCGAGGACATTGACGTGGTGATTGGCCGCGATTATCTCGGGTTTGGCGGTGACCACAGCCCCGAGCAGGCTGCGAGCAAGAAGCAGCAGAAGAAACGCTTGGATGATCTCCGCGCTGTTTGCCAACAGCGCATTCGTGAATCACTCCAACCCGCGCTCCACGCGCGCTTCACGGAGCAACTGCCGGAGGCGCTGGCTTGGAAATTGGAACGCGACGGCACTGATCCCGACGATCAAACCTTGCTTTTCGCGTATCCCACCGCATTCCCTGGTGCGAGCTACATTCAACCCGTGGTGAAGATCGAGCTGGGAGCGCGCTCTGACACGGAACCATCCGCGACGCAGAGCATTCAATCGTATTTGTCGGAAGCTTTCCCGGATCTGATGCAGTCCGGTTCTTTTACCGTGCAGACCGTCGCGGCTGAGCGCACGTTCTGGGAGAAGGCAATGTTACTGCATGAGGAAAGCTACAGGCCGCCGGACAAGCCCCGGAAAGTGCGGTTAGCCCGGCATTATTACGATCTCTGGCGGCTGATCACCCACGGCGTAGCCGAGCGTGCGTTGGCGGACCGCTTATTGTTCGACCGTGTCGCTGCGCATCGGGCCATCTTCTTTCGGTGGTCGTGGATGGACTACACCACGTTGCGACCGGGTTCGCTCCGATTGGTGCCGCCCGCCGACCAGCTTGCGGCGTGGCGCAATGATTACCGTGACATGAAGAAGGAAATGTTTTTCGGCGAAGTTCCCACCTTTGATGAAATCTTGCGCGTAGTTGCCGGTTTTGAACGCCAAGTGAACACGGTTGTCCGTCCGTCCGCGTAACGCGCTTTTGTCCGCTGACTGACTCGCACTTTGTGCGCGTTACTAAATGTCGCGTCTGCGGTTTGGTGATTTACCTGCCTCGTCATCCCTCCCGGCACACGCTTCGCGCCAAATCATCCTTATGCGTGCGGCACTGGGTACTCGTTTTGCCGTCAAATTAAGCAGCATTTTCCGACAGGAGAATATTCGACCGGCCAAGAAAGAACCATCCAGCCAGGGAGATCAACCCCCTTGGCGCGGAGGGCAGAGTTATGAAGCGCAGTCGCAGTTGGCCGAATATTTATCCGAGGCGGTACGCATCGGGTGCGGTTTGCCACGTAGTGGACCTAGGAAAAGTGAAAGGCCGCAAACGGGAACGTCTTGTCTTTCAAACCAGGACCGAGGCGAGAGTCTTTGCCAAGAAATGTCGTCAAGCCCGCCGCAAGTATGGTGATGGAATGTTGGCATTGCCATTCGAGGTGCTCGGACAGGCGAAACGATTCTATGATTTGCTAACACAACACGGACTCACATTTGATGCAGCATACCAGTATTACGAAGAGAAAGTGATCCCCTTCCTCCACGCACCAGCGGTTGCCGAGATCGCTGGCCAGTTGCTTCAGCAGCAAATTGAAAAAGGCAATCGCCCGAAGACGATTCAGACCGTCCGCAACTTTGTTGAACGATTCGTGACCGCCTTTGGAACTCGACAATTAAAGGACATCACGGAAGAGGATTTGAAAGGGTTTTGCTTCAAGCCAGACTCCGCCGCCAAGACCAGGCGCAATCTGCGGGCGTTGACGGGACAACTTTATCAGTTCGCACTCCGCAAGAAGTGGGTGGGGGAGAACACTGCCTTGCAGTTGGAGATGCCGCAACTTCCTGACAAAGAGCCCGAGTATCTCAAAGTCGAACAAGTTCGTCGGTTGCTGGCGGTGGCGGAGCAGTTCGGTGTCCTGGGTTATGTCGTGTTGGCAGTGTTTGCGGGGATTAGGCCTGATGAGATCCGTCGAACGGACTGGGCGGATGTGTATTTCGATGACCGACGGGTCTGTATCGTTGGAGGTGCCGCTAAGATTCATATGCGTCGGGAAGTTACGATCCACGACACATTACAAGCGTGGTTATTGCGCTGCCGCCGTGCGTCAGGTCCGATTGTGGAGGGGGCAAATTTCGATGAGCGTTTGCGTCAGGCACGAGCTGCGGCCGACATTCAAGAGTGGCCCAACGATGTGCTCCGCCATACGTTTGCGACCAATCACGCTGCGGCATTCAAAAACCACGAGGAAACAGCTCGATTGATGGGACACATCGACGGACTGAGAACGCTCAAGAAACACTACGTAGCCTATGTAACAGAAGCAGAGGCACAGAGATTCTGGGCGCTGACGCCGTACAGTGTTTTATCGATATTGTAAGGTCCGCGGTGTCCCTTGAGCGTCTCTTGCGCTACGATAGATGCGGATTCATTAGGGTTTTGACGGCATTCTAATGGGATTTGAACCCAGCGGGAGCGGTTGATGTAAATCCCGTTCTCCAAGGGAAATGCATGTTTTACAGGAGGATTCCGCAATCTCGACCACACGCACCACAACGCAACGAGATGCACCGGAGTGCATCTTGGGCGTCACCTGGGCGTCTCCGGAATGCCGCTGACAAGGATCAGCTAGGAGATGGTTGTAGTCGAGTAATCGAGCCGCTGGAAACGTGGTTCATTTGGATGCGTTGTGCATTCCGCCGGTGTTGATCTGAACGTTGGCGCGGTCTTCGAGGCGCTCGAGTTGGCCGTCGCGGATCCAGGCGATGCGGTCGGAGATGGCGAGCATCTTCGCGTCGTGCGTCGCGGTGATGACGGTGACGCCGTGCTCCTTTTGCACCCGCTTGAGCAACTCGACGCTCTATCACTTTAGTTAAATAATTCTCTTGCACAAGAAAAAAATATACCGTATAGTCACAGCGTTCAAATTTGGTGAGAACAATGAATAGAATTCCTTTTCGAGTTTCTCGACAAAAACGTTCAAGTTTAATTGATCAGGTGGCCGATGGGCTGCGCAGTTCGATTGCTTCCGGCCATTACAAAAGCGGCGACAAATTACCGAATTTGCACGAGATCGCGGCCGCCTTGAATGTCAGTGAGATCGTCACGCGACGGGCCGTGCAGCTCCTGACGAAAGAGGGGCTGCTCAATCCCCGCCGCGGCACCGGCATCGCAGTCTGCGGCACCGACGCGAAAACCTGGCGCGGTCACGTGCTCTTCATCCACTGGAGCGGCGTGGAGATGCACTACCACAATGTGCTCAGCGGTGTCATGGTGGAGCAACTCCACACGGCGAATGTCCTGGTCAGCACCTTGCACGTCAGCGTAGTCGACGGGGCCAACAGCTTCGCGAAGGTGCGCGCGGAACTGGGCCACGCGATCTCGTTGGCGGTGATCGAAGGTCCCGCCGCCGAACTGGCGCCGATGCTAGTCGAACGGAACATCCCCTTTATTCAAATCAGTCAGACTTCCGATTTCGCGCCGCAGGCGGTTCGGAAACTATCCGTGCGCCATGAAGCCGTGCTCGGGGCTATCCGTGACCATTGCCTGGCGTGCGGCGTTCGCACCGTTCTGCAGGTGGCGCCGGTGCAGGGCCCGGCGCTCGACATTGGGCCGACGCTGACGGCCGACGGTCTGACGGTGGACACCCTGCGGACCATGTCCGTGCCCGGGATGGACTATCCCGAGGCGGTGGAACGCGGGGCCTTGCGGGCGATGGAACACTGGCTCGCTGCCCGGCCGAAGCTGCCGGACCTGCTGTGGTTCAGCGACGATTTCGTGGCGCGCGGCGCCTTGCTGGCGCTGAGCCTGCGCGGCATCCGGGTGCCGGACGATGTGCAAGTGATCAGTTGGGCGAACAAAGGGCACGGGCCGGTGTTTATCAAACCGCTGACCCGGGTGGAGATGGACCCGAAAGCCCACGGCGCGCTGGTGACCCAGTGCATTCTCGAACAACTGACCGGCCAGCCCAACGGCTCGGCTCCGGTGGAGCTGGCGCCCACGTTCATCGCCGGCGAGACGACGCGCGGGCCGCGGATTGAACAGTGAAATGAATGGTGAGACGGACAACGGACGAGGTGAGGCGATGAAACATACAATGCCGAAAACCGGAGGCGTCCGATGAAGACAAAACTTTTCTGGACCCTGCTCGTCATCGCCGCCGGCTGGCTGGTGGCGACGGGGTTGGTCTGGGCGCAGACGACCATCACCACGGACACGACCGTCAGCAGCTCGCAAACGTATTCGTCGCTCTTGGTGGGCAGTACAAACTCTCCCGGCCCCACGCTCACAATCACCAACAACGCCGTGATCACCATTACCAGTTCGGCGTTCACCGGCTTTACGGTCGGCTCGCTCACAAACCCGTTCGGCTCCGTCGTCCAGTGGAGCGGGACCGTGACGAGCAGTTCGCCCTTGTATCTGGGGTACAACCAAGCGGCGCCGAACACCACCTATGCTTCTGGTTCCGCCTCGTACACGCTCAACGGAGGCAGCATCGTTTTGACCGACACGAACTGGGGATTCGTTGCCATCGGTCGCAGTTCAGCGGCCACGTTCACGCAGAACGGCGGCACGATCACGACCGGCAGGGATAATTCCCTGAACATCGGAATCCTGGCCGACGCAACCTACCTGATCACGGGCGGCACGTTCGAGGGTCTGGCGAACAATACCAGCTCTTCTGCGAACCCCGTTGCCGGTAGTATCGGACAGCGCGGCGCCAACGGCACGCTCACGATCAACGGCTCCGGTGCCGTGATTGCGCTCAACGGCCGTAATCTCGAGCTGGCTTCAAATCTTGACAATTCTCCAACCAGCAAAGGCAGCGCAACGATCCAGTTGTTGAATGGCACGCTCGCGGTCAATGGCGATATCGCGAGGGGCCGACCGTCTGCCAATGACCCCACTGGGGCCAACGGCCCGGGCACGGTTTCATTCACGATGGGGGGCGGCACGCTGCGGCCCTACAACGCGGATCTCAATGTGGGGATCACGACATCGGGCCCGAACAACCTCCCGTTCGACGTCACGCTGCAGGACAACACCACCTCGACCATCAGCGGCATCGGCTGGAAGGACAACGTCGCCCGCACGGTGTCCGTCTATTCGAGGCTGACCGGCGGCGGCAACCTCGCCATCCAGGGGGGCACGGTCGCGCTTTACGCCACCAACACCTACACCGGCAGCACCATCGTCAACAACGGCACGCTGCTGGTCACCAGCGCCGGTGTCGTCGCCAACAATGCATCGCTGACCGTCAACAGCGGCTGGCTCGCCTTCAGCAGCGTCTTCACCAACCAGGGCGTGACGACCTTCATCAACAGCCGCGGCACCTTCACCGGCAACGCCTACAACGGCGCGACCGGGCTGTGGGTCATCGACCCGAGTACGAACAACTTCGGCGGCAACCTCGACAACGCCGGCACGATGCTGCTGACCAACAGCGTCAACATCATCGCCTCGAATCTCATCAACGAAGCGGGCGCCACCTACTCGCTGTTCCAAACCAGCGCGACCTACGTTGCCGGCGTGTTCACCAATCAGGGCGCGCTCAACGTCCTCAGCGGCAGCGTGCTGACCAACGGCAACGCCTTCGTCTCCGGGCCATCCACCACGCTCGTCAGCGGTGCCGGCTCGGTCTGGAGCAACCGGAACCTGACCGTCGGCCTCGCGGCGGCCGGAGGGGCCAGCGTCACCGTCAGCAACGGCGCCAGCGTCTGGAGCAGCGGCCTGACCCTCGGCAGCGGCTCGTCGAACAATGTCGTTTCGAGCATCGGCAGCACCTGGAATCTGGGCGGGTCGAGTGTCACCATCGGCAGTGGCGCGGCGACCGGCAACGTGTTCATCGTCAACGGCGGCGTCCTCACCAATGCCGGCGCGATCACCGTCGGCAGCGGCAGCGGCGCGAACAACAATTCACTGTCCGCCACCAACGCCACCATCACGAGCGCTGACGTCACCGTCGGCAAGAGTTCGCTCGGCAACACCCTGACCATCAATGCCGGCACCACGTGGAATGTCAAAGGGACCGGGCCCGGCTCCTACTTCACCGTCGGCACCAATGGCTCGGGCAGTGTCGTCCTCAACGGCGGCACGCTCGTGTTGACCAACTTGGATTCTTCCGTCGCTGTGCAGGTGGGAACCGGGATCGGCGGCAACGGCACCTTCACCATGAACGGTGGCAGCGCGACGAATTTCGGGAGCCTCTTTATTGGGCGGCAGGTCGGCGCCCCGGCGAGCAGCGTGACGACCGGCCAGTTCCTCCAGACCGGCGGCACGTGGGTGAATTATGGCCAAGTCACCCTGGGCGCGGAGACCAACAACGTCGGCACCCTGACGATCAGCGGGGGCAGCTTTCAGAATCTGCTGACCACGCCGATTTCCTTCGTTGTGGGCAACCGGGGCGTGGCGGTGCTCAATCTGGCCGGGACCGGGAGCTTGGTGGTCTCCAATCTGTCCGCAGTGAATGGGTTTATTGTGGGTACGTCCGAAGCCATTGCCGGTGATCCCTCGACCAAAAGTCAGGGCACGGTCAACCTCAGTGGCAGCGCCGCGTTGACGGTCATCGGCGGGGTGATGAACGTCGGGGCCAGCGGCCTGGGCGTGCTCAATATCAGCGGCGGGTCGATGCTGGTCACGAACGTGACCGGGCTGAACGTCGGGGCGAACCGGGTTGACACTCAAGTCGGTGCCGGTGCCGGTACGATCAACATCTCGGGTGGCTTGGTCACCAATTTCGCGCCATTAAATTTTGGCTTCGCCACCAACGTGACCTCCGGTACCACCCTGGCCACCGGCACGTTTTACCAGACGGGTGGCTTGTGGGTGCAGAAAAGCAACGTCACCGTCGGCGCCTTCGCGAACAACGTCGGCACGTACACCGTGGCCGGCGGCACGAACCTGATCACCGGTTCGTTGACCATTATTGGCGGTCTCGGCCAGGGCACGCTGGTCGTGAGCAATACCGGTTATCTGAGCGTCGACGGGGACGCGACCATCATCGGCCGCGAGGCCAACAACGTCGGTACGCTGAGCATCAGCGGCGGCTCGATGGTGCAAACCCGTGGCGATTTCGCCGTCGGCATCCGCGGAGTCGGCGCACTCAATCTTTCCGGCACCGGCAACCTGTTGCTCACCAATCTCAGCTCCCTCGTCGGTTTAACGATCGGCTTGGGCGAAGCAATCCCTGGGGATTCCACGACCAAAGGCCGGGGCACCCTGACCCTCAGCGGCAGCGGCTCGTTGACGGTGATCGGCGGGATCATGAACGTCGGGGGCGCCGGCATAGGCGTGCTCAATATCACCGGCGGGTCGATGCTGGTCACGAACGCGAGCGGGCTGAACGTCGGAGCCAACCGGTTTGATCAGCCCGCCCAGGGCGCCGGGGTCGGCACGATCAGCATTTCGGGGGGCGTGGTGACCAACTTCGCGCCGTTGAACTTCGGGTTTGCCACCGGCACCACAGCGTCGGCTGGCGACAATATCGGCACCGGGATCTTTTACCAGGCGGGCGGGGTGTGGGTGCAGAACAGCAACGTCACCGTCGGCGCGTTCGCGAACAACGTCGGCACGTACACCGTGGCCGGCGGCACGAACCTGATCACCGGTTCGTTGAACATTGGCAGTCCCGGCAAGGGCACGCTGATCGTGAGCAATACCGGTTATCTGAG
>Ga0114951_10005399_pt1 | contig 11820 bp, 1 predicted proteins | sample AM7aDNAmetaG_FD_88677 | JGI IMG/M metagenome (GOLD analysis project Ga0114951, IMG submission 88677) | Freshwater microbial communities from Finland to study Microbial Dark Matter (Phase II) - AM7a DNA metaG | ecosystem: Environmental > Aquatic > Freshwater > Lake | place: Finland: Lake Alinen... | reverse complement strand
TGGTAATCGGCGCCAAGAAGGGCCTGCCCAATTTCAACGAGTTCGCCATGCATTCGCATGTGCAGGTCACCCGCAAGCTTCAATTCCACCGGCCGGGCGCCTCCACGACTGCGCCGGTGAACGAAATCGACCAGATGTATATAGTCGGCATTTCGAATTCCTTGGGCGTCGAGGCCTGGAATTCCTACGCCGCCAGTTACCCGCGCAGACTCCAAATCGTGGCCTTGCCCGACATCACCGTGCTGGTGACCAACCTCGAAACCCGCAAATTGCTCCGCTACTCGAGATGGCAGCCTCAGACGATCACGACGAACATTCCCGCCAATCAGTGGAGCGGATACAACAATTCCTTCCCTCAGGGCTCGTTCCAGGTGCCGGTGCATACGAACCTGGTGTTCCTCTCCAACATGATCTACTCGGTGGCAGGAGATGTGTTTGTGCCCCTGCCTGGCAGGTTTGAGCGCAATGTCGGATCCACCAACTTCCATCTCCCGCTCTGGAAGCTCAAGCTGAAGACCCGGCTCCGGTTTGCCGTGATCGACAATGACGCAGGCCGGATTGTGGATTATGTAAACCTTGCCGCAGATTCGGACCTGGACATCACGGCGGCCCTCGCCACGGGCGCCGCCTGTGGTGCCACCTATACCACCGACACCAGCACGGGCGGCATGTGGTGCACTAACCGCGCGAATAATGCCACCGGGGACAATATCCCGACCTATGGGATTCGGAATCAGATCGAGGCCAGTTTAGGCCATGCCACCGACGACAATTGGAACTCCTCCACCAAGGAATTTCCGACCGGGATGGACAAGGCGGCTGCCATCGCCTTCTTCAAGGGCCAGTTTGTGCCGAACTACCTGCGCAGCTCCAACACGTTCAACGCTCCTTTCCAGCCTTTCCGGGACATTTATCTGGTCACGACCTGGCAGGCCAACGACCCGCTGGTCCATTACACCATCGGGGATCTCACCGACCTGGTGCACACGAATCTCATGGTGGACACCCTCACTCCCTCGCCGACCGCCAATCTCGGCGCAATCAACGGCCGCTATGAACCGTGGGGTGGAAATCCAGACGGCAAAAGCCAGAGCGCGACAATAGTGGACCCGACGGTCAAAGACCCGCTGATGCTCCGTTCCGACAATTGGGATTTCCCGACCAACAAGTTCCCGAACGTGGGCTGGCTCGGTCGCATCCACCGCGGCACCCCCTGGCAGACGGTGTACCTGAAGTCGCTTAGCTTTGACACTTACGCCAACTGGTTCGGGCGCTGGCAGAAGTGGAGCGGCAATGGGCAGACGGTTGCCAACGTCGGCCAGCTTACGCCAACCCTGGTCGGCTTTAATAATATCGCTCCCGATGCCTTCTTCACCCAGCCGACGAATGACTGGCACCTGCTGGATCTGTTCACGACCACCCTCAACGACAACGCCACCCGCGGCCAGTTGTCGGTGAACCAGACCAATCTCGCCGCCTGGTCGGCGCTCCTGAGCGGGGTCCTGGTGCTCACCAACAACCTGGATGCCAGCGGCACTCCGATCCGGGATATCTACGGAAATCTAGTCCCGGCGGCGCTCCCCATCCAGCCGGCCGGGTACTATGATCCCGCCGACCCCACGACCTGGCCGGCGCTGGTGCGCCTGTTCAATGGCATCAATGTCGCCCGGTACAACAGCCCCCGCCACGTCTTCAGCCGCCTGAGCGATATCCTGGCGGTGCCGGAATTGACGATGGCCTCGCCGTTCCTGAGTACCAATAACACGTTCACATTCGACAACGCCGGCCTGAACGACTCGGCCTACGAGCGTCTGCCGCAGCAGATCGCGGGTTTGCTCAAGGCGGATTCCGCGCCGCGCTTCGTCATTTACTCCTTCGGCCAGACCCTCAAGCCCGAGAGCACCCGGGCGATCGTCAAGAACGGCCCCTTCGCCGGTCTGTGCACCAACTACCAGATCGTGGCGGAAGCCGCCACCCGCACCGTGGTCCGGCTGGACGGGGTTCAGCCGAACCGGGGCGCCTACCCGTCGGCGATCACGAACCTTCACCCCGTGATTGAGAGCTACAATGTCCTGGCTCCGGATTGATTATGCGGATTGAGCAGCGATCGGCCCCGAGCACCAGCCCGCCGAAGCGGGCGGGGCGCGTTGGGCTTTCCCCTCGTCCCGCCCAACCGGAGGTGGCCGCCGACGTCAGGGCGTGTTGCCCAACCCAAGGGTGGGTAGGGCGCGCTGTCCCTAGCGCGCCGTGGGCGTCCAAATTCATCCAAAACGTGCAGTTTTTTGAGGCCTCCGGCGGCGCGCTAGGGACAGCGCGCCCTACCTTCCCGCGTCTGGATTCGGGCAGCATGCCCGTCAGCCTTCTATCCGCTTTCGGCGATTCCAGACCCGAATCCCAAAGGGATTCCGGCTCAAAGCCCAGGGTTGCGAGGCACGAGCTACCCTGGGTTGGCAGCCGAGAGTTTTTCAACCCCAACGGGGTTGTGTCCGCCAATCCTCGCCGAGCCGCAACCCCGTTGGGGTTGTTTGATTTTGCGCGCGTTTCCCAGGGTAGCTCGTGCCTCGCAACCCTGGGCTGGAGGGCGCAATCCCTTTGGGATTGCCGCCGGCGCCGCTGCACGACCGCCGGCTCTATCGCCAGGCTGGAAGGCACAATCTCTTTGGGCATGCAGCCTCTCGCGACGGCCGCGATCGCTCCGTTGCTTCACCATTTCCACCCTATTTAACCTAACCCCTTTATGCGCTGGCGACCTTTGACCTGGCTCTTGTTGAGCGTGATGTTTTTTGCGGCGGGCTTTTATTGCTGGCGGCTCGGGGACAAGTGGGCGGCCCAAAAGGCCCCGGCCCGCTCCAGCCAGGCCGGCACCCCGTCCATCGCGCAGCACGCGGCGCGCAGCACGCCCGCTCCCCTCCCGGTCCAGAGCCAGGCCGGCGCCCTCAACCTGCTCCCGGTCGCGAATGCGGTCACGAATCACGAATCCCAAATCACGAATCACTTCCCCCTCCGCCTCAGCAACACCACCGCCTCCATCGGCCAGTTGCTGCGGGACGATCACGCCCTGCTGATGGAAAGCGCGCTGCTCGACACCACCCGGCCCAGCCCGTCGATCCCCGACCATCTGCGCGCCCACGGCGACCCCGGCAGCTACCTGGTGCAGGCCCGGGGACCGATCGACAACGCCTTCCGGTCCGTGCTGCAAGCCGCCGGAGCCGAGATCGTCTGCTATATCCCCAATAACGCCTATCTCGTCCGCGCCTCGGCCGCGGTGGCGGAGCAGTTGAAGGCGGCCGTGCCGACGCAAGCGGTGCTGCCCTACGAACCCTATTACAAGCTTAAGTCCTCGCTGCTGAAGCTGGCGGTGGCGCAGGAGCCGTTGCCCGGCAACGCCTTGCTCAACGTGTTGGTTTTTGCGGACGCGAACCAGTCAGCCCGCGCGGACCTGGAGAAGTTGGGCGCCCGGATCATGGGCGAGCCGGAGCCGTCTCCGTTCGGGCCGGTGCTCCGGGTGCAGCCGCCGGCCGACGGCCTGGCGGCCATCGCCAGCCTGCCCGAGGTCCAGGAAGTGGAATGGACGCTCATGCGGGCGCCGGCCAATGATTTGAGCCGGGCGCGCATCGGCGTGGCCACCGACTCGATGGCCACGAATAACTACCTTGGCCTGAGCGGCTCCAACGTGCTGGTGAACATCAACGATTCGGGCGTGGACGCCACGCATCCGGACCTGGCCCCGCGCGTCTTCGGCCTGTCCACGAACGCCCTGGTGGACTTCAACGGGCACGGCACGCATGTGGCGGGGATCATCGCCAGCAGCGGCGGCCAATCCGCCACCGTGACCAACGCCTCCGGCCCGAATGGCCCGTATGGCGGCACCAACAACCAGTTTCGCGGCATGGCGCCCGCCGCCAACCTCTTTGTGCTGCCCGTCGGGGTGTTCACCCGGCCCTTCAACGACGGCGCGACGCTGTCCTGGCCCTCCGACAGCTACCTGCAGCAAAGCGCCGCGCGGACCAACGCCTTGATCTCGAACAATAGTTGGAACTACGTCGGGCCCGACTCCCAGACCTACGATCTGCATGCCGCCAGCTACGATGCCGCCGTGCGCGACGCGCTGCCGGGCGTTACCGGCTCGCAGCCGCTGCTGCTGGTGTTCTCCGCCGGCAATGGCGGCGGGGGCAATTCTGAAGGCCGGGCCGGCAACGGCGACACGATCCGCTCGCCCGGCACGGCCAAGAACGTGATCACCGTCGGGGCGATCGAGCAGCTCCGGAACATCACCAACCAGGTCTGGAAATGCTCGATCGTGGACGGCACCAACTCGTGCGTAACCAATCAGCCGTGGCTCACCATGACCGATGCCAGCGACCAGGTGGCCGGCTTCTCCAGCCGCGGCCCGGTGGGCGTGGGCCTGGAAGGCGACTTCGGGCGCTTCAAGCCTGACCTGGTGGCGCCCGGGACCTTTGTGATTTCGACCCGCTCGCAGCAATGGGACACCAACGCCTATTACAACCCCACCAGCCACCAGTACTTCATCTACAAGGATGTCTTTATCACCACCAACTACCTCTACCTGGATTCGGTCTACGTGCCCGACAACGCCGTCGGGCTGAGCGTGTACGTGGTGCCCAACACCAATTCCCCAAACCCGTTTCCCGACCTGCCGATCTACATCAACTCGCTGGATTACCCGACCAATACCGACCCGGTCGTCGGCACCAACTCCGTCTCGCTGCCGCCGGACCTCCCCCTGAGCCCCGTCGACGGCTATTGGTATTACGGCATCGGCAACCGGACGGCGGACACGGTGATCTGCGACGTGGTGACCGACATTGCGGTGACCAATGACCTGGGCAACTACCTCGATGTGCTGCGGGGCATGAACGATTCGCTGGGGGGGCTTTACCGCTACGAGTCGGGCACGAGCATGGCGGCGGCTGATGCGTCGGGCACGCTGGCCCTGATGCAGGAGTTCTTCCAGCAGCGGCTGGGCCGCACCAACAGCCCCGCGCTGATGAAGGCGCTGCTGATCAACGGCGCCCGCTCGGTCGGCAACCTCTACGACTTCAATGTCACCTCCCCGGTCAACTCCCAGGGCTGGGGGCTGATCAACCTGCCCGCGACCCTGCCGGGCGGGCTGACCAACGTCGGCGCGCCGGCGATGCCGATGGTGATGTCCGATCAAAGCGCGGCCGGCGCGCTGGCTACCGGCCAGAGCCGCACCTACAAGGTGGCCCTCTCCCCGTCCGCCGTGACCCAGCCCCTGCGCGTCACCCTGGTCTGGACCGACCCGCCCGGCAACCCGGTGGCCAGCGTCAAGCTCGTCAACGATTTGGACCTGGTGGTCACCAACCTCGACTCCCCCGACCTGATCTACTACGGCAACGACATCGTCACCGGCAACGATTACAACCAGGCGTGGAACACCAACTCGCCGCCCAACGTCGACCGGGTGAACAACGTCGAGAACATCTTTCTCTCCCCCGCGCAGGGCGTTAATTCGCGCCTGAGCACCAATTACTCGATTACGGTGGTGGGCCGCCGGGTGAACGTGAACGCGGTGACGGCGCAGACCAACAACGTCTGCCAGGATTACGCCCTGGTGATCTCCAGCGGCGACGGGCTGGTGACCAACGCGCTGACGTTTGACACCACGTCGTCGATCGTGGCCAGCAATCAGCCGCTGGTGACGGTGATCACCAACAGCTTCGCCAACTCCCCCGGCTACGCCGGCGGGGCGCTGTTCAACCAGCGGGTGGGCGCCAACCCGCAGCTGCTGGGCACCAACACCCTCCTGGATCCCACCTTCGCCAATGCGGTGATCACGCTCGGCGTGACCAACCAGTGGCATTTCTATGTCATCACCAACGATACCTCCTTCACCAATGCCGCCTTCCTCACCTTCCTGCCCGCGAACCTGGCGGTCACCCGCATGGGAATCTTCGAGCCGACCGCGGGCCTGGCGACGCGGCCGGAGGCTGACATCGACCTGTATGTCGCCCCGCCGGCGATCCCCAACAATTTCGCCCTGACCAACCTGGACCCGGCGGTGCTGGCGGCCACCAGCAAGTCCCTGAGCCGCGGCGGGACGGAGACGATTGTCTTTTCCAACGCCACCGGCGGCGTCTATTACATCGGCGTCAAGTCCGAGGACCAGCAGGCGGGCGAGTACGCGCTGCTGGGCGTGTTCAGCGAGAAGCCCTTCAGCCAGAACGATGCGAGCGGCGCCCACCTGGTCGGCATCCCCCTCTATCAACCGATTCCGGACGGGTCCCCGCATTCGCCGGGGGTGGCGACGATCATGGCGATCAACTTCTCCGGCATCCAGGTGCGGCGGGTGGTGGTGACCAATGTCATCAGTCATGAGCTGATGAGCGACCTGTTGGGCAGCCTGAGCCACGGCTCGGATTACGCGGTCCTCAACAACCATACCTGCATCACCGACCCGGCCACGACCGCCTGCCAGATCTGGACCAGCTACATCTACGACGACAGCAGCGAGCGCAACGTGGGGCCGGATCCCACGCTGATCAACCCCCATGTGCAGCACGTGGACGGGCCCGGCAGTTTGAATACCTTCGCGGGGAAAGTCGGCGACGGGCAGTGGATGCTCAGCATGGTGGATAACGCGACCAACCATGTCGGCACGAATATCAGCCTGAGCATTCTCCTCGAACGCCAGCCGCCGCTCACCGGCAATGGCATCACCACCACCATCCTCGGCGGCGCCTGCCGCAACGATTTCATCGACGTGCCGGCCAACGCCACCAGCCTGACGATTACCGTGGCGGTCGTTTCCGCCTCCGCGCCCGTTAACTACTCGATCGACCTCTGCCCGCCCGATGGCAGCCCCTGCAAGAGCACTGTGGTGTCCAACGCGATCGGCGGGTCGGTGACGATCGACCAGACCGATCTGCCGCCCCTGTCAGTAGGCACCTATCGGGTCCGCGTCTGCAATCTCACGGACACCGCTATCACCGTTAACATCCGCGCGTTCTTCACCTTCTCCCAGAACACCATCCTGCCCGTCCTGTCCGAGAACGCCATGGTGCCGGTGTCGATCCTCGACGACGCGGTCACCGATGTTTACCTGACCAACGGGGTGCACAATATCATCTCCTCGCTGGACGTCGGCCTGCTGCTGAATGATCCGCGGGTCTCGGACCTCGCCATCACGCTCATCAGCCCCAAGGGCACGCGCGTCCTGCTGTTCGAGAACCGGGGGGCGGGCACCACGAACGGCCTGGGCATCGGCACGTTTGGCCTGTCGGCGGTGACGAATATGGCGCCGGTTTACACGAATAACTTCGACTCCGCGCCGGTGGGCCTGTACGCGCCCGGGGCCACGTTCCAGGGCTGGAGCGTGCTGAGCAACTTGGTGGATGTCCTGGATGACTACACCTGCCTCTGCCTGAGCAACCACGTGCTGGCCCTCCTGGACGGCGCGGTCTCCAACTCCCTCCCGACGACCAATGCGACCACGGCGCTCAGCCTGAATCCCTATACCCTCACTTACAAGGTCAACCATTTGCCCTGGCTCGAGGGCCTGGTCGCCTGGTGGCCGCTGGACGTGGACGGCACGGATATCTTTGGCGGCCTGAACGGCCTGCCGCTCGGGGATGTGACGTTCTCGACCGGGACCACCAATCTCTTCGCCGACGAGTTTAACGGCTCGAGCTTGAATCCGATGTGGCAGGCGGCCTTGCCGGGCGCCGGCACCGGGGCCGCGGCGGCTCCCGCCGTGGCCTACGCGGGCGCTCCCGCTTTCTCCTTCGGCACGCTGGGCCCCGATAACATTCTGCGGCTCTCCAACAGCCTCGGCTCGCGGCAGCGGCGGGGGTGGAGTTCCGCCTCGGTCTTCAACGCGGCCGACTTCCGCTACGAGGTGCGGTTCAATACCCTCAACCAGGCGCCCGGCGTCAGCGTCGATGGCTTCCTCGAGCTCTGGATTCTCGACGCGGTCAACACGAACCACTTCGACATGGTCTCCCCGTATGCGGGCACCGGCACCAATTCCCGGGTGCTCCTGGCCGGCAGCAGCATCGACAACGCTTACAATACGGTGCCCTTCAGCTTCCAAACGAACACCTGGTACCGGCTGGTGCTGACCGCCCCCAAGAATCAGGGCGTGCGCGCCGCGGTGCTCAGCGACACCGGGACGGAGTTGGCCGGGGTTTCGTTCGGCCACGGGGCTTCGGCCTTCAGCTCGGGCTTCAGGATCGTCCTCTCGCAATTCGTGGGGGCGCATGCCACGAACGCCCCGGTGGATGTGGCGGTGGATTTTGCCCGGCTGACGAGCGGCCAATCCGGCGAAGTTAACCAGGCTTTCTATGGCGATGGGCTGGCGACGCGCGTGGTCGTCCCGCGCTGCCCGGAACTCGATCTCGGCGCCGGCCGCGGGCTGAGCATCGAAGGCTGGATCAATCCCGCCAACGTCCTCAACGCGGCGCCGCTGGCGGAATGGTATGACCCCGCGCCTCCCACCAACTCCACGTCCGCCGGGGTCCAGTTCTGGCTCGCCCTCAACAACGGGCCGGGCTCCCTCGGCGCCGTCCTTTGGGACACCAACTCCCAGCCCCATGCCCTCTCCACTGCCCCCCTGGCGGTCACCAATGGCGGCTGGCAGCACGTCGCGCTCACTTACAGCACCAACAACGCCACGGCCGTCCTCTACACCAATGGCCAGCGCGCCGCGGCTGTCCAGTTCCCGACCAACTTCGTGCCGCGTACCGCGAGCGACTTCTACCTCGGCTTCGATCCCACCGTCGTTGCGTCGCCGATCAACTACGCCAACTTCAGCTCGGTCGCCGGGCTGAACCTGTTGGGCGTCGCCGCTCAGAGCGGCAGCGTTCTCCGGCTCACTCCGAACGCTATGGAGTTGATGGGCCAGGCGTATGCGCAAACCAAACAGCTCTGCGCCCGGGGCTTTGACACCCGCTTCCAGTTCCGGCTGAGCGACTTCGGTTCCTACGGCGGGGCCGAGTCCGGAGGGGATGGCCTGGCGTTCGTCGTGCAGAACGTGGGGTCCAATTCAATAGCCGGTTTCGCCAACGACCCAAGCGGACTCCAGTCGTCCAACTTCGTCAGCGTCTGGTTCAACACGGGCTACAATTGGCCGGGCTGCTACGATTACACGTTTTGCGATATGAGCGACAATTGCGTCGGCGTCGTCACCAACAGCCGCTATGCCGCGCAGACGGACCTGGTGCCCCTGGGCTTCAATCTTCGGGACGGAGCCGTTCATACGGCTCGCGTCAGTTTTGATGGCACGCTCATGAACGTCTGGCTTGATAACGTGAAGGTGCTGGCCAATGTTTCGCTGCCCGGCTTGTCCCTGGCGACCGACATCAACGGTTACGGCTGGGTCGGGTTTGGCGCCTTCACCGGCTGGTCCTTTGAGAACCACGACATCCTGAACTGGAGCTTCGGCGGTCCGACTCCGGGAACCGCGTTTGCGGGCGGCCTGGATGAATTCAGCGTTTACCAGCGCGCTCTCACGCCGTGCGAGGTCAATGCCATCTTCAACGCCGGCAGCCGCGGCAAATACGGCACCAACGTGCTGGTCTGCCCGGTGGCGACCGAGGTGACGCTGCTCACTGCCGGTGGCAACCAGACCTACGCTTTCACCAACGGCCTCACCTGGACCAACACCGGGCCGCGCTGGGAAACCAACACCATCTCGTTCAACACCGGCACCAACCCCACCGCCATCGTCGTGCGCGGGCTCAATCCCTACAACCCGGCGGATACCACTGCGCCTAATAATCTCAATGCCCTGGTCGATGACTTCGTTCTGTCGGCCCAGGTGACTAACACCATTGACGGGCTGCTGCACTTCACCGAGGACACCAACCTGGCGGTGCTGCCGATCAAGTTTGCGGCCGCGCCGTACCTGGCGACGAACTTCCCGCCGGTGCTGATCTTCTCGAACGGCTTCAGCAGCGCGGTGCCGGGCTTTTACAAGGTCGGCAGCGCCATCCCCGGCATTCCTAACAGCCCCGCCATCGGCTCGCGGAGCTGGAGCGTTACCCAGGGCAGCGTCACGGTCGTCAGTAATGCCCTGCTCGACGCGGCCGCGACGAATTGCCTGGCGCTGGCCACCGGCGCGGTGCAGTGCCTCCTGCCGACCAGCCCCGGGCACCGCTACGAGCTGAGCTACAGCTTGCGCGGCCCCTGCGCGGTCGGCTGGTGGAACGGCAGCGTCGAGTCCCTGAGCCAGCGCGCTCAGGACCTCATCAGCGGCAACCACGGCGCCTTCTTCTATGGCGCCACCAATACCACGGCGTCCTATCTCGGCGAGACCAACCGGGCTTACGTCGGCCTCGCCGGACTCTACTTCAACGGCCAATACGAACCTCCGCCGGCCTTTGATCCTGACATTTTCCCCGAGGACATCGACGATCCTTCGAGCAAGATCGAGCTGGGTGACCCGCCGCAGCTCCGGTTCACCAACGCGTTCACCATCGAAGCCTGGATCAAGCCCACGTTGCCCATCAACGTAACCTACTGCGGCACGGAGCAGATATTCTTCCGCGGCTACCCTGAGCCGCTCGACTGCCGCGGGTTGGGCGACCCGTACTGGCTGGCCCTGGAGCCGACCTCCGATCCCAACCGCTATGACCTGCACTTCCACATCGCCGAGGCCCATACCGGCACCCTGGGCGCGGACGCTCTAACCACCAACGCCCCGGTCCAGATCGGGGGCGGGTCCAACGACGGCTGGTGGCACATCGCGGCGGTTTTCGACAAGCCGGTTACCAACTTCACGGCGATCTCGAATGGGACGAACATCGTCACGATCACCACGAACGCTTTGCGCATCTATCTGAACGGGGTCTGCGTCGCCTCCAATTACACCACCCTCTCGCCCTACCAGGACCTCGATCCGGCGCTCAGTCCCGGGGTGGCCATCGGCGACCGCAGCCGCTTCGACTGGACGCAGCCCTTCTCCGGTTTCATGGACGAGATCACCTGCTACGCGCGCGCCCTGACCGAGCCGGAGATCTCCGCCATTGCGGCCGCCCGCACGGACGGCAAGGCCGACCTCTCGGTCGCGCCCTCGCAGAGCCTGGCCAAGCTGAGCGTGGTAGTGGACGGCACCTCGTTCGGCTCGGTTTACGGGGATAATTCCCAGTGGACCACGCACACCCTGCAGTTCACGGCGCGCGAAACCAATGCGATCGTGAGCCTCCAAAGCCTCCTGCCCGGCACGCTCCTGGACGGACTCACTCTTACCGAGGTGGCGCCCGAGCTTTACTATCTGCCGGAAGTCTCGCTCACGGACCTCTACGGCCAGGATGCCTTCGGCGTCTGGACGCTTGAAATCTGGGACAATCGGACCGGACCGGCCACTAACAGCGCGCAGTTGCTGCAATGGATGCTCAACTTCGGGCTCTCGCCCAGCAATCCGCCGCCGATCATTACCCTCAGCCACGGGGTCCCGTACACCAACTCGCTCGCCGCCCACGGCATCCAGTACTTCAATGTGCCGGTGCCGCAATGGGCGACCGTGGCCACCAACACCCTCCAGTTTGCCGTCCAGGCGCACGCGGCCAATCCCTTGCCGGTCAGCGTGCTCTTTAACCAGACCAACTATCCGACGCTTGCCGACCCGGCGCTGATCGGGCCGCTGGTGTCGAGCGGCACGACGATGCTTACGATCACTGGCACGCCGCCCCTGGTCGTCGGCCAGACCTATCACCTCGCGGTCACCAATCCCAACGCGGTCGCGGTTACGTTCGCGCTGGAGGCGGCGTTCGACATTACCACCCTGGCCAACTGCCAGGTGACCACGAACCTCGTCGGCCCCGCCGGGATTCCGCGCTA
>Ga0114951_10005398_pt1 | contig 11821 bp, 7 predicted proteins | sample AM7aDNAmetaG_FD_88677 | JGI IMG/M metagenome (GOLD analysis project Ga0114951, IMG submission 88677) | Freshwater microbial communities from Finland to study Microbial Dark Matter (Phase II) - AM7a DNA metaG | ecosystem: Environmental > Aquatic > Freshwater > Lake | place: Finland: Lake Alinen... | reverse complement strand
GGGCTGGTGGCCTGGCAATAAAGGTTTCGTTTCCAAACTTACCCAGGATCCACCCCTGAATTCTACCACCAAAGCAAACGGTGTTATGGCCCTTTTCCTCGAAGAATACAACCAGGGCGGCGATCTTCTTACCAACCTCGATAACTCCATCGGTTTCCCAACGATCAACTGCAGCCAGCACTCATCGGTAGTTGTTCGTTATCAGACTCATTTTATGGCCTATTGTGCCTCCCTGACCTCTCGTGCCGAGATGTGGCTGGAAGTCAGCGTCGACGACTGGGTTCATGCTGCAGCTTATAGCGTAAACTTCGGTTGCGGTCATAAACAGCGCCCACTGGATAAGCCAAAGGGTGAACCAGCTCTTCTCGAAGTAAATATTTCAGATGTCGCAGCCGGTCAGCCGAATGTCAAAATGCGTTTACATTGGTTAAATACCCGTCTTTACTACTGGGCACTCGATGATTTTGAAGTAGCTGAAGCCCAGAATAACGATCTTAAAATGAAATACGTTAAGATGGAATGGGACGACAATAATCCGAATGTCGCCATGGGTTGGATCCATAGTATTCCTAAATCACAGTTGGATGGAATTGGAGGATTCATGAACTTTGAATCATCGGCCCTTAATTTCGGTGAGTTTGACCAGGAAAATGTATATCTCGATGTGCATATTACTAAGAATGGCACCAGCGTATGGCATAAAACATCAACCCCAACCGATGTTGCAACATTAATACAGGATACCGCCAAAATTGCGGATAAATATTCGCCGACTGACTTTGGACATTATCAGATCGCCTGGGATTATAAAGCAAAGGCTACAGACGATACTCCGCTCGATAATCAGCGCATCATTCCTTTTAATGTTACCGACAGTGTTTATTCACGCTCGGATAATACCAGTGAACTTTCCTGGTCATATAGTAAGGAAAGATATACCCAGACTGCCACTTCCAACGAGGGCCACTTTGCCGGTTCAATATTCCCGATTTTCGGTGATTGCGAAGTAAGTTCGATCTCGACTTTCATTACAGGTGGTAAGGCTGATGCACTCACAACCTATCGGTTCACCTTATGGTATGTACCTCTCACCGAGACTGATGTAACTCCGTTTGAGCTGCTTAATACCCAGCAGATCCAGCTGGATTCAGCCGATTTTAATACCTGGGTTACCATGGCGCTCGATAAAGACGGTGAATCGGAGTTTTTACACAAAGGTGATCTGGTATATGCTGGGATCCAATATTGGAACATGAACGAAGACTATCTTATCCGCCGAAACCAGGGACTGGAGATCGGCACAGATAACTCAGTTACCCTAACGGATGCGGTCGCTATCGGGATTTATGATGGAAACATCGATTCAGGTTTGAATAGTTATGTAGGCAGGCAGAATTTGATGTGCCGACTTAACCTTAACGACCACAGCAATCGGATCGACGGAATTGCAGGAAGGTCCATGTCTGCCTCGCTCAACCAGAACTATCCTAATCCATTTAACCGAAGCACCGAAATCAGTTATGAACTTACGGAAGGCACCAATGTGTCATTCGAAGTAATGGATGTCACGGGCCGCAAGGTGTTGGACGCTAATCAGGGTATGATGAATGCAGGAAAGCATACGTATACCTTGGATTCACAGAACCTCGAAGCCGGTATCTATTTTTACACGATTAAGGCAGGAAATTTCGTTCAGACCAAGCAAATGGTCCTAACGAAATAACAAACCAAACATTACAATTAAAGGGCTGCTCTAACGGGTGGCCCTTTTTTTATCCCGATACCAGTCACCCGTCACTTGTCACCCGTCACTTAATCAAAAAATATTCCGCTCAGCGAAATATTGCCCCCCCTGATCTTATCGAACCTGAATTTGACAGATTTGTTATAAGAGTAAACCAGATAAATACCACCGGATGGGTCTTTTACCATTTTGACCGGTGAAATGAGATTAAGTGTCTCAGCATCAAACATCTCAACAGCCATACGACGCCCCATCTTTTCCCAGTCGAGAAAGTAAAGAGCAATCTGATATTCTTTTGTGCCATTCATGCCGATGGTGACCGACATTGTCTGATCAGAGTTGGAATAGCAGGCAGCATTCCTTGGGAAGCCATTACCGGCATCGGGTGCCGGAGCTCTGGTTTCGGATACATTTTTCGCCCATAAAGTGGGGTCGGGCAGACCATTTTTCGGGAAAGCCCTGAAATACTCCACTGATGTCACATAGGCAGGAAGTGACTTTTTATCCGTTCCGTCCCCGTTATAGTTGCAAAGGATGAAGCCGGCCCTGCCATATTTTCCACCCCAATTGCCTCTGGTGATGGTATCGGTTTTGATGAACCTGGCTGCGTAGGTCTCAGGCTGTTCCTGATAAACAGGTGTTTTGCCAATGTAAGTGACAGCTATTTCGTACTTGCCCCCCTTCACCCCGGTGAAGTAAATAAATTCCGGATCCTGGTTTGATCCGCTTATGCCGGCAACAGGATGAAAGGTCCCATCCCAGGCTAATTTGCCGTTCACCATTATTCTGTTAATTGTCCTTTCAGTTTCGGGAATGCCAATCCTGCCCGTTGAGGCAACGGGTGCACTTATGCTGCATTTTCCGGATGTCATATCGAAACTGGCCGATATTATTCCAAGTGGAGTTGGAGTGGAGCCTGATACGTGCTTGAGAGATCTGCCCGGATGTGGCAATATATCCCAGGTTTTAAATCCTGGAGATGTCGGAACAATTCCGAGAATTTCTTCATTGAGCCATTTAACGACTCCGGCACCCCAGGGATGGCATAGGCTGGTAATTCCTGACTGAGTATTGGGAACGGCATCATTGGGTCCAATTATTTTATTCCATGAGGGCCGGTAACATTCGAATGGCGTGGTTCCGCCGTAGTCAGCCATTCCTCCCCACATATCCCTTACCGAACTGATGGCATCGTCATACTTCTCTATTCGGGCCAGGGCCTGGATGATAAAATATTGGTTGAAAGGTGATAGGGACAAACGGTTTACCCTGTCGGTGAACCACTTGTTGTACATTGATTTTTGCTCATCAGGAGTTAATAGTCCTGTATTGATAGCATCAGCATCCGCATGGATCCCGTATGTCGCATACCAATCACCGGATTTCCTGAGACTTGCAATTTTTTCACTGGCATACTGAGCATATTTTTTCTGCAGATCCTCTCTTCCAAAGTTTTTCATTGCTTTGGCAAAATCCTGCCATACCCTGATCGATAACATTTTATAGGCATTCTCGGCTTCCGGGCTTTTCTTGAACCAGATTTCAAAACCGGCACACAGCCGCTCGTCCCATCCATAAAAATGCAAATCCGGATTGGTGCCAAAAACTTTATAGGCATCATCTAACTTTTTACAGGCATTATCGAGGTATTGAGTCATGGCTGTATGGTCGCCGGTGTATTGGTAATAATCCAGCAGGCTCAGCACCCAGTATAATGAATAGCTTCTGATACCATTGCTTTGTCCTGATGTATTATCGATATTCTTCTTTATGAAATCAAAATTCCCAAAGGCCACGAGCGAAGCCGCCTGTGAAGTATGTGCATCACCTGTCCAGGACATTCGGTCGCCGCGATCCATTAATATTGCACCGAAATAGTCTTTGCACAGGGAGGCTCTGACTCCATAAGCCGATAGGTACCATGCTCTGGTTAATACCGGATCGCTGCATGAAAAACTGCCGTTATAGTTGGCTGGCTTAACCTGACAAACTGCTCTGATACCAGTGATATGCCATTTGGCAGTAAACGATTTTACGTGTATAAAGGCAAACCTTACACCATCGTAAAGCTCCTTGTTTAATTCCAATCGCCAGGTATTGCCGTATCTGACAGGTATAGCGGTTTTATCAACACCGGTTTCATTATATTCACTGATACTCATCTCAACACCGCCAGGGCAATCAGGACTGTCGAATTCCACCCATGCTCCCATTTCCACACCAAAATCAATTCTGATAGACCCGGTATCCCTGATCTCGGTATTCGGAGTGCCTTTTAACGACTCAAGATTACCGAACGATGATTTTGGGAAAGCCTGGACAGATGTTGGCTTAATCAGAAAAACTTCCAGCACGTCAGCTGTAGTTGGATTTGACCATCTGTAATTTACCAGTGGATCGGGAGATTCTGGTATGGCTTTACCTTCGGTTTTACCTGATAGATATGGATAAGGCTGCGGTACGGGGGATTTTTGAAATAAATCCTGACTATATACAGTGATAAAGCTAAAGCCGGCCATCAATAGTGCCGACAGGAGATGGAAAAGTGCGTTTTTCATAGGATAAAGATAATCAGTACCATTTCATTAATTACGGCTACAACGGGAGGATTTGCATGGAATGGTGGGAACATTATCGCAAGACAATATTTACCTGATTTCCTATGCCGATGGGACCGCTTTTTTAGATGCATTGAGCAAAGCCGGTATAAATTCAAGAATAAAAATTTACGGGGCTTCGGCATTTGCCCAGAGCAGTTCATTAACGGCAAACCAGTCGGCTGCCGGATTTGCTGAACAATCCATGCTTCAATGTCCGGTTTTTGGTTTCGATGAAGAGGCTGCGTCAATTTATAATCCGATACAGATCCGGATTTTTAATACCATAGGCTCCAATGTAAGTATTTATGCATTGGCAGCATATGATATCCTCTGGACGACCGTAATTGCCAGGTTAACCCAGGAGAATAATCCTGACTTTGCTGCTTTCAAAGCACATTTTATTGAAACTGCTGCCGGATATTACGGAGCAACCGGCCGCACTGAACTGGATACAAACGGCGACCGCATGCACGCCATTTACGATTTCTGGACCATCGGGAATGCTAATAGCAAATATGTATGGCAATTATCGGCCAAATATAATACCACGGACAAATCACTCAGAAGGATTCACCTCAATGCAGGGGCGTTCCGACTACCTTAAATACTGGAGTCTTTTTGAGGCAATAGTTAAAGTAAATCCACTTACCTGAGGCAAACCTTCGATAAGTTGGTGAACCTTTGGCACCAGCGAAATTAAGCGCTATCCTGCGCAGAAATTTTGGTACAAGGGTCCTCACAAGATATCGTCTGCGGTTATCGTCAAGTTCCAGCGCTTTCACAACCTGGGGAGTAACAATATCCTCACCAATAATTTCAAGTCCTGATCCTCCAAAGTGCTCAAGAAGTCCAGGGATTTGATCGTGTCCCCGGAAATCTGTGATCAGAAAAACCCCTTCAGGCCGGAGCAGGCGCCTAACCTCATTAAGAAAGAGATTTAGATTTTCATAACGGTGACTTGACTCCACGTTTATGATGACATCAAATGAATTGTCAGGTAAGGGGATTTGCTGTGCATTTCCCTGTATAAATGATAACCCCGGTTTGCTCCAGTGCTTATTGCAGAATTCTACCGCTGTTGGATCCAGGTCGATCCCGGTAGCCGATAATGGCTGAAGAAGCTTTGTCAGAAAAGCCAATCCTCCTCCGCGTCCGCAACCAATTTCCAGGATATCCTTGTTTTGCAGGTCATGCGCTCTGACTAACTGATGATATAGCTGAATTGGAAAACGGTTTGGTTCATCTTTTGCTTCGAGGGAAATATTATCGGTGTCCTCTGCAAATCCGTAGTTCATAAAAACAACTTCGGCTTTCTTGTCGGCGTTGTTAACAAAGCGATACCAACTCCTGAAGAACCCCTCCACGAATAGGTCAATAATGAATTTTTTGATTTTTTTCACGATGCTGGTTTGGGAAATTATATATGTTAATAACTAAATATTATTAAAAATATTTGATAATAAAGAATTTATAAGCTGTTAAGTGATTAACGGGCAGTCGGGAAAAGCCCTTTTTAACAAAGAATTTTCTGCATTTAAGTGCACAGATTCGGTAACCATTTGAGCCGGATTTCTTGGCGATTCATTAGATTTACGGTTGATAAACCTATACCATGAAAAAGGCTGAAAAAATATTTTCGCGAAGAAATTTCGTCCGGACCTCCGCAACCGGAATTATCGGGATCGCAGCGATGCCGACCATCCTTAACTCCTGCTCAAACTGGAAGGGCGCCAACGACCGTGTCGCAGTTGCCCATATTGGTGTTGGATCCCGCGGCACCGATGAGATGGTGAGCTACTTCCTGCCAGTGAAAGATGCAATGAACATTGCTGTTGCCGACACATTTAGAGGTCGTCGGGAAAATGCAGTGCTGGTGATAAACAAGTATTATAAGGACAATAATATTGCCACGCCGGAATGCAAGCAATATCTGAACTTCCAGGAAATACTGGATCGGAAGGATATCGATGCAGTTCATATTACCACTCCGGACCACTGGCATATTCCGGCGGCAATAATGGCTGCCCGCGCCGGAAAGCATATCATGCTGGCCAAACCGCTCGGACTGAGTTATCCTGATTTTATGATACTAAAAAAAGAGGTGACGCGCAAGGATGTCCATTTTCATTATGGCACCCAGCAGAGAACCTCACCTCATATGCTGCTCGCCCGTGATATGATCGCCGAAGGGCTTCTCGGTGAAGTCGGAAGCGCCTATGTATGGGCTCCCGGTGGTGGTGGCGGGGTAAACCCAATATGCAATGAGGTACCGATACCCGATGGTTTTGATTTTGACCGCTGGTCAGGACCTGCACCTTTGAGACCCTACTGCCCGGAACGTGTAACTAACGTGGGCTCATGGTATACAAATGATTATAGTATTGGTTTCCTCGGAGGCTGGGGAGCGCATCCACTGGATATTCTTGTCTGGGGTGTAAAGGATAAAATCAGCGGTGCCTATTCATGCGAGGGAACCGGTCAGTTCTGGACAGGCGGACTCTACAACAATATTATGTCGTGGAACCTGAACCTTAAATATAAAAATGGGTTTGAAGTGCATTTTGTCAGTGATGATGTTGCTGCCGCTGAAGCTGCAAAAGTCGGTGAGAAAAGATCGGGCGACGGCACAATGTTTTTTGGATCAAAAGGCTGGATCTCGGTGAGCCGGGGTTCCGCAAGTTCCAATATTCCGGAGATCCACGCAAAATTGAACGGTTTTGCCAAAAGCGGTCCCTACATTCAGGGGGAAACCAACCTGATGGGCCAGGCTTTTATCGATGTGGTTAAAGGGAAAATAAAGGAACTCTGCCCGCTCGAAGAAGCTATTATTTCTGATACAATCAGTCACATGGGCGATATTGCCATCCGCACGGGTCGAAAAATTAACTGGGATCCCATCCGAGGCGAAGTTGTTGGTGATACTGATGCCAATAGTTTGTTTGTCAGGGAATTGAGAGCTCCATATACTATTTGATGCCTGCACATTGAGCTCATGGACAAATATTAAAATCACAAAATGAAAAGAAAATCAAAATTGATGTTGACAATAATCCTTGCAGCCTTTGTGTTTCAGGGATTACTTGCCCAGAACAAGGATACCGGGATTCTCTATACAAATCCGGATAAGAGTATCGAAGTCAGGGTAAATGACCTGGTATCGAGAATGACCCTGGAGGAGAAAATTTCACAAATGCAGCACACGGCGCCTGCGATCGAACATCTGGGCATTCCGGCTTATAATTGGTGGAATGAGGCCTTGCACGGCGTGGCCCGTAATGGTATTGCAACGGTTTTTCCTCAGGCGATTGGCATGGCTGCAACCTGGGATACCGAAATGATCAATCAGGAAGCAAAAATTATTTCCACCGAAGCACGCGCCAAGTATTACGAGGCGATTGGTAAAAATGAACATAAAATTTACCAGGGACTGACTTTCTGGTCCCCCAATATTAACATCTTCAGGGACCCGAGATGGGGCAGAGGGCAGGAAACTTATGGTGAGGATCCATACCTTACAGCTAGCATCGGGACTGCCTTTGTAAAAGGTATGCAGGGTGATAACGATAAGTATTTCAAGGTTATAGCAACAGCTAAACATTTTGCCGTGCATAGCGGACCCGAATCAACCCGACATAGCTTTGATGCCTGGCCTTCGGAGACGGACCTTTACGAGACCTATCTTCCTGCTTTTGAAGCGCTCGTTCGCGATGCCGGCGTTTATTCCTTTATGGGCGCCTATAACAGGGTTTACGGAACTCCGGCTTGTGCGAATGACTTGCTGCTCGAAAAAAACCTCAGGGCAAAGTGGGGCTTTAAAGGTTATGTGGTTTCAGATTGCTGGGCTGTTTCGGATTTTTATAATGGACATAAATTTGTTCCGGATGCCGCAAAAGCAGCAGCTCTGGCCGTCAAGGCAGGGACCGACCTGTCGTGTGGCGGTGAATACGGTAAATTGAATGATGCGGTAAAGCTGGGATATATCAGCGAAGCAGAGATTGATGTATCTGTAAAAAGGCTGTTTACTGCAAGGATGAAGCTTGGTCTCTTCGATCCTCCAGAAATGGTGCCTTACTCTTCTATCCGGCCCTCGGCCAATAATACGGAAGAAAACAGGCAATTTGCCAGAAAAGTGGCTCGCGAAAGCATCGTTTTACTCAAGAATGAATCATCCGTTCTGCCAATATCAAAAAAGGTCAAATCCATTGCTGTGATTGGTCCTTATGCTGATGAGATATCAGTCCTTCTGGGTAATTATAATGGCGATCCAACAAACCCGGTTACTATCCTTCAGGGAATAAAAAACCGGTCGGGGAAACAGCTGAAAGTCACTTATGCGATCGGCGTTGATCAGCCTGATAAGCTGGCTCAGGATACCAGCCTGGCCCGGAAACAAGAAACCAAGGTTGCTGAGGCTCTGAAGATCGCGTCACAGGCCGACATGGTACTTTTCGTTGGCGGAATTTCCCCAGACCTCGAGGGAGAGGAAATGCCTGTCAAAATTGATGGATTCAGTGGAGGCGACCGCACTCATCTGGACATACCAAAAAATCAACAGACCTTGCTGGAGAAGATAGCTGCTTTGAAAAAGCCTGTAGTGCTGGTGCTTACAAACGGAAGTGCTCTTTCAATTAATTGGGCGAAACAGAATATTCCAGCAATTGTCGAATGCTGGTATCCGGGAGAAGAGGGTGGTAATGCCGTTGCCGATGTTCTGTTCGGGGATTATAATCCTGCCGGAAGATTGCCTCTTACCTATTATAAATCGATCAACGATATCCCCGCTTTTGATGATTACCGGATGGCTGGAAAAACTTACCGGTATTTCAAGGGAGAACCTTTATATGCTTTCGGTTATGGACTCAGTTATACGAAATTTGATTATGCAGGATTTTCAGCTGCTTCGGCTTCCATTAAAGCCGGGGACCCCTTAAAATTAAGTGTCAAAATCGCCAATTCGGGAAAATTTGACGGGGATGAAGTGGTCCAGATTTATGGAGTTCAGCCTGGGACTGTCGCAACCCGTCCGGTTAAGTCACTCGTGGCTTTCCGCCGGGTTAATCTGAAAAAAGGAGAGTCCAAAGTTGTGACCTTTGAAATTCCTCCTGTCCAGCTGCGTCATTATGAACCGAAAATTGGTGATTATGCTATTGCAAAAGGCCAGTTCGAATTTCAGGTTGGCGCTGCCTCGAATGATATCAGGGAAAATATAAAAATTGAAGTAAAATGACCCGAACTGCATTTAAAATGAAACTGAAACCCGGCTGCGAAGCCGAGTATAAAAAGCGTCATGATGAGATATGGCCTGAACTGGCCCAATTGATCAGGGAATCCGGGGTATCTGACTATTCGATATTCCTGGATGCTGAAACCAATATCCTGTTTGCAGTTCAGAAACAATCAGGCGAACAGGGTTCCCAGGACTTGGGCTCTAATCCCGTGGTTAGGAAATGGTGGAATTACATGGCTGACATCATGGAATCGAATCCTGATAATTCGCCTGTCACCATACCATTGAATGAAGTTTTTTACCTCGAATAAATAGCAAAATGAATTCCAGAGAGCGTGTTTTGAGGGCTTTTGGAAAAGTTGGCGGATTACCAGACAGGGTTCCCATACAATTTGATTTGTGCAGACAATTGGCCGATCATTTTGGCAAAAAGCTGAATGTGCCGGTGAATTATACGGACAATCTGTATGAGGATGTAACCTATCGTATCAGTGCCAATGAACTGAGGGTTGCCATGGGTAGCGATGTCGTTATCACAGGCGCTTCGGTATCCGATGATTTTAAAATTATCCCGGATAATGATGGTACCTGGCTGAATGAATATCAGATGCGTATGAGGCAGGGCGATATCTATGTGGAGGTGGTTGGCTATCCATTGGCACACGCAGAGACCAAAGCGGATATCGATGCCTTTAAATTTCCAGATCCTGATGCCCCGGGACGGTATCGTGATGCTGAGGCATTGGTGAAAAAATTCCACCACGACTATCTGGTTTTCGGTGATATTGAAGTCACAGTTTTCTCTTTCGCGCATCAGCTTGTTGGGATGGAAAAACTCCTCATCGATATGATGATGGAAACGGAATATGTGATTCCGCTTTTTGAGGCATGCGCGGAGTTTCAAACAAAAGTAGGATTAAGACTGATCGAAAAAGGTGTGGATGCTATCTGGTTTGGCGATGATTTTGGCACCCAGGTGAGCCTGCTGATACCACCCGATATTTTCCGGAGCCAGCTGAAACCTATTTATACCAGGATGATCGACCGGTTCAAGAAAGCCAAGCCTGACATTATCCCAATCTTACATTGCGATGGCGCCGTGAGTGATTTACTTGTCGACGTTTATGAGATGGGTTTCGAAGTGTTCAATCCGGTGCAACCCGGAGTTCCCGGCCATCTGCCAATGGATATGAAAAATAATTTCGGTGAGCTTTTCAGCTTCTGGGGAGCCATTGACCAGCAAGACCTTTTGCCTAAAGGTTCGGATGATGATCTCGAAAAGGATATCATGGAAAAAATCAGCATCCTCGGTAAAAATGGAGGTTACATGGTTGCTCCTGCCCATATCATTCAAAATGATGTGAGTCCGGAAAGAGTGGAGAAATTTATCAGCTTGTGTATGAAGCATGGCAAGTATTAAAATAAACTTGTGAAAAGGTTAATAATCTCATTGTTGGCTTTTATCCTGATAGCACAATTGTTTGGACAAAATCCGATTGTTCCTCCAGGCGTTTATATCGCGGATCCATCGGCGCACGTTTGGCCCGATGGTAAGCTATATATATATGGTTCCCGCGATGAAAGTCCTAAATACTACTGTTCATGGCGTCATGATGTCCTTTCCACATCAGATTTGAAAACCTGGACCATCACACCCAACGCTTTCGCCTCAAAAGGTGCTGGCGATGAAGTGTCTTACAGTGATGCCCCGCTCTATGCACCTGATTGTCAATATCGAAATGGAATATACTACCTTTTTTATTGCATTGCATCCGGTAAAAATACCGAAGGGGTGGCCACTTCAAAATCACCTTTGGGGCCGTTTACGGGAGGAAAGCCCATCGATCTGAAAGGAATAAATGAAATTGACCCTTGCGTTTTTATCGATGATGATGGTCAGGCCTATTATATCTGGGGACAATTCCAGGCAAAAGTCGCCAAAATGAAACCTGATTTGACGGAGATTGATCAGGCAACCATACATGATAATGTGGTTACCGAGAAAGATCATTTCTTTCATGAGGGAGGCTATATGATTAAGCGTAATGGCATTTACTATTTTATTTATGCTGATATGAGCCGTTCCGGAAGGCCTACCTGTATTGGCTATTCAACAGGAAAATCACCTTTCGGACCCTTTACATATGGAGGTGTTATTATTGATAATGACCGGTGCGATCCGGGTAACTGGAATAACCATGGATCGGTGGTGGAGTTCAAAGGGCAATGGTATGTGTTTTATCACCGGGC
>Ga0114951_10005393_pt1 | contig 11829 bp, 8 predicted proteins | sample AM7aDNAmetaG_FD_88677 | JGI IMG/M metagenome (GOLD analysis project Ga0114951, IMG submission 88677) | Freshwater microbial communities from Finland to study Microbial Dark Matter (Phase II) - AM7a DNA metaG | ecosystem: Environmental > Aquatic > Freshwater > Lake | place: Finland: Lake Alinen... | reverse complement strand
AGGTTCAGGCGAGGACGCCTGAATCTGCAAGAAATTTTGGGAAATAAAAAGGCCCCGCGGTCAGGTTCATGATGATAATGAACTTTCGCGCGGGGCGGGAGTAGCTTTTGACATTAATTTCAATCTCAATCGACTTTGCAGAAGTCTTCAGCTGAATCGAAGACGGTAGTTACTTTAGTCGATCCTTTTTCAGCGGAGACCCATAGTGCGTTTCTCGAGCCTGCCTGACAGCAAGAGCACGGGCAGGCGGATTCGTTTCTGGGTAATACTCCGATAACGAACAACGGCCTATTACCAATTTCGCAACCATTACAGCCTTGGCAGTCAGCGGGGATAACTTTATCTCCGTGCTTTACGTCAAATTCGGCGCATGCTTTATCGGAAATGTCCACAATAAACGGACTGCCTTTTGGAGGAAATACCTCTAATCGTTGTTTTTCCATCAGCTTCTCCTTGCAGGAATAATAATGTGGTATGTGCTACTGCCTCTGTGGTATGCTACACTTATGCGTAGAATAATTTCAATATACATGTAAGCATATCCTAACAAAAAAGTCAAGATGTCAAACAAATTTAAAATTTTATCCAAGTTCAAGCCCGAAGGGGATCAGCCGGCGGCGATTGAGCAACTTACGGCGGGATTGAAAGCTGGCAAAAAATTCCAGACGCTTTTGGGCGTGACGGGATCAGGAAAAACTTTCACCATTGCGAACGTCATTGAAAAAGTGCAAAAGCCGACGCTGGTCATTGCGCCTAACAAAACTTTAGCGGCGCAGCTGGCGCAAGAGTTCCGGACTTTTTTCCCGAAAAGCGCGGTGGAATATTTTGTCAGCTATTATGATTATTATCAGCCGGAAGCTTATATTGCTTCTTCGGACACTTACATCGAAAAAGAATCGCAGATTAATGATGAAATCGATCGTTTGCGTCACGCCGCCACGGCGGCACTCATGAGCCGCAACGATGTCATCATTTGTGCGTCAGTGTCGTGCATATATGGCTTGGGTAGTCCGGAATATTATCGAGATATTACGTTGGAATTGGCGGTTGGAAATCCTAAGGTCGAACCTTTTGATTCCAAAGGTTCGACCTTAGGATTTCTTGGAAGAGACGAAATTGTGGAAAAATTGATTGCCATGCAATACAATCGCAGCGAAATTTTGGAACGGGGACGGTTCCGTTTGACCGGGCCGACTTTGGAAATTATGCCACCCGGCCGAGAGGTGGTGGTGCGAGTGACGTTTCTTGGGGAAAGCATTAAAAGCATCATTGAATATGATTTTCTCACCGGCGAAGAATTGGCCAAGTTGGAAAAAACCTTCATCTATCCGGCCAAGCATTTTGTGGTGCCGGAGCCGGTCATCGAGGAAGCTTTCCATAAGATCCAAGCGGAATTGGATGAACGTCTGAAATATTTAAATGCTAATGGCAAACTTTTGGAAGCGGAAAGATTGCGCCGACGGACGCGTCAAGATTTGGAGATGATGCGCGAGATTGGCTATTGTAACGGTATTGAAAACTATTCTCGCTTCCTCACGCTGCGCGAAGCTGGCGAGCCACCCTACACCCTCATTGATTATTTCCCTAAAGATTTTTTGATGGTCATCGATGAATCGCACGTCACGGTGCCGCAGCTCAATGGGATGTATAACGGCGACCATGCGCGTAAGACTTCCCTCATCGACAATGGTTTTCGGTTGCCTAGCGCTTATGATAATCGACCGTTGAAATTTCCGGAGTTCGAACAGAAAATCAAGCAAGCGATTTTTGTCAGTGCCACCTCGGCGAAGTGGGAAATGGAGAAATCGCAAAGCGGCCCCCTCGCCCGTACCCGGGAGAGGGCTGGGGAGAGGGCAACGTTGAAAAAGTTGGACGCCGAACCCTCTCTGTCACGAGTACGTGACATCTCCCCCGAGTACAGGGGAGAGGGAAACGAATCGGGCATTGTGGAACAGATCATTCGGCCGACTGGACTTATTGATCCAGAGTTGGAAATCAAGCCGACGCGCGGGCAGGTGAAAGATGTGACAGCAGAAATTAAAAAAATTGTGAAACGTAAGGAACGGGTGCTCATCACGACGCTCACCAAAAAACAGGCGGAAGATTTGTCGGAATTTTTGCGCGAGTCGGAAGTGAAATCGGAATATTTGCATTCGGGCGTGGACACACTGGACCGCGTGCGAATTTTGGAAGAATTGCGCCGCGGAAAATTCGATGTCTTGGTCGGCGTTAATTTGCTGCGCGAAGGTCTGGATCTACCGGAAGTTTCTTTGGTGGCCATTTTGGACGCGGACAAAGAGGGGTTCCTCCGCAGTGAAACATCGCTCATCCAGACCATCGGGCGCGCGGCGCGCAATGTGCGGGGCAAAGTGATTCTCTACGCCGACACGGTAACTGGCTCGATGCGCCGAGCCATTGACGAAACCAATCGCCGCCGCGCGGTGCAAACAGCCTACAACAAAAAACATCACATCACTCCGCGCACCATCATTAAGAAAATTGAATCCATCGTGGACCACGAAGTCAATCCGCACATGGGGCGCGACTTCACGGAATTGGAATCGCTGGAGGATATCGCCGGCTACATCAAGCTTCGCGAAAAAGAAATGAAAAATGCTTCACGCAACCTGGAATTCGAAAAAGCCGCCGTCATCCGCGATGAAATTTCGCAACTCAGGAAGTTGCAGAGGAAATGAGGCTTATTGCGTCAATTTTTAATTTTATGGTATAATAACCACGTGGTATTTTTGTATTATAATTAACCCATCTAACTAAATAAACAAAAAAATGAAAAACAAAAAAGGAATCATCTCAGTTGGCATTACCATCGCAGTGATCGTTGCGATTGTTCTGGTGGCGGGCATCGGGTATGCCATGTACCAGAAAAATTCCACTAGCGTGAATGTCGGGCCGGACGGCGTGGATGTGAATGCTGGGGGCGTGAATGTGCGAACGGGCAATAGCGGCGTGAATGTGGATGCCGGAAACACCCAAGTGCAAACGGGCCAGGGCGGTGTGAAGGTGAACACTCCCGGGGCGGACGTCAACGCAGGAGACGCAGGCGTTAATGTGGACGTGACGAATAAATAGTTTTTTTTGCATATTATTAAACATTAAAAGCCCCGTTGAATGAAAAAAATTTGACGGGCAAGAAAAAAATGGAAAACAAAAAAGGAATCATGCAGACCGGCGTGATCGTGGCCATCGTGGCCATCTTGGTCTTGACCCTGGCCGGGGGATATTTGGTGTATCGAAAAAACACACCGAGTGTGGAAGTGGGCCCTGATGGGGTGGCGGTTAAAACAAATGGAGTAAATGTGAAAACCGGCAGTGACGGCGTGCAGGTGGATATGAACGGCGTGAAGGTGGACACCAACGGCGCAAATGTCGACGTGCAAGCACAAGGTACGACGGGCAGCGGCGCGGATGAAAAAAGCGGTTCAGCGGGCAGTCAAGTGAATTCAGTTTTGATTTTTGACGCTTCCGGCAGTATGGCTGGGCAAGCCGTGGGCGGCACCCGGATCCAAATCGCTAAAGATGCCATGACTAAATATGTGGACAGCCTGAAAGACAATGTTAATTTAAGCGTGCTAGCTTACGGACAAAGAGGGGACAATACTCAAGCGGGCAAAGCGGTTTCTTGCGCCGGCATAGACGAAATCTATTACATGGGCGCGGTGAACGCCAGTTTGATCAAATCCAAAATCAATGCCCTGACTCCGAATGGTTGGACACCGATTACCGATTCATTGAAAAAGGCGGAGGGCATCTTGCAGAAAAGTCCGGCGAACGCCGAAAAGCATATTCTGCTTTTGAGCGATGGTCAAGAGACTTGCGGCGGTGATCCTGTGGCGTACGCTTGCCAATTAAAAGCGGCCGGCATCAAGGTGGATGTGATCGGGCTGGATGTGACTGGCACGGAAGCCAAACAATTAACTGACATTTCCAAATGTGGCGGTGGAGACTATTATTCCGTCGGCAGTGCGAATGATTTGAATGTCGTAGTGGGCAATATGGGTGTGAAAGTGAACACGGGCAATGTCAAAGTGGACATTTCCGGCGGCAACACCAATGTCAGCACGGGCAATGTTAATGTCAACACTAGTGGCTCAGGCACGAAAGTCCAGGCGGGAGGAGTGAAAGTGGATACGACCGGCGGGGCGACTAAAGTGAAAGTCCCTGGGACAGCCGTTCCTTCCTATTAAACTAAAATCTATCGTTAGTAAGAAACTAAAAATCATTCCAACCCGGGATGATTTTTAGGTTTTAGGTTAGCTCCCAAAAGTTATTTCAAAAAGTATTGGCTAAATAACAAAAAAGCGTTAAGATGAGAGGGTAAAAAATAAATCACATACAAATGCATACAATACATTTTTCAGAGGCGCTAGCGAAAAGGGCGGGATATTTTGCGACCGCGATTTTGGCAGTGCTGGTTCTGGGCGGTTGTGCCGGACAAGTTTCTCCGTCCTCGCCCGTTCAACCGGACCAAGTTAATGTTCCAGCCGCAGGAGGCGCGCCTGGTGGACAAGTCGTCCGCGATGAGCACGGTTGTTTGACCAGCGCCGGCGACGCTTGGTGTGAAATTTTGCAAAAATGTTATCGCCCCGGAGTGGAGGCGTGCGAATTGAAAGATGAGCACGGCTGTGTGACCAGTAGCGGTTCATATTGGTGCGATAAACAGCAAAAATGTTATGACTCCAAAACGGAATTTTGCGATCTGACAAAAAACTTCTGTTCGGATACCCAGCGAAAGGCCACTTCATGTGGACGGTTGATGACCCCGGTCTGCGCTTGGATGGCTGATGACGGGAAATGCCAAAACTCATTGTGCATAGTTTCATTTTCCAGTCCTTGCAGCGCTTGTCTCAACCCTGCCGTCAAATATTACACGCCGGGTTTTTGTCCGGCTCAGAAATTAAGCGAAAAATAAAAAGAATATATTCTCAGGGTTGTAGTATTTATAAGTAATTTTTATAAATATTAGCTGAAAATATATGTCAAAAACAACCTTTCAAAATTTCGCTCTATTAGCCTTGCGTCTCACTGTGGCCGCCATTTTTCTCTTCGCCGCTTATGCTAAATTGAGCCTATGGTCCGCGCCGCCGGCTAAAATGGGAGTCACTATGTTGGAAACTTTAAGAATCGTCTCAATTATTGAGCCATTAGGCGCTTTGGCGCTCGTCTTCGGCCTTTTCACGCGCTATGCCGCCGCCGCCCTGGCCGCGGTTATGGTCGGTGCTATCTATATCCTGCATTTCACCATGAATGTCGGATTTTTCACCATGCCGCAAAAAATCGGCTTGGATTACAACTTTCTCATTCTTAGTAGTTGTCTTGCCCTCATGGCATACGGCGCCGGGGCGTGGTCAGCGGACGCCAAGCAAGGATAATGCGGACAAACGTGCGAGACATGCCTAAGTTTTCTTAAGTTTAAGAGATATAATTATGGTTGTCACAATTTGATTATGGGTGTAAAATAGACGGGTAATCAATTAAACTTAAAACATGGAAATTGAGAATAAAATTCCGGAAACAACTGAACCGGAAAAAAAGATAGAGCCGGCAACGGAACTCAAATCAGAATCTAAAACTGAATCTAAAACAGAATCTGAAGCGAGCTGTTGCAAGCAGTGGCACAAAAAATGGTGCACGCCTGAACGCAGAAAAAGAGTGCTTACGGTGCTGGCCATTGCAGTAGTTTTGCTTGCGCTGGTCGGTTATAAATTCAGAGGCGCCAGTCCATTGGATTTTTTCCAGCACAAAAAAGTTCTGAAAGCGGATGAGGCGAAAGCGGCCGCGCTGGATTTTATCGACAAGAATTTGGTGCAACCCGGGACAAAAGTGGACATAACTGCTGCGACGTTGGAAAACGGATTGTATAAATTGGATATTGCGGTTGGCACGCAGAAGATCACTGCTTATATGACTACGGACGGCAGTCAATTTTTCCCGACCGGGATGGATATGAAAGCTAACCAGGCTGCGGACAAAGCCGCTGCAGACAAAAGTGGTGACGCCGCCCCGGCTAAGCCGATTGTGAAAAGTGACAAACCAAATGTGAAACTTTTTGTGATGAGTTATTGCCCGTTTGGCACGCAGATTGAAAAAGGTATTCTGCCAGCTGTGGCCGCTTTGGGCAGTAAGATCAATTTCACTTTGGAATTCGTGAACTATTCCATGCACAATGACCATACAACCGGAGACCGGAAAGAATTGGATGAAAATCTCAGACAATATTGTATTCAAAAAAACCAACCAGCCAAACTGGGGGCGTACCTGACTTGTTTTTTGAAAGTGGGCAAGGGGACGGAAGCCAGTTGTATGGCGCAAGCCGGAGTAGCAGATGTGACCGGTTGTATGGCGCAAGCGGACACTCAGTTTAATGTGACTAAAGACTTTAATGATCAGAGCACTTATAAAGGACAATTCCCGCCGTTTACAGTCAATGAAGCGGATAATGCTAAATACAACGTCGGTGGTTCACCTACCTTGGTAATCAACGATACGACAGCCGATGCTGCTGGTCGTGATAGTGCCTCGCTTCTTAAAACCATTTGTTCGGCTTTCAACACACCGCCAGCCGAATGTAAGGCACAACTTTCTTCTGCGGCTCCGGCCGCTGGATTTGGAGATGCCGCCGGTTCAGCTCCAGCCAGTAATGCCAGTTGTGGCAGCTAGTTTCAGCTAATCTAGGCCAGTAAAAGACGTCCTATTGTGGGCGTCTTTTTTGTGAGCTGACTTATCCACAGGCAATGCTTGCAGTGATAGACAAGGAATGCTAATATACCACTGTAATCATTTAATTAAACAAAAAAATGGAAACTCAAGCGCTCACGGCTAAGCAGCAAATTATCGTGGAAACTATCCGGGAATATGTCGAACAGGAAAAAGAAAATCCGACCGGCTACGGCTTACAAAAATATCTCGAATCCTGCGGCGGGCAGGACAGTCTGAAATCGGTCATGCAAGTGATCGAAGCTTTGGAGAAAAAAGATCTGGTCAAGCGGGATAAGGACCACAAGATTTATCTGGTGGAAAATGACAGCTTCGCTAATTTCAAAAATATTTTTTCCGTCCCGGTCTACGGCTTGGCTTCTTGCGGCGAAGCGCTGGCCTACGCTGAGGACAATGTGGATGGATTCCTCCGTATCTCAAAAAGTCTTTTTCGCAAAGTCGATTCAGCCAAACTCTTTGCCGTGAAAGCCCTGGGGGATTCAATGGATAAGAACGGCGTGAATGATGGAGACTATGTCATTTTTGAGAAATATGAAAGTGGCGGCGAAGATTTGGAAGGCAAGATTGTGGTGGCAGTGATCAACGGCATGGCAACCATCAAGAAATATAAAAAAGTGAGCGACGACATCATCGGGCTTTTCCCGCATTCCACTAATACCATCCATCAACCGATCTTTATCCACGCCAATGATTCCATCCTGGTGGCGGGAGTTTTCAAAAAAGTCTTGCCGGTGAAGTTTGTGAGCCTATAAAACTGATATTGCCAAGAATATATTTTCAGTATAAAGTGTAGTATCAATTGAGAATAAAGCCAATATACTTAAGTACCTCCAAAGGGGAAGTTTTTGGCGTCCTGGCTGGAGGTCGCTAAGTTAGAAAATAGAATGGATAGAATTATCATCAAAGGGGCGCGGGAACACCCCGTAAAACTCGCTACGCTCGTAACGGGGTAAATAATTTGAATAATATGCAAGGAGAAATAATAATTCGCGGAGCTCGAGAACATAATTTAAAGAATATAAATCTGGAATTGCCGCGCAATAAGTTTATCGTGTTTACGGGGCTTTCCGGTTCTGGCAAGTCCACGCTGGCTTTTGATACTATTTTTGCCGAAGGGCAAAGGCGCTATTTGGAAAGTTTGTCGAGTTATGCCCGCCAGTTTTTGGGGCAGATGGATAAACCGGATGTAGATTACATTGAAGGACTTTCTCCGGCCATTTCCATCGACCAAAAAGCCGCTTCGCACAATCCGCGTTCGACGGTGGGTACGGTCACGGAAATCCATGACTATTTGCGGCTGCTCTATGCCAAGATCGGCGTGCCGCATTGTCCAATCTGTGGTCGCGAGATCAGAAAACTTTCCGTGGATGAGATTGTCGATCGGATCGTGGATGCATGCTCTGTAGAGACGAGGCATGCCTCGTCTCTACAACAGGCGTGCCACATTGAAATTCTCTCACCGGTGGTGCGGGGGCGGAAAGGCGAATACAGCACTCTTTTGGCGGATATGTTTCGGCGTGGCTTTGCGACGGCTTATGTCAATGGAGAAAAATATGAACTGGACACTAAAATTAACGGCATAGTAAAGCTGGCGCGTTACAAAAAACATACGATTGATATTGTGGTGGACACGGTGGAAATTTCCAGCGAAAACATTTCCCGGATTTTTGAAAGTGTGGAGAAGGCGTTGAAATTGGCGGAAGGGCTGGTGAAAATTCGACAACTTGGACAGCATTCAGAACCCCTCCGTCCTGCCGAGTACGTCGGGACTCCTCCCCTTAGTAAAGGGGAGGAGGCGAACACCCAGCCATCCCTGATTACAGGAGAGGGGGTAATGGTTTTCAATCAAAAATTGGCGTGTCCGGAACACGACATTGAATTCCCGGAAATGGAACCGCGCTTGTTTTCTTTTAATAGCCCCTTTGGAGCGTGCGAAGCTTGTGAAGGCTTGGGCACCAAAAAAGAGATTAATCCTGATTTGGTCGTGCCGGACAGAAACAAAACCATTGCCCAAGGAGGAATTATGCCATGGAGTTACAAGAAAAATAATTGGCAAGGCACGATTCTTTCCGCCGTCTGCAAACATTTTCATATTTCCGATAACATGCGGCTTAGCGACCTGCCTGATCAGAAATTTAACATTTTGATGTTTGGCGCCGAAGAAGCGGTAAGTGCTATCTCGGAAGATGAAGCGGAGGATATTCCCGTGACGCTTCGGAGCAAGACCGGATCGATGTGGAAATATAACATGCATTGGCGCGGAGCAATCGGCTATCTGGAAGATCGCTACAAGAAAACTACTTCGGATGCAGTCAGAGCGGACACGGAGAAATATATGTCACAAAATCCGTGTTCAGTCTGCGGCGGGTCGCGCTATAAATCAGAAGCGCTGCTCGTGACGGTGGGCGAAAAAAATATCTCAGAAGTTTCCGCGGGTAGCATTTTTGAAACGGTGAAATTTTTTCGTGAACTCTCCCTGAGCGAAAGAGAAAAATTGATTGCCGGTCGCATCTTGAAAGAAATTGTGGCGCGGCTCGGATTTTTGGAAAACGTGGGCTTGGGATATCTGACACTGGGGCGCGCGGCCAACACCTTGGCCGGCGGAGAAGCGCAGCGCATCCGCTTGGCGTCGCAGATCGGTTCGCAATTGGTGGGCGTCCTTTACATTTTGGACGAGCCGTCCGTCGGGTTGCATGCACGCGACAACACGAAACTGTTGGAAACGCTGTTGCATTTGCGCGATATCGGTAACACCTTGATTGTGGTGGAACATGATGAAGAAACGATGTTGGCAGCCGATTATCTGGTGGATATCGGTCCTGGAGCGGGGATCCATGGCGGCGAAATTGTGGCGGCCGGCACGCCGGCGGAAGTGATGCAGAGCGAAAGATCTTTGACTGCCCAGTATCTCACCAAGAAATTGCAGATCGAAACGCCGACCGGCCGCCGACCGGTTAAGAACAAAAAATGGATCACAGTACGCGGGGCGCGCGAACATAATTTGAAAAATGTGACAGTGCAATTCCCTTTGAAAGTTTTGACGTGTGTGACCGGTGTTTCCGGTTCGGGAAAATCAACTCTCGTGGAAGATATACTTTTCAAGTCTCTGTCAGCCAGCATCATGCGAACGCTCGATCGCCCGGGGAAGCATAGTGAAATCGTGGGCGCGCATCATATCAACAAAATCATTATGATTGATCAATCGCCGATTGGGAGAACACCCCGATCCAACACGGCCACCTACACCGGCCTTTTCACGCCCATTCGCGAATTGTTCGCTTCGACGCGCGAGGCACGGGCGAAGGGTTATGGCGCCGGAAGATTTTCTTTCAATGTGCGCGGCGGACGGTGCGATAATTGCCAAGGCGCCGGTTACAACAAAATTGAGATGCAATTCATGCCGGATGTCTATCTGCCGTGTGATGTCTGCGGCGGCAAAAGATATAACAGTGAAACTTTGAAAGTGGATTATAAAAATAAAAATATTGCCGAAGTGCTGGAGATGACCGTGACTGAAGCGCGCGAATTTTTCCAAAATTTTCATGACATCCACGATAAATTGGCGGTGCTGGAGGATGTGGGTCTCGGGTACATCAAAATTGGACAAAGTGCGACAACTTTGTCCGGCGGAGAAGCCCAGCGCATCAAACTGGCCACGGAACTTTCGCGGCGTGCTACGGGCGACACGCTCTACATCTTGGATGAACCGACTACCGGTTTGCACTTCGATGATATCAAAAAATTGCTTAGTGTTCTCAATCGTTTGGTGGATGCTGGGAATAGCGTGGTGGTCATCGAGCATAATTTGGATGTCATCAAAACGGCCGACTACGTGATCGATCTTGGTCCAGAAGGCGGCACTAATGGCGGCAAAGTGGTGGTCTCCGGCACGCCGGAAGAAGTGGCGTCGCATTGGGAGAAGAGTTGGACGGGGAGGTATCTCAAAGAATGTCTGAACCACTGACCGTGCCTCGCCGGCAGGCGGGTTCTCACGTGATTATCCTGAATGCACTGAAGTATAAAGGCAGATGCGAGAGTATTTTGTAGAGGTTCAATTTATTGAACCTGAAACGAAAACAAAATGAAGAGGAGAAAGGTTTGATAAATCAAACCTCTACATTAGATTAAAAATGCAAAATTTAAAATTAAAAAATAAAATAGCTAAATTACCCACTTCACCCGGCGTCTACATCTTTAAAGACAAAACCGGGGAGATTTTGTATGTGGGGAAGGCGACCAGTCTTAAGGACCGGGTTTCTTCGTATTTTCAAAATAGCGGTAAGGGCTATGCCCGGCCGATTGAGATTATGATTGATGAGGTAGTGGATCTGGAAACTAGAAAGACTGACACGGTTTTGGAGGCGTATATTTTAGAGCAAGAGCTCATTAAAAAGATCCAGCCGAAATATAACGCGATGGGGAAAGATGATAAATCATTCTCGTATGTCGTTGTCACTAAAGAAGAATTTCCAAGATTTGTGATTGCACGGAAGACGGATTTGGAAAATGTAGCTGTCATTGCGAGGAAGCCCTCCACTTTGGCGGATAAACTCCGCGTACGAAGCAATCTCGCAATTCAAAGCGCTAAACTAAACACTAAGACTAATGAATTAAATCACGAGATTGCCGCGGTCGTTTCGAGTGCGAAACTCCCTCGCAATGACGTGAAAATTTACGGTCCGTACACTTCCAAAAAACAAATCGAGATTGCGCTAAAAATCTTACGCAAGATTTTTCCCTATCATAATAAGCCACAACAAACTGAGAAAGGTTGCTTGGATCATCAGATTGGGCTTTGTCCGGGGCCGTATGCCGGGGAAATCTCGAAGTATGATTATGTTAAAAATATCCGAGGCATCAAAATGATTTTGGAAGGTAAGAAGAGAAATCTGCTGACTAAGATGAAAAAAGAAATGGCAGTGGCGGCCGAAAAAGAAGATTTTGAAAAGGCGGCCAAGCTTCGCAATCAGATTTTTGCGTTGCAACACGTGCAAGACCTTGCACTCATTTCCGATTCTCAACCCCTCCCCCTGCCTCGCCGGCAGGCAGGCAGCCCTCCCCTGGGTACAGGAGAAGAGGCAATGGGAAGGATTT
>Ga0114951_10005391_pt1 | contig 11830 bp, 4 predicted proteins | sample AM7aDNAmetaG_FD_88677 | JGI IMG/M metagenome (GOLD analysis project Ga0114951, IMG submission 88677) | Freshwater microbial communities from Finland to study Microbial Dark Matter (Phase II) - AM7a DNA metaG | ecosystem: Environmental > Aquatic > Freshwater > Lake | place: Finland: Lake Alinen... | reverse complement strand
GCGGCTACCTCAACGCTTTTACGAGCGAGGAGCACACCTGTTTCTACGCCAAGGCCCGCCACGACCAATTCGGGCGCCTGCTGGACGTGCTGACGGACATGTTTTTGCATTCCACGTTTGATCCGGTGGAAATTGACAAGGAGCGGGAGGTCATCAAGGAGGAACTGGCCATGTACATGGACCAGCCGCAGCAGTACGTGCAGGAGTTGCTCAACGCGACGATGTGGCCCGATCAACCCCTGGGCCGCTCCATCACCGGCGGCGAAAAGACGCTCAACCTGCTCGGACGCCAACAGTTGCTGGATTATCAAACGCGAAACTATGTCGCCCCGGCCACCTTGCTGGCGGCGGGCGGACGGATCACGCACCGCCAGGCGGTGGAGGCGGCGGGGAAATACGCCCGGAAATTCGCCCGCGGCGCGCGGCCCCGCTGCGCCCCGGCCGTCTCCGCGCAAACCCGGCCGGCCCTGCGGCTGCTGACCAAAAAAACGGAGCAAACGCAGATTGCCCTGGGCGTCCGCGCCTGTTCGCGGCATGACGAGCGGCATTTCGCCCTGCGCCTGCTCAACGCCGTGCTGGGCGAAAACATGAGTTCGCGCCTTTTCCAAACCGTGCGCGAAGAGCGCGGCCTGGCCTATTCCATTTACAGCGCCGGCAGCTTTTTTGACGACGCCGGCGACCTTGTCATCTCGGCGGGACTGGACACCGGTCACGTGCATGAAACGCTCAGGCTGGTCCTGCGCGAAATGAAACGATTGGCCGCGCAACTTGTGCCGGCGTCCGAATTGCGGCGCGCCCGCGATTACCTCCTCGGCCAGCTCGACCTGAGCCTTGAAAATAGCGAGAACCAAATGATGTGGGCCGGCGAACAATGGCTCGGTTACGGCAAAATCATGCGTCCCGACGAATTCAAGAGGCGTTTGAGCGCGGTCACCGCCAGCCAGGTGCGCGCGGTGGCGCGGGAATTATTCCGGCCCGACCGCTACAATCTGGCGCTCATCAGCCCCTTGAAAACGGACGCCGGCCTGGAGAAAATTCTCTCGGCCTGATTGATCCCCCCCATCCTTCCATCCGCCGGCCGCCTATGGCGCGTCGCCCCGGCCGGCGAATTCCGCCAACTCAAGCGCCGCGGCGTCGAGGACGGCGAGGGCGGCGGCTTCGTCGCGGCAGTTGTTGAGCATGATGGAGAAGGCCAGTTTCTCCTTTCCGGCGGTCGTGACGTACCCGGAAAGTGTGTTGACTCCCCACAGAGACCCCGTTTTGGCCCGGAGATTTCCCGCCGCAGCGGTGTTTTTGAAACGGTTGCGCAAGGTGCCGTCCACGCCGGCAATGGGCAACGCGTCCACAAAAGCGGCCCGGTCGCGGTGCGAGTTCATAAACGCCAGCAATCGCACCGTCGCGCCCGGCGTCACCAGGCAGCCGCGCGAGAGGCCGGAACCCTCCTCCAATCGGGCCATGTCCCGGCTGATGCCAACGGATGCCAGGAACGCCTCCATTTCCGCCAACCCGGCCTGCCCGGTGTCGAGATTCGTGTTCCCGGCGGCGGCGCCGACTTGCAGCAGCAAAAGCTGCGCGTAGAGGTTCTCCGATGCTTTTAGAGTTTGTTGGACTATCCCGGCCAAAGGACGGGACGCGACGGATGCGACCTCGACCATGTTCGACCAGACGATGGGGGAAACCTCGCGGCTCAACCAATCTTCTTCCCGAAGGCCGCCGGTGACGGACACGCCGCATTGCGCCAGGCCCTCCTTGAGCATCGTGACAAACCAGAGCGCCGGCTTGGGAACGGACACGGACCCGCTGCCGCCCGCCGATCCGGGCGGAACGCCGCCCCACGCATAAACCACGCTCTCTCCCACCGGACGGTAAAGCCGGATGCTTCCGGGCGCGCCCGATGGCGCGGTGCGCGTCCGGTTGCGGAAGGTGACGATGCCCGTTTCCGGCATGGTGACGATGTCGCAGGGATCGCCCTCGGCGCGGCCCGGTTTGAACATCAGGTCAATCACATTGTCCTGGTACGTGAGCGCGGAGGCGGGCGCGCCATGGGACTCCTGCAAATCGTCCCATGCCCAATCCGGGCCGAACGGAGCGCCGCGAAAGCAGCTTTCGTCGCCGATGATGCCGCCGTCAATCTTCCTGACTCCGGCGGCCAGCAAGGCGTCCAGGGCCGGTTGCAGGGCCTTCGTGTAATCTCCGCCGTTGAAGCGGGCCGAGAAGGAGGGATCGCCCCGGCCATAGACAAGCAAATCGCCGTGAATCACGCCGCGGGCGTCCGGTTTGGCGGCGGCGTGGAAGGAAGTCTTGATGCGATAATCCGGCCCCAGGCGGTCCAGGGCCAGGGCCGCGGTGAACAGCTTGGCGCCGGAGGCGGGATGCATCAACTTGTCCGCGTTGCGCTCAAAGAGCGTCCGGCCGCTGTCAATCGAAACTACTTTGACGCCCCATTGGGCCTGCGCGAAGGGCCGCTGGTCCAACAAGGCCGCCAGGCGGGACTGGAGCGCGGGCAGACTGTCGCTGGCGGCGGCCCCGGCGCAGTGGAGTGCAAAGGCGGCGCACCACCAGAGCAGACGGCATCGCTTCACTTGGTTTCCCGCCGCAATTTTTTGATTTCGTCAAACATTGCGGTGAAGCAATTCCAGGAGTTGTCCGGTCTTCGATGGCTTTTGAAATTTCTGTTCAGGAGCTGGGCGCCGTGGATATCCGCTTGAGGAGTCATCCTCCGATGGTTTCTGTATTCTCTGTTTAGAAAGCCGCCGGCCGGGGACCAGACGGTTTGCAGGACGCCGTCAAGCCGGTTCTTCAACTCCGGCGGCGAGGAACGCCGCCAATGTGCCATGTCCCTGGCCTGCCGCACGGCCACACTGGATACATTCCAGGGACAGCTCACAACGTGAAAGCCCTTGGCGGCGAGGTATGGAGCGGTTGGGACGGCCTGCTCGTAATGCCAGTCGCAAAGCGTGATATCCTTGGGGATCAAATCAATGGCGCGGGAGGTGCCGTTGGTGCTGGATTCCCATTCGCCCAAGCCGGTGGATTTGGCGTCCAGCAGGCGGTCGCTCCACATCCACATGTGGCGTCCTTTGGACTTCAAATGATCGTGAATGGCCGCGACTTCGCCGGCGAAAAGCTCCGCGGGGTCCTTGCCGCCGCAACGCGGACACTTGGATTCGCCGATGTACATAACCTCATCCATGCCGGCGTGAAACGCATCCGTCTCGAAGACATCGCACAATTCGTCCATGACGGCGAAGACGACCTCATGCACTTTGGGATGAAGGGGGCAATAGCTTTTGCAGTAAAAGCGGTCGGCATTGGGCCACTCTGGATAATCCTTGGGCATCTTGATCCAGGGCGTTTCGTCGAACTCCGGATACTTCGCCAGCAAAGGCTCCAGATAAGTCCCCCCGGACTGGTGTCCCAGCAAGTTGATGTGCGGAATAAGATGGATGTTGTCCTTCCGGCACACGGCGACCAGTTTTTTGACCTCTTCGCGGGACAGGGCGCCGTGTTCGCGCAGTTCCGGGTGGCTTTGGAACTGATAATTATAATCCACGCGCAAGACCAGCGTGTTGACGCCGCGCGGCGCCAATTCCTTGTCTATGAATGTGACGAACCGGTCCAATTCCCTCGGGCGCGGCGCGGCGATGCAGAAACCGCGCACGGGCATGACTTTGTCCAATGGGTCCGCAGCCCATGAACGGATTGGCGAAAGAACGGACGCAACCAGGGAGAGGCAGAGCAATTTTTTCATATTAAGACCGGCAGTTTGAGTCAGAACCAACAGCAACGCAACCGGGAAAAGTCGAAAAAACATTGAAACCTTGAAATCAAGGCTTGACATTGCAATGCCATCGGCTCAACGCTTCCAGCAGTTCTTTTACAGTTCATTTTTGCGTAGCGTTGGCCGCTACTCAAAGCCCCAGAAAAACCCGCTAATTTTTAAAGGCAAAGCAAGAGACGAAGGCCAAGGCGCGCCCGGATGGGCGCCGCCTTGTGTTTTCTCTTGCGGCGCCTTAGCGGGTTGCCTCTGGGAGGAGCACGGGCGTGCGCCTTTCAGGCATTCCGGGGCTGAATTATCAGGCCAAAAACAGGGAAATGATACGCAATGACAACCAATCCCCTCAGACAATGGCTCCTTTGTGGGGTCTTATTATTAGGTGTTTTGCCGTCAACCTCCGGCCTGGCCCAAATGGGTCCGCCGCCGGACCCGTTCCTGGAATGTTACGAGTTTCTTGACACCAATTGGGTTTCGGATTTCGGCTATTTGCCCCTGAATTGCACGAATCTGGCTGGCGTGTCGGTTGAGGGGGAAAACGCCCTGATGCTGGACACGGCCAATCTTGAACCGGCGTTTTTGCAGTACAACGTTGTGGAGACCAACGGGCACACCAACCTCGATTTTGGGAGCGGGGCGGTTTTGGCATTCGTGATCCCGGATTGGGCTTCGGCGGACACCAACCAGAACGGCCAGGGGCCGGGTGAATTGGGTTATCTGCTGGGGGCCGGAGATTGGTCCAGCGGCGCTCCTGATGGTTTTTGGGCGATTTATGTGGATGCCGGCGGGACGAACATCTATTTCGGCGGTGTCAGCAATTCGGTCGCCACCACTTACGTCAGCGCGCCAATTTCATGGGCGGCGAACTCGATCCATGAGATCGGATTAACCTACACCAGCAATTCGGTGTTTTATCTGGACGGCCAACTGGCGGCGACGGGCGGGCCGGTGACGATCGTGCCGGCCACAAATACCTGGACGAACGGTTTATTCATCGGTTCCGATGATTCGGGCTACGAGCAATTCCGGGGGATTTTTCTGTATATGGAGTTGGATAATTCGGCCATTGACAGTTCGAATATTATATCTGACTGGGGACCGGACTATTTCACCTGCGGTTGGTCGGATCTCACCAACTATTATGACACCTGGCTGGCGGCCCAAGGAGGGTTCCATCTCGATGCCTCCGGCGGCTTCAAGATGCCGCCGACGCCGACCAACACCGTCAACACGAACTACGCCCAGTTCACGAATTTCTGGCTGCAAGTCACGAATGTTGGCGGCAAAGTCAGCGTCAATCTCATCAATCCCGCCTTGGGCTTGACTTACGTCATCATGACCAATTCCAGGGCGTTGCCGTTGACATCCACGAACTGGCAGCCGTGGGCCACGCTGGTTGGTTCCAACACCGTCACCCCCGCCCCTTCGCTGACAATGGGGTCAAAAACCATGTTTTTCAACGCCACGCTGGTTTGGGAAACCGGCGCCAACAACCTTCCCGATTGGTGGCAGATGGAGTATTTTGGGCAATTGAACGTCAACCCCTACGCCGACCCCGACGGCGACGGCCTTTGCAATCTGGACGAATACATGCTTGGCACCAACCCAACCAACGCCCATTCCATTTCTTCGATTCACACCGACGCGCAAGCGTTGCTTTTGGCCTACACCAACGACCCCGCCTGCCATTATCATCTTTCCATCGCCAACGGGCCGGACACCAACACGCTGCTCGTGACAATGAGTCCGACTCAGATCGGAACCAACTATCAAATCTACAGCCAAGTCCAAGCCGCCACCAACGGTCCCTGGATAGTGGAAACCAACTTCCTGGGCGCCAGCACCTCTACCACGGTCGCCGTCTATCTCAATGGCCGGACTCTTTCGCTCATAGGCGGTTACGGCGAGGACAGCGACGGCGACGGCCTGCCGGACGGCTACGAAGTTCTCGCCACTCACACCGACCCCTACTTGCCCGACACCGGCATGACCGGAATCCCGGATGGATATAAAGACCCGGATGGCGACGGTTACGTGAACCTCCAGGAATACTACAACGGCACCGATCCCCATGTTTTCAACACGCCTCCTTCACCGACCGGTTTGACTGTCATGCTCAACAATAACGGCAGCACCACTGTCAGTTGGAGCGCTTCCTCTGGAAACGTCACCGGATACGTCATTTACCGCAACACCGGTTCAGGCGCGGTCGCCATTGCGACCAATAGCGCCTCGCAAACCAGTTACAACGACACTTCCTTGTCGTCCGGCCAAAACGCCAGCTATCAAATCCAGGCGCTGTATTCAAGCGGGCCATCCATTATGACCGCTTCACTGAACAACTTGTATTTTCCAAGTTATTTGACTCCGGTAACGTTTGCCAATGGTCAATCCAATCAACTTTACCTTGTCGCCGGCGCCATTCCATCTGGAGTTACGAAGTTTAAGGTAACCTATTGGTCCACTTACCAGCCCATTTATCCAGAAGACCCGTGGCTCTGGCAACCGTATGCCCAATTCCCCTGGCTTCCCACTAATACGACGTTTGAGGTCCCGGTATCTTCCTTTACCAACGGCATCGCGCTCATCACGCCGGCGCAAGCGCCGTGGTACGGCGCGTATGCGTTCATTGTGCAACCCGTGGATGATGCAGGACGCTACGGCAATACAGCATGGTGCTGGGGCAATTATTCCTACCGATTGATTCCTTTCATAGACGGCTCTCAGCAACTGAAGGAGAATCTATCCTTTTTGCTTGGAATTGCCGTTGATGCTCCTTTCTCGCCGCACGACAATCACGGGTGGGGCGTGACTTATTCAACGCATTATGTGTTTGCTTCCTATTACAGTCTTGGGGTTTGGGCATGGCCACCCATACGCAATGAACTCATGCCCTTTGAAGACAACTACTTTTACCGCAATTATGTCTTTAGCGGGCAAGACCTGATGCCGGGTAGCACGTGTCTTGGCACCGGAGTGACCAACTTCACCAGCTATGCCCCCTCCATTCAAAACCCGCCGGAATACACATTCCCGACTTGGAATTACGTGAATCACAGCAATTCCGCCCCCATCGCGCCTTTGCTTTCCTCCAACAACTCCCAATATCTGTGGGCGGGGGACTATTATATCACGTCCGACTCGCTATCCATCGGCAAGCTTGCCTCACCGGGCTATTATCCGTGGGACATTCTTCCCTTATCCGACTTCGGTCTTTCCTTCGACGGCCCCACTCTTTCCATGACTGACTCCGGCACCAACTTCTATGACATTCCTTATTCCTCGTTCCTTTGGCCGACGGCCACGACACCCGTGCAGTTTGTTCCGCTCACCATCGGCAATGGCAATGTGGTTCCCAACCAGTCGGAAGCTTTTTTTTACCAAAACACCCGGCCGACGCTCCAAACCGTGGATTATTACTTTGCTCGATTCAGGCCGTATTACGCGGGGGACCCGATGCCGGGAGATGGGATTGCGGACGGCATGCCGGACGCCGACTTCAGCCCCACGAACACGACGCCGCTTATGATTGCGAGTCCGGGAACATCCCTCACCATCGCTGGTTACGCCAAACAAGCCATTGTCAACGGCGATCCAACCGTTTTTGCCTACCTTGGGCAATACTTTGACGGCGCGTATCTTGTCACCAACGGCGTCGTGACCACCAATTCCGGCGGCATCCTCTCCGAATACGGCGATTTTCTCGCCACAACCGCCGGCCAAATCGCCCTGATGACCAAACCCGACCCCGCCCAGAGCAACATTCAGGGCCAGTGCGAAGTTGACATCATCCGCCTCTCGTTGGACGTTAACCACGACGGCATTATGGACGAAACATTCACAGGCCCCGACAACACCAGTTCCGTTATGCCCTGCGTCTTTTGGGCCAATAACGACTATGACCGGTGGCACACAAATCTTCTCGACGGGGTGGTTGAGGATGACCTGGAAACGGCACCGCAACCGGATTGCAACTACACCGACTTCAATGGAAACCGGGCCATTCCCTGCCCGCGTGACTTGGAAGATTACGCCCGGTTATGGGTGTCCGGTGTTTCCAATATCTTGTCTCGTCTACCAATGTGGAGCACCGTGAACCTCTCATGGCAAAACAACAGCGGAGTGACCATTGACGTTTTCCAAGCCGCCGACCCTGACGGAGGCATGGGCTACCTCACCAACATTACTACCGCTTCAAACCAGCTTGACCCGAATTTGTACGTCGGTCGGCTCGGTCCGGGCCAAAGCCTCGCCCTCTTTCAGACCGATTGTGCCGATACAGATTGCGACACCTTCACCAACATCTGGCTGGGCGAGCATTACATCTTCTGCGGCGTGACCAGCGGCGAAGACCAACTGAATCTGACCATTACCGACGACAACGGCAACACGCTGGCGCAATCCTCACAGTGGATTCAAATCCAGGACATCAAGCAGATGTACGAGCGCTGGACGGTCGGGGATAACCCCAATACGCCTCCCGCCGCGCCGATGAGCAGCGCCATGCTAGCACAGGACAATTTTTCGCCGGGATACCCCACGACTCCCTTCGCGTACTCGTACAACCCTGCCACCGACACGAACGACAATTACATCGTTTTCGTCCACGGCTGGAACATGCCAAGCTGGGAGAAAGACCGCTGGGCTGAAACCGCTTTCAAGCGCCTTTACTGGCAGGGGTATCAGGGGCGGTTTGGCAGTTTCCGCTGGCCGACGGATTACGGCTTTGAAGGCAACTGGTCAGCATTGACCGACCCGCGCAATTTCGACAACAGCGAATTTCAAGCTTGGAAATCAGCGGCAGGGTTACTGAACAAATTGAACGACCTCAAAGCGAAATATCCCGGCCACGTTTACCTGCTGGCGCACAGCATGGGCAACGTGGTGGCCGGAGAAGCATTGCGATTAGCCGGAACAAATCAGGTCGTCAACACCTATGTCGGCAGCCAGGGTGCGATTACCGCTCATGTGTACGACGGCAGCATCACGAACCCAGCTTTGTTGCCGTTTACCTACGTCTATCCCACCGGCCCGCTCAGTCTTCTGCCGGGATTTTTGACTCACTATGGCCCCGACACGCCGAACATTTATGGCAATCGATTGGCAGGCAATAGCGGCGGAGTTGGCAGGCGAGTCAACTTCTACAACGTAAATGATTATGCTTTGGCAATGCCGCGTTGGGGCTTTGACCAAATCACGAAGCCGGATAGTTCTGGCGGACAGATATACCAGTACAACGGCAGCACCAACGACCCCGCGCCATGGAACAATTTCAGCATGTCGCAGTCGGGACGCTTCCCCACGATTTTTGACATCGTCACCAAGCCGACCGATCTCTATCAAGTCATGGCTTACGCTGCCGAAGCGCGGGCAACCGCTTTGGGTGCAACACCGGGTGTAGGCGGATTTTACAAAAACATTGATTTGACAACGATATGGCCGAGCGATTCGTCGGGGCACATTTACTCGGATCACTTCTGGCACAGCGCAGAGTTTCGTGGTGACTACTGGCAGCAATACACCTATTGGAATGAACTCCTGGGGTCTGACGCCTTCAATCTCAAGTAGCCATGAATATCAGGCGTTTAATCCTCTGGTTTGGCGTAGCGGTTCTGGTGGTGTTGGCGCTGGTCATCTGGTTTGCAAAGAAACCGGCTGAAACTTCTTTGCCAACTGTGGCCGAGACCAACACCGCGCCGCCGTCCTCGACAGCGCGTGCCGCCACGACACCGCAGCACAAAGTTAACACGAACGCGCCAGCGGCCAGTGTCGCCGCCGCAGGCGCGAACATTCCCGCGTCGCCGCAGCAAGATAAGAAAGAGCAAATGCGGGACGGACTGGCCGCGTTGAACGATGTGTCAATTGTTTTTTACGGGAAACTGGAGGACCAGTTTGGGAATCCAGTTGCCGGCGCAGAAATCACCGGAAGCACTATTGTTTACAATGGCACGGTGGCGGGCGGTCAACGGGTTGTCGCCACGAGCGATGCCAACGGGTTTTTCCAACTGAAAGCCGGCAATGGTGAAAGCTTGGGCCTGATGCCACGCAAGAGCGGCTATGTATTGGCTACCACGAATACTGCGTTCAAGTACTCGGGTTTTTATCCCGACTCACGCCACGTTCCCGACCCGGACAATCCTGTTGTGATTAAAATGTGGAAGCTGCAAGGTGCGGAATCGTTGGTGGGAATTAACCAACGCTTCAAATATCACTTCACTGACGCGCCGGTTAATTTTGATTTGCTCACTGGCAAAATCGTCCCCACTGGTGGCGACATCAAAGTCACGGTGAGCCGGTCACCGGGCATCGTTTCGGAACGCACGTTGCAAGATTGGAGCGTGCAAATTGAAGTGGTTGACGGAGGATTGATTGAGACTTCTATGGCGGACGCAAGGGTTGCTTACATGGCGCCGGATAATGGCTATCAGCCAAGTGCCATGTTTATTATGTCAACGAACGCTCCCAACAAATGGTTTGGAGGCTTTGACCAGATGTTCTTTGTTCAGAGTCGGGGCGGGCAAGTGTTCAGCAAGGTTTTTGTTTCAATGAGTGTCAATACGAATCCAGATGACCCCATGTCCGTAACGTTTCGCGGAGTTGCCAATGCGAACGGCTCGCGCAATTGGGAAGGTGATCCAAACACGTACAAACCGCAATGAAACGGATTGCCCGAACCCTCATCATCCCGTCCAAAAATCGTCTTTTTCGGGGGTTGCGGCTGGCCGCCAACCGATTAAAATAATTTCCTTGCGTTCCCATTTATATGTGGTATTATCCTTTCGTGAAAGGCGCCCATGCGCCCGCTCTTTGAAAGTTCGCACCCGCCTTCGCCTAGCCTGCGGCGCGGCAAAGAGGGCGGGGAAAGTTCGCGGACTGCCCGCCGCCGCGTACAGATCAAGTCTATGCGCCTTCTGTGCATTTTCGCGGCAATTCCCATTGGAATGAACCCAAAAATCCAAGCTGGTACAAGCTAGTACAAGCCAGTAGCAAGTTGCGCTTTTTTGCGGTAAAGGCGTCCAATCGGCCATCCAGAGGGTCATCCGAGGGTCATATCAGGCGTCAGAATAGCGCTCCATACCGGTAGGGACACCCCTTGCGGGGACCGGACCTGCCAAAAACCGGCATGCGCAACCTGGAAAAGGCTGAAGTCGAAAAAACGAAAAAACCTTGTGAAAAAATTCAAGATGATGCAAGTTCACGTCCGCTATTTGCCGGAATGCCGGACGCCGTGCCGGCGCAAACGGAGCTTTTACACGTGCATTTTAAGCCCAGTGCGACTGATTAAAATCATAATTTTGCTGCTGGTTCTGGCGGGCTGGCCGACAGGCCCGTTGCTGGCCCGAAACGGCGCGGAACCATCCGCCGCCGCGGCCGGGGCCGAATCGTCCGAAGAGGGCCTGCCGCGCGCCGCGCCGGACATTTTCAACATTGGCGGCTTTCATGTCTCCAACTCCATGCTGGTGACGTGGATCGTGGCCCTGGCCATCATTCTCTTTGCCCGATACGCGACCCGGAACATGAAGGACGTGCCGGATGGGGCGCAGAACTTCTGGGAGTTTCTGGTGGAGGGGCTGCATGACTTCCTGGGGGAAATCGTGGGGGCCGATCTGGTGAAGAAATCGTTTTGGTTCTTTGCCACCATATTCATCTTTATATGCTTCACCAATTGGTGCGGGCTTGTTCCGGGGGTGGGCACCGTGGGATGGGGACATCAGACGCCGGAAGGCTTCAAACTTACGACGCCCTGGTTCCGGGGAGGCAACGCCGACCTGAACATGACTTTCGCCATGGCGTCCATTTTCATGGTGATGTGGCTGGTCTGGGCGCTGCAAGCCAACGGCTTCGCCGGTTTCCTCCTCCACCTCTTCGGCCCCAAAGGCGACAGCCGCGGGGTGATGAAATACGCGATGATCGTGGTCTTTTTCCTGGTTGGGATTATCGAAGTGATGTCCATCGCGTTCCGTCCGATTTCCCTCAGCTTCCGTCTTTTCGGCAACATTTTCGCCGGGGAAAACCTGCTGGAGGCGATGTCGCGCGTCGTCCAGCACCCGGCCT
>Ga0114951_10005389_pt1 | contig 11831 bp, 7 predicted proteins | sample AM7aDNAmetaG_FD_88677 | JGI IMG/M metagenome (GOLD analysis project Ga0114951, IMG submission 88677) | Freshwater microbial communities from Finland to study Microbial Dark Matter (Phase II) - AM7a DNA metaG | ecosystem: Environmental > Aquatic > Freshwater > Lake | place: Finland: Lake Alinen... | reverse complement strand
TACAATTGTCTCCGGTTACATCTGCATACCAATATTGTGCAGTTACAGCTGCTCCGCAATTATCCGTATAACCCTGGATTGCGTCTGATGCACTGAATGGTGCAGTTGCTTCTGCATCAGCTCTACAGGAATGATTATTAGTTGTACCTGCATAGGGTGTACCCGTTAGTTCCGGTATTGTCTGGTCACTTCCCGAATAGGTAATTTCTTTTGTGAAGCCGTTATGGCATAAATCTTCAACCAGATATGAGTAAGTAATACTCCACTGGCAATCTGTTCCGATTACTCCGGTGGTTGATTTGGTAACATACACTGTACCGCCGCAGTTGTCTTCATAAAGAGCTGCAATGTCAGCTTCGGTCTTGCCGATAGCATTGGATGACATGCAGGCATTAATATTGGATTCTCCATCAGGCCAGAGGTTTCCCGGAATCAGGGTCGGGGCTGTCTGGTCACTTCCTGAATTGGAATAAGTTTGTCCGGGCAGTTCATTACCGCAGGCATCTTTAATAGTGAAGGTATATGTAACTGTCCAGTTGCAATCGTATCCTGTTACAGTTGAATCTGTTTTGAATGCTGTAACATATTGATCACAATTATCAGTATAACCCAAAGTTGCATCAAAGGGATTGAAAGGTGCTACCGCAAAAGCGCCTGACATACAGGCTGATAGTCCGGTCTGACCTGCGTAAGGAGTTCCCGTCAATACAGGTGCTGTATGATCGGTTATCGTAATAACCTGATAATAAGTATCACTTGTATTGTTACAGGCATCCACTGCTATCCATGAGTTGGTATATGTTCCGGTTAATCCGCATGTTCCGGATACAAATTGTCCTGAGGTTTTATAATAGTTAATACCACTGCAATTATCCGTTGCTGTCGGATATAATTCCTGTGCGTCAGTTAATGCCTGGTTGTCACTGCATTCAACAGACCTGTCAAGAAAGTAAGGTGGTTCGTTCCAAACGGGTGCATTAATATCCTGCCATGTAATTGTTGCAGTATCACTCATAAAGCCTTCACAAAGGGGCGATACAATTTTAGAATGGACAGTATATTTGTGTGTTATTCCGCATGAAGGATCGGAAACGCTCCATGTCAACCCGGAGCCTGTACCGTACTGCATTGAACCCGGTACTGCGACATTATCTTTATATAAGGTATATTGATAGTTGGTTCCGGTTTGAGATCCGGTGGTCGTGACGTCCGTTGAAATGCCGGGGCATACGGTAGTGGATCCATTAACAAAGAAATTTGTAGGATTGGGATATACATATATAGTAACCTTGGGTCCCAGTGATTGTGCTGAAACTGAATCAGGAGCAGCGCAATTTACCAACGCCCAGCGACGGTAATAAGTAGTCTGGAATAATGTGGGAGGATCATAACTCTGAGTGTTTGCAACATCATGTACAACATAGGCTGCCGGAAATGTAGAATAAATACAGGATTCCCATTCGTAGAAAACAGGCTGGCATAAATCCACGCTGTCATTTTCGAGCGGGGCTGTTCTATTTAAATTATCAACAGAAACCAATGTTCCAACAATAATGTCAGGATCGAAAGCGCCGCAGCCTGTACTGGATGCAGGAGCATATATCCTGTTCAGGGACAAAGTAGGTGCTGATTGTGAATTAACATTGCTTATCCATGTGAAAAACAAGAAAAAGAACACCAAGGGTGCTATCAGTTTCTTCAGGCTTAAACTCGTATAAAAATTTTTCATATTCGTATTGTATTAAATTTAATTAATCGTAATTTTTATTGCAGGAGTTGTGCTTGATGCTGACACTTCTTTATCAGTACAAGCAGCTCTTACTATACGGCGGAAGTATGTTGTTCTGCTAACAATTCCGGGATTAAAATCCTTTGTAGTTGCCAGATTGGTTACAAGGTTCTTTGAAAAGGAACCATCAGTAGCAGATTGCCATTCGTAAGTAACGCCGGAACAGTTTGTTCCGCCTGTTTCTTTAACGGTAACAGCTGTGCCTGAAATTATTCCGGGGTTGAAAGCGCCAACATGGGTAACAACTGCCGGACTGGTAATTTTATTAAGACTGATTACCTGAGCATTCACATTGATCATCAATGCTAAGAAAAGAAAAAGCACAGCCAATGGCTTGAGCATTTCCCTGATACGATTTTTTTTGTAAAAGTTTCTCATTTTGAATTAGGTATTAAATTAAAAAAATAAAAATTTATAATGTTATTAAAAGTGTGATATATAAAGCTGGTATAGGGTGATGACTTGTTTAGCTGATCCATAAAGATAAAAATTTATATTTACATTTATATTAATATCCATTTAAAATGATTTCAAATTTTCGTTCCACTCCTGCAAATAAAAATCTTTCAAAAAACGTCCCGAATTATTCGAAATCCGAAAAAGTGTATGAAAAACAGATGTACATCTCCCTGAAACCCGCAAATAATTACAACATCCGGTCATCTGAAACCTGCGCCCAGTCTAACTTACTGATCTTAGGCTTTTCATAAACTTTCTTTTAATACAAAGAACGTTAAAAAACAGAATAATCTACTTCTATTTGCAAATATAATAGAATATTCCAAGTTTATTTTAGCAAATATAAATATTTTTATACTGCTTTTGCAAGATAAACAAAATAAAATATTAATTTATAATCATTCTAAATTTGTTTTTTTTATTTTCAAAATAGTACGCATCTAGTTATCTGCCCATTATAAATACAAGTAAAATAACATAACGAACATAAGTATTTTTACTGATTATTCAATTTGAAATTAATTAAAAAAAATAATTTTCTCCGGCGTTTATTTTTGTTTTGTAAAGTTTAGTTCAATATGTGGAATCCTTAATTTTAAGATTATTGATTTGAGCCAGTATAATTCAATATCATCAAAAATTTTAATAAATTTGACAAATAATCAGTTTAAAGAAAGATAGTCGAAATTATGAATCATAGCAAATTCATCAATTCATTTTTATTACCTCAATACAAACCGGACATGATTTTTAAAGTTATTGATTACGGATCGAAAAATAATCGGATCAGCAGTAAAATGCAATTTTTCACTGCAGTGTTGTTTTCCATATTTTTATCACTCGGGTACCAGTGCAAACCTCAATCTATTAAAATTGACAGTTTAGTTGCATGTGCCGGGGATACTGCACTTATTTCTATTCATATATCAGCCATGGATAGCGTCGGTGCTATAACTTTATATATAGGGTATGATACTTCTAAGTTGAATTTTATAGGTCTTACTGATATTAACGTACATTTATCCGGACTAAGTTATAATGATATGCGGTCAGGAGGCATCCGTATCGGGAAAATTGGGATTTCCTGGTCCAATGCCGGTGGAGAAAATTTTAGTGCAGGATTATTTGCTGTACTTAAATTTGGTGTAGTGGCCGGCAATTGTCCTGTGTATTTTTCAGGTAACTGCGAAATTGCCAATTATTATGCCCAGATCATGAATATCACATTTATTGACGGGGAACTTTCAGTCCCTCCTGTTCCGATCATATCAGCACAACCGGAGAATCTTTCGCTTAACCTAGCAGATATTGGCTATTACAGTATAAGTTCTTCCGGTGCAGAAAGTTTTCAATGGCAGATAAACAGGGGAAACGGATGGATAAATATACAAAACAACAATACATTTCAGGGTTATAATAACGATACATTATATATTTCATATCCCCAGGACACTTTAAACGGGGCCTATTTCAGGTGTTTAGTTAGGAATGCATGTTTATACCTTTCATCCGATTCTGCAGTTCTTACTGTTACCGGTCAAACAGTGCAAGAAAACGACATGACGTTTTCAAATGCCTATCCAAATCCTTTTGTTGACCATTTTTCGATAGATCTTCCGCAAGTCACTTTCATTGAAAAAATTCTTATATTTGATAGTTATGGAAAATTTATTGAAAGCATCATGATTAATTCGGTTCTTTCGCAACTGACGATTAAGCAATTTCATAAACTTGAAGAAGGTGCCTATCTGTTTGAAATGATTACAAAAAATAAAAGTGGTTTTAAATCAATGATTTTTTTCAAGATTATAAAGAAAAAATAATTCAATCTCCGTTAAAATTTTTTCTAGTATCCTGGCGAAAGGGATAATCCGCTGAGATTTTTAAAATTCAAAATTAACGGATAATATATCCTTCGAAATTCTGATCACCAACAGGCAAGTTAGTATTTATCACACTCTAATTATATTACACAAACCTCTTTACAAATTTACACTTTATCAACTTTTAAACTTTATACAAACCTATTTTTGTACTATTTACAATTATTATGTTTTACTTGCAACAGATCAATCTGCCTGTAGCAAATTCCCGGTTGGCAGCACTCTAAACTATTTCAGGACCAGTATTTCCAATTGATTTTATAATGAAATAAAAGTCGGATTAAAACGAGATAAGTGTTAGCCGTCCGTAAGAATTATCAATGGCTTCCTTTATCCAGAACATTATTTTCAATCTCCCTGTTACTAAAAACTAATATTTATCCGGTCAATTTCAGCATTACCCCTTTTGAGCTTCAATGGCAAAATCCCAACCGTTTCGGATACGGGTGATAGCGGGTCATAACACCAGAACAAAAATAAAATACCATTTGATTCAGGTATTTCCGGATCCTAATGGTTTATTTCTGTTTATACAGTATAACTATTTGTTGAGTATTATTTTTTGTACGGACACACCATTTGCAGCACTAATTATAATAAAATATATTCCATCAGCCTGATTTGATATATCAATATTTTTGCCAAACAAATAATCCCCGTTTTTTGGCCTGATTTCCTTTCCAAGGCTGTTAATGATATGAATACTTGCTATTGAATTGTCTTTACCTGTCTGAATGGTAAACTGACCATCAGAAGGGTTAGGGAAAATGCTGCATGAAAAATCTCCGGGATAAATCTCTTCGACTGAAATAAGCTGTATAGCACTGATAACAGCACAAAAAGCGCAGACTTCTCCATAACCATAGTATTGATCCCAACCCGAAGTACCCAGGTCGAAAACACACTGCTGAAGTATGGTCCTTGCTTGTGAATTGGTAAGCGCAGGATTTGCAGCAAACATCAGACCGGCGAGACCGGTGACAAGAGGAGATGCCATTGAAGTTCCGGCCATAAAGCCATAACTGTTATTAGGCAAGGTACTGTAAATATCTCCTGCTCCCTGTGAATTATCTCCTCCCGGTGCTGAGACTTCAACATAATTACCATGACTGGAAAAAGTTGACCATGAATTATTGACATCTACTGAACCCACAGCAACAACAGAATTAAAAGCAGCCGGATAATTCACCGGATTACCATTTTGCGCATCATTTCCTGCAGCGGCTATTAACAGTTTCCCATTATTCCATGCGTTATCACAAGCTGTCTGTAAGGCCGCATTTATGGTGGGGCCACCGAAGCTCATATTCACCACTCTTATTCTCGGAATAGTTGAAAAGTAGTTAAGGGCATTTACGCAAGCGGTATAATTATATGGTATAGGATCGGCATCTGAAGTGACTTTAGCAAAAAAAACGGTGTCATTAGCCATTCCGGCAATTCCTGTACCATTATTGATCTTTCCCGAAGAGATCCCTGCCACATGAGTACCATGGTTTACAGTGGTATTAACGGGTATGGGATTATTGTCATCATCAGCGAAATCATAACCATACCAAACGTTAGTATACAAGTCAGGGTGGGTATAGTCGACAGCATTATCAATAATACCGATCATCTGCCAGGTATTCGATCCTGTAGTATAGCACCACGCTGAATCAGCCCAGACCTTGTAGGGGCCCCATTGATATGATGAAAAATACGGATCGTTTGGACTGCAGGTGCTGGATTTCAGAATCACATCAGGTTCTGCAAATTCAATGTTATCCATACTTTTTGCTTCTGAGATGATTTCAAGTATTTTTTCCTTTGAGGGATCCGGAATCTGGTACACGAAAAAATTCATTATCTCCGGAAACATGCTTTTTTCTTTGGTCGGCTTTAGAGCATATTTATCCGTAAAAAATCTGATTGAACTCTCAGGAATTCCTTTTTTCAGACAAATAATAATTTTCCCGGGATTAACACCCTGCCAATAAAGCGGATTGTCGGCATTCTCCAGCGCATACCATCCCGGCTTTTTATTCTTATCCACCTGAAATTGGGGCAGCGGTTTCCATAATTCTTTTGGTGCAGGTTTCAAGAGTGTTCTGTCCGGTATGCTGACCGGTGAAATCGAAGGTGATATACCTTCCCTGATCATAATGTCCTTTTTTACTAAAGGAATCTTCATTGCATGTTCAAGATCCTGAGCCAGGATATTCAGGCTTAACAAGGCGGCCATAAAAATGAATACTATATTTTTCATGTTGCACATTTTTGGTTTATAATTCAGGATTGAAGTATTTACAAAAAAAACAAGATTTTAAAAATATTATACAAAAGAAAATGATTTTCAATAGAACAAATTCATATTCAAATTATTCATAGTAAAGATATGAAAAGTCCCCCTCAAAAAAAAGATTTCATTATGTTTTTTCAAAAAAAATATTCTCACCCTGCTTCAAATATTGATAACACAAAGAAGGAAATATTAAATAGAGAAATCCTGACGTTTTTATTTTAAGGAATAACAGGGAAAATTCCGGGACATTATGAAAGTATTTCTTATGATATAAAGACCAGTTAATACTTGTATACCAAATTTAATCGGGATCAGAATTAAACTTTCATGAACTTTCTGATAACCACGCCTTTACTATCCATTAACCTGATAACATAGATACCGGACGGTATGCCGGAAATGTTAAGCTGGGTGTTGTCTTTTATGATAGGCTGTTTTTTAATAAGTTTCCCCTGATAATCCAACAACTCAATTAAAGTATTATTTCCTGCTTTAAATGCAGGTATCGACACAGTAACCTGATTATTTGCAGGATTCGGGTAAACAGATACCGGGTTTTCCCCTGCTGAAAGATTGTTAATTCCTAACTTGGCCGGTGTTGCGTACCCACTGGCAGAAGTTGCTGTCTGGTTATCAAAACTGGAAACGGTGTAGAAATAATCTGTCAAAGGTGAGGCGGTAAAATCATTAAAGCTTAGCTCTGTCGTAGTGCCGAGATACTTCCAGTATCCGTCGTTTGATTCAGACCTATATATTCTGTATCCGCCGATAGGGAAAGTACCCTGAGTGCTCGCACTCCATTCAATTACGTAATGATCAGTGTCGTAAGAAACATTTAATCCTGCCGGCACTGAAGGAACCTCCATTTTCGATTTATGTTTTGCAACTAATTCAGCAAAACCGACACCATCAAGAGGCTGGCCCCGGACTGTTCCTTTTACAATAGTCCCTCCTTCCCAGAATTTGAATAAGGTCACATTAATTACCTGGTTGGTAATCGTAGGAGTCATATCAAGATTGATATCCTGGGCAGGGTTAATCAATCTCCAGCTGCTCGAATAATATACATTATTTGTTGCATCGTACCAATATCCTGTCCGTTCATAGATAAAATCCGAAGTAGCATCCTGTGTATTATCGGAGAATATGGAACTGACAGATCTGCAAGCAGATGTATAGGGAATATTGTTTGTGTCATTATAAATTTGCCAGATATTGAATTCTGATGGAGTCTGGGGAGTTCCCCAGGTAACACCGGGCTGATCCAACTGCATGGAATACCACTCATATTGGTTTGCCGGATTTATACCTACGGTAAAAGGTCCGTACTGCCTGTCAATCCAGCCAATACCTGAACTTATATTATCTGATGTTCCGTTAAATTTGATACTTCCTTCAACTTTCATATTGGTATATGAATAATAATATGAATTATCACCCTGATCTCCTATTGGGATGTATCCGTCACCACCCACATTAAGTGGTTGTCGGTTACTAGTAACTGTTATATCCAGAGCATCTCCGTTATACGGAAAGGGATTCTCTGCATGGAAGATATAACGATAGGGAATGCTGTCGGCAGGGTAAGTCCACAGGGAATAATCATTAATAAAGAGAGGAGTGTAAGAAAGCTCCCAGTGTCCGGCCTGCTGTGAGAATGCAAGCTGTGAGCGGTTGACATCAGTATGAAATAGTCCTGAAACAGGATCTGCTATATTAAAAATGCGCATATTAACAGGTTTACTGAAATAACATAGCATCACATCATATTTCTTAAAATCCGGTGCGGAACCAATAAGATGAAGGTTAATATACCACCACTCAGTCGTAGTATTAGTATTATGAAAGCCATCATCAAGCGGAAATGAGATCATACTGCCTGCCGGAGTATATGGGTATTGCTGCCAGTTCTGGCTGATCAAGGATGTAATGCACAGCAAAGTAACAAAAACAACTGAAAATATTTTCTTCATAATAATCATCTTTTTGTGGTTCAAAGATACAAGAATAGAAGCGCCATTCTGAAAGGAAATTATTATTTATATTGTATTAATAATCAAAGATAATGATAATAATTACAAAAAATAATAATTAAATCCATTTTCAGGGAATTCTGTTAAATTGACTTTTATCAATTTGAATAACAAGGCAAACACAGGTATTCCCTTTGGTAGGCAGAAAAGCAAAAGCCCTTTAAACAGGGGCTTTCAAGTGTGTATTTGTACCCCCAAGCGGTCTGAAATGGAACCTTTTTATGGAGGATTTGAGAAAGGTTTATGAATTAAAAATATCTTGAAATGCAATTGCAGTAATACATATAGCAATATTATTATTTTAGATAAAATGAAACCATCTTGAAAAACTGCTATCTTTTAATCCAGTTCTCGATTTCAATATTTGAAATCCTATCGAAATCCTGAACACTTTCAGTGGTTATTTTAATTCATGGTTTACTAATTCGTAGTTAGCGTTTCGTCCTCCTTCTTCAGTTTGTTGCAAAATGCCTTTTTCTACCAAGTCTTTTATATCCCGTAAGGCAGTATCGGTGGAGGTTTTGGCAATTTTAGCCCATTTTGAGGTTTGAAGTTTTCCTTCAAAGTCGTCAAAGAGTTTATTGAGTATTAATCGCTGTCGTTCATTTATAGGGGTGTGTTCGTGTAGTTTCCAGAACTCAGCTTTGCGCAGTATTTTATGTGTAGTATTTTCTGTGGTGAGCATTGCATTTTTCAGACAATGCATAAACCAGTCGAGCCACTCAGTAATGTCTCCTGAACTGTGCTGCACTTTTTGTAATACTTCGTAATAGCGTTTGCGTTCAGCTAATATTTGGCTCGACATACTATAAAAACGTTCTCCACTGCCTTCGGCACGGGCCAGTAACATATCTGTAATGGCTCTTGCAATTCTGCCATTTCCGTCATCAAATGGGTGAATGATGATAAACCAAAAGTGTGCTATGGCTGCTTTTAATACAGGGTCAAGACAGTTTTCGTTATTGAACCAATCCAGAAACTTGTCCATTTCCTTTTTTACCAATTCGGGTTTTACGGCTTCGTAATGCACTTTTTCTTTGCCCATCGCGCCCGAAATAACTTGCATTTCGCCTGTACGGTATCGAGCTACTTCTATTTCGTAAGGTCCGCTGTACCCAGTGGGGAAAAGTGCTGCGTGCCAGCCAAACAAACGTTTTTCGGATAAAGACAAAGTGTGATGTTGGGTGGCATCGAGCATCATTTCTACAACACCTTCTATGTGGCGGTTGCTTGGCACTAGTCCGGCTGTATTGATGCCCAAACGTCTTGCAATAGACGAACGCACCTGTTCGTAATTGAGCAATTCACCTTCTATTTCTGATGATTTTACTACGTCTAAGGTTAAGGCAGTAAGGGTGGCTTCTTCTTTGGCAGAAAAGCCCAAAGCGTTCATTTGCCCTATTATTTTACCCTGCATCAGCCGCACCTCTCCAAATATTGCATTTATGGCTTTGTCTTGCCACGAAAATTCTGTCCAGTTTTTATGCTCGTAAATGTATTTTGCCATTACTTTAAACTATTTTGCGGCAAATATACAAATTATTTACCGCAATTATGCGGTGATTGTTTTATTTTTTCACCGCAAAGAAACAAGTTTATAAAAAACAGTCTGTTTAGTACCCGTGCATCAAATTTATATATATCTTATTACTCATACAACATAAAAGAATATGAGAAATTAGTTGAAACCAAATTCTGGATGTCCAGAAAAGCAAAAGCCCCGTAAATAGGGGCTTTTAGAGGTGTAAATGTATCCCCAACCGGTCTGAAATCGAACCTTTTTATAGAGGATTTAAGAAGAATTTATGAATTGAAAAAGTAATAAACCTTGTAAAAGTCTTTTTGTATGCTTTACCTTAAGTTTCTATACCTAATACAATGAATACAAAGGAGAATTATTGATTTCACATTTAAATGATTAGCTAAATTTCGCTTTTTAAAAAGTGAATATTTAATAAATAATTACTTTTATATAATAAAATAAATTATTATTTTTGTGCTTTATAAAAGCACATATATATGGATAGACTCAAAGAAATATCAAAAATAAGGCTTGCCCAAATCAATAATAATTTTGAACGATTCCTTCTTAACGAAATTGATTTTAAAAATCAAATGATTGGTATAAAAGGAGCCAGGGGAACTGGTAAAACCACTCTTTTGCTACAACAAATGAAACGCACTCCTGAAAATGAATCGATGTACATCAGTCTAGATGATATTTTCTTCACAGAAAATAAGTTGGTTTATTTTGCTGAGGACTTTCATAGAAAAGGCGGGAACTATCTTTACCTCGATGAAGTACACAAATACCCGAATTGGTCACAGGAGCTGAAAAACATTTACGACAATTTGCCTGACTTGAAAATCGTTTTCACAAGTTCTTCTGCTTTAGATATTAACAGGGGTAAATACGATTTGAGCCGCAGAGCTTTGGTTTACGAATTGCCTGGGCTGTCATTTCGTGAGTTTCTTCAGCTAAAGTACAATATCATATTGCCAGCCTACTTATTAACCGAAATACTTGAAAACACTTCAGGAATTGCTTCCTTTATTTTGAAAAAGATTAAGCCGTATCAATACTTTGATGAGTATCTCAAGGCTGGGTATTACCCTTTTTTTATTGAAAATGATAAAACTTATCATATCCGTTTAACAGGAGCAGTAAACATTGTTATTGAAAACGAATTACCCTATATCTATAACATTGATTTTAATTCAGTTGTTAAATTGAAAAAATTAGTTTATTTGCTCGCTTCATTGGTTCCTTATATCCCGAACATCAGCACTCTCGCAAAACAAACCGGTACTACGCGTGACAGCTTGCTAAAGTATTTGCAGCTACTGCATAACGCTCATATCCTTAAATGGCTTGGCAGAGACGCATGGGGTATTAATTTTTTGAACAAACCGGATAAACTATTTCTTGAAAATACAAATCTGGCGTATGCATTATGCGACAGTTTACCCGAAAAAGGAAATCTCAGGGAATCGTTTTTTCTAAATCAACTTTCAGTAAAACATAAAGTGACTTATCCTGAAAAGGGCGATTTTTTAATTGATGGAAAATATTTATTTGAAGTTGGCGGTAGAAATAAAACAAAAAAGCAAATTGCAGGAATAGAAAATGCTTATATTGCAGCAGATGACATTGAATACGGCTTTGAAAACAAGATACCGCTTTGGCTTTTTGGCTTTTTGTACTAAATTGTATAAGCTGAATAGCTGATAAATATGGATGCCAACTAAATAATTTCACATTAAATTAACCCGTTGTGCTATTAACATGCGAGAGCAAATTTAATATGGTTAATGGGTTTATTATTTTGAAAATTAATGTATTGTAATAAAGTAAGTGCGGTGATTTTGGAAAGGATCCGAAC
>Ga0114951_10005387_pt1 | contig 11832 bp, 8 predicted proteins | sample AM7aDNAmetaG_FD_88677 | JGI IMG/M metagenome (GOLD analysis project Ga0114951, IMG submission 88677) | Freshwater microbial communities from Finland to study Microbial Dark Matter (Phase II) - AM7a DNA metaG | ecosystem: Environmental > Aquatic > Freshwater > Lake | place: Finland: Lake Alinen... | reverse complement strand
CGATTGTCACGATCACTGGAGAATGTGGAATCCTGTTTGCCATTATACCAGCAGACAAGCCTTATGGTGCTTCCCTCAATTTCAAGAGCAGTGATGCCTCGTTTTCCAATAGTGCAGCCTGAGTTGAAGAGACTTGGTATGGTAAGATTATGGTAAATGCCGCTTCTGAGGCCGATTTTCTTTCCCTGCCGGTAACAGGCTTCAAGTTCGATTTTCAACGACTCCATCTTCGCCTCTATTGCAGGAAGTTCTTCGCTTTCAGCGGATGGGTAAATCCTGCAGAGTTCTTCAATTTTGTAGTTCAGATAATCTACTTTGGAAAGAGATTCAAACAAAGGACGATGGGTATGTCCTATGATGGAAACAATTTTCTCCCGGTTGGAAAACTCATAAATTGATTTTTCGACCGCGAACCGTCGACGGCTGTTGTAGGCGACGGAGAAGTTTTTGATACCAGCAGGCTTGGCAATATAGCGGAGAATAAAGATTGCTGCACGACTGATAAAAGGAAACGTCTCCCACATGAAGACTGATGCCTGATGGCCGTGAAAAAGCAGGAGAGTTTTATTTCCATAATGAAATTTCAGAGATTCGACCAGTGATGACGCAAACCGGTACTCTTTTTCGTCTAGCAATGCAGCATCATGGTTGCCATAGGTTTTCCAGAAAAAGCCGTTCTGTTCAAATGTTTGAAACAGTTCGTAAAAATCTCTCCACTCTGCTTCAATACTGGCAAGCGGGAACTTCAACAGCTCTTCAATATCGCCATTGAGAACAAGACTGTATTTTTTAGGCCGATAATATCGTTCGAGTATGCTTTTTACCAGTTCGGCATTTTTCCGAAACTCATCAAGTCGTCCTCCATTTCCCATGTGCAGATCGCTGAGGATAACGATCTTTGAAGATCGATCGAGATGAACTGACTGTGCTGTATCAAGGAGTCGCTTTAGATGAGGATGCTTTCGTTTATGCAGCCACATCAGGTTATTTCCAAAACAGAGTGCACTGTTTGAGAATTCAAGCATTTCTGTTTTTTTAGTTACACGCATGAGTTTTTTTTACAGCAGATCGGTCGAGCAAGAGAGCCTGACTGTTTAACTTGGGGGAGTCGTTGTCAATCAATGAGTATATGCCGTCGGCATTCATCTGCCATGCCTTGACATTATCACTGAGGATCAACTCAAAATCTGTTGTAACAATTTTGACAAGCGCTTTGTCAAACACAGGAAAAATTGCTTCAACTCGATTGTCAAGGTTTCTTGGCATCATATCAGCGCTTCCAAGATAAAGCTCTTCCTTTCCTCCGTTATGAAAGTAGTATGCCCTGCTGTGTTCAAGAAAACGTCCGATAATGCTGATGACACGAATATGTTCACTGACTCCGGGAATACCTGGTTTCAGACAGCAAATTCCCCGAACAATAAGGTCGATTTTCACTCCTTCACACGAGGCCTTGTAGAGTGCCTGGATGGTTTTGGCATCAACCAGGGAGTTCATTTTCATGATTATTCTTCCGCACTTGTTTTCCCGGTTCCATTCAATTTCCCGCTCAATCATCTCAATGATTCGTTTTCGGGTGTTGAATGGTGAAACAAGCAGCTTTCTGAATGCGGTATGTTTTGAATACCCGGTCAAAGCGTTGAAGAGTTCTGCTACATCATTGGCAAGCTGTTCGTTGGTAGTGAAAAGGCTGTAATCAGTGTAAAGCTTTCCTGTCGACGGGTTGTAGTTGCCTGTTCCAAGATGGAGATATCGTTTCAGTTTTTGTTGTTCACGTCGAACTATCAGGGTGAGTTTGGCATGCGTTTTCAGTCCAGGCAGGCCATAAGCGACATGAGCGCCGACATTTTCAAGCGCACGTGCCCAGACAATGTTATTACCTTCATCAAATCTTGCTTTGAGTTCCACAAGGACCGCAACCTGTTTCCCTGCTTCAGCAGCCTTCATCAAAGCCTTTACAATCGGAGAATTGCTTCCCACCCTGTACAGCGTCTGCTTAATTGAAAGTACTGCAGGATCAAGCGCAGCTATGTTGATTAAATCAACGACAGGCTGAAACGACTCGAAAGGATGATAAAGCAGCCTGTCTTTTGCTCTTATCGCACTAAAAATATCCGTTCCGAACTCCTCCTCAATTCGGTTACCCGGCACAAAAGGCTCATCTTTCAAGTCAGGTCGCTCTATCTTCAGAAGATCAATAAGGCAGTTAAATCCAAGCGTGCCGTCTATATCATACACATTTCGTGGTGCTACATTGAGATTTTTCATGAGCAGATTTCTCATCGAAGGAGGCATTGCTGGTGTAATGTCAAGTCGGACAACCTTTCCGTAGCGACGGGACCGAATTCCTTGCTCGATAGTTTTCAACAGATCGCCTGCTTCATCTTCCTCAATTTCCATATCAGCATCACGAATCAATCTGAAAAAATGCGATTGTATAATCCGCATTTTCGGAAACAGGTGGACCAGATTGCATTCAATCAGATCTTCAATCCAGATAAACCGTATAATTCCGTTTTCATCATGAAAGCCCTTGATAGTGTTGAGCTGAAGAAGTCGCGGAAGGATATCTGGAACTTTTACGCGGGCAAACTTCAATCCTCTGCTTTCATCGTCTTCCAGTTCTACGGCAAGATTCAGTGAAAAATTTGACATGAACGGAAATGGATGACCTGTATCGAAAGCGAGCGGGGTGAGTACAGGATAGATCTCCTTTCGAAAATAGTGACTCAAAGCCCGCTGCTGTGTGACGGATAATTCAGAAACTTTAAGAAACTCTATACCCTGCTGTCGCAGCGCGGGCACAAGATCGTGATAAAAGCACTCGTTTCTTTCGTTGAGCTGTTGCTGTACTATCTCGCGAATCTTTTCAAGCTGCTCAGAAGGCGTATAACCATCGATCGTTCGATCCTGAAAGCCAGCCTCATATTGATCTTCAATACCGGCAACACGGATCATGAAATATTCATCAAGATTTGAGCTGAAAATCGAAATGAATTTTACCCGCTCAAGAAGAGGGTGCGCCTGGGGATTACGCGCTTCTTCAAGTACCCGCTGATTGAAATAGAGCCAGCTCAGCTCCCGGTTGACATAAAGGGAGGTATTGAGAAAATTCGGAGCAGGCACTCTTACTTCTGTGGGCAGCAAATAAGGCAACTGCTCCGTAAATTCCTGTGGTTGGCTTACCATATATTTTTTCAGGAGGTTATCAATTGATCATAAGACCATTCTGTGTGCCGCACCATCTCTCCTGTCACCAGAAAAACAACTTCATTGGCTATTCGGGTTGCATGATCAGCCATCCGTTCGATATACCTTGAAATGCTTAAGGCGGCTATGAGCTGGTCAACATCCGAATCCGGTTGTTTCATGAGTGAGGTAACCCGTTTAAAAACTTTTCGATGTATGGCATCAATATCTTCATCCATGGTACTGACAAGTCTGGCAAGAATGCTGTCTTTAGAGACAAATGCCTCGATCGATTTCTTGACCATTTCGCCTGCGTGCATGCAGATATTTTCGAATTCAAACGACTCAAGCATTTCAGGACTGATTTCCGGTATACGGTCAATAATATGAATAGACAGATCCCCGATATGCTTCAGTTCATCATTTATCTTAATAATGGTGACAATGGCACGCAGATCCATTGCAACCGGCTGCTGCAAAGCGAGAAAAGCCAGACAGCGCTCCTCAAGGTTGACCTCAGCCATGTCAATTTCATTTTCAACAATTCTGATGTGGCGTGCTCCATGATCATCATGATGTTTAACGGCATGAAGGGCATCAAGAAAATCACCCACTACTTTCCCGGAAAGTTGAGCAAGAATCTGGGAGAGTTCTTTTATAAGTAAATGAGCCGGGCGTTCTGACATAAAAAGAGGATAGTTTCGTTAGCTAAATCTTCTGGAGATCTCAAATGTTTTTTTATCGATTCTGAATTATCCAGAGTGATGATCAAACAAAATTTTTTGCTGAAATTAAATGTTCCTAATCTATGACCGTCAAGCTTAACAAGCAATGGCGCTTCTGTTACAACTCTGAAACATTTATAACACACGGTGTCAGTTATCGTTTTTTCTTGCCAAAAGGATAACTGTGCTGGCTGATTTTGATTTTTTCGAAGATTTAACATACTCGTAACAATTCATCATTATAGTTTTTTTATCTTTTTTCCCATAAAACCCTATTTTCTGTAACATTAGTATATCTGGAGATACACCATTGTCATTTGTTATGGAGAATCTGCAGAACAGTCCGGAGAGTACGCTGAGGATCTTGCTGCAACCATGCTGGCAACCACTCTTGGAATAGAGTTTGATCCCAATAAGGACTGGGATGAACGTGAAGGTATTTATAAAATGAGCCACAAGATTATCAATTCCTACAATATCACCGAAACCGCAGAGGGTGAAAACGGTCTTTGGACAACGGTTATTTCATGTGCAGTTCTCTTGCCATGATGACTGAGGGAAAATCAGGGCAAAAATCACTGTTGTTTGAATCAGAATGACTAATATTTACCAAGAGGTGCATTATAATCGAAAAAAACATGACGCAGTTAACTTTTCAGGATGTGATGGGTAGTTGTAATGGAAAAGAGGACATCGATTGTTCAAACAAGGGGTTAACGTCACTATTAGGTTGCCCGGAAAAAGTTAAGAATTTTAATTGTTCAGGGAACCAACTGACAACACTTGATGGCGCCCCTAAAAAAGTTAAAGGAAATTTTAATTGCTCTGGCAACCTGTTGACCTCTCTCGAAGCTGCCCCGGAGGAAGTTTATGGGAATTTTGACTGTTCCAATAATCGATTGAAATCTCTTGATGGCAGTCCGCTTTTTATTATGGGGGATTTTTCTTGTGCTGTCAACCAGTTGACATCTCTGAAAGGCGAGCATGATGATTCAACTGTGGCGTGCATTCTTGAAGGTTGCCCGGAGGTCGTTGAGGGGGATTTCGATTGCTCCAGAAATAAGCTCACCACTCTTGAAGGCGCCCCTCATCTTGTTGGTGGTGATTTTGATTGTTCATATAACCTGCTTGCGACACTCAATGGCGCACCAAAAAAAATTCAGGGCGATTTTGAGTGTTCAAACAATCAATTGACCACCTTGGCTGGCAGTCCCGATTGCATTATGGGGGATTTCTCTTGCCAAGGCAATCAGTTAACATCCCTTAAAGGTGGAGTGAGAGTAGTTTCCGGTAACTTCGATTGTTCAACTAATCAACTGACCTCTCTCAAAGGGGCCACTAAAAAGGTGGATGGTATTTTTAATTGTTCTGTGAATCAGTTGACATCACTCAAAGGTGCTCCACAAGAAGTTGGTACGTTTCTCTGTTTCAGAAATCAACTGACGTCGCTCAAGTGGGCTCCCGAAAAAGTCAAGGGGAATTTTGATTGCTCAAGTAACAAGTTGATTACACTCGAGGGTGCTCCTAAAAGGGTGAAAGGAAATTTCAATTGCTCAGAAAACCAATTGTCAAGGCTTGACGGGACGCTGAAAAAAGTTGGCGGAGATTTTATTTGCGGGAAAAATGCAGAGCTTTTTGATGATCAACAAGTTCGGGTAGTTTACAATGTAAAAGGGAATTGCATCGCATAACGTCTCACAACGTGAAGCTGGCAACAACGTTCGGTTGTTGCCAGCAAGGAGCAATTAGTGAAAAGCGTTGGTCAAATCTCCTGCCTGGGGCCGAATGCCGGGTAACGGCTCAAGCTCAAACCGCTTTGTAATAAATTTCAGGATAGACGTTGTGTCGTAATAAGTGTGATCGACAAAATGAGTTTTGGCATAGGGGGATATGATAATGGCCGGAATACGTATGCCAGGTCCCCAGCGATCACCTTTTGGCGGCGCCACATGATCCCAGAACCCGCCATTTTCATCATAGGTTACAATAATTGCCATCTTTTTCCATTGAGGACTTTTCTGTAACTCATGGACAACTTCTGCAATATGAGCATCTCCAGACATAACATCGGCATATCCCGGATGTTGGTTTAGATTACCTTGAGGTTTGTAAAAGACAACTGGCGGTAATGTTCCTGCAACAATATCTTTTTGCAAATCCGAATAATCTTTCAGATGAAGTTTTCGCTCCTCTGAGCCAGCAACAGTTGTCGGGTCAAATCGTTTAAAGTAATTGAACGGTTGGTGGTGGGTCTGAAAATTTGAGCTGTTACTGTTATTTATAATACTGCGATTTTTCAAGGCCTCATTCCATGCTCCGGCATACCATATCCAGCTTATTCCCTTTGCACTTAAGACATCTCCGATAGTCTTGAAATCTTGAGGAGGAAGAGGATTTTTTGTCAGGTCAGCAAGTTGACTGTTTCCGCCAGCAGTGGGCGGAATTCCACTTGGTTGAAAGGAGGGCTGGAGCGTATTAACCGCATAGCCATCGGGAGTTACCGCCTGGTCTGCAACATAGACGGGTTTACCCGTTATAGCACTGACGGGGGAGTTCTCTGCAAGAGTGAGTTTGACACCACTTGTATCAACACTACTCTTGAGAGTGGCAGGGGCATCAGGGTACGTGGGGGTAGATGCGGAAATCAGCCAGAAATGGTTCAGAAATGATCCTCCATAAGCTCCCATAAAAAAATTATCTGCAAGGGTATATTTTTTGGCTAATTTCCAGAGCTTCATGACAGAACCATCGTAATAACCCATTGTTAAACCACCAGCATCTGACCATGCGGCAAACATGTTGTTTTTGCCACCATTAAGCTGCATCTGATTGTTGTAAAACCGGTGTGTTAAATCAGGAGTGGCTTTGTCAGGCATCAAGCCTCCAGGGAATGCTCCAGATGGTGTGTCAATGCGAAAAGGTTCATTAGGCAATCTCTTGACAACACATGCGTTATTATTCCCTGTGGGAGGCGACACATTCCATACTGACGGAAGATTGGCAAGAGGAGTAACACCATCTCTGTCTACTTGTTTGAAATCGTTAAAATCAGTAAGCTTTCCATTCACATCTTTAATAATGCCATTTGCGCCAGGAAACATTCCATACAAATTATCAAAGCTCCTGTTTTCAGCATAAATCACCACTATTGTTTCAATTTTCCGAAGAGAAGCATCTCCTTTTTCTTGCGCATAAAGGGAATAATTCCACAATGAAAGAAATGAAATGGCAATCAGTAAAGGCAATTGCCATATTATTTTGGCTGCTTTTTTTGTCATACTCACTTTATATTAGTTAGAAAAATTGCTTATGCTGGTTTTCAGGCTTCTCTTGTGCGATGCCTCTGACAAAAAACACCTGCACTGATCAGCGGCAAGAGGTTCGAGATCATCTTGAATAGTCAATACGGTTACTCTTTATGAATACTGACGAAGAAGATAGACCCGAAACCAGTCAACATGATTTCCAAACCCCATCGACTTCAGCGCAGCTTCTACGGCTTCTTTACTGCTCATTGACTTCATGTCGAGTTGAAATATATCAAATTCCCACTCCCCTTGAAATATTCCTGATTCATTCACTATAGCAGTCTTTACACGAGAGTGTGAGGAATAGGTTATGGCATATACGGCGTGCTCATCGTATATGATACCATTAAAATTATTGGTAATGTTCTCCAGGATACGATACTTGCCAAGTTTCTTGCTGATAGGTTTCTGATAATTTAACGTATTGCATTTAACGGTGCTATGTGCCAACTCAAGATAGATTGTTGATTTTTCTGTCATTGATTTGTTAAGCTCAAACTTTTTTCCATCCAGGAGCAAAAAAGAATATGGAGGAATCTCAGCAATAGTTGATTGATATCCTTTTAAAATTAATGGTGGGTTACACTTTTTTAATTCTAATAAAAACTCATCATTATTTATGGAAACAAATATTGAGTATATAACAATGGTGCGATCTTTCATGTTTCTGAGATCGACATACCTTATGCAAAATGGTGAAATTGGATTGCTGCCAAACGATATCCCTGCATTTACTTTTGTTCCGATTTTCTGTAAGCCAAGATATAAAGAAATGGGGAAAATGAGCAGGCCCGGCATTATTTTAAGAAATTCCGGGAAGGAAAAGAAATGTTCGAACATAAAAAAATAGATGTCTAATAAATATTTCTTGACTGTCGGCTCCATAATGCTCTCCTCTGTTCGTTCAACAGCATGGATTTACAACATTTTTGTTCAGTCATGAGCTCATTTTTCCCTCAGATTTATTAAGTAAGCAGATGGTGTTTTATGTACATATTTCAAGAGTGAATCTATGTGATTATAAATGCAGATTGGGGTGACTATGAATCTATACTTTTTTTCGACTTATAATTTATGTAAAAAAATGTTCATGAATTGTTAAGGGAATGTTAAAAATCAGCAATAAACAGGATTGACTGAAAGCGAAAGAGAGCTGTTTACAAAAAACTTTAATATTTTAACTTTAAATTGGAAAAGAGCACATCATAAGGAACCTGTGGACGCTGAGCGGCTGCGGAAGCTCACCAATCAATTCTCTCACAGATCAACTTTTTAATGTAATGTGTTATGTCGGATCCAATGCTGCTCGTCGTCGAGGATGATCAGGACCTCGCGAACCTGCTGGAGTATAATCTCAATCGGGCAGGCTATAAATGTCATCTTTCGGGAAGCGCTGAAGATGCTCTTGTAGAGCTTTCACGAAAAAGTTTTGACCTTGTGCTTCTTGATATCATGCTGCCGGGAATGGACGGGTTTGAGCTATGCCGAAAAATCAGGCAGCATCAACTCTACAAGGATATTCCCATTATTATGGTGACGGCCAAAGGGGAAGAGATCGACAGGATTCTTGGTTTTGAACTCGGCATCGATGACTATGTTATCAAGCCGTTCAGTCCCCGTGAGCTGAACCTCCGGGTACGCGCAATCCTCAAACGGGAGCGCCGGCAGGGGGGCAAAATGCAGGAAGTACTCAAGACTGGCGGGCTTGAAGTAGATCTTGCTCGTCATATCGTGACGCTTGATGGCAAAGAGCTTGTGCTGACCCTTATGGAGTTCAAACTGCTTGTCGCACTCCTCAAAAGAAAGGGAGAGGCCCAGTCACGGGAGACGTTGCTCAGCGATGTCTGGGATATAGACAAGAACATCAGCACAAGAACTATCGACACGCACATTACAAGGATCCGCGAAAAGCTCGGAGAGAGTGGTAGTATCATCAAAACACTACGGGGGCTTGGTTACAAACTTGTAGAGAATAATGATGAAGCCAATGCACGTTAAGCTGCATTTTCGGATTGGCATGGCTCTTGGCGTGATTATTTTTTTTGCGGTAGTCATGAGCTATCTTTTCGTTGGCCACCGGTTGACGGAGATACTGACCGCAGAAACCAGAAATGAGTTAAAGCGGGATCTTTTGCTCAACAAACAGTTCCTGGAACAGAAGTCACAAGATTGGCAATCAAGTGAAAATCTCCGCGTGTGGATGGCACAGGTGGGGCGTGCACTTGATGTCAGAGTTACCTTGGTTGATCTTGATGGACGGGTTCTTGGTGATACAGCCATCACGCCGGAGAAACTCATCACCATTGAGAACCACCGTGGCCGGCCAGAGGTCAAGGCTGCCATTGAAAAAGGTTACGGTGAAAATACTCGATTCAGTCAGTCCGTAAAAGAGTACATGCTCTATATTGCAGTACCTGTAGGATTGCCTAAACCGTGGGCCATTCTTCGATTCTGTAAACCCCTCTACGATATCGAAATTTATGAACTTGAGTTTCGCAACAAGGTTATAGGGCAGCTTTTATTCATACTCTTTATTTCGCTTGCCGCTGGTGTTCTGACTGCTTTTGCGTTTACCCGTCCATTGCGCGCTCTTGTTAACACTGCCAAAAAAAGGGTACAGGGCGACTTTTCCGGCGTTATCCATTCTCAACAACGTGATGAATTCGGTCTGCTGGCGCAGGCATTTACTGTGATGACCGATAAAATAATAACAATGCGTCGGAGTGAGGAGTGGTATACGGCTGTTTTTTCGGGTATTCGTGAAGCAATCATTGTCACCGATGCATCCGGTGATATTATTCTCGTCAATCCTGCGGCAGCAAAAATGTTACACATTGACGGAGCCATGTTCAAGTCGCGCTCAGTCAGGCATCTTTCTGACAGCAAGCTTCAGGAGCTGTTTGCCAGAGTTCACAGCACACAAATAGCGTTACGCAAGGAGGAGATGTCGCTTATGACCTCAAAAGGGTTACGCATTATGCAGATTAGCTCCATGCCCCTCATCAAAGAAAACCAGTTTGAAGGAACAGTGTTTGTACTGAATGACATCACAACGCTTCGCAACCTCGAAAAAATACGGCGTGATTTTGTTTCCAGTGTGTCACATGAACTGCGCACGCCACTTACCGTCATTACCGGTTATACCGAAACCCTGCTCGAAGGAGCGATAGATGATTCAAAACATGCGACACCCTTTCTGAACATCATCCTGCAGGCAAGTCAACAGCTCACTGCTCTGGTTAACGATGTGCTTGATCTCTCCAAAATTGAGTCGGGCTACATTGAATATCAATTTACCGGAGTCGATATTAATGCCGTGGTGAAAAAATCGGTTGAATTGCTGAAACCATCACTGGATAAAAAACGGATCAGGCTTGATATCAATATTTCCGGGGAACTACCACCCGTGTATGCCGATGCCCGATATCTTGATATTGTTATTCGTAACCTTCTCGACAACGCAATCAAATATGTTGATGACAGCAATGGAAGGATAAGGATTTCAGCGTTCAGAGTTGACGATGATGTTCGGCTGGAGGTCGAAGATAACGGAATCGGCATATCAAAACCCGATCTTGAACGTATCTTTGAGCGCTTTTACAGGGTTGACAAGGGGCGTTCTCGCCAGCTTGGAGGTACAGGTCTCGGGCTGTCAATTGTGAAGCATATCATTCTCGCCCATAAAGGTGATGTCGAAGTTCGATCGCGAGTTAACCATGGTTCAGTCTTTAGCGTGAGGTTGAGGGTTGCGCATGAAGAGATTGACTGAATAAAAAAAAGAGGTATTTCAGAATTTTTTATTTAAAATAAATACAAAATATACATCGTCATTTCTTAAAGATCACTTTTACCAAAGAGCAGTCCTCATTCGCTCTCACTCTTTTCAAAATCGCCGTAGGTATTTATAAGACCTGTCGAAAAATGGTTTGACAGCACGTGTGTCCTTGAGTTGTGTGACCCTTCTCTCTCTTGTCAAGAATTTGAAAGCCCAACTACCATGCCTGAAAAAACTCTCATCACGTTGCTTGCCTCTTTGACTGGGCAAATCCAGACAAACAATACTCAAGAAGATAAAGCCCTTGAACAAGTTCAGGAAAAACTCGCCTCTGCTCTGTTGCAGCAGGATCCTGGTACAATCCGAAATCAGGATTTTATTTTCGAGCGGAGCGATTTATTTGCCTCGACCAACGTTGATAAAAAACTGGTCGACAAGATTGACAAGATTGTCGGGCGCATTAAATCCCAGGCACCCGGCAACCAGCAGGTATTTGTGCGCACGGTTCCTGTCCGAACCACCCAAGTGCAGGGAAGCACTCCGGCAGCAGCGGCTGGTGTAAGGGTAACGACGTCGGGCCCTTTCAGCGACAGCAGCGGCCAAGATCTCTATTTTGATGTGGTACGCACAGAGAAGCTTATTCCTCTTTATATCAATGGTTGGGCAGAACCAGCAATTTTCTTCAAAGCAAGTTTTGTTGAGCCCGCATTTGTTCTTGCCAACGCGCTGCCTGTCGAACTTACAAAAAAGTATGTTATTGTTCCTGATTCCGTATGGATCAATGCCAGAGTCTTCGATCCTGCAGCAGACGCGACATACTTCTGCGGTCTTAGGG
>Ga0114951_10005386_pt1 | contig 11832 bp, 10 predicted proteins | sample AM7aDNAmetaG_FD_88677 | JGI IMG/M metagenome (GOLD analysis project Ga0114951, IMG submission 88677) | Freshwater microbial communities from Finland to study Microbial Dark Matter (Phase II) - AM7a DNA metaG | ecosystem: Environmental > Aquatic > Freshwater > Lake | place: Finland: Lake Alinen... | reverse complement strand
GATTAAAAAATCCTGGGCAAAAATGACGCAGGGCGACGCTCGCTGGGAACGCCGCCCCGGTCAATGTAAATCAAATCTTAGTAACGGTCACGACCGCCACCGCCGCCGCCACCGCTGCCACCGCCGCCGCCGCCGTATTCACGACGCGGACCGCGATCACCGCCGCCGCCGGCGCCACGGGGACGCTCTTCTTTCGGACGGGCAATGTTGACCGTCAGGGCGCGGTCGCCGAGGTTGGCGCCGTTCATGGCTTCAATCGCCTTCTGGGCTTCTTCGGGGGTGGACATGGTCACGAAAGCGAAACCGCGTGAACGGCCGCTCATCCGGTCCATCATCAGATTCGCTTCGACGACCGTGCCGTGCGCGGCAAACGCCTCGTGAATCTCGTTTTCAGTGGTGTTGAAGGAAAGATTTCCAACAAACAGTTTAGTGCTCATTTTATCTCGCTGTTCAAGACCAACCGCTTTTCTCGGACTGTTCCCGACTACCGGGTTTCAAATCATCACCGAACCACGTTCACCTGAAGATTTACCATGACCTGAATAAGCCAGCTTATCCAACAGACAAGGCGACTCTAGCCACTCCGCATTTTATTGCAAGCCCTTTTTAATCATCGCCCACCGCCCGCCGGTTGCCAATCAAGCACTTTCAATTGCACCGTCGTCCGGCCGTTGAATTCATTGACCGAGGGCGCAAACGCGAGATCAAATCTCCCTTCCGGCACTGGCTCCCTGCCCGCGCCCCACCAGACACATTCGTGCATCACCCCGCCGTCCGTCACCCAAAGTTTGACATGCTGCTTGTCCGCGCCCATGCGCTGCGGCGGCCGGCCGAGCGTCACGCCGCGCGCGAAGAATTGCACGGAAGGATTCCCCTGCCCCATCGGCTTGAGCCGGTCCAGTTCAGCCAGCGAGGCGAGGGAGATTTCTTTCAAGGCGACTTCGGCATCGAGGCGCAACGGCGGTTGCAGATCGGCGGGCTTGAGCGCAAGCCGAGCCAGATCGTTCAATCGCGTGCGGAAGGCATCCAGATTATCCGGGTGAATGGTCACGCCCGCCGCCATCGCATGGCCGCCGTGTTTGATGAGCAGGTCGTCGCAGGCCCGCAACGCGGCGGCGAGATCGAAGCCGGCGATGCTGCGGCCCGATCCGCGCCATTGATCGCCGTCGCCGCCGATGATGAATGTGGGCCGGTAAAACTGCTGGAGCACGCGGGAGGCGACGATGCCGACCACGCCGATGTGCCAGAGCAATCGACCCTCAACAATGACGAAATCCGTTTGCGGGTCGAACTTCGAGCGCACCACGCCGACGGCTTCGTCGCTGATGCCGCGCTCGATTTTCTGGCGCTCACGATTTCGCAGATCCAGTTCCTGCGCGAGCGGCGTGGCGGTTTTCAGATCGGGCGCGAGCACGAGGTGCAAAGCTTCTTCCGCCGTTTCCAGGCGGCCGGCGGCGTTGAGGCGCGGGGCGAGTTGGAAGCCGACTTCGTAAGTGCCCAACTGCGCCGGACACTGCGCGACTTCCTTCAAGGCGACCAGGCCGGGACGCGCGGTCGCACTCAATTTTTCCAGCCCGGCGGAAACCAAAATGCGGTTTTCTCCGACGAGCGGGACAATATCCGCAATGGTGCCGAGCGCGACCAGGTCGAGCAACGGCTTCAGATCAAATTCCGCCGCTCCGGGCAAGCCGGTTTCCCGGCCACGCTTCACCAGTGCGTGGGCAAGCTTGAAGGCGAGGCCGGCGGAGCAAAGCTCGGTGAACATGCTGCCAGCATCCTGCCGGCAGTCTTGTGCCATTAGGATTTCCGATTCTGCCGACCGGATGTCGGCAGCAATTTGAAGCTGGGGGTTCACCAGCGCGACGGCGGCAGGGGCAGGATTAGAAACCTGATGATGGTCGAGGACGATGACATCCACGCTGCGTTCGCGCAGCCAGGCGATGGTTTCCACGGCGGTCGAACCGCAGTCCACGGCGAGCAGCAGTTTCACCGGAAATTTCTTAAGGCAGTTCTCCACGCCGTCGCGGCTCAAGCCGTAGCCTTCCTCCATTCGGTGCGGCAGATAAAAATCCACCGTCCAGCCGAGATGACGCAACACTTCCACGAGCAGCGCGGCGGAGGTCACGCCGTCCACATCGTAGTCGCCAAAAATAACGAGCGGTTCGTTTTCGGCGCGGGCGCGGAGCAGACGCGCGACGGCGGCGGCCATGTTCGGCAAGAGGAACGGGTCGGCGAGATTTTTCAAACGCGGCGCGAGAAAATCCTCAATGGCCACAGGATCGCTGTGACCGCGATTAAGCAGACATTGCGCGAGGAGCGGGGAGATTTTCAATCGGGCGGCGAGCTTCTCCGCGAGGAGCGGTTGCGGCGGCGCGGGCGTCCAGCGGAATTTCATCGCGGGAATTCAACCACGAATGAACACAAATGAACACGAATAAAACCCGAGGCGCGAAGACCACTAGGCTTCACGGCGGGTGGCTTTGACGGAAAGGAGAATCGAGCCGCCAATGATAAAGACGACCACGACCAGCGAAAGCGGCGTCGGGATGTGAACGTAATTCACCAGGACCATTTTCAGGCCGATGAAGACGAGCACGATGGACAAGCCGACTTTCAGATAGCGGAAATACTGGATCGCCCCGGCCAGCACAAAATACAGCGAGCGCAGTCCGAGGATGGCAAAGACGTTCGAGGTGAAAACAATGAAGGCATCCCGGGTGACGGCAAAAATCGCCGGAATGGAATCCAAGGCAAAAATAAGATCGGTGGTCTCCACCAGCACCAGCACCAGGGCCAGCGGCGTCAGCGCGCTGCGGCCTTTTACCTTGGTGAGAAATTTCTGGCCGTCGAACGCGGTGCTGACGGGAAAGAATTTCCGCGTCAGCCGCACGGCGATGTTCCGCTCCGGGTCAGCCTCCTTCTCCTTGGCAAAAACCATTTTGAGGCCGGAAAAAACCAGGAACGCGCCGAGGGCGATGAGCAGCCATTCGAAGCGGTTGATGAGTTCCACGCCCAGCCAGATCATCAGGCCGCGCATCAGCAGCGCGCCCAGGATGCCCCAGAACAGCACCCGATGCTGGTGGCGCGGCGGAACGGCGAAATGCGTGAAGATGATGGCGATCACGAAGACGTTGTCCATCGAAAGCGACAGCTCGATGACGTAGCCGGTGACAAATTCGACCGTCTGCTTGAGCTGCCAGTCACGCACCAACAACGGCGCGATCACGAGCGCGAACAGCATGGCCAGCGCGAACCACAGCGCCGTCCACGCCAGCGCCTCCTTGAAGCCGACAACATGCGCCTGGCGATGAAACACGCCCAGATCGAGCGCCAGAAAAACCAGCACGCAGACCACGAACCCCGCCCAATGCCACGGTGTGATTTGGATCAGGCCGAGCATGATTCACGGTCGGGGGCTTTTACACCTTGTCCGCGTTCTTGGCGTTTTGCATGGTCACGGCCGAGGCGCCAATGTTCGGGCGCTCGCCTTTGTGCCACCACAACACGATTGCGCTGGCGACGTAGATGGACGAATACGTTCCCGTGATGATGCCGACCAGGAAGGTGAACGCGAAGTCGTTGATGACGCCGCCGCCGAAAACATACAGCGAAGCGGTGGCGATGAACACCGTGCCGGACGTGATGATCGTGCGGCTCAACGTCTGGTTGAGCGCCTGATTGATGATGTCCCGGAACGAACCGCGCGCCCCGAGCTTCAGGTCCTCGCGGATCCGGTCGAAGATGACGATCTTGTCGTTGATGGAAAAGCCGATGATCGTCAGCACGGCGGCGACGACGGTGGCGTTGAACTCGCGGCCGGACGTGGCGTTGGCGATGCAGTAAACGCCGATGGTCAACAGCACATCGTGGATCACCGCGATGACGGCGGCGACGGCGAATGAGAATTCGTAGCGGAACGCGACGTAAACCAGGATGCCGAACAGCGACAGCAGCGAGGCGATGATGGCCGAGCGCTGAATTTCTTCGCCGACGGTCGCGCCGACGTTCTGTTCGCTGAGCGGACTCAGCTTTGCCTGCGGAAATTTCTCATTGAGCACCGACTGGACTTTCTTGGACGAGCCAATGGCCGTCGTCACGCGCAGCGTTTCCGTGCCGCCCGAGACGTCTTTTTGATACTGGATCTGCGCATCCTTCTCCCCGTCGGCGGTGAGCGCGGAACGGATCTCGTCCACGTTGAGCTTCTGCGCGAAGCTGAAGGTTGTGCTGTCGCCGCCGAGGAAGTCCACGCCGAACAATTTCTGGCCGCGCCCGATGATGCCGTAAGCCAGCGCGATCACGATGAAGGTCCACGTCAGGATGAACAGCGGCGTGGCAAGCTTCATGAAGTTCACCTTGGAACTCTTGATGAGGTGCAGCATGGACAGCGACGTCAGGATGTTGCGGTCCAGCATGAAGTTGAAAATCAACCGCGTCACCACCAGCGAGGTGAACAAGCTGGCGGCCACACCGATGGTCAGCGTCACGCCGAAGCCCTTGATCACGCCCGTGCCCATGAAAATCAGGATGATGGACGAAATGAGCGTGGTGACGTGCGAATCGAAAATCGTCCCGAACGCGCGGGCGTAACCGGCGGCGATGGCGCCGCGCAGCGACTTGCCCTTGGCCAGCTCTTCGCGCAAACGTTCGTAAATCAAAACGTTCGCGTCCACGGCCATGCCGATGGTCAACACCACGCCGGCGATGCCGGGCAGCGTCAGCGTCGTGCCGACGGAACACATCACGCCCATGAGAATGATGACGTTGATGATCAGCGCGACGTTCGCCGCCAGACCGGCCACGCGGTAGTAAACCAACATGAAGATGGAAACGAAAATCAGCGCCAGCACGGACGCCGTGATGCCGCTGTGGATGGAGTCTTTGCCCAGTGTCGGATCCACGTCTTCCGAGGAGACAATCTTCAGCGGCGCGCGCAAAGGATTTTGCAAAACGTTCGCCAGTTCCAGCGCTTCCTGGTCGGTGAACCGGCCGGTGATCTGGCCGTTGCCGGTCTCGATCGGGCTGTTGATGTTCGGCGCCGAATACAACTCGCCGTCCAGCACAATCGCCATCCGCCGTCCGATGTTCTCGCGCGTCACTTTGCCAAACCGTTTGGCGCCGTCGCTCGTGAGCATGAAATTGATCTCCGGCTCGCCCAGATTGCCGCGGCTCATCATCGCGTTGGCTACGATATCGCCCGCAAGGCCGTTCTCGGCTGTTTTCTTCACGATGACCTGCTCGATGATGGGCGGTCCGCTCGGCTGCGGTTGGACGCGCTTGAGCAGTTCGTAGCCCGGCGGAATCGGCACGAGATCGCCGCGTCTAATTGAATCGACAATCTTGTCGCTGTCTTCGGAGACCATACGGAATTCAAGATATGCCGCCTTCTGAATCTGCTTCTTGGCGCTTTCCTTGGCGGACTGGGACAAGCCCGGCAATTGGATCAGAATCCGGTTGCCGCCCGCCGGCTGGATGACCGGTTCGGCCACGCCGAAGGAATCCACGCGCTTGCGCAGCACTTCCACCGCCTGCGACAACGCGCCGCTGATGTCGGGCGCGACCGTGATCCGATTGGTGCCATTATCGGCGGCCTCGGCGAGCCGGTTGGTGTCCATCTCCACGAGGAACGACGTGCCGCCCTGCAAATCCAAGCCAAGCTTAATTTTGCCCGAAGCGTCGCGCTGAATCTGGTTCAGGATGTAGATCGTGGGATACAATTCATTGTCCGCAATGACGAACGGGAAATACTTCACAATGCTGTTCGTGCCGATGGCGTCCTGCAAGTTGGCGAACTCGCGGTCCGGCCGCGCCTTGTCCAAGGGGGCCAGGCGTTGCAGGATGTTCGTGAACGCCGCGTCCTGGTTCTCCGCGCGCGAGGTGAATTCACCAATCAGGTGGCGCGAGGTCGGCGGATAGATCTCGTAAAGCGACCAGACGACGATGAGGACGACGATGATGAATCTCCAGCGATTATTTTGCTTCATGATGACTTAGGATGCGAGCGGGGTGCCGTTCTCGAGGATTTGCGTGACCGATGCCTTGGTGACTTCCATTTTGGCGTCGAAAGATTTCAGGGTGACGGTGGTGTCCTTCACGTTGATGACCACGCCGACGATGCCGCTGCTGGTGGCCACCTTGTCGCCCGCCTTGATGCTGCTGACCAGTTTGGCCAACTCCTTGGCGCGCTTCTGCTGCGGGCGGATCAAAACAAAGTAAAAAACGATGACCAGCAACACCATCGGGGCGAAGCCCAGCCAGGCCGGTTGCTGTGGAGCCTGTCCCGCCGCCGGAGCGGTCGCCTGCGCTAACATTGTGTTCACGTGCATAAATTGAAAATTGGCCGGACAATGTAAGAAAGCCGACGAAATTAGCAAGCGTTATTGGCCGGACAATGGGTTGGCGCCAATTAATCGGGTTCGACAATTGACCCTCCAAATAGGAATATCCGCTTAATGTTCCTGATTTTGGCAAACATCGGCGTGCTGCTGCTGGTGACGCTGATCGCCTGGTGGTTGAGCTGGTATGATCCGATGGTCATGGGGGTGAATGACCGGAACGATCTGATCCGCCGGGGCCTCCGCTGCGGCGTGACGCTGTTGCTGGCCGAGTTGGCCATGCGGTGCCTGTGGCAATTCACCTTTTTCGAAAATCACGTCGATGGCGAGCTGTATCTGGCCACCGCATTGGCGCTGGCGTTGCTCTGGACCGGCTGCATCACCGCCCTGCTGGCGCATGCCTTCAAATGGCTGGCGCATCCCGAAAACGAACTGGACGAGGAAATTGACCGGAGCCTGCGCGATCTGGACAAGCTTGCCCGGCTGGTGAGCCACGGGCACCGGAAGGAAGCCATCCAGCTCTGTCTCAAGCTCAAGGACTCGGGCGATGCCAGCGTGCTGGCACTGGAAACGATTTTGGAACATCTCGGCATCAAACAGGACTTTGTCCGCCCACCCAATCCCCTGGCCAAAGCGTCGCAGTTGCGGCAAGAAGGGAAATTTGGCGAGGCGGAGGAACTGCTCAAATCGCTGCTGTCAAGAAATCCGGACAACGTAGACGCCGGCATGATGCTCATCCGGCTCTATGCGCTGGACCTGAGCAGTCCGGACAAGGCGCATAAAGTATTGCAGACGCTGGAAAAACGGCCGCATGTGTCGCAGGGGCACACGGATTTTGCCCGGCGCTCCATCCAGGAATGGAGTCAGGGAACGCCCGCGCCGGAACCTGAACCGGCGCTGCCGGAATCCGTTGACGAACTGCTCTTGCAAGGTCGTTACGGAACCGCCATCGAACGGCTGGAGCAAAACATCTCCGAACTGCCGGAGGATTTCAACCTGCGCCTGCGGCTGGCCAGGGTGCATGCGGAACTGTGCGGCCATGTGAACAGCGCGGAAACCATCGTCAAAGAGATTGAGGAAAATCCGGCCTTTACCGCGGCACAAATCCATACCGCCCAAGCCCGGCTCAAGGAATGGCGCCAGGCCGGGCACCGGGGATGAAAGCGGAATCCCCAGTGGACTTTGCCGTGGAATTCAATTAAACGTGAGCCCGCAAATTTTTTAAAACCAAACTGACGGCCTGAAAACGCTGCACAAATATCTCGTCGGACAGGTGCTCGCCTCGCTGCTCCTCACGGTGGGCGTGTTCACCTTCGTGCTGCTGCTCGGCAATGTGCTGCGGGAAATCCTCACCCTGCTCGTCAGCGGCCATGCCAGCGTCGGCACACTGGCGCAGGCCATCGGGCTGCTGATTCCGTTCGTCTGGGTGTTCGCCCTGCCGATGGGCCTGCTCACGGCGATGCTCCTGGTGTTCGGCCGATTCAGCGCGGATCACGAACTTACTGCCGCGCGCGCCAGCGGCATCAGCCTGCTGTCGCTCATCACGCCAGTGCTGCTGCTGAGCCTGATGTGCTGCGCGGCGAGCGCTCTGATCAACATGGAACTCGGGCCGCAATGCCGCGTGGCCTATGTCAACCTGATCTTTAAACTGCGCGGCGAGCTGATGAACGCCCAGCTGCCCGAGGGCCGGTATATCCGCGAATTCCCCGGCTACATCTTCTACACGGAAAAGAACAACGGCGGCAAACTCAAGAACGTAACGATCGTCACGCTCGCCAAGGACGCCACCAACAGCACCACCACCACGCTCATGGCCCCGGCGGGCGAGCTGGAAATCGATGCGCCGAACAAGCAGTATATCCTGCACCTGTTTGACGCGAGCAGCGTGACCACGGGGTCGCGCGTGGCGATCAGTTCCTCGCCGGAGATGATTCTCAATTTCAGCATGAACACCGGCACGAACCGGACCTACACGCCGCGCATCAGCGATCTGACGTTCTGGCAACTGCGGGATGAGCTGGCCGACCTGGACGGGAAGATCGGCCTCCCGCCGCCGGCCGCCACCAATTCGGCCGCCCTGCGCGCCCAACTCACCGCCGCCCGGAATCTGAAGAAGGATCTGACCGAACCGATCCGCGTGGAGCTGAACCGGCAGGTGGCCTTTTCCTTCGCGTGCTTCGGGTTCACGCTGGTCGGGATTCCGCTCGGCATCCGGGTGCATCGCCGCGAGACGAACATCGGCGTGGCCATCGCGCTCGGGCTGGTGCTGATCTATTACTGTTTCATCCTGACCGGCCAGGCGCTGTCGTCACGGCCGGAATTCGCGCCGCACCTGATCGTCTGGCTGCCGAATTTCCTGTTCCAGGCCGTCGGCGTGGTGCTGCTCTGGCGGGCGAACCGAGGGATTTGATTTTTGATTCGTTGAAGGGTTAAATGGTTAAATCGTGGATTCGCAACGCTCCAAATTACAATTTAACAATTTAACTTTTTCCGCGCCGGAACACTTTCCCGATTGCGGCCTGGTCCACGGGCTTCACGATCATCTCATCAATGTTCACATGCGCCGGACGGCTGGCGACCCAGACCAAAATGTCCGCGATGTCTTCCGCCACGAGCGGATGGGCGCCTTCGTAAAGTTTTTTGGCGCGCACAGCGTCGCCCTTGAAACGCACGAGGGAGAATTCCGTCTCCGCCAGGCCCGGATCCACCGTGCTGACCCGGATGCCGGTCCCGAACAGTTCCTGGCGTAGCACGCGAGTGATGGTCAGTTCGCCCGCCTTGGCCGCGCAATACACCGAGCCCCCTCATAGGGCGTGCGCGCCGCCAGCGAACCGATGTTGATGATGCTCGCGCCGGCGTCGCGCGGCAGCAGCGGCAGCGCGGCGCGGGTCACACGTAGAACGCCCAGCAGATTCGCCTGAATCATCGTCTCCCAGTCGGCGTCCTTGCCCTCGGCAATCGTGTCCGAGCCATGGGCGCCGCCGGCGTTGTTGATGAGGACGTGTAAATTTCCGATTGCCGATTGCCGGTTGCCGATCTTTCCCTTCGCCCAGGCGACGAAGGTTTCAACGCTCGCAGTCCGGGAGACGTCCAGCTCGTGAAAGTGCGCCGCCGGCGCGCCGGCCTGGCGCGATTCCGCCGCGACTTTTTTCAAACGGTCCAGCCGCCGCGCCCCCAGCAACAGCTTCGCACCCGCCGCGCCGAACGCCCGGGCCGCCGCCGCGCCAAACCCACTGGAAGCGCCGGTGATGAGAACCCACTTGTTGTTCAATGGTGATTTCATGGTGATTTCAATTTGCTAAGCGGCTGCCCCGCCGGCTTATTCCGTGGTGCGGTTGTAGGTCTTCACGATCTTGCGCGGCAGCACGCGCGGCAGGATCCGGTTCAGAAAGACAAAGACCTTGTTTTGCCATCCGGGAACGGCGGTGATCTTTCCCTGCCGAAACGCGCGATGGCCGTAAACCGCGACGGCTGCCGAAGTCATTTTGGAGGTCTTCACGTGCCGGACTTTTTTGCCGCGCGCGACGTTGCCGAAATTGCTCTCCGTCGGGCCGGGACACAAAACCGACACGTTCAATCCGCTGCCTTGCAGCTCCTCGGCCAGCGCCTCGGTGAAAGAAAGCACGAACGCCTTGGTCGCGTAATAAACCATCATGCCGGGCCCGGGCTGGAAGCCGGCGACGGAACCGACGTTGAGAATCCCGCCGCGCCGACGTGAGATCATGCCGGGCAGAAACAGTCCGGTGAGCTCCGTCAGTGCGGTGATGTTGACCTGCAGCATTTCAAGCTGGCGCGACAGGGGGATTTCCGCAAACGCCCCGTTGGCGCCGAAGCCGGCATTGTTGACCAGCACATCCACGGCGATTTTTTGCGCGGACAATTCGGCAAAAATGCGCTTCGGCGTTTCGGACAGGGAAAGGTCGGCCGTCAGAACGCGAACTTCAATCTGGTGTGACTGGCGCAATTCTTTCGCGAGCGACTCCAAGGCTTCCGTGTTGCGGGCAATCAGAATCAAACGCGAACCGTCCGCCGCGAAACATTTCGCCAGTTCCAGGCCGATGCCGGAAGAGGCGCCGGTGATCAAGACTGTTTCGCTCATTCAAAAATGCATCGTTGGATTAGTGGATACATGGATCCCCCGCTACCCATCAATCCAAAAATCCATCAATCCGTTTTTTCACTGGTTGCCCCAGCCGAACCGCGCGGTAATCGGCCAATAGACGAAGAACGATTTGCCGATGACGTTCTTGGCCGGGAACGGCCCCCAGGCGCGCGAGTCAAAGCTGTTGCAGGTGTTGTCGCCCATCACCATGTAGGTGTCGCCGTCGTTGTTGAACACGGCCTGCTCATCGGGAAACAGCGGCGCCAGGCTGGGATACAAATTAAACTGCTGCGCGACCGTGCCGTTGACGTGGCCGGAGTATTGGCTTTCGCGCGGCGGCGTGGCGGGATTGAAGCCATAGACATTTTCAAAATGCGGCGTCGAGGCGTCGAGGCGCTGGCCGTTGATGATCAGATGCCGGTCGTTGCCGATCTGCACCTTGTCGCCGGGCATCACGACCATGCGCTTGATGTAAAACTGATCCTGTTTCATCATCGGATGATCGATGCCCTTGGTCTCGAACACGAGAATCTCCCCGCGCTCGGGCTTGCGGAAATTAAAACTCATCCGGTCCACGAACAAATGGTCGCCCGCCGCCACCTGCATTTTGACCACGTCATCGCCTTTTTGATAGATATGCCCCTGCTCCAGCCGCGCCCGGGCTTCCAGCGGCGCTTCGCCATAATCCGGCGGGAACCACATGACATGTTCGACGCCGCCGATCCACAGCGACTGCTTGAGATTGAAAATCAGAAATTTCCGCATCGGACTGATCGCGGTGATTTCCCCATCGGCCTGAGCCACGAGGTGGACATAGGAGACGCCGGCAAACCACTGCTTCACGCGCTCCCAGCCGGTCGGCATCTTGAAATCGGGTTTACCCAGCAGATTTTCCGACGTCACGCCAAACAGCGTCGGCTGCATGGAGCCGGTGGGGATCTTGAACGGCTGCACGAAGAACGTGCGGATGGCCATCGCCACGGCGAGCGCGACGAGCAGGACTTCCACATTCTCGCGCCAGGCGGAATGCGGATACGGCTTGAGCCATTTGTTCGCGGCCTCCTCCAGTTTGCCCATCTCCTTTTTCAAGGACTCGCCCTTCAAGCCGGTCGCCAGCGCGTTCGACAAATCCATCAGCGCGCGATTCAGGTTCTCAACGGCCGGCGCGGCCAGGATGTCACGTTGCGCGGCCAGCAGCCGGCAGACATGCTTCTGCATCGCCACGGCCTCGCGCACCTGAGAGGAACTGAACCAGCGTAATATCATAAATGTTTTCGTTAACCGCGAACGAACGCCCGGGGGCGCAAAGGCAATTCCCTCTCTGACACTTCGGATCGATGCGTGTTCATTCGTGGCGGATCAAGATTTGAGCACCGCGATGAACGCCTCCTGCGGAAT
>Ga0114951_10005385_pt1 | contig 11836 bp, 12 predicted proteins | sample AM7aDNAmetaG_FD_88677 | JGI IMG/M metagenome (GOLD analysis project Ga0114951, IMG submission 88677) | Freshwater microbial communities from Finland to study Microbial Dark Matter (Phase II) - AM7a DNA metaG | ecosystem: Environmental > Aquatic > Freshwater > Lake | place: Finland: Lake Alinen... | reverse complement strand
GTCCCAGTCGCCCGTCGGCGTAGTGCAGCTCGACAAGGACTGCGAGCTGTTTCCATGGCACCATCACACTCATCTCCTTCAGAAATCGCTCGCTCTTGAGCACTTTCTTCTTCCGCCCAATTGCCGAAAAATTGAGTTGATCGTTCATCCCCCTCTTTTCTCAAAAACTCTACAGAAAGGGCGAGCCCTTCAGAGCTTCCTTTACCTTGTCAACGCCAATCGAGACCGAAGCTGCCACCAATCGGCATCAGGTATTTCAGCACCGATAAAATCTTCCGCAGCGGCACGTACTCGCCAAACGGGACGAGATGAATTTTGTGGTACAGCCCCATGATTCGCCCGTCGGGTTGCACCAAAGCGGCGGTGTTGAACCAATCCCTCCCCCGTCACATCCATCGTGCCGACCAGCATGGGCGAGTTGGCCAGCGCTTAAGACAGATCCTACTTCTTACCGAAGGGCCACCATGATTTTTTCTTCGGTGGTGGTGGCGGCGGCGGTGGATTCAACTCCGCTTTGGTCAGGATGTGTTCTGCCTTGGGATAAATCTGTTCGCCACCGCTGACAGTGATGACACCCTTGTCGCTGACTAGACGTGGGCGAGACATGTAGTCGGAGAATGCGGCGCGTTGGATGATCTTGGCGCGTGGGTCCACTTCGACGTAGGCGAAGGAGCGCGGCCCGTTCTGGAAGATGACGTGCAGGTGGGCGTCCTGGTCAATCTGCGCTGTCGGCTGGCAGATCGGCAGGAACATGCCGAGCAGAAGTACGCCATACACGAGTTTCGCCTGGTCGTCCTTGACGCTGACGTAGAGGCGCTCCTCCTTCTCGCTGCGATGCGCCAGCAGGGCGTAGGCGCGGTACTCGTCCTTGTCGTTAGCAACAGACGGCAGGCCGACGGTCTGGTTCCACAGTTCGCGTCCTTGGAGAATGGTGAATTTCAACGGCGTTGCAACCGCCGACATGCCGTTGACGTTGACCTCGACCTGGACCCGGTAGTTGCCGCGGTTGCGCAGTTCGAACAGCGGAACGAGATCCACAGCGCGATTGACCGTCTGCCAAGCGGGAATGAGGACTATCTGCCCGATATTTACACGATCAACAGCACGGATTGCGCTGCCGTTCTGTTCGTTCACGAGGAAAGTGAGCCAAGATCGCTCGGCGGATCCGTCCACTTGGATGGTGCGGCCGGAGTTGTTATGGAGAGAAACGACGAGTGGGATGGATTCGTACAGCAGGAAGAAGTCCTTCTCCAACTGCAATCGGACGCTGAGTTGGGCGTGCAAGCTGCCTGCCACACTCGTCATTGCGATCAGAAACGCTAACAGCCGTTTCATGGGACACTCCTTTCGCCGGGCGCGGTCACACCACGGCCTTGAGAAACTCCTTGTTTGTCTTAAACTTTGACAGGCCGGTCAGTAGACGCGGCAGCGCGTCGACCGGGTCCAGTTCGCTGAGGGCGCGCCGCATGCGGGCGATGGCCTCCAGTTCCTTCGGGGGATGCAGCAGTTCTTCGCGCCGGGTGCCGCTGGCGTTAATGTCCACGGCGGGCCAGTAGCGCTGCTCGGAAATCTTGCGGCTGAGGACCAGCTCGGAATTGCCAGTGCCCTTGAACTCCTGGAAGATCAACTCGTCCATGCGGGAGCCGGTATCAACGAGCGCAGTCGCGACGATGGTGAGCGAGCCGCCCTCCTCCGCTTTGCGGGCGGCGGCGAAGATGCGACGGGGCTGTTCCATGGCGCGGGCGTCGAGGCCGCCGGTCATGGTACGGCCGGTGGAGCCGATGTAGTTGTTGAAGGCGCGAGCGAGCCGCGTGATGGAATCGAGGACGATGAAAACGTCCTTGCCGTACTCAACAAGCCGTCGGGCGCGCTCGATGGCCATGCGGGCGGTGCGGACGTGGTCCTCGATGGTCTGGTCGTTGGTGGAGGCGATGACTTCGCCGCCCTTGATGGACCGACGGAAATCGGTGGTCTCTTCGGGACGTTCGTCTACCAGCAAGACGATGACGTGCGCTTCGGGATGGTTTGTCAGGACAGCGTCAGCCATGTGATGGAGGAGCGTGGTCTTGCCCGTGCGCGGTGCGGCGACGATAAGGCCACGGGTGCCCTTGCCGATGGGTGCAATCAGGTCCACGATGCGCGTGGTCATCCGGTCGGAAACGGTTTCGAGGACGTAACGCTGGTTGGGGTTGATGCTGGTCAGATCGTCAAACTTCTTGAGGTGAAAGAATTTCTCCGGCGGCTGGCCGTTGATGGTTCGAATCTCGACGAGTTGTGGGCTACCTTTGCGAGGTGGCGCAGCACGGCCTTCAATCTCGACACCGGCACGGAGACGGAAACGACGGATCATGTCGGGTGACACGTAGATATCGTTCGGGCTGACTTGGTAGTTTCGGGCGGGATTCCGCAGAAAGCCAAAGCCTTTCTCGCCGACCTCCAGGACACCGCACGCGAGGATCTCCTGCACCGGAAGTGGTTTGGTGGGTTCGGCGGACGGCTGAGGCTGTGCTTCAACCGTTACTGGCTTCTCGGACTGTTGTTGTTCTTTTTCCACTGTCATTCCAGTCAACTTGACACTGCTGTCCCGTGTAGAATCCCTTAGGTTTCTTGCTTTGGTCACTATACAGCGCAACCGGCGCTGGTTATCTAGCGATTCCTCGTTCAGACTTACGACAGAAGTCGATGAAATGCTCGATCTCTTTGCTGGTCGGAATCTCGTTTTGCACTTTACCTAATGCGTTACCAACTGTCAACCCCGACCTGAAAACGATTTTATAGGCCTCCCGCAAAGCTCTTTGGACCTCTTCGGAGACGCCATTGCGTTCGAGACCAACCTTGTTGATGCCTCGGGCAACGGCGGGATTGCCGTCGGCGATCATGTAGGGCGGTACATCCTGCACAACCTTGGCACAACCGCCGATGATCGCCATGGTGCCGATGCGACAAAACTGATGCACAGCCGCCAAACCGCCAATGATGGCATGGTCTTCCACGGTGACGTGACCAGCCAAGGTACCGTTGTTGCTAAAAATGACGTGGTTGCCGACCAGACAGTCGTGCGCTACGTGGGAGTAGGCCAGGAAATTACTATGTGATCCGATGCGCGTCGTGCCGCCGTCGCCGGTGGCGGTATGTACGGTAACGTGTTCACGAAAGACGGTGTCGGAACCGATTTCCAGACGACAGTTTCCACCTTGCCATTTCAGGTCTTGCGTCTTCAATCCGATGCAGGCGAACGGATAGAATTCACAGCGTGCCCCGATGGTGGTTAGTCCATCAAGGACGACATGCGAGTGGAGACGGCTTCCGTCTCCCAGCCTCACGTTCCGCCCGATAATACAGTATGGACCAATCTCGCAGCCCACACCTAGTTTGGCTTGTGCGTCCACAACAGCCGTTGAATGAATCCGTTCGGAAGACATGACGAGGTGCACTTGTACACAAAGGACACGTCGCGGTCAATAAACCCTTGCATTTGCCGCATTCAATTATATCTTAATACACACGGTAGGGCCAAGAAGTCCTGAATGTTGTGAACGTTCCACAAACAAAGGTGTAATATGATTGTGTCTCGCTCCAGTCATTGGCCCCGCAAGCAAATCCTGCTGGCAGTGGCTGATGGATTATGCGCTGCCTTGGCGGTTGTCATGGCGGTGATGTTGCGTCTTGGGCCGGTGGAAGGACTGGCGTATCTGCAGATGCACCTCACGACGATTGCAATAGCATGGACCCTTTACCTTCTCTCCTTCTACATCTGCGGTCTCTACGAGGTGCCCACCATGCAACGCGTCAGTCGCATGCTGACAACGGCGATCCTGGCAGTGGCGTTAGGTTCGCTCCTGACGACATCGGTGTTTTATGTAAACTTCTCACTGGAAATGGGACGCGGCATCTTCTTGGGGTTCGCGGGGTTTGTGTTTGCTGCCATCGTCGCCAACCGCCTATTCTATATAGCGGCCAACCGCAGCGGCTTCCTCGCGCAACGGTGCCTGATCATCGGCACCAACGGCGAAGCACGCAAGACCGTCCAACTCATCCAACGGTACCAGCATCATGGCCTTCGCATTTTCGGAATGATCCACTGCGGCCAAAAACACGATATAATCGGGCAGTTTATCGAAAACTACCCCGTCCTCGGCACACTCGATTCGCTGGAAAGATTTGTCCATCTCTACGATGTCGAACGCATAATCCTAGCCACTACCGCCGACGAGGAGACGCTCCTGCTCAAACGCCTTCGCTCCTTCCGCTATCGCGGCCTGGCGATTGTAGATTTCATCACGCTTTACGAGGAATTGGCTCAGGAAATCCCCATCGACTACATCAACGACGAGTGGCTTTTCCTCGCCTCCCTCAACAACTCCCGCATCCACATCCGCCGCCTCAAACGACTGACCGACATCTTCGTTGCAATCATCAGTCTCATCGTCACTGCCCCACTAACCGCGTTGGCAGCACTGCTGATCAAACTCACATCCACCGGCCCAATCCTCTACTATCAGGAACGGCTTGGGCGCGACAGCATTCCGTTCATGCTGCTGAAGTTCCGCACTATGATCACCGACGCCGAAAGCCAGACCGGCCCCGTCTGGGCAGCCGACAACGACCCTCGCATCACGACTGTAGGCAAGTTACTCCGCAAAACTCGCATCGACGAGATCCCTCAACTCGTCAATGTCCTCCGAAGCGAGATGAGCCTTGTCGGTCCCCGTCCAGAGCGTGCCGTTTTCATTCAGAAGCTCTCAGAGAAAATCCCGTTCTACGCTGAACGGCTTTTGGTACCGCCAGGTGTCACAGGTTGGGCGCAGGTTATGGCGCCGTATGCCGCCAGCGTCGAAGAGACTCGCCGCAAGCTCCAATACGACCTCTACTACATCAAACACATGTCCTTCTTCCTTGATATCTTCATTTTCATGAAGACAATCAAAACCGTGATTTTCGGACGCGAACGCAAGAAACAAATCGCCCCAGAGCCGTCCGTCCCCCAGCACGAGGTTATCAAGACCGATACCATCTTTCTCAACTCCGCCAAGCACGACATCTCCTCCAAAGAGAAACAGAAACTGGCGTAATTCCGCTAGATTTTCCCCTTGCGTCGAGTACCATCCTCTACCTCCAAGGAGGACACCGCATAATTCATGAAAGAGTATCTCGACCTTGTTCGTCTCGTTCTTGAAAACGGCACACCGAAACAGAGCCGCACCGGAGTGGATACCATCTCCTATTTCTGCCCCTTCTACAGCGTCAACCTTGCCAACGGCTTCCCGCTCCTCACCACTAAGGAAGTCAACTTTGCCGCCTGCCTCCGTGAACTTCTCTGGTACCTCTCCGGCGAAGACCACATCCGCAACCTCCGCCAGCACACCAAAATCTGGAACGCATGGGCCGACGAACATGGCAACCTCGAAACCGCCTACGGCCGCTACTGGCGCCGCTTCCCGCATCCCTACCAAGACGGCCACGGCAAATGGCGCGTCCGGGAAGTGGACCAGATCCAATACATCATTGACACCCTCAAGAAAGAACCCACCAGCCGACGCCTCGTCGTCACCGCATGGGAACCCGGCAACGCCGAGACCAGCAAACTCCCACCCTGCCACTACAGCTTCGTCTTCAACGTCCAGGGCGATCACCTCAACTGCCACCTCACCCAACGCAGCGGTGACATCGCGCTCGGCATCCCGTTCAACCTCGCCTGCTACGCCACCCTCACCCAGATGATCGCCCATGAAGTCGGCCTACAAGTTGGTCACTTCGCTCACACCATCATCGACGCCCACATCTACACCACCCGTCCCGGCAACGGCATGGAAGAATACGACCACATCCCCGGTCTCCGCGACCAACTCACCCGCGAACCGCATCCCCTTCCCCGCCTTATCATCGCCGACAAACCTTTCAACGAACTCCGCTTCGAGGACTTCCGCATCGAAGGCTACAACCCGCACCCGAAGATCAAATTCAAAGTCGCCGTATGAACATCGTCATCATCGCCGCCATCGCTCCCGACGGCACCATCGGTCACCAAGGCCGTCTTCCCTGGCATCTGCGTGAAGACCTCCAGCATTTCAAAGCTGTCACCATGGGCCACACCCTCATCATGGGACGTAAGACCTACGACTCCATCGGCAAACCCCTCCCCGGCCGCCGCAACATCGTCCTCACCCGCGGTTCCGCCATCCCCGGCATCGAATGTTTTCCCAGCCTCGACGCCGCACTCAAAGCTTCCGGCGACACGACCATCTTCATCATCGGCGGCACCGAAGTTTACCACCAAGCATTGCCCCTCGCCGACACCCTCCTCGTCACCCACGTCCACAGCGACATCCACGGCAACACCAAGTTCCCCAACTACGACCGTACCAAATGGCATGAAGTCTCTCGCACAAAATCCACTGACTGCGACTTCGCTGAGTATCAACGCGTCTGACATCTACCCACACACGACGCACTGACCTTAATGTTCTAGTTGTGAATTTCGCGGTTTTCTGTTGCACCCACCGCCTGTCGCCGCTATTTTTCTCGCACCTTGAACCCGCTGAAACAACTGAACATCGGCTTGGTCGGCGCCGGTGTCGTCGGCGGCGGCGTTGTGAAGAACCTCACACGCAACGCCGACCTAATCGCCGACCGACTCGGCTTGCGGCTGCATCTGAAATGGGTCTGCGACAAGGATGCCGCACGACTCGCCGCACTGCCGCTACCCAAGAGCGTCAAGACAGATGACATGCAACAGGTGCTTGGCGATCCCGACGTACCGGTGGTTGTTGAACTTGTTGGCGGCACCGGGTTCGCGAAGAAACTGATCCTCGATGCGCTCGGTCGGGGCAAGATCGTCGTCACAGCAAACAAGGCGTTGCTCGCGCACGATGGCGAGGAGATTTTCAAGGTGGCGGCGAAGAACAAGACGAACCTGTTCTACGAAGCCAGCGTTTGCGGCGGCATTCCGATCATCAAGGCGCTGCGCGAGGGATTCGTCGCCAACCAATTTCCACTCATCTACGGAATTGTCAACGGCACCTGCAATTATATCCTCAGCCGCATGAGCGAGGAGGAAAAAGATTTCGACGAAGTGCTTGCCGAGGCGCAGAAGCTCGGCTACGCCGAAGCCGATCCCGGACTAGACATCGATGGGGTTGACTCAGCCCACAAGGCGACCATCCTCGCCTCGCTTGCGCACGGGTTCTGGACCGGCTATGACAACGCCTACGTTGAGGGGATCCGACACGTTTCGCAAATGGACATCCAAGTCGCACGCGAACTGGGCTATGCTATCAAGCTGCTCGCCATCATCAAGAGCACCAACGAGGCCGTCGAGGTGCGAGTCCACCCGACATTGATCCCGCAGCGGCACGTGCTCGCCAGCGTCACCGGTGTGTTCAACGCCGTTGCCGTGCGCGGCGATGTCGTGGGGGACGCGATCTTCTACGGACGCGGCGCGGGTGCCGATGCGACCAGCAGCGCGGTGATCGCCGATCTCGCGGACGCCGCGTTGAACTTGCGGGACGGCAGCATTCAGCGCGTGCCGGCGTTTGTGTCGCACCGGCTGCAGCCGAAGATGCGGACAATTGACGACGTGGAGTCGCGTTACTATTTACGCCTAACTGTCGAGGACCGAGCCGGGGTGATCGCAAAGGTTTCGAAGGTGCTCGGCGACGCTGATATCAGCATCGCGTCGGTCTTGCAGCGCGAGTCGGAAACCAACCGCGTCCCGCTGATCATGATGTTGCACACGGCGAAGGACCGGGCGGTACGCGACGCGGTCACTCAGATTGACCGTCTCGATGTGGTGAAGGACAAGACGGTGGTCTTGCGAGTGGAGAGTTTTGATTGATATGGCACTGATCGTACAGAAATACGGAGGCACATCCGTCGGCAACCCCGAACGGATCAAAAACGTCGCCAAGCGCGTCCTAGAGACGCAGCAGGCCGGCAACCAGGTTGTCGTGATCGTCTCCGCAATGAGCGGCGTGACAGACAACCTGATTAAACTGGCAAAGGAAGTCCATCCTGAGCCGAACGAGCGCGAGATGGATGTCTTGCTGGCGACCGGTGAACAGACCACCATCGCATTGCTGGCGATGGCGCTCCACAGCCTCGGCGCGAAAGCCGCCTCGTTGACCGGCGCGCAGGCCGGCATCGTCACCGACGGCGTCCACACCAAGGCCAAGATTGCTAACATCACCCCGAAACGCGTCCACGAACTCCTCGATACCGGTAATATCGTCATCATTGCCGGGTTCCAAGGTGAGACGACCGAGGGACACATCACCACACTCGGCCGTGGCGGCAGCGACCTCAGCGCCATCGCCATCGCGGCAGCGGTGAAGGCGGATGTCTGCCAGATTTACACCGACGTGGATGGCGTGTACACCGCAGACCCTCGCATCATCCCCGACGCGAAAAAGATTTCCGAAATCAGCTACGACGAGATGCTGGAAATGGCCGCACTCGGCTCCAAGGTCATGCAAGCTCGGTCGGTCGAGTTCGCAAAGAAGTTCAACGTCGTTTTTGAAGTCCGAAGCAGTTTCAACAACAACCCAGGAACCATCGTGAAATCCGAAACCTCGAAAATGGAAGACGTCGTCATTCGCGGCGTTGCCGTTGACAAAAAACAAGCCAAGGTCACCATCGCTGGTGTACCGGATAAGCCGGGCGTAGCCGCTAAGGTCTTCAAGACCATCGCTAACGCTAACATCAACATTGATGTCATCGTCCAAAACGTCAGCGCGAAGGGCACGACCGACATTTCGTTCACCGTCGGCGACACCGACGCCGCAAAGGCGGCGAAGGTGCTTCAGCCCGTCGTCAAAGAGATCGGCGCTCGTGAAGTCACCTCGACTGGCAACATCGCTAAGCTCAGCGTCGTCGGCATCGGCATGCGCAGCCATCCCGGCGTCGCGGCGAAGATGTTCGAGACTCTCGCTAGTGATGGCATCAACATCGGCATGATCTCCACTAGCGAAATTAAGATCAGCGTCATCATCGCATTGAAGGACGCTGACAAAGCGGCAGGCGCCATTCATAACGCATTCGGACTCGCAAAGTGAAGGGCGCATCGCATGAGTGATAACCACAGCTAGAAATAGGCGGCAAAAGTTGTGAACTTCCGTTCATTATCGGCTCATACCCTGCCGCGTCCATCGCGCCGTGGTAGTAGGTGTACCTTTGACCAGTATTCCTTCGCGGAATCAGAACTGGTTAAGGCAGGTTTTTTACTGCCGACCGTACATGATGTAGCGGTTGGGGTTTTTCAGTCACCCACTACCATTGGGTTTCGTGTCAGCCCATGAGCCCAGCCACGGCGAGGCCATCGGTGGCAACCGCTCGAGGAAAGGGTTCCGGTCTTACTGCATGCCCCCACGCGCAAGTCCATCGCCCTGTTCGGTGCGATTAATCTTCGTTCGGGAAAGTTGGTGACCATGCTGGCCTCGCCCTTCAACACCAATACCTTTTGTGCTATTCTCGATTTACTGGGCCGTCACGGCCGCCGAGCGCGAAAAACATCGTGATTCTCGACACCGACGGTTACCACCATTCGGCTGTCTCACTACCAAGTCTGACATTCGACTATCTCCCGCCCTACAGTCCAGACCTCAATCCCATCGAGCGCGTTGGGAAACTATGCCTCCTTATTTAAGGCGTCTTGTATTCAAGTACAGAGGGTTTGTGGCTATTTTTCCACACCAGATTCGAGGAGCTGCCAGAATTTCGGGTTGTCCTGGAGGAGTTGATCCTCGGAGATCGGCAGTTTGCTGCGGAAGAAAAAGTCTTTCAGAGAGTTTTTGTGGAGGATGCAAAGGACGCGAATGATACCGTCCTGTTTCTCGAAATAGATGCGGTAGTCTTTGACGCGGTAACGGTAAATGCGTTTGCCGTTGCGGGTAATCTGGCCGAATTTCCCGTCGGCGACGTGCTCGAAATCCTGCGGCATGACTTGGAAGCCGTCAATCAATTCGATTTGCAGCGGGCGCGCCATCGCCGCCAATTCTTTCGCGCTCACGGGACTGAAAATAATCTGTAGCATGGCCGAAGGATAGCCGAACCTTACCGGCGCGCAAGACAAGACTTCGCGCGGTCGGGGTAATTCGTGATGATGCCGTCAACGCCCCACTCCATCAGCCGCACGATGTCGCGCTCGCGGTTCACGGTCCAGACGAAAAGTTTCCAGCCGCGCCGATGGACGCGCTCGACGACGGCGCGCGAACGGATGAGGCGTTTGCTCGCACCGATCCCCTCGGCGTCGAACGGCAGGCGATGCGGCAGTCGTCGCGCGACGAGTGCGAAGCGCGGAATTCGCGGATTCGCTGCGGCGAAAATTTTCATGCGCGGGATCGAGAGCGAGAACACGATGACGTCGCGTTCCATGCCGCACGCTTCGATCAGCGCGGCGATTTTGCGCGGGTCGGCGCGCTTGATTTCGACGAGGACGCGCGCTTTGCCGCGACACATCGTCAACACTTCGCGCAGCGTCGGTATCGCCGGGTCGAGCCGTTTGATTTCCGCGAGCGTGGTGTCGCGCACGCGACCGTGAACACGGCAGATGCGGTGGAGCCGGTAATCGTGGAAGACAACGAGTTTGCCGTCGCTCGTTTCGTGTACGTCCACCTCTACGAAATCCACGCCGAGATCGAGCGCGGCACGGATGGCGGGCATCGTGTTCTCAACACTACGACTGCTAAAGCCGCGGTGTGCAATGATGGCGATGGGCATGGCGGCGAGTGTACCACGCGGATTTTCGCTTTCAACTCCCGACGGTTTTCGGCATGTTGTGCGCCGTGAAGTGGCTCAAACTATTACTGGCAGTTTTACTGTTGCCCGCTTGCGGCGCGTTGACGCTCGCGACGTGGGACACCGTGCGCGTTCTGTTGCCGACGGCGACGGAGAAAACTTCGCTCGCGTTCCTCGGCGGGTACGGACTCTGGCTGCTCATCTTCGTCGCGCTCCCCAAACCGACCCGCACCTACGTCCTCGGCCACGAACTGACACACGCGTTCTGGGCGCTGTTGATGGGCGCGCGCGTCGGCGGCCTCAAGGTCGGTAAAACCGGTGGCCAGGTCCAGACCAGCAAGACCAACTGGTTCATCACACTTGCGCCGTACTTCTTCCCGTTCTACGCGATGCTGTTCATCGCGCTGTTCTTCGCGGCGCACCTGATCTGGAACCTGACACCGTGGTTCTGGGTGCTATTCGCATTAGTCGGACTCGGCTGGAGTTTCCACATCACCTTCACCCTCATGCTTCTGTTCAGCGTCGCCCAGCCCGACCTGAAATCCCAAGGCTATCTCTTCTCCGCTGTCGTCATCTACCTGATGAACCTGTTGACCATGCTTGTCACCGCCACCGCGCTCTCCCCTGCCCTGCACTTCGCCGACCTCGGCGCCGCCATCTGGCAAAGCTCGCTCCTTTCCTACGGCTGGACGCTCGACAAGCTGTTCGTGCTCTGGCAGCATGTCGTCCATGCAGTCCGCCATTGAAATCATATCCGCTGCCGTTGAACACGCCCTCGGCGCGCCCGCGCTGTTGCGTCCGTGCGCCGACCCGCAATTCGGCGATTACCAGGCCAACGGCGTCATGGCCATCGCCAAGCAAACCAAACAAAACCCGCGCGCCCTCGCCGAGAAAATAGCCACCCAACTCCAACTCGCCGACGTCTGCGAGCCGCCCACCGTCGCCGGGGCGGGTTTCATCAACTTCAAGTTGCGTCGCGAGTTCGTCGCCGCGCAAGTCACCGACGCCGCACGCGACCCGCGGGTGACGCAGCGCTTCCGCCAGATTTTCGGCTCGCAGGAATTCGTCTCCGTGCCGCTGGTCGTGAAGGGCTCGGTCGTCGGCG
>Ga0114951_10005384_pt1 | contig 11841 bp, 12 predicted proteins | sample AM7aDNAmetaG_FD_88677 | JGI IMG/M metagenome (GOLD analysis project Ga0114951, IMG submission 88677) | Freshwater microbial communities from Finland to study Microbial Dark Matter (Phase II) - AM7a DNA metaG | ecosystem: Environmental > Aquatic > Freshwater > Lake | place: Finland: Lake Alinen... | reverse complement strand
CGCGTGACCCCACGCGAGCAGCGTGTTGACGCTCCGCATCTTCGTGTAAAGCCGGTTGTAAGCCTCATTACCAACGACAACGGAATCCACCACGCAACCGGGCGTTGTGCGAATAAGTTCGGCGAGATCGGAAATTTTCTTGTCGCTGGAAATATTTTTGGAATCGCGAATGCCCGCGTCTTTCCACGCGTTAATGACGTTTTCGTTCACATAAACGCCCGCGATGCAGAGCGGCCCGAAGAAATCGCCCTTGCCGCTTTCGTCCACGCCGATGCGCGGCAGGAGCAGGTCGGGGTTCAAAATGGTTTCGTAGCCGAGCTTGACCTCCTTGAGAATTTCCGGCTCCAGCACGAACTCGACAAATTCCGCCGTGCCCTTGCCCTGCACGACCAGCTTGCCGCTCTCGTAAAAAACGATGTTCGTAGTGTCAGACTCGAACGCGAAGCGCGCATACGGCACGTCGCGCGGCTTCCAGTTGCGCGACTGCAACGCGGACAGCAGCGCCGCCGCCTGTTCGTCGGTCAGCTTGCAAGTGTGGATGGTGAGCGGCTTCACGCGTCTAAAATTACCGCGCGAGTGCTTTATAGCACTTGAATGTAATCCAGCCGAAAATAGAACCGAAAATAGCGCATCCAATAATCACGCCGATTAAAGAACTGATGTCGTTGTAACTTTCCTTGTCAAAGGGCAAAACGATTATCAACAATGCAAACGACAAGGTGATAAGTGCGCAAGGAATTGCCAATAGCGTGTTGAGCACTTTTTCAATCGGTTTCAGCGGAGGCTCTATTCTTTTTGGCAAAACTGGCGGAAGAGTTTTGAGCTTTGATTTTGCGCCAGCTCGAAACAAGAACAGCATCAAGCCCCATTGAAGCACAGCACCAATAACTCCACCGATGAGTCCGCCAATCAATGCCCCCTTTGTTGGGGCATCTAATGTCGGCCATGCTTCAGCTCCTATTGTTGCGAAGAGAGTGAACACAGTCAAAAGTGCTGTGGCCGCAATCATGAAATATGCGGTAATCCGAACCGTTTTCGCGCCCGCAGGGTGGCTAAAGTGAGCCATCAGCCCACCAATAAGCAGGACAGAATTTCCAATCAAGGCGAACGACAACCCAATGTATGTTTTAATCTGTAAGCTGGGAAATGTTTGTTGAAGTGCAATTTGGATGCTACTGGGAGAACCGTAGAGCGAGTGAAACAAAACAGCAAAAGACCAAAGCAGTCCAATAATCCCCAACACCACAGCAACGATAATTCCCACGATTGGTTTTTTATCTGTCTGTCCATGAGCGGAGACCGTGGTTGACAAAAGCTCGCTTTGGATAGAAGCATCTGTTCGCAAATCAAACCCACATTTGGCGCAAAAATTGTTCTCCAATTTTTCGTCGTATTCCAAGCCGCATTTCACGCAGAAACTCATACAAATTTGTTTTAACAATTTGTTCCTATGAAGTCATGGCTATTCTTCGAGCTTTTTGGTTTCGTCTTCGTTCTCATCCTCATCCTCATCGGTATCGTCACCCCTCATTAGTTCAAAATATTCCCATCCGTAACGCTTTTCGAGTGCAATGACATCTTGCAACTCACCCTGCAAAGTTTGCCAATTGTCTGACGAACGTCCCATAAAATATTTGGTCAAGTCCTGTTCTGGGATTTTGTTCTTTGCCGCGTAATGCGCTTCCTCAAAGTCTTCGTAATTGTCTCTTACCATCATTATTAAAGCCAGAATCTCATATTTATCGCTTGATGAAAGTTCTGTAATGAATTGCTCGGTGGTTGCGTGATACTTGTGCAGGAGTTCAAAAAGTTTTTTTATGGTCTGAATGGAGACATTCACTTTCATAATGTGATTGTCTGGCCAGACGCGCTGGCTGTCAATATCGTGGTGATCGTATGCCAGCTTGACCGGCAGTCCGGCACCGGATTGCCTACCAGCCGGACATTTTTATTCATTTCCTTTTCGCGTATTTCGTGTATTTCGCGGTTCGGCAAATTTTTGAACTCAAAACCAACGGAACAAAATTTCAGCTGCGGAGCAGCGGACGGCAGTAGCCCACGGTTTTAACCGTGGGAAACCGCCGGAAACGGAACCAGTCCCGTCAGGGACGAAAGAAAATCGCCGGCCTGGATTTCTGCCGCCCCTTCCGGGGCTGAAAATGTTTGGAACAACCATACCCACGATTTCATCGTGGGCTATTATCTTTCGCGCCTGCCGGCGCTGGGGGCACGTCGGTCACCCCAACTTCGCGGTGGTGACGGCGTCGAGGCGCAGGAGGCAGTGGCCGAAATCCACCACCGGCTGGCCGGGTGCGGGCAGATGGTGCGGGGCGAGTTGATACACCCGGCCGTGCGCACTACCAAATCGGCCGGCAGCATTTCGTCAGGTATCGAAGGCATTTCCAAGGGTTACACCGTCATTTCCCCATATCAGGAAGGCAATTCTTGATATGGAAAACCCTTTTCCTGATATGAGGAAGGTGTTTGGTGATATGGAGAATCCATTTCTGCATATCACGAAACCGTTTCTTTATATCACCGGAAGCCTTCCCCATATCACAAAATGGTTTCCTGATATCACGAAGCCATTTTGTCATATAAGGAACTCCTTTCCCCATATCACGGACGCATTTCCTGATATGAGGAAATCAATTCCTTATATCACGAAACCATTTCTTTATATCACGAAACGCCTCCGCGATGGCCTTTTTGCCCAGATTTGAGACATTTTACAGGTTTTTCCCGTCCGGAAAATTAAAACGGCTGACTTTTTAAGGCAAAACCGGTCTGGACAAAAATAGCCACCTGGACGGGAGGACGCCGCCGGTTTGCCAGCCAGCTGGACATCTTTCTTCATTTCATTTTCGCGGATTTCGTGTATTTCGCATTCGGCAATTTTTTGAATTCAAAACTAAAAACTAACCCGCCTTCGCTTCCGCCTTCGTCAAACTACGGCGAGACGAGACGTTCCGGCTCGGCGCAAGCGAACTTTCCCAAACTGGGTTCCGCCTTGCTGGACTGGTTCGCCGTGCACGCGCGCGACCTGCCGTGGCGTCGCACGCGCGATCCCTACGCGATCTGGGTCTCCGAAATCATGCTGCAACAAACGCAGGTGAAGACGGTCATCCCGTTTTGGGAGCGCTGGCTGCAGGAACTGCCGACCATAGAGGCCGCCGCGCGCGCGCCTTCGGCCAAAATCCACAAACTCTGGGAAGGACTCGGCTATTACACCCGCGTGCGCAATCTGCAAAAGGCCGCGCAATTCATCGTGGAAAAACACGGCGGGAAATTTCCGGAAAAGTTCGAGGAGATTTTGGCATTGCCCGGCATCGGCCGCTACACCGCCGGAGCGATCTGCAGCATCGCCTTCAATCAACCGACGCCGATTCTGGATGGCAATGTCATCCGCGTCCTGACGCGCCTCTTCGGCATCGCGGAAAACCCGAAGGAAAAGGAAACAAACGCGCGGCTGTGGCAAAAGGCGGAAGAGTTGGTTCAAAATTCAAAAGGCAACTGCTCACCTTTGAACCAATCTTTGATGGAACTCGGCGCATTGGTCTGCACGCCGCGCAATGCGCAATGCCTGATTTGCCCGGTGCAAAAACTTTGCGTGGCGTTTGCGGAAAACCGCGTGGAGGAATTGCCGAATCTCGGCAAACGCGAGACGGCCACGGCGCGGCATTTCCTCGCGTTCGCCGTCGAGTGCGGGGGCAAGTTTCTCGTTCAGCAAAAACCGGCGGGCGTCGTGAACGCGCATCTCTGGGAATTTCCGAATGTCGAAATCACGGTTGCCCCCTCATCCCGTCCTTCTCCCCCGCTGGGGGAGAAGGTGGCCGGAGGCCGGTTGAGGGGGAACGCGTCTGCTCCCGATTTGTTAAACACGGCAACAGTTGAGTTCAAAAAACTTTTTGGCGTTAAACCAAAGACAGTTCAGCCGTTGCGGACAGTGAAACATTCCATCACGCGCTATCGTATCACGCTGGAGGCATTTTCCGTTTCACTGGCGAGGCGACCGGCGAAAATGGCTGGCCTCTGGCTGGCGGCAAAGGACTTTGATTCGCTCGCCTTTGCCAGCGCCCATAAAAAACTCGCCAGCGCCGCCGCCAAAAGTATCCTGTCAGGCCGATGATTTACTTCGATTACAACGCCACCGCGCCCGTGATGCGCGAGGCGCGCGAAGCCTGGCTGGACGTCACCGAAAAGACCGGCGGCAATCCGTCGTCCATGCACCAGGCCGGCACGCGCGCGAGCATCGCGCTCGCCGACGCGCGCGAGAAGCTCGCGGCGTTTCTCGGCTGTCATCCGCTGGACATCGTCTGGACCAGCGGTGCGACCGAGGCGAACAACATGGTCACGCACCATTTTTCCAAAATCCTCGGTGCGGCGGATGAAATCTGGATTTCCGCCATCGAACACCCGTGCGTGCATGATTCGGCGAAACATTATTTCGGCAAACGGGCAAAGCTGATTCCCGTCACGCGCGATGGCACGGCGGATGTGGACTGGATCACGAGCGAGCTGGCCGACCACCGGCCCGGTCTCGTCAGCGTGATGGCGGCAAACAACGAAACCGGCGTCATCCAGCCGTGGCGCGAAATTCACGCCATCTGCAAGGCCTACGAAGTGCCGTTTTTCACCGACGCCGTCCAGTTCATCGGCAAGCAGCCGTTGAGCGGTCTGGGCGACTGCGATTACGTCAGCGGCGCGGCGCACAAATTCGGCGGGCCGCGCGGCGTGGGCTTTTTGAAAATTCCGCACCGCAAGGCCATCACGCCACTGCTCCACGGCGGCAAGCAGGAGGGCGGCCGGCGCGCGGGCACGGAAAACGTCGCCATCATCGCCGCGATGATGGCCGCGCTGGAAGTGCGCGAAAAACAGATTGCCCGCAGCGAACATTTATTGCGCAAACTCTGGCGCGATAATTTTGAGGCGCAGTTTCTCCGCGCGTTGCCCGGTGCGACGATTATTGGCCACAACCAGCCGCGTTTGTGGAACACCGTTTCCGCATTGATGCCGGAAGGTGATCGCAAATCGCAATGGGTCATCCGCCTCGACAAGGCGGGTTTCGCCGTCAGCACTGGCTCCGCCTGCACCGTCGGCAAGGAAGAGCCGTCGCACGTTTTGTCCGCGATGGGTTACAAGTCTGCGCAGGCGCATCGCGCGGTGCGCATGAGCGCCGGCTGGGAAACGACCGAGGCCGATTGGGACGCGCTGCTTAAAGCCGTGGTGAAAGTCCACGGCGAGATGCAACACAAGGGATGAGTCAGCCGCGATAGGGCTGCATCACCGCGAGCATTTCCTTCACGGCGGCTTCCATGCCCACGAATACCGCGCGGCTCACGAGGCTGTGACCGATGTTCAATTCCACCAGATGCGGCACGGCGAACAGCGCGGGCAGGTTGACGTAGTTCAGTCCGTGCCCGGCGTTCACCTGCAAGCCGAGTGAGTGCGCCAGCTTCGCGCCGGCAACAAGGCGTTGCAATTCAGATTCAAATTTCAAATTTCCAATCTCGAATTTGTAAAAATCTTCCGCAAATTTTCCGGTGTGCAATTCGATGAACTGTGCGCCGGTGCGGGCGCTGGCCTCGATTTGCCTTTCGTCCGGAGCGATGAACAGGCTGACTTCGATGCCGGCGTCGTTCATTTTTTTGCGCGTCTCGGTCAGGGATTTTTCCGCCGCAACCACGTCGAGTCCGCCTTCGGTCGTCACTTCCTGCCGGCGCTCCGGCACGAGGCAGACGATTTCCGGTTTCAGCTTCAAGGCGATTTCAACGATCTCCGGCGCGTTGGCCATTTCGAGGTTCAGCCGCGTCTTGACGACTTCGCGCAGCTTCCAGATGTCGCGATCCTGAATGTGGCGCCGGTCTTCGCGAAGGTGCGCGGTGATGCCATGGCAGCCGGCGGCCTCGCATATCTGCGCCGCCGCGACGGGATCGGGTTCGCCGTGGCCGAGGCCGCGATAACGCGCCTCGCGCACGGTGGCGACGTGGTCAATGTTGACGCCGAGCTTGAGCATGAATCAATGCGCTGGCGGCGGTGTGATGATTTGCGGATGCGCGTGCGGCCGGCGGATGGGCCGCTGGATTTTTAAATTGCAGCCGGGAAAATTTGGCGCCTCGAGCCAACTGCCCAGCGCGAGCATTTCAAAGGCTGTCAAGCCGCCGGACGCAGTGCGCGTGAAGGTCATTTCCGCCGGGCCGGTCTGAAAGACTTCCGTGACGGTGTTGCCGAAGTAGGGCGCGCTCTTCCGAATCCATTTCAACGCGGCGGAATCGCTGCCAAGCTGGCGGTGCTGCGTCAGCATCAGGCCCAACTGCGTCAGCTGCGGCAGCTCGTCGAACCTGTCACCCAGTCGCGCCGCCGTTATTTCCCAGTGGTAATAAACCAGGTTGGGTTGCGCGAGCCGCGCGAATAATTGCGGCGGCAGCGGCTTGGAGCGCGCCGTGTTGGGAAATACGCCGGCCATGAGAAACTGCCCCGCCGGCTCGCGCACGGCGCGCAGAAACGGCGCAATGAATGGCGTGCCGACAAAATGAATTTCATCATTGGTGCGGTTCATCGTGAGCGGACGGAAAAAGGTTCCCGCCGCGTTTTGCAAATCCAGCACCGGCTGCAACCGCTCGTAAGCCTGGGTCAACGCGTCGGCGGCATCCGGCACCGGCGCGGCGGCAAAGGTTTGAAATGGCGAGAGCGGCAGCGCCCAGACAAACAGCTGGTTGGGCGTGGGCAAAATCTTGTAGGCCAGCGCCCACGGCTGCGTCGGCAGCCACGCGGCCAGTCCGCGCACGGCGGTGAAGCTGACGAACGGCTGGTGCACGGTGTTGGTCGGCACGCGCCACGGATCAAGCGTGATTGCCAGGTTTTCGGGGAAGAAAAATTTGCCGCTGACCTGCAAATTGTCACCGACGGGCGTCACAGACAAACGCGTCTCGGGCAAGCCAAGTTCTTTGAGCTTCGGATACCATTGCGCGAGTCTCGGCCAGTTTATGTCTGCGTCCAGCCAGCCGCCGCCAGGCTTGGAAATTTTTTGGGCCAACGCCTCACCCAAAGATTTCGCCGCCGGACTGGTGCAGAAAATCAGCCAGCCACCCGCCGGCTGGAAAGTGCCCGCCGGAAAAAACGGCTTGAGATTCGTCTGCCAGAGCTGCGCGCGGCCGGCATCAAGCTGGATGGCGATGGCCGTCTGCGGCGTGCCGTCGGCGGCTGCCCGCGCTTCCAGAAACCATTCGCTCGTCTGCAAATCATCGAACAGCGGACGCAGTTTGGCCGCGCCGTCTGCGACCGTTGCGCCGGCGTTCGGCTGCAACCAGGCGGCGAGCCACGGCGCCAGCTTGTCCGCCGTCTGATTGCGCAAAGCCAATGCGGCGGTGGAACAAAATTCATTCGTGAACGCGGCCACGTCCGGGGCGGCAGAAAATTTCTGCGCGCCGGCAAAATGAATTTGCGCGATCAAATCCGGCTGCGGCAGCGCCGCACGGACGACGGCGACCGCCAGCAGCAGGCCACAAATAGTAAAAAGCTTCTTCATCGGGTGCATTTCTGTGCCAAATCCGAGGCAACTTGGCAATGGCAAAGGACAACGAGCCGCCGGCCCACCGCAATTTCAGATTGCCGTTCCGCCGGAATCTCGCTTACATCGGGCGTGCCTAAGTTTCGCCTATTTTTAAAATATTGGCTGCCGGTGGTCGTCTGGATGGTGCTGATTTTTTCCGCGTCCAGCGATGCCAAGTCTTACCAGCATTCTTCCGCACTGTTTGAACCGCTGCTGCACTGGCTGTTTCCGCAAATGACGCAACCGACGGTGGATTACATCCATCACCTGTTCCGCAAAACCGGCCATCTGACCGAATACGCCCTGCTGGCGCTGCTCCTCTGGCGGGCCATCCGGCACAGCTATCGGCCGACCGTCATGCCGGACCGCGGCGAAGGCGGATGGCACTGGGATGTGGCGGGACTCTCCTTGTCCATCGTGTTTCTCTACGCCGCGAGCGACGAGTTTCATCAAATTTTTGTGCCATTACGCACACCGCTCGTTTCGGATGTTTGCATTGATACCACCGGCGGGGCCATCGGCCTGTTGCTGCTTTGGCTTACTGGAAAAATCTTCAAGCACTGGTAAATGAATCGCCCGCTCGTCAGCGTCGTTATCGCCTACGCCGCGGGCTTGCTGCTTGGACAGATTTTTCAACCGCCGCCCGCCGCACTGCTGGCTCTGGCGGCACTGGTTTTCATCGTCGCAATATTTTCCGTTAAGCTCCGTCCGCTTTTACTTTGGCCGCTACTGGCGCTGGTGGGCTGGGGAAATTTTCTCTGCCACACCGCCGTCCTTTCACCCAATGATTTGCGGACGTTGGTCGGCAACGAGCCCGCGCTGGCAACCGTGCGCGGCCAGCTCGTTGAGACGCCGCGTCTCAAGGTTACCGTCCGCGATGACCAGGAAACCTGGCACAACGTCGCACGCGTCCGGGTCAATAGCCTCAACCTCGGCGACAGTTTTGCTCCGGCCAGCGGCGACGTGCTGGTGCTCACGCCCGGCCTGCCAAGCGACCATTTTTTCGCGGGTCAAACTGTGGAAATCGCCGGTGTCATCGCGCGCCCGCCCATCGCGTTGGCCGAAGGCCTTTTTGATTTCCAAAATTATCTGGCCACGCGCGGAATTTATTACCAGCTCAAGACCGGTTCCACCAACGATTGGAAACTCCTCGCGCCGGTATTGTCCCAACTGCCGCTCACCGACCGCTTTTTGAACTGGTCGAAGGCAACGCTCGCACTCGGTTTGCCGAATGAAGACGAGCCGTTAAGACTTTTGTGGGCGATGACCCTCGGCTGGCGCACGGCTTTCACCGGCGACATCGGCGAACCCTTTCTCCGCGCGGGCACCATGCATCTCTTCGCCATCGATGGGCTGCGGATCGCCCTGCTTTCTGGAATGATCGTGGCCCTGTTGCGCGCGGTGCGTTTGGCTCGCGCCTGGTGCGGCGCGCTGGCCGTGCCGGCCATCTGGTTTTACACCGCCGCGACGGGCTGGGAGGCTTCCGCCATCCGTGCTTCCGTGATGATGACCATCGTGCTCGGCGGCTGGGCGCTCAAACGCCCCGGCGACCTGCTCAATTCCCTCGCCGCCGCCGCGCTCATCATTCTTACGTGGAATCCCTGCCAACTATTCGAGGCGAGTTTTCAACTTTCCTTTTTCGTCATGCTCGTCATCGCGCTGATGTTGCCGCCGTTGAATGAATTTTGGGACCGGCGGCTCCAGCCCAACGAACTCGTGCCGGACCAATTGATTCCGCCCTGGCAGAAATTCTTCCGCCGGCTCACGCGAATTCTTTTGCGCTACTGCGGATTATCTTTTGCCGCGTGGATTGGCTCGCTGCCGCTGTCGGCAAAGTATTTTCATCTGTTCAGTCCCGTCTCGACGCTGGCCAATGTCCTCGCCGTGCCGCTGGGCACCTTCGCGCTGATGGCCAATCTCGGCGCGCTCGCCTGTGGTCACTGGCTGCCGTGGCTCACTGTGCTGTTCAACCACGCCGCTTGGTTCTTCATGGTGGCGATGACCGGGGTGAGCGTGGCGGCTACGAAAATCCCCGGCGCGTATCTTTACGTCCCCGAACCGTCACTCCTGACCATCGCCCTGTATTACGCCGTGGTCATCGCCAGCTTCAGCGGCTGGTTTAACTCACGGCGGAAAATTCTCGCTGGTGTGGCCGTCTTGCTTGGCATCGGGGGCGGCTATTTCTGGCAATGGCAAACCGCGCGCGGTGAAACCACCTTGACCGTCCTGCCCCTGAACGGCGGCCACGCGATCTTTGTGGATGCCGACGGCAGACAGAACGACTGGCTCATCAACTGTGGCAACGAAAATGCCGTGGCTTTCACGCTCAAAGATTTTCTCCACGCGCAGGGCGTGAACCAAATCTCCCGGCTGGTCTTGACCGACGCCAGCACGCGCAACGGCGGCGGCGCGCAACGGTTGGACGAACTGTTTTCCGTCCACGAACTGTGGACCAGCGACGTGAAATTCCGTTCCGCCAGTTACCGTGACGCCGTAGCCGCTTTTGAAAAACCGGCGGCGCGTCACCATATCCTCCAAGCCGGTGACCCAGCCGGCGGCTGGCAAGTGCTGTTTCCCATCGCCGGCACCAACGTGGCGAAGGCGGATGACGCACCGCTGGTGTTGCTCGGCGATTTTCATGGCACCAAAATCCTGTTGCTCTCCGACCTAAGCCGCGCCGGGCAGGACGAACTGCTGGCGTGCACGAATGATTTGCGCGCCGACATTGTGATTGCCGGATTGCCGGCGGAAGGTGAGCCGCTGGGCAATGCACTGCTCGAAGCGGTGCAACCACGAGCCATCGTCATCGCGGATGCCGAGTTTCCGGCCACGCGCCGGGCCAGCCGCACGCTCCAGGCAAGGCTGGAGCAGCGGAAGGTTCCGGTCATTTATACGCGCACAGCGGGCGCCGTAACGATTGAAACCGACCGAGCCGGCTGGCAATCGCACGCGATGAATGGACAAACCTGTTCAAGCCGCTAAGGCACCTTCCCGCCCGAATCTATTTAGCGTTTTGGTGGGGTAAAAAACAAACCGCTTCCGGCTCCAGGAAATCTGCTCGACAACTTTTTCCAGCGGGCGCAACCTCCATGCCATGACACTTGTTCGGCCACAATTGTGGCGTCCGGTATAACTTTCCGACCCCCTTCACGTTTATGTGGCAAAGCTACATTTTTGGGATGTATTGGAAACATAGCGAGCAGATGTATTACGATGAATTGCCCGCGGAATCCAAGGAAGCGGCCGCGGAGTTCTTCATCGACCACATGCGCGATGATGTGATGCTGGTGCGGGTTGAGTTCGTGGGACCGAACGAGGGTGGCGTGCGGGAGTTCGCTCATTCACCCAATTCGCCCTTCAGTCCATTGCAGGCACGCCGGCGATTGGACAAGGATGATAATGCCAGCTGACCCTGCGGTTTGAAGGACTCGATCAACCGCATTCACTTCCGATGACTCACCGCGCCTTGGTCAGCGACACCGCCACGTAGCGCGCCTGCGGGATGATGAATTTCTTCACCTCCACAAACACCCTCTGCGGCCGGAATTCCTTGAGGACCAAATCCGCCACGTCGGCCGCCAGCTTCTCAATCAATCGCCATTCCCGGCCTTCGCCCAGTTGCAGCAGCCGTTGGGTGACGGCGAAATAATCAATCGTGTCCGCGATGCCATCCGACTGGGCGGCGGCGGTGAAATCCGCTTCCATTTCCACCGTGAGCAACAGGCGCTGCGGCTGCGCGCGTTCCGCGTCCGGCACGCCCACGCGGTAAAACACCTCCAGGTCCACGATGGAAATCTTGGCCATTTAGGCTTTGCGCTTTTTGCTTTTTGCTTTCAAGACGGCGTCGATCAAAATCTTCGTCGGCTTGTTCAGATTGAGTTTCCGCGCCTGGGCCAGCGGCAGCCATTGAAATTCCCGCGCCTCTTCGTTCAGCACCACGCGCGGCTGCTTGGCCACGGCGCGGCAGGTGTAATTGAGCAGCACAAAATGGGCATCGCGGTAAAATTCCTTGGAGCTGATGCAATCCTGCACCAAAACAAATTCGATGGCCGTGACGTTCAGCCCGGTCTCCTCCTTGAGTTCGCGGCGCAGGGCGGTTTCCGATTTCTCGCCGCGCTTGATCTTGCCGCCGGGGATGCCCCATTTGCCGGACCATTTGTGCGTGCGGATCATCAGCACGTCCTGCTGCGCGTTGAAGATCAAGGCGCCGACGGTGGCGAGGGGCGGTTCCTCGCTGGCTACGGGTTCGACGGGCTGGAGATGGAAATGATTTTTCAGCAGCACGCGTT
>Ga0114951_10005382_pt1 | contig 11844 bp, 2 predicted proteins | sample AM7aDNAmetaG_FD_88677 | JGI IMG/M metagenome (GOLD analysis project Ga0114951, IMG submission 88677) | Freshwater microbial communities from Finland to study Microbial Dark Matter (Phase II) - AM7a DNA metaG | ecosystem: Environmental > Aquatic > Freshwater > Lake | place: Finland: Lake Alinen... | reverse complement strand
AGAGATTGTAAAACTCGTGCAGGAGCACCGCAAAACCTCACGTCTATGTCCATCCCCGATCTGGCCAAGATCATATATTGCCTGCCATGGGATGATTTTGTTAAAATCATGGATAAAGACTATGACCTTGTCCATACAAACATCGCTGGGGCAATAGCGAAATATAGCAATATCCTTAACCAGTCAGGCATTACTGCTACAGAAATGACTGAATCTGCCCGCCTGGACAGTGAAATATCCAGATATTTTGGCTCTAATAACGATGCTTTGATGGCCCTATTCATAATATTGCGTGTAAAATTTCCTGCCCTTTGTAACGGCTTAAATCTGCCGGACATGCCGGAGGAAGGCGCTCTTGCCGCGCATAACCCTGACTATCGGCGCGCCGATGGAAAACCTAACAAGCTCAGTTTAAGTCACGCGGTGTTATTGCATCGATATTTCCATGGACTTGCGGGGATAAATGTAAAAGTCAGCGAGAATGAATATGGGCTTCTGCGACAATTGAGCCTTGATATTCATCGTGGGATAGGGGATGCGGCGGCTAGCGGGAGACTGCACATAACCGGCAAAGAAGTATTCAGAGAGGTTACGCGGTTTAATGAGATATTCAGCCGCTATTATCACAGAAAACCCGCGGAGATATTCAAATACTATTATCTGACGGCCTGGACTATATACGGACGTTTTATCACTACCGATAGCCGCAGAGAATTTGGTAAAGTGCTGAGTGAAATATTCGCCCGTCCCGAGTACGCCGCGATATATGCCACCGCGAGCGTTGCCGGAGGTTCTGAGATATCCGGATCAGAGATGGAGAATATATTTGATTATGGCACATTTGAGGAACAGCTCCCGGGTAATGCGTCTGCGGATCAGCGCCGCGTATTGGCGGCGGCCGAAAGGGCCAGGGTATGCGGAATGCCTCTTATGATAAGGTTCTCCGAGAATCAGTTCACCGGATTTATTAAGGATGCTCTCGAGGGCGATAGCAAAAATATAGTATTCACTCTGCCGATGAGTGGTTTTACGCAGGACAGCGAGTTTCTTGGCAGATACATGCCCGACCCAGAAAGCGGCCAGACAGTGTGGTGCCGCGGCGTGCTGGCAAGCCTCGCGGAAATGGCCAGGACGCATCCTGATAAGAGAATATACTTAATCCTGGAGAATATAGATTCAGCATCCGGTGACTTGCGTCTGGCATTTCATCAACCACTGCTGGAGCATAAGATCGTGTTAAAGAACGAGACAGATGTCTCGGGAGCTCTAAAGGGCGAGGAGCCACTGCCGGATAACCTGCAATTTGTCCTTACAATGCATCGGGATGCCGATATTTCGGACGAATCGTTCATGGACCGCTCCGCAGGCTGTTTTATTGCGGAAATTGGCCAGGAGGAGATGAAATCGCATTTGCGTCCACTATTGGATGCAGGTGATGACATAAAGGATGCTATAGCCAAATATCTGATCGATACAGTTTTTACCGAGGTGAAGAAAGACTCGCGCCTGGCCGATAAGATAACCCTGCACGACATAACGCAAATCGCTTATTACGCGGCCGGGAGGATTAAGGATAATCACATTGTTTCTGGTGATCAGATTAATATCATTCGCAATGAAGCATGGCTGCATCTCTCATCACGATTCTCTCCCGTGGAAGATATTGAGCAACTGGATAATTTAAAAAAGATACTGGGCATGGGTAATAAAGAACCCGAATATCACGTAACTATAGAGGATAGAGGATGCGTCCTTTCGGTAGGAGGTATACGTCTTAGCGTAAACGAAAAAAGTCAGTTTGGCCAATTCTTACTGGAGATATTTAAAGCAGATGCAAATAGTAAAATAACTTTCGCCGAAGCCCTGGAAGGGTTCGTCCGTAAAACCAGTCTCGATACTAAAGATTATTTCTTGACCGAAATGGAGGAGAAGATCTTCTGCCTTTTAGCTCGAATACGTAAGTACGCGCCGTCCAAAGTGGTCTTCCTGCAAGGTCTTCCCGGAGGAGGAAAGACGACTATCGCTAAAGTCTTCAGCGATGTGGTCGGCGCAAGGCAGGTAGAGTTTACGCTTAACAGGGAAGTAGATCTGTCGCTCTTCCGCGGCGGTTTGGGATTGAATCGTGATGGCGGGATGCGTATGAACACAGCTCGATTATGGAAAGAGATGGCAGAGAATGATAGGACATTCATATTTAATGAAGCCGATACAAGGCAATTCTTCCTGCAATGGATGTGGCCGCAGATCACAGGCCAACACTACCGCCTTGGCACGGAATTCCCTGTTTCATCGATTGGAAACACAGATCAGCCATTCGATCGCCTGGAGATGGGCAGTGATCAGATGTATGTCTTCACCGGTAATGTGCGCACAGACCTCGCGCCTCAGCTCACCGCGGAGATGCCGGCCACATACACTATGGAGCTCCCAAACGAAGAGATATATAAGAGGACGGAATTGTTATTTCAGAACTGGGCGCGGCGTAATAACGTTCAGTTAACTGGTAATTTGAAGAAGAAGGCTGAAGAATTGGCCAAATTTTACATAACCATGGCCGGCCTCACCCGCCAGGAGGGGGAGACATTTACGTCACACAGACAGATCACTCCCCGGCATTTGGAGCGGTTTAGCCAATTATTCTTCAAAGCCCTAAAGGATAAAGAAAAACCCGACGAAGCATTTAATCTCCTCGTCGAGATAATGTTCTGCAGGATGTGGGATAACCAGTCCGATATAAATATTGCGCGCGGTATAGTCAAGGGCATTCTCGGTGATCGCGCGCCGCCTGAAACCAAGAAGATGCTCGAGTTTATTCAAAATTATTCCCTCGATACGCCTCTCCTCATATTCGATAACGGCACTGTCGATTTTAATGCTATCCGTGCGGCCATCCTGAGACAAGCCAGGCATGGCGGTGGTAATCAAACCGTGGAACATACTGTCAATCTAAGCCGCTTCCATACTAAGACCAGTCTTATAGGCGGATTAAGCCGCACGGAAGGGGATTCTGCCCCTGCCAATAAGCTGGGTATACTGAGCTGGCTTATTTTACAGGCTAATCTGTCGGACAAAAGCGAGATCGCATGGATGACCGGCTATCTTAATCTGGACCCCCAGGTAGCACCTATTTTAAATGAGTTTTACCAGACTAACTGGCTGCAGACTGAGGATATTCTGGATTCCGATCTTGCCGCTTACGTGCTTAAACAGGTCGACAGTAACGGCAGCTTCCCGCGCCTTTCAAATGCGTACAAAATGGCAACGGGCTCGACACTGCCGTCACGCGTTGACGGCTTGACTGATTCCGAAAAGATGGACTTTGCGCGGTTTTTAATTAGTTATAAGCCGAATACATTGGAATTTGTGATGATCTCTCCATCCGATGAGGAGATAAAACTGCATGCCGCAGATGTGGATAGATTCTTCGCTATCAATGTCGCCGAGACCATTAATAAAGACTGGATCGAAAGGTACGTAAAGACCACACTTAGTGGTTACAATAATGATATTACCAATTATGCGCGTTCCTGTGCTGTCTCGGCGTGGGAGCTATATGAAATGCAGAGAGAGGCCGGGCTGTATGACTATAACCGGTTCGGTAGATCCGAGCTCGACGTATTTCTGAATGAGACAAAACGTTATATCGCCGCTGTGAAGAAGAAAGTTAATCCGGATTATATTAAACTGCTCGCTCTTCACACGTTAGGTTCAGGGCTTGTTTATGATGAAGCCGCTGAAGAGGGCAAAGCAAGCGACTACAGAATCGAATTCTTACGCAAAATAGTGTTAAGCGGAGAAGGGATAGTTTACAAGAGGGAATTTGTTAAAGAAGGCGGGAAAGTCCATTTTGTCATCAAGGCCGTCGTTAATGGTAATGACTATATCCTGGCGGATCAGGCTACCGAATATACGGAATATAGCAAGTCCGATGATTATGGACGATATACATTCACCAGGAATGATGGCAGTACTGTAACAGAGAGATTGCACGCACCTCTTCAGGGCCTGCTATCCCAGGAAGCCAGCGCGATCTTGTTCCGCAGGTACGCGGTACCTGTCATATTGGAAGGTGACCCGGGAGGTGGAAAGACGACATCATCGGAGGAGATATCGAGAATATGTGGACGTCCCCACTTCGAATCCGGAATGTTCCGCGGCATAGATCTGGCGACATGTCTGGGCGGACCTATTATGAGGGGTACAGATATCGTGCTGAATGTATTGGATCGAGATGCTGATAATCATTATCTTCTGGATTTTCTCAGAGTCTACAGCGAAGGTGGAAGCTATGTGGCAGATGAGGGGCGCGTAAGTGAAGCCGCGGGGAACCTGCTCGAATGGCTAATCGACGTAAGCCGGAGAGATAAGATAAATGTGGGTGATTATCATCCGGGATTAGAGGGGCCATCCGGAGATGTCGATCGCGGTGACGGATATAATCTAATAGTTACGCAGAATTACCATTTCAATACGGAAGGCCGCGAACCGGTAGGGATAAATATAGACCGTCAAAGCGGAAAAATTCGAGTGGATAGCGTATTAAGTTTGAGTGACGCCGAAACATTGATCAGATACTGTCTGGAAGGAACCAATCTATCGAACGATCTGATAACGAAACTCGCTCAACTACATATCAATTTAAGCCGCTTTCATCCTCAAAGACGCATGATCAGCCCGCGCGACATTATAGAGGTCGTAAGCCGCCTGCGGGGAGCTCTATCGGATAGCGCTGGAACATCCGATGAGAAATTAATGCGCGAGATATATAGGTCCATAAGCGAAAGCTATTTAGAAGGCGTGCTCGATGACGTAGAGCGAAAGCAAGTAATAGCGCAGATACGTGAGGTCTTTAACAGTTTTAATGAGACTAAATACAACGAAACCCTGTCCCCGAAACATCGCGAGGAATCCGGCATATCAAATGTATCGGAGGAAGATGTCGGGCATTGGAAAAATTCCGGATATATGATGAAGCAAGCTCAGGTATTGGATGTCATGTTATCTTCGAAGGGCAGGGAGGTCATGATTAACCAGCATGAGGCGGGATCGGGGCTGGATATTGTAAAACTCACATGCTCCCTGACCGGCCGCCGGATAGATATATTCGAAGGAAACGCGTTTGTGACGGCAAGGCAGATGTTCGAGGGAGAGTCTTTCGTATTTGATAACGAATTTGATAATACCGGCCGTCGTAGTTCACTGCAAAAAAATGGTAGTTTTGAGTTTAAATTAGCGCGCGGACGGATCGGTCGGTATATGATCGAGTCCGGATCCGAAGGCTCCGTATCGCCTGATAAGCGCCAGCAGATCGTGATAGTTATTCCTAATATCGATACTATACCGGCGAGCGAACTGGTCAAGCTTAATCGCATATTGACAACACGGCACGCTCCCATGAAGAACCCTGACGGTAAGATAATAGACTACTTCCTCCCTAACTGGGTGCATATAGTCGCGATAACCTCAAACATCGAAGCTTTAAGCTCGCCATTTACAAACCGTTTCAGAAAACTTGCCATGAAATTCGAAGAGGATTCCGCCGATATGACTAAGGTGATATCCGATCTATTCCCGTCCGTTACGGCACAGGAGGCGCCTCTACTCATGTCTATAGCGGCATCTGCCTATGAAATGCGCCAGGCCGAAACGCTCACTCTGCTCGACAGTTACTTTACGCCATCTAATATATTTGATCTTGCAATGGTGATCCAGCGGGCGAAAGAACGCGACGCATCGGATGGCATAAACAGGGAAGACCCTCTATGGTATATAGCCGAAGCCGTGCATTATGTATATCTTGAGGGTTTGTGCCCGGAAGACAGGCAGTTATTTGAGAATGAGATAATCACCTCGGGGCTATTTCCAATACTATTTCCGGATATCAACCCTTCGACTCTACGCAACTATTGGCATTCACTAAGCACCCGGATAGAGGACGAGATGGCCAGTATAGAATATCACAGCTATGATCTGGCTATCGAAAGAGAGTCTTTCACGAAGAAGCCGCACTACTGTGAAAACGGAATCATCATTACGTCCTCCGGCGGTAATATTAACATAATAACTCCGGCCAGATCTTATACAGTCGCATGGAAAAAGCTATCGGATGGTAATGTCGAAAAGCTCTCGGACGGCTTAAGCGTAAGAGTGAAGGGAGATAGCCTTATTCTAAATATGAGTTTAATTAAGAGAGCGGGTGGCTGGGATATAGAATACGATAATGCCAACCTATCCCGGGCATTGCCATGGCAAGAGATGTCGAGTAAAGAATTTATGTATCCCGCCGCGTCCCTGGGTGCAAACCTGGCAAGCTTAACATTCTGGCAGCAGCCTGTTAAGGCCGCTAGCGGCAAGATCATACCCAGCCGCGTAATTCTAATGCCGGGCGAGACAGGTTCGGGTAAGACTACCGTATGTAATATGCTAAGCCACTCCCAGGGCATCCCCGTAGTCCGCATTAATCCTGACCGTGATATGCGTGACACAAATATGACAGTAAACATGTCATTCAATGGTCAGAATGCGGAGATGACGGTGCAGGACTTCCTGTTAAGCCTGGGTGAGGTTAGGACCGTATGGTATGAGGGCGCCCAGCGTAAAGAGGGGCAGTGGAAAAGGATAAACGCCGCGTTTCCCACATCCAACCGTATGCGCATACTCGTCGACGAGGCAAATATCACCCGTGAGGTCTGGAGCCTGCTGGACCCGATAGCGCGGGGCGAGAAGATTATTGCTTTCGAATGCGCAGACGCCACCATGGTAGAAGTCAAGCTGGATACAGAGGTGCAGATAGTTCTCACATACAATCCTGCCGAGCTCTACGGCGGCACAGGAGAAGCCGGCAACAGGTTCAACTTCCCTCAGAGTTTGAGCAGTAAATCCGCCAGAGTATATGTAGGAGAGCCGTTGAACGTATATAGCCGCGATGAGATTCTGAAGATCATAGGCGAACTATATCGTCGCGGTGAGAGGCGTACGGAAAGGCAAGCGCAAACGCGCGGCATAGCTCCCGCTACCGCCGCTCCGGGGTATTTTGGTATTGCAGAGCATACCGCTACCGTACGGGATGTGAAAGCGGAATTACTCAAGCCAATGAGTATGACTGAACTTCACGAGAAACTCCGAAAAGATTTCTACAAGCCTGAGACTGAAAAATCCGATAAACCAGGACATAAGATCGATGACGCTACGAAAGAAAGAATGACCAAAGAGGTTCTCGACAAATTTGCCTTTGACAAAGAGGAATTTGAAGGTAATCTCACCCGCCTTCGTGACCAGGTGAACCTTCTTACGAAAGACCAGCTCTACAAAGAATTTATGAGGATAATTGTGCGAAACTTTTTTAATGGCTCGGCCACGGGAAAAATCGATCGTAATTTATTTGATCAAGTAGAAAGCCTGGCTACCTTTATCGATGGAGACCTTGTGAAAATTCTTCAGGACTTTTATAATCTTAGAGCCGAAAGCGAAGCGATATCCTGCGCATGGAGACTGGACGCATTAAGTAAAGCGCATGATGTATATCTAAAGGATCTGCATCCGGTAGAATCCAATAAGCGCTACACCATATATTTTGAATATGCGGTTAGTATTAAAAAACCAATAGGCTTGGACGCAAGTAAATTTAAAAGTATTTTGGATGATGACTATGAGCTGGTATTTCCGGATGATACCATTCCGAATATATTGGTCATAGATCAACAGCCATCGAGGGTATTGGCATATTATGATCCCGTTCGCAATGACCTGATAGCGTATGATATTTCGGAGGAGGAGTTATTGCTTGAAGTAGCCAGCCACGAGCTTGGCCATAGGGTAAGTGAGCAGATTGGATTAAGCGCTAGTAGAAATAGTCGGCACTTTAGCGACAGGCTGGACCAAAATATAGAACTCTACTCTGTCTTATTTCCGATCTTCTTTGTGAAGGATAAGAAAAAGTACATACAGAATTATATTGGTGTCGAAGCCCAACGGTTGACTACAAATGATGTCAGGCCCAACGATACGTATGCGTTGGCGGCCAAGGAGATACTTAACGCTTTTGCAATAAAATTCGGTATTTCTAACTTCAAAAGCGGTTTTAATGAAAAGAGTATTTCGGAAATATTGAAAAAGATATTAAGTCTAAAAGATGAAGAGATCTTTAATTACTGCAAAGAATTCTTTCACGATCCGCAGAAATATTTTCCGAATGTTGAGAGGGGAGCGTATTACCACCGGACTGTCCGGGTGAACATAAATGGCTCTATGAAAGAGATCGCATTGGGTGAACAGCCCAGGTTTGCTCCAAACGTCGATGTAGAGCATGTCGGCAGTATAGATGTCGACGTGCCCGATATCGACGGAGGCAGAGAGATCGTCGATGATACTAAAGATCCGCATAAGAAGATGGAGACGATTACCAGACGTCAACTGCCGGCGGCAGTACGCTATTGGATGAATCGTTATGCCAAGTTATTCGCGCGTGACCGTACGGATGCTTTAGAAATGCGGACAGTGCCTAATGGCGGTGTAGCCATAAACCCGCAAGGCGTGCAGGAGCGCAATCCGGCCAAGATGTTCTTTGCGCCCCGTTACGAATCTGAGCAGAAGGGTATAGTTCAGAATGTTTTATTCGTAGTTGACACAAGCGGTAGCATCACCGGAAATCCTGTCCTTAAGAAGTCACTCGAAGATATGATATATCAGCACTGCTCTCTACTGCTTGAGCTCTCATCTAAAAATCCGGATCTCAACGTTGCCGTAGCCGCCATAAGCGGGCATTTCGAAACCCTCTTTAATTTTGAGGAGTGGAAAAGGGCGAGGACCCGCCAGTCGCGGCGGAAGCTCATAGAAGACAGCTTGGCCCAGATGTGGTACAGAACGGATGGCGGCGGCATCGCTACTACGGCAATATTAGATGCGGTTAATTCCTGGGAATTCCCAATGGTGTCAGGTAAACGAGTTCATAACCTGATCCTGGTATGCACAGATGGAGAGGAAAGTGGCGGCCGATCCACAGGTGACAATCTAAAAGGAGACATTAGAAAGTTCAGGGAAGGCAAATACACTGTTCCAAATAAACCTATGCCAATAAAGAGCCGGCCAAAAATAGATATGGTATTTATTGGCCTGGGGATAGGAAGAGAGGGTGTATCCTTGCCGAAAAATTACCCGTGTCATCTCGTCCTGCCGGGACAGGTGTCAGGCGACAAATACCTCGAGGCGTTATTTAAAATAGCTCTACTACAGACAAAAAAACGGTTGGATGGCGATCTACAGCCTAATCTGGCCGGCATGAAATCCTCCCGCTCCCCCAGCACGAAGAGCGCCGGCTCGTCAGCAAAACTCGTTAGGCCTGTTGTTACAACAGTTTTGGCGCATGCGGGCACTCATACAGTCAACATGAGCGCGACTGTTTCCGCGCAAGTTACGCCGCATGCCATAAGTCAAGCTGACCATACCGGTGCTAATAAAATTTCAATAGAGAATCTGACCACCCTGGCTAATACTGCTTCCCCGCTCCGCACGGAACTCGTAAAGACAATGAGAGAATATCTCCGCGCTCTGGTCGGAAGCGATCATTCAAATGGGCCAATAGTTATAAGAGGCATTCATGAGGAAGTCTCCAGAGTGGATAATTCCGCGAGAAACGAACTTATAATGGCTCTAAGATCTGCTGTAGCCATTGAAGGGTTGGGAGACGTTATGCCCGGGAGTCTCAATATTGTGGCACAGATAGTTCCTATTGGTAAGCAGAATGGGGCTGTAGGCATTAATCGAGTAGTAGAAGATAAATTAGTACGTCAATATAATGGTGCGTCCGCGAAATCCATAATTAAAGAGATGTCAGACGATGATAGTGAAGGGCTCGCCGCGCTTATTTCGCAGGTGCGTGATGCTCTGAGCGAGGCTCAGAATAACGATAAGGCAAGAGCGCTACTGCTATTGCCAGCGTGTTTTCATGAAATGATAGGCGCAGCTTTGAAAAAAGCTGGAGTTGAAAATGATAAACGCATCAGAATACAATTCATTGATCAGGGTGACATGCCGGATCTTGTCTCGCAATTCGAGCTTGGCATTGAACTCCTCGAATACTTCAGAAACTCCAAAGATGGGCAGGACAAAAAGATTGAACCATCATGGCGTTTGCAAAATCTAATTGCCGCAATGGTCGAAGATGACAGAGGTCCTAAAGCTGTGTTGAATGATATTCTGCGCAATATTCTATATACCTTGAAAATCCGCCGCATCGACTGGCGCACAGCGTCAGAACAGCATAAAGCATGGCAAGCAGTCGCTCAATCCATGTAATAGCGTTGATTTAATCCATCCTCATATGAAACGACTCCTATAGGCGATCCTTCATATATATCAATAGAGTAGAGAATATTTTTGCAATTGAATTTTGCAATTGCAATTGAATAGTTGATTTGCGCCGGAGTTTTTATTATAATCATCCCCTATTATGGACAAACATACCAAAATACGCGAGATACTTAAACGGCTGAAGAAGGCCTATGGCTCGCCCAGGCCGTATAAAGCTACCGACCCCGTGGACGAGCTTATCCGCACCGTCCTCTCGCAAAATACTAATGATAAAAATTCACTGGGAGCATTTGCCGAGCTTAAAAAGCGCTTTGGGTGCTGGGAAGAGTTGGTTTCCTCGGATACGAGGCATATCGCCACTATAATTAAACATGCCGGCCTTGCCAATATTAAGGCGAAGCGGATAAAAGAGATACTATTGGAGATAAAGCATCGCGAAGGGACTATTGCGGAATGCAAACACTTACGTCATCCTGAGGCGAAGCCGAAGGATCTAAGGAAGGGAGATTCTTCGGCCCATTTTGGGCCTCAGAATGACAAGGTACTACATAGGGGAAAAATAGATCTATCTTTCCTGAAAGATATAGACGTAAGTTCAGGTTTAGATTACCTTATGTCACTGAAAGGAGTGGGGCCAAAAACAGCGGCATGTGTAATGCTTTTTAGTTTTAATAAGCCCGTTATGCCGGTCGATACTCACATATATAGGATAGCTAAGCGGCTTGGATTAATAGGAAGTGATATCGGCATAGAAGAAGCGCATAAGATTCTTACAGCCATCTCTATCCCGAATCGGCCATCGAAGCCCTTGATATATGAACTTCATTTATGTATAATAGAACACGGTCGCAGAACTTGTAAGGCGCAAAATCCGCGATGCGGGTTTTGCGTTTTGTATGATATGTGCAATTTTAAAGATAAACGTTTGTACAAACATAAAGAGAGAGTAAATTGATAAGAAAAGCTACGGTTGAAGACGTAAAGAAGATACAGAAGCTAATCAATTATTATGCCAAGCACGAGAAGATGCTTCCTCGTTCGCTCAATGAATTATATGAAAGCATAAGAAATTTCTTTGTATACACTGAGGGTAAGAATATCTACGGCTGTTGTGCTCTAAATGTTGACTGGGAAGACCTGGCAGAGATAAAGAGTTTGGCGGTCGCACCTCTAAGATCTCGTAAGGGCATAGGCTCGAAACTGCTCCTCGAATGCCTTAAGGATGCCAAAGCCCTTAAGGTGAAGAGGGTTTTCGCTCTTACTTATGTGCCGGAATTCTTTAAAGAATTTGGATTTGAGATGATAAAGAAAGAGGACTTACCTCATAAGATATGGAGCGAGTGCATAAAGTGCATGTACTTTCCTAATTGCAAAGAAATTGCCCTGATGAGGGAATTGTAAGCAAGGATATAGGGGACTGTTGCGAAATGTCAATTTTCCCGTCATTCTGAACGAAGCCCAAAGGGCGAAGTGAAGAATCTCGACGGTAAATAGATTCTTCGGTCGGCCGATGGCCTCCCTCAGAATGACGGAAGT
>Ga0114951_10005378_pt1 | contig 11852 bp, 4 predicted proteins | sample AM7aDNAmetaG_FD_88677 | JGI IMG/M metagenome (GOLD analysis project Ga0114951, IMG submission 88677) | Freshwater microbial communities from Finland to study Microbial Dark Matter (Phase II) - AM7a DNA metaG | ecosystem: Environmental > Aquatic > Freshwater > Lake | place: Finland: Lake Alinen... | reverse complement strand
TAATCAATATGAATCGTCGGTTTGGTATTTGCAGAGAGCATTAAAAAAAACTACTAAGAATTTAACATTAATAGACATTATTGCTCAGGCGTGTGAAAATACTAATGATTTTAAAAATGCATTTAAGTATTACAAAGAGGCTTTTGTTATTGATCAAAATTGCGCTACAGCTATAAAATATAATGGAATAATTAATATTATTGTGGAGGCTGATAAGCTATTTCAGAATAGACAATATGAACAAGCGATGTTGTTCTACGAAAAGGCATTGAAATGGTTAGCCACTCAATTGAAAGAGTATATTTCAATAACCATTAAGCTATATTGCTGCTCCATCTACTTGGGGAACGATACAAAAGCGAAGGAGTACAAGCATAAAACAGAAGACCTAGAATTAAATAATTTTACAAAAGAAGACAGAAGAATATTGTCACAGCTGTATGAAAGAATCGGGGATTCATTTAAAGTTCAAGAAAATAAATATGATAAATACTATGCTGCTTCTAAGATTGACCCCAATAATACTAGCGCAAGAAATAAAATGAACCAAGCAAAAAAAAGAATATCTAGGAGTAGATAATGGCAGATTCATCCAGATACAACGAAAAACAGACTATAATTAATAGAATTGGAACCGGATACCAACTATCATCTATAGTAAAAGAAATGATGCAAAACGCGGAGGACGCAGGGGCATCATTGCTTAAGTTTATACATATACCCAAGAATAAGTATTTCAAATATCACTTGTTGAAAAACCCATGCCTTATGATTGTAAATGACAGCCAGCTAACAGAGGATCAATATTTGGAAGGTCTGCTTTGTTATGATGGGGATAAAAAAACATCAGATCCAACAAAAATTGGTCGATTTGGGATAGGGCATATCTGCATATTTCATTTGGCTGATTTTCCGGTATATTTTTGGTCAGAGACACAACCCATTTTCGAAGCACTCCAGAGAAAACACGGTCTCCACAATATCTATTCTAGCGGAAAAAAAGAATTAAAAGATATTTCTGGAGCATATTTACATGAAGAGGAAAATGAAAAGAATATCAGAGAAGATATTGATTCAATCATTAATATCTTTAGATCAAAAAACATCAGAATATTTGGCTTATTACTCCCAGTCAGAACAAAGGAATTCTCTAGTGCTTACGGCAAACTGGCTGTAATGAAGAACACTATAGAGGATATTGATGAAGTAAAGGATAAATTATCTGTAGTATATAATAATGTCCCTATCTATTTGCTTCACTCGATGAATCTAAAAAAGGTGAGTTTTGAAAAGTGGGATATAACAGGAAATCAGATAAAAGAAGAAACAATTATAGATTTTAGTGTTAATGCAGGTAGCAAGAGAATAAATGGCATAAATAAGAGAAGCAATGGCATTAATAATATTGATGATCGGAACTTGGAGGTAGTTGAAGGACAAATTATTTCAAAAACCGGGACTTCTACAGAAACGATGTACTCATACATTATGAAAGAGGGATATTTTGATGGTAAAAAGTATTATGATTCTCCTGGATGGGAAGACCAGAAACCGAAACCTTATCCTGCTCATTACTGTATTTCTCTGCTGTATAAAAACACCAATGAAAGTCCGCTTGAGAAAGTAAATATTTTCGAAAGTGTATTTTACCCAATCAAAGATCTAGACAAAATCATTAAAGAAGATTCGCTTAATGTAGTCATACATGGGGAATTCTTGGTAGATTCAACGCGAAGACATATTATAGGTGAAGAAGGAACTAAAGAAAAAGAAAAGGAGCATGAAGAGAAATATAACGAGCAACTTAAAATAACCTGCATTAGTCAGATCATGTTTGTTTTGGACAAATATCTAACACATAAAAACAATCAAGACAATGAAAAAGCAATTGTTAGCATTGGCGCAATGTTTGAAAAGTTCATTCCAGTAATATGCAATACAAAGTACGTCATAACCGTTATCCGGAAAATTAATGGCAAATATGTTCACAGACAAATCCTAATTGATAAAAATAAGGAAATATTTGTTGTTAGCGCCATAAGTCCATCTATGTTGGAAATGCTGAATGTTGGTGAAGAGGAAATAATGAATGAGAATGCAGGATCTTTAATTGATGAATCAACAGGGATTAAAAAGAAAAACTGGAATTCTTTAGATAATTTGTACTCTAATCTCAATCAAAGCTTATTTGCTGATAGCGCTAAACTAACATTTCTCGTAAAATTTGCTGGCGAAAACCAGACAGATAATCCTAAGCAGAAGAAGGATCTGTACGCTTTTATACATAGAAATATTTGCGAAAAAGAAATAGATGATTTAATAAAAGCAATAAAACAAAATAACAAGGCAGATGTGGTTTGTATCCCTAAAGATTCGTATTGCAAGGAAGTAATAGATGAATACTATTCTAGCAATAATAGTAATTATTTAGTAATTCCTAGTGATGAAAGTACTCCAATACACAACATCATTGGAATCCAGCTTTTAAACTTAATCGCCAAAAATATGAAAAACGATAAAGCATTGGCTATGGGCTATGAAATATTATTGAGACTTTCCGATACATCTGCAAACAATGAATTGACTGATCTTGCACTTATAAAAACAAAAACAGGCGAAATAAAGTCAATAAAAAACATACTGAATTCAAGATATTATGAGAAACAAAATGATGCAGTTCAAGATATACTCGATTACATATTTGACACGAGTGGCCCAATTGCATTAAAAGATATTGAAATTAGTATACTGGAAACGTATGGGACCAAGCAAAATATAGATGATGTATTTAGTCTATCAATAGAATCAAAAAGGTTTACCTATATTCTTCCCGAGATAGCATTAAAGGGAATAAAACATATGTTCAACAATTACTCCGACTCGTATAAACGCCTTCTTAAAGCATTGTTGGTTGGCCAAAGCATTAATGCTTCGGATATTGAGGAACCTATAATATTTGTAGACAGCACCTTATACTCGGGAATTGCACAATGGCAAAATAAAGTCTTTATGAGAAAGACAATAAAGCATCCTTTTGTTGATTATGTAAAAAATATGTTAAGCGATAATCAAGTACAAACAATTGGAATAATTCGCGATATACAAGGTCTGCTAATTGAGCTATCAAGACATTCTGAGGACTGCGAAAACATGGACAGAGTGTTGATAGAACTATTCAGTATGCCATTATCAGCCGATTTTATTCCAAAATTGCCACTTTTTAAATTCAAGGATGGTGCTTTAAGAGCATTGACCGAGGCCCAATATTACTATTCTTCTAAGAACGAAAGGATCCCTGTTATAAATGAACTATCAGGATATATAATTGATACAAGTTATCAGGATAACAAAATAAACAAGTATTTGATTGATTACTGCAAAGTAAACAACATTAGTACTTGGAGCCATTATGAATACCTTAACGAAGTGTTTAAAAAACCAGAGTCAGAGATTACGAATTATTGGGATAGCATTGTCATTTCAATAAAAGCAATTACAAATAACATTGTCCAGGTGAAAGCTGAAACTAAAACATTAATGAAAGAAAAGAAGTGGTTGCGATCAAATAATGGCACCATAGTAGGAATAGGACAAATAGTGCACCTAGAAGTACAAAAAATGATACCGGAGAACATTGAAGGTGTTGTTTTTTCCAGGGATATAGACGAAGTATTGGTTGAGTATTTTGATAAAAACGATATCTTTAATCTTAAAATAGAAATGATAAAGACTTTATTCGAAAAGCTTAAGGAAGATCCTAAATACATCATTGCGCCTTTGATTCCAGACGATGTAAAGGAAGAGTTTTTAGATATGATAGCTGTTGATAGCTCTGCTTTGCCTGATATTCCCGGAATAAGAATTATAAATAATATTGGAACATCAGCAAAAGAAATGTTCTCTTTATTGACAGGGGAAATGAATGTTAGTAATGTCGTTAAAGTTTTAAGAACGACTTGCGTTAAAGACAATATCAGGCTGTTTAATTTGTACTTGAAAGAGGCTAAAAGACTTGATGCAAATATAACTGATCTAGAGTTGTTGTCAGAAAGTGGTGCATGGGTTGATGCAAAAAAGCTTGTCTTTACAAATCAAGACATTCCTAGCATAAATAAAATAGATAATACGCAAGCTGAAATTCTACTTAATGCAGAAGACCTCCAAGTAAACTGGTCACCATCCAAAGAAGTGGAAAATAAAGAGCTAAACGTATTGGACTTAAGGCAAATAATGCGAAGGTATGACACGAGGCAATTTGCGATATTTGTTATGTTCACTAGAGGGTTATTTGATTTAGAATTTAATGACGGGATTGAAGCGGAGTATCTAAAAGAAAAGATAGAGCAAGAAATGAGGCAGGAGTTAAACCCAATAAACGAGGAGTACGAAAAAGTAATTGAAGTTACAGTAAAAGCACTTTGCAATAAATCCAAGTACTATTTTCCTGTAAATAATGGCATTATGGCTAATATTTTCATGGAGAATATTAATATAACTATAGGTGAGGATTGGCTTATTCAAAATCATCTGAATGGCTTGATGCTAAATATTAATAGAGTAAATGATGACGGTTTCTTGGTCAATGTCCCAGCTGAGAGAATAAAACTAGCCGCCAGTTCATCAAATCCAAATTTTGATAAGTGTACCAACAACCTCCGCAATATTATCAGCAAAATATATGATTTATTTCAGGACAAATGGTCCATGGATGTGATGAAAGCGCAATACTTCTCCACACAGAAAAATGTTGATTCATTAAAGAAAGAAATATTGATAAACACAAAGGATGAGGAGCTTATTAAACTGGCAGCGGAAGAGGACAACAAGATTAATTACTGGACCCAGCGTGAATCGGAAGCTGTTAATACAATGAACACAACAGAGTTGAGAAAGATACTTGTTAAGAAGCATAATGAGCTTTTTAAGTCTAATAATGATTCATTGGGAAGTGAAGATTTGCTCGAAATAATAGATCAATTACGCAGACAGGAACTCGGATTGATTAACGACAAGATCAGAGAGAGAATACGAGAAAAGCATTTAGATGATGTAACAGAAATAATAAAGAGCAACATGAAGAAAAACGGCTATAATATATTCTCTATACCATTTGAAATGTTTCAGAATGCAGATGATGCCGCGAATCAAGAAAACTTACCGGGCAAGGAGTATTTGCAAAAGGTCGCGTTCGTTGACGAGAAAAATGTATTACTATTCAGTAACAATGGCAGGGGCATATCGGAGTATTCTGATAACGACAGTGAAAATGACAAAGAACGATATAAGAATGATATTGCCAATCTTGTAGGCTATTTTAGTTCAGACAAGGAGAAAGGAGGAGAAAAAACAACCGGAAAATTTGGAATTGGGTTTAAGAGTGTTTATTTTATCTGTAACGAGCCCATCATTATTAATAAAAGTATAGAAAAGGCTATAGCTATCAAAGGCTATTTCCTGCCGGAATTGCCTGATTCTGATAAAATGAATATAATTAAACAATATTACAGTGAAAGCTCGGAACTGAATGGCTATACAACATTTATACTCCAAGTTATAAATGATAAAGAAATACTGGTGAAGACAAAAGAAGCATTAGCTACATTAAATAAATATGCAGAATATTTGGTTATTTTCTCAAAGAAAATAAAGAAACTAATTGTGTCCAATAGAGAATATTCGTACAGGTCTGAAGGGCTGAAAATAGGTGAAGAGAGTATATTATACAACAACGGAAGATTAATAATAGCCCTAAAAAATGCTTACATTGTTTTTCAACTAAATGAAAGTTTTAAATTAGCACCTTTCAACTCCGGCGATGATATGCCTATTTATTGGAGAGTTGCTCCCACCGATGAAAGAGCAAAGACATGCGTTATCATTTCAGCAAGCTTTGAAATAGATATTGGTAGAAGCAAACTTCTTGGTAAATACGAAAACGAAAACCTAATAATATTAAATCAAATAAAGGTATTACTTAAAGAAAAATTCAAAACAATATTAAGTTCTGATGAAAGCTGCATTAATATCTTAAATTGGAAAATAAACTTTATCTCTTCATTCTTCGAACAATACATCCAAAGCGATAACAATGATGGAGATGCCAAATACTTATATGGCATCTTGTCTGGTATCATTTGTGAACTCATAAAAGAAGACGAAAAAGTTATACCTTCAAAGCTAGATGGCGATTATAATTCATGCGTAAACACCAGCTCATTAAAGTTTTACATTCCCAATGAAAAATACTATAATGCTATAAAAAATACAAATTGGTTTAGGGCAAAAGTAAAAGTTGGCGAAGTTATCCGTGGAGATGTTTGGCATAAAGTAAAAGCATTTACGGATGATGAGAGGTGTGAAGAAATCACCTTGCAAAGCATTATTGAAGGAGTATTTATACCGGGATATTGCATTGATGATACCGATGAGAATAACGCAATATCTGAATTAGCATTGGAGAAGTTAACAAATAATTTAAGACCGGTATTTGAATTTGTAAAGTTTAGGATATCTAATGAAGAATATACAATTAAAGAAAGTATTGAAAAGAATATTGACATCTCGATGTATCATAATGAGAGCATAAAAGAACTCTATTTTAAGATTAAGAATGAATGGTATCAAGATGTCGTTATAGAAAAAGCTGTTTTTGAAGTCACGAAAGAAAAAGATTCGGAGATAAAAGATATAAAAACGGAATTAGAAGAAAGCCAGACATTAGTAAGCGAACTTAAGGCAGCAATCCGAGAACATGACTATGATTATGAAGATGAAAAGCGTGAATCAAAGCAAAGGCCTATTGACATATCTGCGGCTATGAAGGAATGGTCAGCCATAGGTATAGAACAAAAGAAGGATTTGCTTTTTAAATACAATTGCAAAATACACTACAATTACGAAAAACTGCTAAAAGGTCTCAAAGAAGGGGACAAGATCTCCTATTTCCAGTTAATATTGAGAGGCACTCTTGAGTCGATCAGTTTGTGGGGCAATGAAGGAAAAACTGATTCTGCAAGAAATGATTTTATAAGAAACGCATACAACTATGATATTATGTCTCCGGAGAAAAACATAGAGAAACTAATTGATTTCTTTGACAGCGAAGATAACGATGACACTATAAAACATTTTAATATGTTTTCAAGACTGGCAGTGATATCTCTTTACACAAGAAAAATTGATGAGTATGTGAGTCAATTTAGAAAGCCGACCGGTAGATTTGCGATTCTCAGACCTTCAATTGCAGAAGATGCGAGGGCTCTAAAATCTCTAGCTCAACCACTGGGCATTGGTGGCTATTTTTTAAAGAGGGAGCTTGTTAGACTTGGAATTATTGACTATAAAGCCATACATAGGGATTGCTATATTCCAAGTAAAAAGGTTTGTGATTGGTTTGGTGTTAATTATAGTCAATCCCGGATAGAAAGATCTGGGGCTATTTATAATAAGATACATGCTATTGACAAGGATTTTGATGATTTCGCGATTGATAAACTGCCTCAGTTTGATGTTGCCATTAGGATTATGAAGGAGAAAAACATAATATGATACCTGTAAAGGTTGGCGATAAAGTTTTCCATGAAAAATACGGACATGGTGAAGTAAAATTACTAGATAAAGATGTTTATACAGTTAAATATGAGAATGGCGCTATTAAGGAATCGGTGATTAATGAGCTCAAGCTTATTGAGACAATAGAAGGAAAAGTGAGTAACGGCTCGTACGATGCACCTTATGAGGCTTATATTAAGACGGCATCAGAATTGATTGAAAATATTGATTTGGAGTGGGGTGTATTTGCGGCATCTAAAATTCAATTGCTTCCACACCAGCTATGGGTATGTAATCGCTTACTACAGAAAAAACCGGCGAGAATGTTGATTGCCGATGATGTAGGGCTTGGGAAGACAATTGAGGCCGGTTTGTATTTGAAAGCGTTAATGACGAAGAACATAATAAAAAGGTTTTTAATTATATGCCCTGCAAATCTTGTACCACAATGGCAGCAAAGAATGAGAAAGATGTTTGGCATTGGGACACATCCCTACAGCTCGGAAGTCGATACCGAAAACAGCGATTTTTGGAACACCGCGGATAGAGTTGTTGCATCTTTACACAACTTAAGATTACTTAATACAGAAAAACAGGAAAAAAGATTGGCAAGAATATTGGAGGCAGATAAATGGGACCTGCTGATTGTGGATGAAGCACATCACCTTAATGCACTTGAAGATGGCCATCATACAGCTGGATACCAACTTATTAAGAGCATTGTTGACGAGAATAAAGTAAACTCGGTTATATTCTTTACAGGAACTCCTCATAGAGGTAAGGATTATGGGTTTTTTGCTCTGTTAAATCTAATTGATAAAAGATTTGATCCTGAAAAGAGCACTTCTGAACAATACAAACTGCTTTCAGATGTAATGATACGGAACAACAAAAGCAATGTTACTGATCTTGAAGGTAATAAACTCTTTAAAAAGACCAATGTAGAACCACACACCTATGATTATAATGAAGAAGAATCGCTATTCTATGAATTGTTAACAGATTTCATAGTATCTGGTAAAGCATATGCTTCAAGTCAGAGTGCGGCAATAGGAAGCGCTGTCATGCTTGTCTTGATAGCAATGCAGAAATTGGCATCAAGCTCAGTTGCAGCTATAAAAAGGGCGATTAAGGGAAGAATAGAAAGGACTGAGATAGCCAGGGAAAAAATATCAAAAAAGGAAGAAATACTTAAACTCTTGAAGAAAGCCAGGGCTGAAGAAGAAGCAGCTGATTACGATCCTGGAGATGATGGTACAGTTGGGAACAAAACAATTGAAGAGCTGGAAGAGGAAATAGCACAGGATAGTTTTGATTTAGTCTTAATGGAAGACGAGGCCCCTCGGCTAAGGGAGTTGCTGAAACATGCGGAAAATGTTAAAACCGAGACAAAAATAGAATCAATTATGAGTGTAGTTAAGGACAAGTATCCCGGTCAATCTATTTTGTTTTTTACTGAATACAAGGCAACGCAATCACTATTGATGGGGAAGCTAATTGACGAATTTGGGAAGGATCCTGTAGGTTTTATAAACGGCGACGGTGAAGCAAAGTCCATTACGCTAAACTCTGGAGTCTCATTTAACCTGAAGAAAGACAGAAAGGAGCAAGCTGATAAATTTAACCGGGGAGACATAAAATACCTGGTGTCGACAGAAGCTGCGGGGGAAGGTATAGACCTACAGGGAAGCTGTCATATACTTATTCATGTTGATTTACCCTGGAATCCGATGAGAATGCATCAGAGGGTTGGGCGGTTAAATAGGTACGGGCAAAAAGAGGCAGTTAGTGTTTTATCGTTTAGAAACCCTTCAACAGTGGAAGCCAGAGTTTGGGAAAGACTGAATGAGAAGATCGAGAGAATTAACAAAGCATTCGAAAGCGTCATGCCAGATCCGGAGGACATGTATTCTCTAGTTCTTGGACTTGAATCGCCTCGTCGTATTGAAGAGGCCTATTTAAATGCTTCCGCAAAAAAGGAAGGAGTTGATGATTGGTTTGACAAAGAAACTGGATTGTTTGAAGGCAAGGAGTTGATAGAAACAGTAAAAGCAATAATAGGGAATGTGAACAAGTTTGATTTTGGAAAATCAGGCAAGAATATTCCGCGTTTAGACCTTGAGGATCTTGTCGCTTATTGTAAAAATGTGCATATTGCAAACAAAAAGCGACTTGACCATAATGAAGAGTGCAAGACTGTAACAATAAGGACCCCGGAGAGTTGGATTGGAACTGAAGTGTCTGAAAGTTATTCAAATGTGTCGTATGACAGGAAAGCAGTAAAAAACGCTAACGACTTGCTAAGTGCTAATCATCCGTTTATAAAGGCGGCAATAAAGCACGGTAAAGAGCTCGATGCAACAATTAGCCTAGTAGATGGCGATACAAGTATTCTGGTCTTCAGAATATTCCCCAAGATAATGGAAGATAGCTATAGTAAAAGCCACTGTTTTGCGGCTGTAAAGAAACATGGTGGTGGGTTGGAAGTTCTAAAAGACTGGGAAGCCCTGAAAGAATTAAATAAAATGAAATATAGAGAAAAAACCGGTGAAATTTCTGCAGATGCTTATAGAAATATGGCAAAACAATGCACGGAACTATTAGAAAGTAGACTCAATGAAATAGATCACGGCTTTAAGGATCCACGGATAGAGTTGTACTCGGCGTTTTTAGGCGACAAGGAGGCAAGATGAAAGATGCATATGAAATACTGGTAGAGTATGTTACGAGGGTGGTACTAAAAGAACCGCAAAAATTTATTAAGGCTGGGAACAAAGTGCAAATCTTGGCTTCGCCTGATATGATTACGGGCATGCTTAAGCTAAAGAGGATAAACGAGATAAGAGCCGATGGCAAATACATGCTTGAAGTAATAAATGGACAGACAGTAGAGCTTATTCAAGATTATAAAGAAGCAAATTACAAGGCGCTAGAAAATGAATAACTTCACCCTACAAAAGCAATTGTTCTAAGACTATTATTAAATTAAACAGGAGATGGTGAAAAGTGCAATCATTTCTAACATCTAAAAGCGGTTTATGGCGACGAGTCCGGCAGTTGTGCCGGTCTTACAAGAATAAGATTCACGTTTGTGTGCCATATCTTGGTAGTGGTGCATCAAGAATACTGAAGCTCTCAAAAGGGAGTGTGCTAGTTGTAAATGCTTCTGATGGAGCAATTCGCGGCGGACAGACTAATCCATTTGAAATACTTAAATTTATAAAGAAAGGGATCAATGTTTACTCTTTTGCTAGCTTGCATGCAAAAGTATATATTTTTGGAGATACGGCCATTATTGGATCAAATAATGTTTCAAGCAACTCGGAAAATAATCTCATGGAAGCGGCTATTGAAACAACAGACAACAAAGTTGTATCCGAAGCAAAACTGTTTATAAAACATTTGCTAGTAGATCAGATTACCCCTCAGCATGCGGTCAATCTGACGAAGATATATACCCCCCCGAGAATGCCTGGAGGGAATAGACGCAAAACTGGGAAGCAAATCTGGAAAAACCAAGATAAACCTTGTTGGATTGTGGCGATTTATCGTAATTACGATAAAGATGACAGAGCTGTTGAAAAAGAAGAAGAACCAAATGCCGAGAAACTAATTAATACTGAAAAATACAGAATTTACTCAATAGGAACAAGCGGCAAGAATGACCCGCTATACAAATATGTTAATGAAGGCCAGGATATCATTGTTGTTGATAAAACGGACGGCAGTAGAAAAGCTATGGTATCTCCGCCTTCAAAAATAGTTCATGTAGTCCACTACAAAGTAAAAAAGGAGTCGAGAGTAATGGTGTTTTATCAAAGAGACAAAGGGTTGAGGAGCATTAATATTCAAAGGCTGGCTGATAAATTATATTCTAAAGACTACAATTTATTAAAGACAAAAGACACATATCTCGTAAATAGAAATATTAGTAATATAAAAATGGTGCTTTTAGGGAGACAAAGCTAGCCCGCATAACTTTTCGCTATTTTCTTGAAAATTTCTTAGGTATTAAAGGGTTTACCTGGCGTTCACTAAAGCGTTTCCTGTTTTTAAATTCCGAAGTATATTCCCAGTATGGTAATAAAATATGATGTTTCAGAAGAATTCTTCCAAGTTTTGTCCATATAGAGTTTATTACCCGCCGCAAGTTATTAGCCCGTATGACGTGCCCCCCAAAAACTAGTCCACTCATAGCTACTAGTGTATAATATGAGTTGGGCTACATTCAAGGGGGTAGCATATGGGTACAAAAGGTCACAGCATGGAGCAAATCATATCTATTTTGAGGCAGGTTGAAG
>Ga0114951_10005377_pt1 | contig 11853 bp, 8 predicted proteins | sample AM7aDNAmetaG_FD_88677 | JGI IMG/M metagenome (GOLD analysis project Ga0114951, IMG submission 88677) | Freshwater microbial communities from Finland to study Microbial Dark Matter (Phase II) - AM7a DNA metaG | ecosystem: Environmental > Aquatic > Freshwater > Lake | place: Finland: Lake Alinen... | reverse complement strand
TGGCAGATGAGATCGAAAAACATCCAATTACAGGTGCGAAAGTAACCGCCAATTTGGCAGAGACAGGTTTAATTAAACTGACTGCTAAAGAGGTTGGTACTATTGGTAATATCCAAATAACAGTTACTGATCCAACAATGTCAGCTAAGAGCCTCACTTCTGGTCAAGATCCTTCAGGAACAATGTATGGCACATCTTCTCTCTGCTATTATTACGAAGCTCCTGTAACAACATTAGATGGCCTGTCTACGCGGTTATGGAAACAATACAATAGTGATAAGTTTGTATTCGATTACCCACCGATACTACAACAAGAAAGTTATTTCATATCAGAGGTTTATCCTATTGATCAGCATCCTCTGGATTCAACGGTTGCTAATTTACCTTGTAATTATCCCAAAGGTATATTTACGCAAGGTTTTGGTACTCACTTCAACGAAACAGAGATCGTTGTTGATCAACCTGGAGCACTCGTAATCGCTACAGCAAACCTTCCTGTTCAGGAAAGGCCGCAAGGTTTAATTAATGGCATTAATACGGTATTTACCTTATCTCTCGAATCTTGTGCTGGGCAGCATTCTTTAATGCTATGGTTAGATGGTATATTCCAACCATCAGATAAATATATTTATACCGATATGGGAACATACGGTAGGATAACTTTACTGACTCCGCCTGTTACTGGACAAGAGCTGTGGGCTTGGTATTTACCTTTAGGAACAGCTTGTGTTGATGAAAGAGTAAACGAGCTTACAGGTACGGTCGATGGTAGTAATCAAACATTTACTATTCCTGATACTCCTTGGGCTGATAGACCGGCTCTCGTTCTGTTTGTGGAAGGTTTATTTGTTCTTCAAGATCAAGATTATTCAGTATTGGCCGGTAATACTCAAATTCAATTTCTTGGATCGCTTGCTCCTGCATCTGGTCAATCATTATGGGGACATTATAACCTTGGCACGATTATACCTGTGGATAACTGGAGACAAGTCCCAGTCGCAATAACTGATGGAATTGAAAGTACCTTTATGATTCCACATATGCTCACATCTGAGCTACCAACATCGGTAGACTCTATCCTTGTATTTTTAAACGGTCTTAATCAAGGCGGTAATTTCAGTATTGAAGTAGATGGGTTTGGAAATCCGACAGGCAACATAATTTTTTCTGGTGCTCCAGAGGCAAATCGTCGTCTTGAAGTCGCTTATATACGTTAACTTGAGGTCATAGAATGGCACAGAATGAAAAGCTGAGAACAGAAGATATCATTGAAATATTGGATGGCAAGATCCTCACTACTGAAGGCCATCCAGCTATCAATGTTGTACCAAGAGAAACCTATAGCAGCGTACTTGAAAAGATCGCAGAACAGGTTTTATCTCCAGAACAGAAGTTAGCGTTTGATTCAACATTAACAACGCCTTCGGCCATAAATCCTGTTGTCCTCAAAGACGACATTACGACTTATATACCTCGAGTCGATTTGGGCGAGATCAAGGATTCGGTCAATACCTTTGCCCAACTTCCTCTCCCATTCACAGCACAGGGCTCCACGATTCTCGGTTCAAACTTAGTGACGATCATCTCATCTCTGGGAACAGTCAAACGTGGAGATCTAGTGACGAGTACGAGTCTCGGGCTCCAATTCGCTACTGGAACCTTAGTTATTGATATTATTTCTTTATTAGAAATTCAAATATTACCTGTGGCTTTAGAGACATCGACAAACTTCTCGATTACGTTTTCTCCTGTCGAAGGAGATCTAAGAGGCGTTATCGCAGATGGGATCATCTACCGTTGGAGTGGTTCAGCTTGGCTTCCTTTCACTAGAACAGGAACGATGCTGCATCCTGAATTACTCAACCAAAATGCTGACAGTGCATATCAACATTTAACGCAAACACAAAAAGATGGATTACTAACTACTAGCCATAGCCATTCAAATAAAACCGTTCTCGATAATATCCTAAGTGCGGGCTCTGGAAACATCATCACATCGGCAGAAAGAAACCTTCTTCCAACTACTGGCCAAAAGGCCGCTCTCGTTGGAACGAGTGGGATTCCTAGCGCAACGAATCCTTACATCACCCATTTAGATCCACGGTTGAATACAACGAGAAATCCTTATGTGACCATTGGCCCCCCAGGCTCTCTGGCCACTTTCCAAGGCGTTGACTTCAGACCATTCGAAGATGCTATTCTAGCCATCGACTTAGGTTCGGCCTCGACCGTTAAAGCGATTGAAGTCCTCTCAGGGACTTATAACTTGAGCGGTGTTTCCATTATATGGAATACGCAATCAAGCTCGCTTCTTTTGGAAGGTTTTACTCCACAGACGGCTATTTTATCGTTTCAAACTAGAACAGCAGGTATTAAATGTACCGGAACTGGCGGGCCTCTTATTGTCCGTGGCTTCACTTTTGAGTTAAACGACCAATCCACAGCGGGTATCCTTTCTTCAAGAGAGAATACGTTGATTGAAGATTGTGTATTCAAACCAGGACCGACAACTTCACTCGATCAGATCGGTATTCAGCTCTTAGGGGCAGGCAGTATCATCAGACGCTGCAAGTTCATGGGACAGCTAACGAAAGGCATTGAGATCCGAGCACCAAACTGCCGAGTTGAGAGCTGTACGTTCTCTCTAACATCTGCAGTTAATTTTGCTGTAGATTGTTTTGCTGCTGGAACAGGGCTTATCGGCACCACCACTTATACATGGGGCGGAGCGGATTCGTCTATGATCGACCACAATTTTATGACTTCAGGCGTGACCCGTGTTCAAGCCGGAGCTAATTTTGTAAATATTACCAATAACCGTTTCGCAGCGACTACTAATGCCATCACCGATTATGGTACGAGCACACGTTACTTAGAGAATATGCCAGAGGATGTAAACCAACCTTTCATCGGTAAAAAAAGAACAGTAGGTTTTATTGGGACTTACGCTGATTTTCGTGGCTCTGATGAGACGCCATTCATTGCTGCTCTTGCAGATCCGAATGTGACAGAAGTCGAAATTCTTGAAGGCACTTATACCTTCGCCAATACAGTGACCATTCCAGAAGGAAAATCGTTAAGAGGTGTATGGAAGGGAGAGACTTCCAGCGTCAAAATCGTTGGCGCGGCTGGCATTCAACCCCTTAAACTATCAAATTGGTCGAGGCTAGAAGATCTTGAGATCGAAGGAAGCAACAATATTCTCGTCTCTGGAGCTACCACCAGTTTAATGGATGCCCATATTGAGCACTGCGGCTTTAACCTAACGGCAGTATCGGGCTCCTCACAATATGAAGTTGTTTTCCAAGCACCGACAGATTGTAGAATCAACAAATGCTCGTTTAAAGGCCAAAGAGGTCTTAAGATCTATGGCGGTTCAACGAGAACGAGGCTTCTTTTGTCTGTCTTTACAAATTCGAGTATTGGTCTCACGATGGATACTGCGATAACAAATAATAAAGATCATATTAAAGATAACCATTTCATAACAACGACAGCGCCAGCGATAGCTGGCTATCAGCTTCTTGTTGAGAATAATCACTTTCTAGGTTCGCTTCCAACAAAGCTCAATACTCTCAGTTCGATCTGGCAAGGTAACTGGCCGCATCCAGAAGCTAATAATGATAAAGGTGTGGATACATTAGATATTAGTTTAGATAAATATCTTGAATCGAGTAGCGACGGTGTGGAGCGTAGCTTTTTAGCTTCATCTGGCACTATCAGCTTTGTCGAAGACCAAATTGGAATAGCCTCAACGCTTCCAATCGCTCTCCAGACTAAAATCGATAAAACCAAATCCTATACTGTAAAACTCTTTTGGACATGCACAGCAGGGATGACAGGTGCTGTATCGTGGCGGGTGACTGCCGTTTATCGCGATAATGTGACGCATCAGATTGGAATATCAGTCATGAACGCCATTGTCTCAACAAGATCCTCTTTGGTGGAAACGACAGAGACAGTTGCTACTTTGACATATTCCAGTTATGGCTTGGCGACAGATCCTACCCATGTTTCGTTCATTGTAGAGAGAGTGGGAACAGATTTACTGGATACATTAACAGTCAATGCACATCTTTTAGAAGTGCAGGTTTTGATACCGAGGGATTAAGGTTATACGATGCCACAACAAATAGTAAGAACAGAAGATGTTGTAGAATGCTTAGACGATAGGATCCTCGCGTCTCAAGATCACCCTAAGATATTTGTCGTCACTAGGGATATCTACGATCAGATTCTTGCCAAGATCGAATTACAAGTATGTACTCCTGCTGAGAAAGCGGCTTTCGATCATACGCTAACAGATCCTAGTGCTAGTAATCCTATCGTTCTAAAAGATGATATAGAAACCTATTATCCACAAGAGGATCTCGGTGAATTCAAAGATGCGGTCTACAATCTAGTTGATCTTCCAACATCTGGAAATACTACCAATGATCTTCGTCCTGTCTTGGCTGTAAATGCGATTTATAGATGGGATGGTAGTGCATGGCAACCTTTCATCCGAACAGGTACTATTGATCATACCCAGTTGACGCTTCAAAATGGGGATTCAAATTATCTTCATATCACTCTATCTGAGTTATCATCATTGAATACGCAATCACACTCCCATGTTAATAGTGCTATTCTTGATGCGATTATATCGCTAGGTTCTGGGATTCTTATATCTGATGCCGAGCGTTCTAGGTTACCAACAACGGATGAGAAGGATGCACTCGCTGGTTCATCTTATTCTCCACCTTCTCCGCCAGCATCGACAAATAGATATGTGACATCTATTGATCCAAGACTAAACACTATAAAAAACCCATATGTCACATTCGGGCAGCTTATTCCGCCTACAGGGGCAACTTATCAGGGCAATACGATCGTTGAATTACAAGCCGCTTTAACCCATTTAGGATCGAGTGGGGATGTTGAATTCATTGATGCTCTTGAAATCCTTCCAGCGACCTATACAAACGATGATATAAATTACCAGGGCATAGGTTGGTTTGATACCAAACCTCTAATGATCGAAGCTCTTGCTTTACGACAAAGCGTTCTCCAAATAGCGCCACAACCTTCAGGCTCTACTGCTTTTACGATAAGCGCAGGCGATGGTCGAGTCGTCATCCGTGGTCTTACTTTTGAATTTGGCGGTACTTCTACTTTAGGTATGCTAATTGAACGAGATGACACCATCATTGAAGATTGCACTTTTATAACGCAGACATTTCCTGTTCCTATCGGGAATATTGGAATCAGAATCAATGCTGATAATGTCAATATAAGACGGTGTATTTTTAGTGGGAATTTAGCGCAAGGAATCGATATTCTAGGTGATAATTGTCTAGTTGAGAGTTGTCGATTCGATATGGCAAATACTTCGTATCTTGCTGTTAATGTCTCAGGGAATAGGAGTCAGATAACAGCCTGTGCGTTATCGCGTGGAACATTCTCGGTATCCGCTTTAGTTGAAGATACCATCTTTGATAAAAATAGAATGACATCAAACACCGCTTTCATCGATGCTGGTGTGAATACAAGATGGCTCGGTGGAGTTTCTCCAGATTACCAACAAGCTTACATCGGACGTACACGAACAGTTGGAGTAGTTAACTCTCACGGAGATTTTCGAGGAACAACAGAGGCACCTTTCTTAGCTGCTCTTTCAGATCCTTACACAACCGAGATCGAAGTCCTAGATGGTACTTACACATTCTCATCTCCTGTGACAATTCCAGCAGGTAAATCATTAAGATGTGTTCGTAAAGGAACAGTTACTATTAATGGTGCCAATTGTTTTGTCTTGGAATCTTTCACAAAGTTGTATGGCTTCAATTTCTCCTTCACTGGAGCTTCAGGCATAACAGCTACAAGCCAATCGAATATAGAGATCCGAGATTGTGTTTTAACCATGAATGGGCCTGATGTTACTACTCAATATGCTATTAATGCTTCTGATGTGACAGATTTCATAGTCCAAGGATGTAAAATAGCAGGGACTCGGGGCATTAAACTTACTGGAAGCATAAGAGCGAAGATTATCCATAACCTTTTTTCTTCAACTGTATATTCAGTAATGACCGATGCAACAACAACTGAGTTTCACTATGCCGAAAACACTGAAGAAGGTTCAGTTTGTTCATTAGCAGGTTCAAGGGCTCTTATAAGAGGAAACCATTTTTTAGGGGCACTACCAACAAAATTAGGAACAATCGATAGCTTATGGATAGGTAACTACCCACCAGAAGCTAATAACGAAGATGGAATCGATACCATCAGTTTATCCTTGGGAGATTTACTTCGTCCTGTGATATCTACTGGTGCAGAGAGATCATCGTTTCTAGGTACAGCTTCGTTGGCGTTTCTCGAAACAGGAACGCCAACAGTTGTCACTCCACCTATCTTCATAGGAGCTAGAATAGATAGAACACAAGGTTATACACTTACGCTGAATTGGACGGCAGCGGTCTTTAGTGGTAATGTCTTGTGGGAAGTATCGGCTGTTTTTAGAGATAGAGCATCCCTTGCCAGTGACTTAGGTACACCGATCGTAAAAACAATTCTGTCAGCAAGGACACATCTCATTGTGCGTTGGGAAGAGACGACAACGGTAACTTTTAGCTCATCCGAATTTGGGTATATCTCTGGAGTAGATCCGACACATATTTCATTTATTATACGAAGGCTTGGGGATGACGTTACAGACTCAATGGCAGGGATCTCGTATCTAACAGAAGCCATTGTAACACTTGCGAGAGATTAAATGTATGATATTTTTTGGATACTGGTCTTTGTGGTTTTTGGTATTGTTGTTCTTGTGCGTCTTTCGAAAACTTAAGATCACAGATGGCCACGGGGACTTTAGTATTCTTACAGTAATAATTTTCTCTTTAATTCTTGCTGTGCCATCATCGATTATACATTATGCGTTTAATGATCTAAAATTTTTATTGGTACTATCGATTCTAATAGGAGCAGCTATGATTTTTAAAAAAATTGTTATGAATAAATATGCTATTAAAGCTAATCAAATGACTTTTATGGAATATGCCGAGCAGCTTTGGAATGGACATGATTTCGATCAGCTTTTTGATGAGATGCTCCGAAGTGGTGGTTACAACGAAAAGACGATGGTTAAATACATTGAAGATATGGCGAAGAAAAATAAAATTATCCTTACTGAGAAAAACAAGATCGATGAAGATACTCTTTATGAGATGTACCAAACGTCAGAAAAGGGATTGAGTTAGATGGCTAAATTAGAAGCTAATTTTTTTGAATATGAACCTGAGAAGTTTGCAACTCTTGATCTCACCGCTTACTCCGAAGCTGCTTTAAAAGAAATGGCCTACTTCTTATGGGTAGCTTATCCCGAAGATATCGGTCTTATGGAATGGAGAAGAGTTAAACTCCTTCCTCTCCTACAAATAGATGCTCTTAGCTATGGTGATAGCGATGAAGATTAAATACGGAAGACTGTAATTCGTATTCCATAAGGAAACTGCGTAGATGACAACGAATACAAAGATAAGAACCGAAGATGTTCTTGAGATTCTTGATACTAAGATCAAGACATCAGCGGCACACGCGCAGCTTGATGTTCTCTCTGGCGAATTCTACGATAGCGTTCTTGCGAAGATTGCTGCTCGAAGCCCAACCTTAGATGAGAAAGGTGCTTTAGACAACGCAATAAGCCCTTCTGCGAGTAACCCTTTCGTCACTTTAGCCGAGATGACTACGGCTTTAGCTGGAGCTATTCCTTGGCGTACAATTGGGCCTCTTGGCAGTGGTGCCGACTTTGAAGGCTTGGATGAAACGCCATTTAATATCGCTTTTTTAACTTCACATGATACTTATGTATTTACGGTAATGTCAGCAAATACAACCGTAGGCACTACTTACACGCATAATGGTAATACCTTTACTATTCTCACTTCTATTACTAATGGAGATTCCTTATATTGTAATGGCTCTGGCGCTCCCCTTACTAGTGGTGTTTTGACAAAAGTAAGTGGAATTGGCGACAATACAATAACTTTTTCTACTTATACTATAGGCAATACGAATTCTTGGTTTTATGTCAAACCAGCTACTTATGAATTCACTGTACCAGTGACAGTTCCAGATGGCGTTAGACTTGTGGGAAGCGTTACTTCTGCTACCATCTTGGCGTCAGATACTGGAGATACTCTTATTGTTGGACAAGATACCTATATCGGATTTCTCACTATATTAACCAGTACGATTTCGGCCACAGCCGTTGTCGCTACTTCTTCTATTAATGTAGAATTTAAAAATTGTATTATCGCTTCACCTTCAGCCAGCACAACGATAGAAGCTACTGGAGCTAGTTATCTGACATTGACCGATTGTGCCTTTTTCTTTGGTAATATCGTTGGAACAGGTCTTTCCACATCAACAATGGCTTATTGTTATGTTGAAGCATCTGGGACTTACGGTGTAGATCTCATATCTCCTATTGATACTATGATATGGGGAAATGTCTTTTATGCTGGCACACCACAAGTAACTTCAGGAACAAATATCAGAATAGTTGGTAATCATTTCAATAATGGTGTTACAAACATAACTCCGATCTCATCTGTTGTGATGCGAGCCAACACACCATCATCGAATAATAACGAAGATGAGTCTTTAACTTATCTTCTTCAATATTTAGGATCACCAGGGGCTCTACAAAATACTCCATCATATAGTAGTAACTTCACTGGTCCCCAAGCTCAAGATCTTACAGCAAGGGCATCAGCTATTGACCTATGTCTTCAGTGGATATACGAAGAACGAAACTTCTCGCTTATCGCTGAGACAGAGCCCATGACAGTTTCGTGGGATCCAGTGGCAATGACTCTTACTACTACTGGCAGGATGCTTCTTGTTAGTGCTCATAGAGATGCGGTATGGAAACTACCGATTATCTCATCTACAAATATCCAAGATGGCTGGTTTCTCTATTACATTATAGATCGCTCTCTTGCGACTTCTGATATCACCTTGACTCCTTATTTAGCACCATTGGGCTCTATACCGATTGATACGATTCCACCGACAGGCTCTACGAACAATCGCCAGATATATACCTTGGCTTATAACCTTGGCGGTACATTATGGTGGAGAGGCGGTGGGGGATCTAGGTTCCCATCGACAGGTGGTTATACTGGAGAATATTTTGTAGATGGCTCATCCAAGTCTCTTTTAACGTATCTTGGAGCCAATGACTATAATGATCCGCATCCTGCTTATAGTAATAACTTTGCAGGTATCCAAGGCGAGAGTTTGACTACGAGGCTTGGAAAAACAGACACATTGCTCAAGAGGCTATTTGAGCATTCAAACCTCAGTTACTATATTTCAACGGGCGGTTATTTTTCATCAGATGCTACTGGGGTTTTAGTTCTTACTGGAACATTGACTTTCAAACTACCACACACATCAGGCTCGATCACAGTCTCTGCCAATTCATGGACAATCGCAGATGGTAGTATTTTATATTTTACTTGGGATCAAGTAGCTCTAGGCGCTGCATCTTCAACAATAGCTACAACAGTTCTCTTACCTGATGCTTATCCTTTGACCACAAAATACTTTGTAGCTGCTTTAAGGGTAGGTTCCTTCTTCTACTTATGGGATGGCACACGCATTCCTATGAACGGTGGCCGTTGGCCTTTACCTTCGCCTGGAAGGGATGTCGTCCCTACTGCGGCAGCGACTACTTTAATGACAACCTACGGTAATACCACAAATAATACCGTATGGACGACCATATCTACGGTGAAACATTTCCTATGGGAAAATTTGGCTCTCATGACATCTACTGGAACAACTCTTACAAGAAATGCTTTGGCGAATCAATTAACGCCATCAACAGGTTTAACCAATCTAGCCGATGGTGAAGGATTAATGATAACTCATACATGGAATTCGGGAGCAGCTTAGAATGTCACAATCGCTAAAGTGGCCCTTCCTTTAACATCCATTTTAGAACAAAACCAATTCTTGTGGGTACAGAATCATGGCGGCTATCTTTTATTCACAGGGGAATCTTAAATGAATAGATCATTAAAAGCACAAGTAGAAGCGCAATATATTATTGTCGAAGCCGAGCCTCTTATAGCTCTGGACTTTATCAAAGGCGTTGCAAAACAGTTACAGGCTATTTGGCAAAAAGGTAACCGAGAAAAAAGTGATACTAAAAAGTTAAACGAGAACTTAAATAGCTATGTAAAGAAAAAGACATCGGGCGATTTAAAAACATTTGCCGATGCTGCTATTGATTACTTTAAAAGCGGCAAACTGAAATGGGATGAATTTGGTTGGTTCCAAGGGGAATATAAACCTGGGTTTGAGGTGATTCCTTGGTCTTATTTAAAACGATCATTAGACAATCTATCCCCATCTGTGGAAAGAGAGATGCCTAGAGCATTCCAACAGAAATTAGGGAAAACGAAGACTTAGTTTCTTTTCACAAAGGAGAATTTAAAATGACAACATATTTTGGCAGTCAGGATATCGGTGAAACATTTAAAGTGAATGCAGGTATGGGAACCATCACTATTGAAGTGCCGTTTGTTCCTGATTATATCAAAGTAGATTTTCATGGCGGAATATTATCGCCTAAACCTGACCACATGGATAACGTGGGTGATGATAATGTGTATTGGAATCTGCTCACAGTCCCAAACGGTTATCAGTTGGTTATCGGTTGGAGTGTGTATACTGAACGAAGTATCTATTACCGCGTGGCGCGGCTAACCGTAGATCCAGTGTAAGGGGGAGAGACGATGATTTACGAATCAAAAGAAGGAGTCAAAAAAGACTCTGAAGACCAGAAAGCCAGAGGAAACAAGCGCACTGTGACTTACTACGGTACGCTTACCGTCAGTGGAGACGGGGAAATGAAGATCCCTTGTCGTGGACGACCATTAGAAGTCGAAGTATCATTTTCAGATCCTGTTCCGCCTAAACCAGGATGCGGTCCCGATACTGATGATACTGTCGAGATCGAGATCGATCATTTGATTAAGCCTTTTCCTCTGTGGGCAATCAAGATATCTTGGGAAATCCATAGCGGGAACATCCGTGAGATCTCTTGGAGCGCGACTGTTCTTATCCATTAAAATGGTGTCATATGAGGTTACTGAATGTTTATTGGGTACAAAGGCAAACAAATACTGTTTCTTTCTGATATTGAGGGTTTGCCTTCGCCCGATTATGACATAGTAGAATGGGATCTTCCTTCCGACATCGAGCCTTCCGAGATCATTCGTAACTATGAGATATGGAGAGGTACTGTGGTAGAGAAAACAGCCGTAAAACCTTACGGCCAACTTCGTGTCGCGTTAGTTGGTGTATATAGAATCCAATGCGGAATCTCGACTTATGCAGAGCAGCTCTTTCCAAGAATGGCGGCACAAGTCGGTGAATATAAAATATTTGCTGAAAGAGCCGAAGATGTCCCAGAAGAAGACCATGTCGTAAGATGCTGGACAAGAAACGAACCTCTAACAGAGCTGATCGACAACATAAAGGATTTCAATCCAGATGTTGTTTATGTCGAGCATGAATTTGGTATCTTCCCAAACGCTCGTTACTGGCTGACCTTTGTTGCTCAGATGCAGCAGTACAAACTGTTTGTCAAACAACATTCGGTCTTCTACCACAAAGATAAACTCGTCTGCGAAGCGGCTGTTCCTAATATCATTGTTCACACACAGATCGGTAGACGGGTTCTTCAGGAGAAGGGTGTTCCTTCAAATATCTATGTTATTCCACACGGTTGTTTTCCTTGCCTAGAGTCAGGCCGCTATTGGAACATGTACCACTCTCCCCATACTCTAGTACAAT
>Ga0114951_10005376_pt1 | contig 11857 bp, 9 predicted proteins | sample AM7aDNAmetaG_FD_88677 | JGI IMG/M metagenome (GOLD analysis project Ga0114951, IMG submission 88677) | Freshwater microbial communities from Finland to study Microbial Dark Matter (Phase II) - AM7a DNA metaG | ecosystem: Environmental > Aquatic > Freshwater > Lake | place: Finland: Lake Alinen... | reverse complement strand
AGATTCTGGCCCATGACGGCCAGACCGATGAGGGCAATGTCAGCTTGTGGTTCCATAAAAGTATCCGGACAGAATAATGACAATGGGCGACGGGGCGAGAAATTTTTCTGAATAAAACGGCAGAATACAGTGAAATTTGTTCACTTACAGACGAAAGCCTTGGAAGCATTTTGAACAACCCACCAGCGCTATCTCATGATCCATCCGCCACCCACCACCAAATCATCCTGATAAAACACGGCCGCCTGGCCGGGCGTGATGGCGCGTTGCGGCATGTGCAGTTTCACTTTGACCTTCCCGTTTTCCAAAGGCGTCACGGTCGCCGCCGCGCCGGGATGGTTGTAACGGATTTTCGCCGTCACTTCGATCGGCTCCAGCAGCTTCTCGAACGGATGCCAGTTGCAGCGGTCGGCGATGAATTCATCCCGGTCGAGCGCGGCGTCGTCGCCGACGATGACGCGGTTGTTTTCCACGTCCAGCTCGATGACGTAAACCGGCTTGGGCGTCGTGATGCCAAGCCCTTTCCGCTGGCCGATGGTGTAAAACTCGATGCCGTCGTGATGACCGAGGACGTGCCCGTGCAGATCCACAATCTCGCCGCGATGCTTCTGCGCGAGGTTCGATTCCTGGAGAAATTTCCCGTAATCCTTGTCCGGCACGAAACAGATTTCCATGCTCTCCTCCTTGTCGGCCGTCTTGAGATTGCAATGCCGCGCCACTTCGCGCGTATCGCTCTTGGTCTTTTCGCCGAGTGGAAACAGGATGCGCGCGAGCTGGTCCTGCCGGAGCGAGAACAGGAAATAACTTTGATCCTTCCGTGAATCGCGTCCGCGCTTGAGGAGATAGCGGCCCGTAGCAGCCGACGTAAGGAGGCTCTGACTTTCCGCGCCGAAATTAGAATTAGCCTCCTCACGTCGGCTGCTACCAGCACGTTCCACACGGGCGAAATGGCCGGTGGCGATGTAGTCCGCACCGAGCTGGTCCGCACGGTCGATGAGCCTGCCGAACTTGAGATTCTGGTTGCACATCACGCACGGATTGGGCGTGCGGCCGGCCTTGTATTCGTCGGCGAAATATTGGATGACGTGCTTTTGGAATTCCGCCGCCTCGTCAATCAGGTAATATGGCACGCCCAGTTTGTCGCACACGGAGCGCGCATCGGTGACGGCTTGCGGACCGCAGCATTTGTCCTCGGCGCGATTCACGCAATCCTGCGGCCAGAGTTTGAGCGTGATACCGACGACGTCAAAGCCCTGCTCCAGCAACAGCGCCGCCGTGGCGGAGGAGTCCACTCCCCCGCTCATGCCACAGACGACGCGCTGACGCTTTTGCGTATTCACAGTGGGCCATTATACAAGGCGCGGTCGGCGTGTAAATGGTTTGCGATGGTTGAAGTAAATCAATCTTGAGAATCAATATTTGCAACCTGCCACGGCTTATCAATGGTTTTTGATTTTGGAAAAGCCTGTTTGCCATCTTTCCAATAATCATCCCAAGAAAATTGTCCGATGACTCTTCCCCAGGTCCAAACTTCACCATCGGGCGTCAAAACGATGCCGATGTTGTCGCCACCAGCGGCATAAGCGGCGATGTCTTTGTTAATATCAATTTTCCGTGGCACAATCGGCTTGTATTCCGAGGCTGGCTTTTGGGTGCGATGTTCCGAGGCATCCAGCGTCCAAAGCGAACCATCGCGTTTCCGGAGGAGATGATAGAAACAACCCCGGGAAGAAGAAATGGACTGCCAGTCGCTTTCGGTTCCGACCTGCACCGGTGAGGCATTCAAACTCTTGTCGAATGCGCCAGAGTATATTTCCGCATCCAATCCCCAAGTCCAGAGCGTGCCATCAGACTTGAGGGCCAGCACCGTGAAATATCCAAAACAGGCATCGACCCAGTTGGTATCCGGCGACATGCGGGTGGGAACCCGGTAGCTATTTGTGCCATCGCCGTTAAGCGATCCCCAAAACCAAATGCTGCCATTGGATTGCAGCCCCACGGTCTGAATCCCGCCACCCAGAATCTTCGTCCAATTGGTCGAGGTGCCAACTTGGAACGCGTTGGTGTGCGTTTTTGTGTCGCCGACACCCAATTGCCCTAACGAATTGGCACCCCAAGCCCATAAAGTGCCGTCATTTTTCAAGGCAAATGCGCTAGTCCCGACAGCCGCCTGTTTTCAATCATTCCCGGGAACGGATGGCACCGGCGTCGGCCGCGTGATTTTTGTGCCGTCGCCCAATTGGCAGGACAGGTTTTCACCCCACGCCCACAGCGTGCCGTCCGATTTAATGGCCATGTTTTGGGCATCTCCCACGGCAATGCTCATCCAATCATTTTCCTTCCCGATACGGCGCAAGGAGACGGTTTTTTGTATATTGGTATTGGCCAGACCTAAAACCGGCCAACCCAGTCGTTCCTCGCCCCAACTCCAAAGACTGCCGTCCGAGGCCAGTATGATCACGTCATGGCTATATCCGTAAAATAACATGGGCGTGACATTGCCGGTTGGCAGTTTCAGTCTGCCGGTTTGTGCAGGAGGCGCGTGGCGAACATGACCCATCACTGAAACAGTTGTTATTGCTGCCATAATAATTGCCGTGCTTGTGACAACTGCAATTTTAGCTTTTGTCCACGCCATAATTTTCAATGCTCCTTTGATGAGGGTTAAGGTTGAAGCCGAAGCCGCCGCGCCTTTGGCAACCGCGATGGCCGTCACGGTCTTTGCCAGCGCCACGGGCGCGGCTTGAACGGAGTTGACTGAAATCGTTGCGGCAATGATGGTCGTGGTTGAACTCACGCCGCGCTTCGTGAAAAATTTCCGCAGCTTTTCCAGCGCGCGGGTCACGCGCATTTTCGCCGCGTCCTCGCTGGTGCCCAGCGCCGCGCCGACTTCCGCAAAATTCCGGCCTTCAAAAAATCGCAGCACCAGCGCGTCATGATCTTTTTGGCCGAGTTTGCCCATCGCGCCATCCAACAGCGGCGCGATTTGATTCCAAGTTTCCGCCGATTCGGCTTCGTTCAAGGTGGATTCCATATACGCCTCCTGTTCGCGTTGTTGCCGTCGCCGTTGAATGGTCAGTGCATTGGCGCTGGCGTAGCGCGCCGTGCGGCACAGCCAACCGGGTAGCACAGCGTGCGGTGGCAGTTTGTCCGCCTTGCGTGCAAGAATGATGAACACCGCCTGCGTGATCTCCTCGGCCAGATGCGGGTCGCGCACCGACCGCAGCGCCGCGGAATAGACGAGATTGACATAACGCGAGACGAGCGTGGCGAACGCGGCCTCGGAATGACGTTCGGCGTATTCCCACAAGAGGTTCAGGTCGTCATTCGGCATTTCACCTATACATTTACGCGGATGGGGGAATGTAACAGATTATTTTCAACCAATAATTTCAGATGGGCTGCGGCTCGCGGGGACGCTCGCCCCACCAAATGAGAAACCGCCGGACGAAATCATCATCCGGCGGTTTGGTTTGTTTTGATTTTTTCAGCGCTTGTAGTAACAGAGATATGCCACGTCGCCGACGGCCTCGACTTCAAACTTCACGTCTTTAGCAACAATAAAGAACTGGCCTTTGCCATAGTTCTGCCAGTCGCCGCCGGGCAGCTTCGCCTTGAGCACTCCCGCCACGATGTGCATGTGTTCCACGCAGTCGGTGCCGAAACTGTATTTGCCGGGTTCAATCACGCCCACGGTAGCCGGCCCGTCGGTGGTGCCGATGGCCAGGCTTTGGACTTTGCCTTCAAAATAAGAATTATGTTTCATGCGCCGTTTTAATGCCGTTTTTCAAGGCCATTGACAACACAAACCGTAGCGCCGGCTGAATCCAAACCGGCCGGGATCATTTGCCCGCCGCCTTTTTCCGCAATTCCGTCTTCAGAATTTTCCCCGTGGCCGTGCGCGGCAATGCGGGCAGAAAGACGATGTGTTTGGGCACCTTGTAATCCGCCAGTTTGCTCCGGATGAACTCCTGCAGCGTCTTTTCATCCAGCGTCTGGCCTTCCGCCGCGACGACAAAAGCGCGAGCCTGTTCGCCCCGGCGCGCGTCCGGCACGCCGATGACCGCCGCCTCCTTCACGCCGGGAAATTGGTGAATCACCTCCTCGATCTCGCGCGGATAAACATTGATGCCGTTGACGAGGAACATGTCCGTCTTGCGGTCGGTGATGAAATAATATCCGTCGGGGTCGCGATAGCCAATGTCGCCGGTCAACAACCAGTCGACGCGGAACGCCTTCGCCGTTTCCTCCGGCTGGTTCCAATAGCCGAGCATCACATTGCCGCCGCGCACGCAGATTTCGCCAGGCTCATTCGCGCCGAGCAGTTTTCCCGCGTCGTCCTGCACGCTCATCTCCACATTCGCGATGGGCAGACCGATGGAGCCGGGCTTGTGGACGCCGTGCAGCGGATTTTTGGAAACGACCGGACTCGCCTCGCTCAGGCCGTAGCCTTCGAGCAGCGGCACTTTGAATTTTTCCTCGAACTCCTTCAACGTCTGCGTCGGCAGTGGCGCAGAACCGCTGATGAAGATCCGCAACGGCAGCGGCGTGGGCAGCGGCGCGCCCAGCAGCATCCGGTAAAAGGATGGAACGGCGGGCAGAATCGTCGCCTGCCGCGAAAAAATTTCCTGCAACAGCGCGCGCGGCGGATGCAGCGATTTCACCAGCACAATCGAGCCGCCGATGGTGAACGGAAGGAAAACCCCCACCGTCAGCATGTAACTGTGAAACATCGGCAGCAGCACCGCCAGGCAATCGGCCTCCACCGTTTCCAGAACGATGCGGCAACTGTTGACGTTGTGCAGCAGGTTGCCGTGCGAAAGCATCGCGCCTTTTGGCTGGCCGGTGGTGCCGGAGGTGTAGATGATCACGGCCAGATCCGACTCGCCGCGAGCCGGGGGAGTTGAAAGTTGAGAGTTGAGGGTTGAGAGACTGGGCAGTTCTTCAATCTGGAAAATCTGGAGCGATGGTCGCGCCTTTTTTAACTCTTCGGCGTTAGCACCCAGTTCCGCGTTCGTGATCAGAACGTCAATCCCTGCGTCGTTCAACGGGTAAGCCAGTTCGGCGGGCTTGAGAAAATTATTGATCGGCACGACCACCGCCCCGGCCTGCAAGATGCCGAACACCGCGACGACAAACTCGGGACAGTTTTTAAACCACAACCCCACGCGGTCGCCCGGCGTCACGGCGAAACGGCTTTGCAGATGCGCCGAAAATTTAAGCGACTGCGCGTGCAGTTCCGCGAAGGAAATCTCCCGCTCGCCGTAATAAATGGCGGTTTTCTGCGCGTGTTTCCCGGCGCAAGCGGCAAAGGCATCAGCGAGGTTCATGCGCGGATGTTAGAAGCGATGCCCGACCCTTGGCAAGCGGGCAGCGAACCGCACGGGAACCGAGCGCTGCGCGGCCCTTCAAAGCCATAATAAATCAGGCTGATTGTAGCCCAAACTCCGTTTCACCAGCAAATCACGACTTTTTCCAAAACGGTCAAGGCTTTGCTTTTAGCCGCCGATTTGCCAGACTTGCCCCCAACGTGATAGATACCGATGTAAAACTTGCGGCGCTGCTGCCGAAACTCCGCGCCGCCCAATGGCTCGCCCTCGACACCGAAGCCGACAGTCTTCACGCCTATCCCGAAAAAGTCTGTCTCATTCAGATCAGCACCACCGACGGCGATGTGCTAGTGGACCCGCTCGCGCCCATTGATCTCAATTCCCTGTTCGAGGTGTTCAATGGCCGTGAATTGATTTTTCACGCGGCGGATTACGATCTGCGGCTGCTGGAAAAACATCATCAGTTCCGGCCCGCCGCCATCTTCGACACGATGCTGGCCGCGCGGCTGCTGGGCGAACGGCACTTCGGCTTGAGCGCGCTCGTCGAAAATTTTCTCGGCGTGAAACTCGACAAGGGTTCGCAGAAGGCCGACTGGGCCCAGCGTCCGCTCACCGAGAAAATGGAAAGTTACGCCCGCAACGATACCCATTATCTCAAGCCGCTCGCGGACAAATTAAAGACCGCGCTCGAAGCCAAGGGTCGCCTCGGCTGGCATCAGGAATCCTGCGTGCGCCTCATCGAGGATTGCTCGCGTCCGTCCGTCGTGGATACCGACGGCGTCTGGCGGGTAAAGGGCAGTTCCATTTTAGGCCGGGCTGCGCTGGCGGTTTTGCGCGAGCTGTGGCAGTGGCGGGAGAAGGAAGCCATCGCGTATTGCCGCCCGCCGTTCTTTGTCTTGAGCCATGAGCGCATGGTGGACATCGCCGATGCCGCCGCCGCGCAGCAGCCGTATGAAAACATTCTGCCGCCCAAGATGTCCCCGCGCCGGCGGGAAACTTTGCTGGCCACCGTCAAGGCCGGGCTCGCCGTCCCGGCCGAGCAGCATCCGGAAATTGTGCGGCACGAATTCCGGCGTCCGAGTGAGGCGGAATTCCGCCGCTTCCGGGAAATCGAAAAGCGCCGCGACGCCCACGCGCACTCACTCAGCATCGATCCCACGCTCATCGCCAGCAAGGCCGTCATCGGCGACCTGGCGCGCGACTGGGACAAGCACGCGGCGGACTTGATGAACTGGCAGCGCGAGTTGTTGCAGGTTAAAAGCTGAAAGTCACAAGTTCAGTTACGCCCCCGGAAAACTCGCAACCTTCAATAAGCAACTTTCAACCGTGCTTCACCGCACCTTCTCGAACGCGAAACCCTTCAAGTATTCCGTTTCCGGAATCATAGGGATGATCGGATGGTCGGGGCTTTGGGCGTAGGTCGCCACGCGGCGCAAGATGTGGCGCGTGTCATACGCCGCCGACAGCAGCGAGTCCAGGAACAGCCCGGCGTCCACGTGATGCGAACAGCAAAAGCTCGCCAGCGTGCCGCCGGGTTTCAACAGCTTCAATGCGCGCAGATGAATCTCCTTGTAGCCGCGCAGCGCATCCGGCACAGACGCCCGATTGCGCGTGAACGACGGCGGATCGAGGATGATGAGGTCGAAGCGCGGGATGACGCGTTCGTGCGGCCTGACGCTCGTGTTGTTCTTGAGCCAGTCGAAGACATTGATGGCGTCGAAGGAACATTTTTCCGCAATCCGGTTGGTGGCGGTGTTCCGCCGTGAGGCGGCAATCGCATCCGCGCTCTGGTCAAGGAAATGAACGTGCGCCGCCCCTGCCCTCGCCGCGTGCAGCCCGAAGCCGCCGAGAAAACTGAAGCAGTCGAGGACCTGTCCGTCTTTCGCGAACTGCGACACTGCCTGATAATTCGCCTGCTGGTCGAGATACATGCCCGTTTTGTGACCGCCGACCAGATCGGTTTCAAATTTCAAGCCGTTCAAGTTCACCTCAACCGGCCCGGCCAATTCACCGAAGATGACGCCGTTGGATTCCGCGAGCCCTTCGAACTTGCGCGATGACACGTCGCTGCGTTCCATGATGACGCGCGGCGAAAAAATCTTTTGCAGCGCGGCAACAATCATCGCCTTGCGCTGGTCCATGCCGAGCGCGGAAATCTGCACGACCAGCACGTCCTCGTATTTGTCCACGATGAGGCCGCTCAAAAAATCGCTCTCGGCGTTCACGACGCGGAACGACGTGGCGTTGGGCAGGTGCTTCTGACGCACGGCCAGCGCGACCCGGATGGCATCCTCGAAAAACTTCTCGGTCACGTCCACGCGTTCCGGCGCGAGGATGCGGACATTGATCTTCGAGCGGGAATTGTAGAAGCCCACGCCGAGCAGCCGCTGCCGGTGGTCTTTGACCTGGACGAGCGCGCCGTCCACGACGGGCGCGGTGAGGCGGAGGATTTCGCCGTGATAGATCCACGGATGGCCGGCGACAATGCGGTCGCCCTCGCCAGGTTTCAGCAAGACAGTTGTTAGAGATTCCATAGTTTGTAAACAGGTTGACCCGGCACGCCGAACCCCGGTTCGGCTCGTTGACAAAAGACATTTCATCAAGCCGATCTGCTGACCGGCGAACCAAGCGACCGGCATTCAACCAGAAAATTCCCCCCAGCGAAAGCTATTCCGGCGGGCGGATATTCTGCGGGCGAAGCAATCCCTTTTTGCCGGCCGCCATCCGCCATTCGTCCCGCCGACTTGGCCGATAAATTTCCCTTGCAAGATTCAGCCGACAGGCGGATAACAGTGTCAAGCCTATGAAAACTCACATCCCCGTCAGCTCATTGCTGCATCATAAAGGTTCCACCGTTTGGCACGTGTCGCCCGACACGGCGGTCTTCGACGCCATCAAACTCCTGGCGGAAAAAAATATCGGCGCCCTGCCCGTCCTTTCCGGCGGCACCTTGCTGGGGATCATCACCGAACGCGACTACACCCGCAAAGTAGCGCTGCAGGGAAAATCCTCCAAGGACACCCAAGTCCGGGAAATCATGTCCAAACAGCTCATCAGCGTCACCCCGGCGGAATCCATCGAGGAATGCATGCGGTTGATGACCGAACACCGCGTGCGGCACCTGCCCGTGGTCGAAAACGAAAAACTCCTTGGCATCATCTCCATCGGCGACCTCGTGAACTGGATCATCTCCTCGCAAAACTCGACCATCGAGCAAATGGAACAATACATCGCCGGCGGCGTGTCGACGTAAGGTGATGAGTTTTTCCAAACTAATTTATCACAACTTTAAATCATCATCCGTGACCGCGCCAAGGGAAGCGCTCGTGACGTGGGCGGCGTATTTGGCGAGCACGCCGCGCGGGTAACGTGGGGCGGGTTTCTTCCACGCCTTGCGGCGGGCCAATAATTCTTTTTTGGTGACCTGGAGCGTAAGCTCCCGTTTCACGGAGTCGAAGATGATCTTGTCGCCGTTCTTCACGAGGGCGATCGGGCCGCCGACGTAGGATTCCGGCGTGACGTGGCCCACAACGAATCCGTGGCTGCCGCCGCTGAAACGTCCGTCGGTGAGCAGCGCAACGTCTTTGCCGAGGCCTTTGCCCATGATGGCGCTGGTGGGTGCGAGCATTTCGCGCATGCCCGGTCCGCCCTTCGGTCCTTCGCTGCGGATGACGATGACGTGGCCGGCTTTGACCGTGCCGTCGAGAATGGCTTTGAGCGCCTTCTCTTCGCCTTCGAACACGATGGCTTTGCCGGTGAAGCCCGTGCCTTCCTTGCCGGTGATTTTGCCGACCGCGCCGGTGGGGGCGAGGTTGCCGTAGAAGATGACGAGGTGGCTGTCCTTCTTGATGGGATTGTCGAGCGGACGGATGATCTGCTGGCCGTTCGGATACGGTTTCACGTCGGCGAGCGTCTCGGCCATGGTCTGGCCGGTCACGGTGAGGCAATCGCCGTGGAGCAATTTGGCATCGAGCAGCGTCTTCATGAGCGGACGGATGCCGCCGATGGCGACGAGAGCGCTCATGCTGTATTTGCCGCTGGGCTTGAGGTCGGCGAGCACAGGCACGCGTTTACCGATGCGCGTGAAGTCGTCAATGGTGAGCTTCACTTTCGCGGCGTGCGCGATGGCGAGCAGGTGCAACACGGCATTCGTCGAACCGCCGAGCGCGATGACGACGGTGATGGCGTTCTCAAAGGCTTTCTTCGTGAGGATGTCGAGCGGCTTGATGCCGAGCTTCAACATATTTACGACGGCTGCACCGGCGCGGCGGCAATCGTCCATCTTCGCGGGGGAAATGGCGTTTTGCGCGGAGCTATTGGGCAGACTCATGCCGAGCGCTTCGATCGCGCTGGCCATGGTGTTGGCGGTATACATGCCGCCGCATGAGCCCGGTCCGGGAATGGCGCAGGATTCCACAGCGTGAAGTTCGGCGTCAGAAATTTTTCCGGCGGCGTGCTGGCCGATGGCTTCGAACACAGAGACGACGTCGAGGTCTTTGCCGACGTTCGGCGAATTGGCAGGCGCAGTGGCAGCGGTGAGGCAGCCGGGCAGAATCGTGCCGCCATAGACGAACACGGCGGGACGATTCATGCGGGCGATGCAGATCATCGCGCCGGGCATGTTCTTGTCGCAACCACCGATGGCCACGTAGCCGTCCATGCCGCCGCAGCCGATGACCGTTTCGATCGAATCGGCGATGACTTCGCGCGAGACGAGCGAATACTTCATGGCTTCGTTGCCATTCGAGATGCCGTCGGAAACGGTGATGGTATTGAAGACGATGGCCTTGCCGCCGCCCGCGTTGGCGCCCTTCTCGGCTTCGAGCGCGAGTTTATCAATGTGCATATTGCACGGCGTGACGTTGCTCCAGGTGGACGCGATGCCGATGATGGGCTTCTTGAAATCTTCCTCAGTGAAACCGACGGGATAAAGCATGGAGCGGGCGGCGGCACGGTGCGGTCCGTCCAAGAGGGAGCTGGAGAACGGACGCATATTGATCGCAGACTTGTTCTTTTTCATTTGGGCTATGCTGCCGGAAAAAAGGCCGCGCGGCAAGTTGCTTGAGCATGGCCGCCGTTTTGCATTGAAATGCCCGCCGCCCTCGGTCACAGTGTGAGCCTTGGTGGAGAGATGGCTGAGTGGTTTAAGGCACACGCCTGGAAAGCGTGCGTAGGTAACACTACCGTGAGTTCAAATCTCACTCTCTCCGCCATTTTTTATAGTAAATTCGATAGTTGTTGCATCTTCTACACAGTTTGTTACACTGTTTTTCATGAAGATGCCTTCATTCCCGCACAAAGTTACCAAGCAGGGGGTTTCTGTCACGATTGGCCGTGTAGAAAAGGACGGGCAGAATTTCTTCCGCGTTTTATTCCGAGAGCAGGGCAAGCGCAAGCAGGCTTGGCGATCCACTTTTGAGGCTGCCAAGCGCGCCGCCGACGATGCCATTGAAGCCACGCTAACAGGTGACGCTTCGGCTTTGAAGCTGAATGCCTCCGACCGGCACGCCTATTTGCGGGCGATGGAATTTATCGCACCGTTGAACATCGCCCTCGACCATGCTGCCCGCGAATATGCCGAAATTCGTATTATGCTGGCAGGCAAGGCAACGCCTGCCGAAGTCTGCCGCGACTGGTTGAAGCGCAACGCCGTCGCCCTGCCCTGCATCACGGTTGCCGATGCGGTTGAACAGTTGAAAAGCCAATCGTTAGCCGATGGCAAAAGCAAATCTAGGCGGTTGCAACTGACAACAACCCTTGGAGCTTTCGCCATCGCGTTCAATTGCGAAGTTAGTTCCATTACGCCCTCCCTAATCAGCGGTTATCTGTCGGAGATGCAATCAAAAGAACGCACACGCCGGAATCACCGAGACATCATCGGCTTTTTCAATCGGTGGCTTGTTATGCGTGGCTTTTTGGTGAAAGGCACCGACTGGCTTGAAGGCGTCCAAAATTACACAGCGCGGAAACTGGGCGAAATTACCAACTACACCGCCGACGAAATGCGCCGGCTGATTGCCGCTGCCGATGCGCGGATTTTGCCGATGATCGTCATTGGTGGGTTCGCCGGCCTGCGCCACGCCGAAATTGCGCGGTTGGATTGGTCGGACATTTACCTGGATGAAGGATTTATCGAGGTCAAAGCACAAAACGCCAAAACCGATACGCGCCGGATCGTGCCGATTAAAGACAACTTGAAACAATTCCTATTACCGCAAGCGAAGGAATCCGGGAAAGTCATAACCGTAGCAAACACCTTTAAATTACTGGCAGAAGCCATTGAGGTGTCGAAGATAAAACCCAAGCAAAATGCGCTTCGGCATACATATATTTCGGCCCGCGTTGCCGAATCTGGCGACGTTGCGCGAGTGGCCGACGAAGCCGGCAACAGCCCGCAGGTCATCCGCTCGAATTATCTGAAGCGGATCAGGCCGGCGGCGGCGGCAGAATGGTTTTCAATCAAACCACAAGCAAAAGGCGCATCATGAGTGAACAATTATTAGAACAGGCAAAACTCGATGTAGCTT
>Ga0114951_10005374_pt1 | contig 11859 bp, 11 predicted proteins | sample AM7aDNAmetaG_FD_88677 | JGI IMG/M metagenome (GOLD analysis project Ga0114951, IMG submission 88677) | Freshwater microbial communities from Finland to study Microbial Dark Matter (Phase II) - AM7a DNA metaG | ecosystem: Environmental > Aquatic > Freshwater > Lake | place: Finland: Lake Alinen... | reverse complement strand
TATTCCTATTCGATCTGGATGAAAACCATGACCGGGCCTGATGATCCCATGATCAATATGGATCAGCAGGCAGACGGCACCTGGCGGCTTAAGAATGCCTATTATAATTTCGACTCAGCAGCGGGAATCGACTATACCGTTGACGTCAGTAAACCGGCAGAGCACATGGTGACGGTCCTGCGCATGTCGGACGGAAAGTCCTTTGACCCTGCCAAAAGATATAAGGTAGTGCTGAATTCTTACCGGGCCAGCGGTGGTGGCAATCACCTCAGTCGCGGTGCCGGTTTGACCAAAGATGAAATGGTTAAAAGGCTAATTATTGCTTCGGATATGGATTTCCGGTTCCTCTTAACCGGCTGGATACGAAAGCAGGGAACCATCAACCCGGTTCAGATACACAACTGGAAAACCATTCCTGAAGCCTGGACTGTTCCGGCTGCCAGGCGAGATGCAGCGCGGTTGTTTACAGGGAAATAAACTATCCACAGATAGCCTGCCCTCGCGGAGGCGGGGGTCGCAGATGTCACAGATAAGAATAAGTCATCTGTGAAATCTGTGTCATCTGTGGAGAAATTTAAAAGCTATGTATAGTTTTTAATGACAGGGCCGCAGAAACCTTGCTAAATTGAATCGGAATCCATAATTTCAGCGATTCTCTGATTCAGACTAAAACCTATAATCTATGGCAAGTTTCCTGAACTCATCCATCGGGAAAAAATTCCTGATGAGTTTATCAGGGTTATTCCTGATATCCTTTCTGCTGGTTCACCTCTTCGTCAACAGCATGATACTGTTCGACAAATCGGGCGTACTTTTCAACAATGCGGCTCATTTTATGGGGACCAATCCGATTATCAGGATTGTGGAACCCATACTGGCAATCGGGTTTATCCTGCACATCATTTACGCAGGTATCCTCACCCTGACCAACCAGTGGGCCCGACCGGTAGGCTACAACAAACAAAAGTCTGGCAACAGCAGCTCCTGGGCCTCCCGGAACATGTTTATTTTGGGATCGCTGATTTTCATTTTTCTGGTGATCCACGTTGCAAATTTCTTCTGGAAAGTGAAATTTTCCGGTAGCGAGTTGCTCGATAAGGGAGCGGTTAACGGAGTAGAAAACACCTATCTGCTGGTCACCACATTTTTCATCAACTGGTGGTGGATTGATATTGTTTATGTGATTGGAGCCTTAGTTCTGGGATTGCACCTTACGCATGCCTTCTGGGCAGCTTTTCAAACCCTGGGTCTCAGTGATAACCGCTGGCGCAAGCGTCTGGAAATTTTAGGATGGGCCTACACTATCCTCGTTGCCGGAGGGTTTGCGATCATCCCGCTCTGGGTAAAAATTTCATCCATGTTATAAAATTTCCCACTATGAAACTCAACGCAAAAATACCATCGGGACCGCTGTCCGAAAAATGGTCAAAATATAAATCATCGCAGAACCTTGTAAATCCAGCCAACAAAAGAAAATTCGATATTATCGTTGTCGGAACAGGTCTGGCTGGAGCATCAGCAGCAGCCTCACTGGGAGAGCTGGGCTTTAAGGTCAAAAACTTCTGCTATCAGGATAGTCCCCGCCGTGCACATTCGATTGCTGCACAAGGGGGTATCAATGCTGCAAAAAATTATCAGAATGATGGGGACAGCGTTTATCGCCTGTTTTATGATACCATCAAGGGAGGTGATTACCGTGCCCGCGAAGCCAACGTTTACCGGTTGGCCGAAGTGAGTAACCAGATTATTGATCAGTGCGTCGGTCAAGGGGTTCCATTTGCCCGTGATTACGGCGGGTACCTGGATAACCGTTCATTCGGCGGAGCGCTGGTTTCGCGCACGTTTTATGCCCGGGGACAAACCGGACAACAATTGCTGCTTGGAGCTTATGGAGCGCTTAACCGCCAGATCGCTGCCGGCAATGTCACCATGTATACCCGTACGGAAATGATGGATATTGTTTTGGTCGATGGCATCGCACGCGGAATTGTGACCCGCAATCTGGAGACAGGGGAGCTCGAGTCGCATTTCGGCCATGCAGTGGTACTGGCTACCGGTGGATACGGAAACGTATTTTTCCTTTCCACAAATGCCATGGGATCAAATGCCAGCGCTATATGGAAAGCGTATAAAAAGGGTGCCTGCTTCGCCAACCCGGCGTTCGTGCAGATCCATCCTACCTGCATTCCCGTTCACGGTGCCTCGCAGTCGAAACTGACCCTGATGAGCGAAAGCCTTCGCAACGATGGGCGTATCTGGGTACCAAAAGAAAAAGAGGATGCCGAAAAAATTAGGGCCGGCAAGCTTAAGCCGACGGACCTTCCCGACGAAAAGCGCGATTATTATCTTGAACGCCGGTATCCTGCATTCGGGAACCTGGTGCCCCGCGATGTGGCTTCAAGAGCAGCCAAGGAACGGTGTGATGCCGGATACGGAGTGGGCTCGGGACAGGCAGTTTATCTTGATTTCAAAGATTCAATCAGTCGCCTGGGAAAAGCCAAGATCGAAGAAAGATATGGGAACCTTTTCCAGATGTATGAGAAAATCGTGGATGAAAACCCCTATGAAACCCCGATGATGATTTATCCGGCCATCCATTATACGATGGGCGGTTTATGGGTGGATTATGAACTGATGACAACCATACCGGGCCTGTTTGCAATTGGTGAGGCCAACTTCTCTGACCATGGGGCTAACCGTTTGGGCGCTTCAGCCTTGATGCAGGGGCTGGCCGATGGATATTTCGTTCTACCGTTCACTATACAAAACTACCTCGCATCGCAATTATCCGTTCCGCGGATGGATCCTGCCAAACAGCCTGAATTTGCTGCTGCCGTGGAAGGAACGAAGGAATGGAACGAAAAACTAATGGGCATCAAAGGATCACGGTCGGTCGATTCGATCCATAAGGAGCTTGGATTAGCCATGTGGGACCATGTTGGCATGGGCCGAAATAAGCCTGGTCTGGAAGAAGGCATCACTAAGATTAAGAAGGTTAAGGAACTTTTCTGGAACGATGTCAAAATTCCCGGCAATGCCGACACAATGAATATTGAGCTGGAAAAAGCCAACAGAGTGGCCGACTTTCTAGAGCTTGGCGAGTTGCTGGCCAAAGATGCACTTCACCGCGAGGAGTCGTGCGGCGGGCATTTCCGCGAAGAGCATGCCATGTCGGACGGCGAAGCCAAACGCGACGACGACAATTTCAAATATGTGGGAGCCTGGGAATATAAAGGTCCTGGAAAGGAACCTGAATTGAACAAGGAAGCCCTTGATTATGAGTTTATCCAAGTAAAAACCCGGAATTATAAAGAATAAGACCTATGGACCTGACATTAAAAGTTTGGCGGCAGGAAAACCGCAAGGCAAAGGGACGGTTTGAATCCTATTCGCTGAAAAACATATCTCCCGACAGTTCATTTTTGGAAATGCTGGACGTTCTGAACGAGCAGCTCATCATGCAAAATAACGAACCGGTAGCGTTTGATCATGACTGCCGCGAAGGAATCTGCGGCATGTGCAGCTTATTTATCAATGGCCGGGCTCATGGTCCCGATGAAAGTATAACCACCTGTCAATTGCACATGCGCAAGTTCAGCGACGGTGATACCATCGTTATTGAACCCTGGCGCGCAGGCGGATTTCCAGTCATCAAGGACCTTATTGTTGATCGCAGCGCCTTCGACCAGATACTCCAGGCAGGCGGGTTTATTTCTGTAAATACCGGATCGGCCCGCGACGGCAACGGCATTTTAATACCCAAGGAAAAATCGGATGAATCCATGGATGCTGCAGCTTGCATTGGCTGCGGCGCCTGTGTTGCTACCTGTAAAAACTCCTCGGCCATGCTTTTCATGGCCAGCAAGGTTTCACATCTTGCCCTGCTGCCACAAGGGCGGCCCGAAGCGGTGCGCCGTGCCAAGGCAATGGTAGCCAAAATGGACGAACTGGGATTCGGCAGCTGTACCAATACCGGTGCCTGTGAAGTGGAATGCCCGAAAGGCATTTCCATTGCTCATATTGCACGGCTTAACAGGGAATTTTTGGTAGCCAACCTAAAACCGTGACCTTTCTACTTCAAAAGACCCTCTATTTCAGCCACCGTCTTCGGTACTGCCTTCCCTAATACCCGGCATCCGGTTTCGGTGACCAGGATATCATCTTCGATGCGGATACCGCCAAAATCCTTATATTTTTCAACTTCATCATAGTTGATATAGGCGGTATGCAGTCCTTCGGCTTTCCATTGGTCGATGAGAGCCGGGATGAAATAACATCCGGGTTCAACGGTAATGACGAACCCGGGTTTCAGCCTCCGGGCCATCCTAAGGAAAGCAAGCCCGAACTGATCCGATGGTCTGATTTCATCATCATAACCTACATGGATCTGGCCGTAATTTTCCATATCATGCACATCGAGGCCCATCATATGTCCGAGACCATGCGGAAAGAACAGCGCATGTGCACCCGCAGCCACTGCCTCCCTCGTATTCCCTTTCATCAAACCGATTTCCTTGAGGGCATCCACCATGACTTCAGCCGACAGGAGGTGAACATCCTTATAGAAAATACCCGGTTTAATCGCTTCAATGGCTTTCAAATTTGATTGCAGCACTGCTTCATAGATGGCTTTTTGGCGTGAGCTGAATTTCAGGCCCACCGGAACCGTACGGGTATAATCGGAGGCATAATGCAGTTCCGTTTCACAACCGGCATCCACCACCATCATGCGGCCTTCTTCGAGGATTCCGCTATGATCATGATTGTGCAGCGTTTGTCCGTTCATGCTAAGAATCACAGGGAACGAAACCGGTCCGCCATGCGCGAGAGCTATGCCCTCGATAGTTCCAGCTATCTTTTGTTCCCAGGTTCCGGGCATGGCCATTTTCATGGCCGTGGTATGCATCAGATAAGCGGTGTCGATGGCCTTTTCGATTTCCGCAATTTCATGTTTATCCTTGATGGAGCGCTGTTCTACTGCAGCCTTTATCAGCTTAAGGGAGGATTTTGCTTTCAGATCGGCAGCCTTAATTCCGGTGAGCCTTTCCAGCTCGAGCATTGTTTCACCACGATAGGGCGGAATGAAATGAATTTCGCGTCCCTGACCGACTGCTTTACCAACCACAGTTTCCAAATTGGCATAAGGTGCGGTATGGGTTACACCGACTTTAGCAGCCAGTTCTGCAATCGAAGGCAGAACGCCCATCCAGATAATATCGTCCATATCCACATCATTACCGAAAATCCAGTCTTCACCAGAGTCCAGATCAATCACACCGGCAAGTCCTGGGTGATCCAATCCGAAATAATAGAGAAAAGTACTATCCTGCCTGAAATGATACTGGTTAGCCGGATAATTGAATGCGGCATCAACGTTACCGGGTAATAATATCAGCCCGCTGCCCATTATTTTGCGCAGCTGAACTCTTCTGTTTACATAAATCAGCGTGTCAAACATGTTGAATAATTTTTTGAATTAACGAATATACGTATATTCAGCCTGATTAGATAACCATGCCCTACCGAAGACTACCAACCACAGATGTTGCGAGGCTGAAGGCCCTCCATGCATGCACGCATAAGGCAGACTTATTGCAACTTGATGAGCTTGCCTACCCTGCTGAGTATATCCATCCGTTGCGAAATATCATTAATAAACTCGAAGGGGCCAAGCATCAGCAAAACCAGGCACGCAGGCTTCAGGTCACGTTTAACCGGGAGTACCAGCCCAAGTTGACAAAAACCCGGCTCTATCTGTCACACTTCATTCAGGTGCTCAATCTGGCCATTATCCGAGAGGAAATTCCGGAATCAGCCAGATCATTTTACGGATTGGAAGATTTTGGTCACCGGTTGCCTGATCTCAGAAGCGATAAGGACATCCTGGAGTGGGGCAAAAAGATTATCGACGGAGAAAATCAACGGTTAAAAACAGGCGGAATACCCATCAATACCCCAAATGTAGCCAGGGTTAAAGTCTGGTATGATCAGTTCAGGGATGGTTATTACAATCAGGTTACTGCTAATAAATCAACCTTGAGAGCCGATGAAAAGATGCTCGAAATCCGAAAGGAGGTTGACAAACTGCTTGCAACAGTCTGGGACTGCATCGAAAAATTTTATGGTTCGCTCCATGAAGCCGAGCGGCACAAATTGGCGGAAACTTACGGAATCGTATATGTGTTAAGAAAAGGAGAAAAGGAAATCACTTAATGACCTACTTCAACAGGTCGGCAAGTTGCTTTTTCAGAGCCTCAAATTCGTCCTTTTTAAATCCCATGGATTGAAGCACTAACCGGCCTTCCTTATCAAACAAATAATTTCTTGGTATAAACCGGACGGCGAATTTCGTATATACTTCTTTCTTCTCATCCAGATAGAATGGCATGGTCCATTTCTTCTTTTCGATATACGGCTTCACGATTTCTGCCTTTTCTTCCCGGTCCACGATCAGCAACATGAAGTTCTTGTTGTCCTTATATTTTGCCCAGATATCGGTTTCGACCAATGGCAACTCCGCGTTGCAGGGAGGGCACCAGGTAGCGAAGAAATTAATCAATACGATTTTCCCATAGAGATCATCCGAAGAAACAACTTTCCCGTCGAGGGTATGCAAAGTAAACTCCGGCATATCCGAACCGATCTTAAGTTGATTGGCGGTATCTTTATCGGCCTGACTATAGCCCATTTGCATAAACATAGAAACGGCGAGGAGGAGGAGAAGCTTTTTCATGATTCGATGCTATTATTGGTTAATTGGCTTTTACTGGTCCTGTAAAAGTAAGTAATTACTGCGATGCTTAGCAAGATGGCAGGTATCGCCCAAAGCCATGATCCGGACCCGGTTCCAACCTGATCAAGTTCAGCCGGATCAAACTTGTCGCGAAAAAAATAGGTCAGGCTAACCGGAATAAAATTGTTGATGGCATGGGCAGCAATCGGATACCAGATATTTCCCGACCAATAAAAGAGGTATCCAAAAATAAGGCCGAGAACCACCCGGGGCAGAAACCCATAAAACTGAAAATGGAAAGCGGAAAAAAGGATGGCGACAAAAAAGATTGCGACATGCGGATTCCGGAACCACCGCAGAAAAATTTTCTGAAGCGCACCCCTGAAAAAGAATTCTTCCCCAATAGCGGGAATCAGCACAATCATCAACACATTGACAAGATATCCGGGGAAAGAATTTACCGTGAGGAAAGCGGTTGTTAGCACCGCGGCCTGGTCCTCTGTCTTTTTCATCCAATTCTCAATGCCCGTCAAAAATCCCGGCAATTTCATGGATTCGTTCCATAATCCAAGCAGGTTAATTACCGGCAGAATGGCAACAGCCAACACCAGCACTGAAATCATCAGCCGGTCGTCAGGTTTCTTATTTAAGGTCAGATATTCCAAAGGCTTGCGCATCATGAACCAGCCGAACACCATCGGCGGAATCACAAACATGGACAGCGACTGGGTGATCTGCATGAATTTCAGAACTGGCAGATTAGCCGGATTATTCATGTCGAGCAGCCCCATCCACTCATTGGGCTGCAACCGGAAAATAATGCTTCCCGCTATCAGGGAAAACACGCCGATAGCCAAAGTGCTGATAACAGCAATCAGGACCAGCGCAAGCAATTGCATGATCGGATGCCGGGAACTGAAAAATGGATTTTCCATAGTTTACAAATCTATAAAAAATGTTCAAGCCGGCCGGGATGGCGAACCATAACCCCGAGCCGGCTGAACAATTAAACTAAACGCTAGATTGAAGTTACTTCAAATTCTTCTGTACCCTGGTAAGTCCCTCAGGCGTCATGATCCATTCGTCGCCCACGAGGTCGCCCGACCAGGTATCCTCGGAGTTTTGGATGGAATAGAGCATATCTCTTAAACTTTTATCCAGGTAGACTACGGTGCCGGTGGGCAGATCAATAATTACATCAACCTGCTGGGCATGAAATTGGTTTCGTTGATTAAGGCGATATATTGGATCGAGCGATAAAACTGTATCCTGCTGGTTCCAGGCATAATTGATTTCATCGGCAAATCGATTGGCCTCACGGAAGTTGTATCCGCGGGCTGTTCTTTTTATCTCGATTCCGGCTATGGAATCCTCGCTGCATTTGATAGTCACCGTTGGACGAATGAGCAGGCAGACAGAATCCTTCTGACGGGCGATCCAGAATTCACTGTGAAAATTGAACTCTGTCATTCTATCAGAAATCTCCGCCGGATTTGGCAATGCTTTTATGATCAGCTTCTTATTCTTTTGTATTGTGATTTCTTTTGACACCCTGGTTCTGCCTTCCACCGAATATTTCACTCCCTCGTTAATCCCAAGAACGATTAAAACGATGAGGATAACCACCCATAATCCGGATAGTCCGGCAGCACCAACACGATCGTGGGCCTTAAAGCGAAAGATGGCTTTTACCACTCCATAGATCAGTCCGATCAACGGGATGGCGACCAGCAGTATGAGTCCGATCAGCGCAATGGTAGCTGTGGTTGGTGATACAAAGAAACTGACGGCATCACTCAACCCAATGTTATTCAGATTCCAATCGGAATTCGTGAACCAGGATTTACCGCTGATCGAGAGGCCGATCATAGATCCAAGAATTGCTATACCGGCGATAATGAAAGCGAAGGCAATGATGAAACCTATCACCTTGAAAAATACCAGCACCAGGCGGGCAAAAAGTTTCACCATCCGTCCAATCAGGGTATCCTGACTACCGCGGCGAACCTGCTGCTGATCCATCGGGGTTCCCGGTTCATAGGGATATTCCTGTCTTACTTGTTTCTCAATATTGTATACGTTAACCGGTTCTCCGTACATCTCAAGCTTTTCAGCGGAGGTGCGGGCGACGGGTGCGGCTGCCCAAAGGACCAGGTACACCAGGATTCCGGCTCCATAGGTCAGGGTAAAAACAACAAACAATATTCGCACCAAAACCGGGTCAACTCTGAAATAGGCTGCGAGTCCGGCACAAACTCCACCGATTTTCTGGTTTGAAGGATCGCGGTACATGCGGCGTGCATGTCCCCGATGTGGCGGCGGCGGCATGGCGGGACCTTCCTCTTCGCCTTCCTCAGCATCACCGATTTCTTCGGGTTTACCCATAACTTCGATCACTTCCCGCGTATCATCGAGACTGATGACTTCCTTCCCGGGGACCAGCTTTTCCTGAAACAGTTCCGCCATGCGGGTTTCTATATCATTCAGGATCTCCGATTCTCCCGGCACCTGGCTGAAGCGCATCTGTATCTGATCCAGGTAATTTCTCAACAGGTCATACGCATCATCGTCGACATGCAGAACCATTCCGCCGAGGTTGATTTTTATTGACTTTCTCATTTTGGCGGATTTAGGCTTGTTTATTAATCAGTGCAACAGCTTTAACCAGATCTTCCCAGGATGAATCCAGATCTTTGAGAAACTCCCTGCCGGCATCGGTTAATTTGTAATATTTTCTTGGAGGCCCCTGGGGTGATTCTTCCCAGCGATAACTGAGCAGACCTGCATTTTTCTGACGGGTAAGTAACGGATAAAGCGTTCCTTCCACCACAATCAGCCTGGCATCTTTCAGAATGCGAAGGATATCAGTGGCATAGCAATCCTGCTGATTCATGATCGTCAGGATGCAATACTCCAGAACACCTTTACGCATCTGTGCTTTTACGTTTTCAATTTTTTCGTTTTCCATGACTATTTATTTATTATTCCCGTTTCAATGAGCCGAGACCCGAAATATTTTTCTGAATCTCAGGCTCGCCCCGGTAGCGGACTGTGCCCAAACCGGAGATTGAGACATTAAGTTTTTCTTTGGCATATACCCGTGCACTGCCGGCGCCCGACATATCGACCTTCACATCTTTGGCAATCAGGTCGAGGGCATCAAAATCACCGGCACCTGATAATTGAAGCCGAAGCTCATCAACCTTACCTCTGAAATCACATTCTGAAGCTCCCGACAGATCGAGTTTCAGGCTTTTGGCTTCGATGGCAAAATTAAGACGGCCTGCGCCCGAGACTTCAATGTTCAGCGAATTCAGCCGGAGCACCGAGTCGGCCTCCACTTTAATGGCACCAGCCAGTGCCATTTTTTCAAGGTCCTTAATTCCGATATACAGATTCTTTTCTCGAGCCTGCAGGATATTCAACCGGGTTTGAACGCGCAGAGTTGACCCCTCTTCACTGACTTTAACGATATCATAAAGGTTTTCGTCCATTTCCATCCGCAGATAAGGTTTATCCGACGGCTCCAGGTGCACATGAAAGTTTCCTGAAATATCCAGCTTATCGAAATTGCCGATTTTCTCATTGCGTGTCTCCACTTTACCGTTGCCCACGATTCCTCCCTGACAGCCGGTGAGGGTAACAAGAGCCAGACCCAGCAGGATCAGCAGATTTGTAATACTGAAAGTTGTTTTCATGATGGCAGGGTTAATCAGAAATAATTGGATCCCGTTTTCATTTCTCTGATCTGCTCAGTAGTTTGAGCTACCGGCAGGGCTATCCAGAGAATGATGTACAATAGGAAGCCGAAGCCCATGAACAGTCCGATGACAAAAAGAATACGGAGCAGGAGAGGATCGGTATTGAAATAGTAGGCTAAGCCTGAGCATACGCCACCGACTGATTTATCCTGACCATCGCGATACATCCTGCGAGTGCGGCGACCGCCAGCATAACGTCCGGAATAATTTTGCGAATAGTGCTGGCCGCTCTCACGATGACCACTGATATCCTCAGGTGCACCTAATATCTGAAGTACTTCTCTTACATCTTCGCTTGCGATTACCTGACGGAGTGGTTTCAGTCGTTCGGTAAAAAGCTCCGACATGCGCATTTCGAGGTCGTTGATTACTTCGCGACCTTCAACGCTCGACATAAATTGCCGTTCCACAGCATTTAAGTAGTCCCTTAGAATTTCATAGGCATCATCGTCGATATTGAAAATAGTGCCTGCCAGGTTGATTTGGATTGTCCTTTTCATAACACACTAGTTTAATTGTTCAGAATACTTGCTTTAACATTGTTATTTCCTATGCAAAGATACATTCAAATTTCAGTATCTTGTATCACATAGTACTAAATATTTTTTACGAATTTTGATAAGAGTCTGATTATCTGATGAATAATTTTCGTTTATAGATACAAAAAGCCCCAGACTGAAGTCCGGGGTTAACCATAAGGTAGCTTGGAGGCACCTGGTTAACCCCCGACTTCAGTCTGGGGACTATTGACAGCTCTAAAGAAGCTTAATCAACGAATTCTATCCAGCCGTATGGATCGGGCAGGTCGCCCATCTGGATTCCTGTGAGAATTTCATACAGTTTAGCGGAGATGGGACCAGGCTGATCATTTTCGCCGAAATGATACGTCTTTCCTGTGGCTTCATCAAAGATCAGGCTCACGGGGCTGATTACTGCGGCAGTTCCGCAGGCGCCCACTTCTTCGAATGTTTCGAGCTCTTCAATAGGTACAGGACGTATCTCCACTTTCATCCCCATATCGCGGGCAATTTGCTGGAGGCTTTTATTGGTTATGCTGGGAAGAATGGAATGGGACTCAGGAGTAATGTAGGTATTGTCGCGGATACCAAAGAAATTGGCAGGACCGGCCTCATCGATGAATTTCTTTTCTCGTGCATCCAGGAACAGAGCCGAGGCATAGCCCTGGTGATGGGCCACATCCAGTGCACGCAGACTTGCGGCATAATTCCCACCAACCTTGATATTGCCCGTTCCCAGTGGTGCGGCCCTGTCAAAAGTCCGGGTAATCATCATGTGAACCGGCTTAAAGAGCTCTTTAAAATAAGGCCCAACCGGGGTGACAAAAACCAGGAACAGATATTCATT
>Ga0114951_10005372_pt1 | contig 11865 bp, 10 predicted proteins | sample AM7aDNAmetaG_FD_88677 | JGI IMG/M metagenome (GOLD analysis project Ga0114951, IMG submission 88677) | Freshwater microbial communities from Finland to study Microbial Dark Matter (Phase II) - AM7a DNA metaG | ecosystem: Environmental > Aquatic > Freshwater > Lake | place: Finland: Lake Alinen... | reverse complement strand
TTTATAGCTTTTTCAATGTCCTCGTCTTTAACTGTGTTGCTGAAAGCAATATTCTCTCGCAAGCTTAAATTAAACATAACACTATCTTGAAAAACAAATCCCACCTGGCTGTGCAAACTTTCTTTGTCATATTCATTTATATCTCTGCCGTCGAAACACACTTCGCCCGATGTTGGCGGTAAAAGCCCTGTAAGTAAATACAAAAGCTGGGTTTTTCCGGCGGCCGTTGGCCCTATAATTGCGGTCTTACTTCCGGCTTTCACAAAAAATGAGATGTCTTTAAGCGCCGACTTCTGGCCGAAATTCACAGTTACGTTTTTAACTTCAATATCTCCGTTCAAAACAGCTTTCAATCCGCCGGTCTTTTTTTCAACCGGAACCAAAAGCACCTGTAAAATTCGCCCATAAGAAGCCTGCGCCTGAGCAATAATATTGCTCATAAATCCAATAATAATTATTGGAAAAATTAAAATGGCCAGATATGTATTAAAAGCGGTGAAGTTTCCCAAAGACATTGTTCCTTGAATTACAAAATGCCCGCCAAGAATAACAATTGCAAGCGTTGCAATGTTTGCAAAAAATGTGATTACCGGAATAAGACTGGCGAACAATGACAAAATTTGCAAGCTAATTTTTTTTGCCTGCGTGTTTGCATCTTGGAATTTTCCATATTCGGGGTCTTGGGAATTCAGCAAACGGATAAGCGCCGCTCCCAAAATACTTTCGCTGATTACTTTGTTGAGCCAATCAATTGCTTCTTGCGACTTCACAAAGAGTTTACGCACTCTTTTTAATACAAGAAAAAAAGTCACTCCGATAAAGGGCATCACCAAAATAACTGTAAGCCCGAGTCTCCAATTGGTGACAAGCAAAAGCGTCGATACCGATAAAATCAAAAACACAGATGCAATGATTGACGAAACAGCCATTGAAACAAATGTTTTCACCGCGTCAACATCAGAAGTTAAGTTGGTTAAAAGTTTGGCGGGCATGGCATTTTCAATGTATGAATACGGCTGCACAGAAATTTTTGAAGTGATGTCGTTTCGCATGTCGCGCGCCACGCGTTCAGATGCGTAAACCTGCACGATGTTTTGCAAATAAGTGAAAATAAAAATAAGAAACGCAACAACAGAAAATTCAATTACAAAGTTTTCGATTATAAAACTTCTGCGAGCAAAGTTATCAATTGCAGATGAAATGATTTCCGGAACAGCAACAGTCAAACCATTAGCAATAATGGTTAAAGCCACAAGCAAACTAATGACGCCCGTGTATTTAAACAACAAAGACAAAAGATTTTTTGCCGGAATATTGTTTTTATGTTGATTGCTTTTTTCTTTTTTCATATACAAAAAATAATCTATGCTAATGCCTAGTATTATTACTACGAAAATTGAGCTATTTTTGTTTCAAAACCGCATCCTCTGTGTAAATATTATTCGGGTTCCAAAGCATAAATCCCACAAAGTTATTTTGCAAAGAATCCTGCGTGGCTTTAATTTCCCGACTTACCATGTCGGCTGTATAGACGGCTCCCATGTTAAAATCCTGAAGCCATGGCCTTAATTTTCCCAAAGGAGTAAGTACTGGCACCTCCGACACCTGGTCTGTTGATGCCGGAGAACCTGCAGCTTCGCTGATTTTTCCGGTTTCTTGTTCTAAAAGAACATTTTCTCTTGCCAAAGCGTGATCCAGTGAATATTTAATAACATCATAAGGATGGTCGGCAGGATTTGCAAAACCAATAAATCCATTTGCATAATGTGAAGGATAAACCATTGGGCAAACATAGTCAAAATTTTCCATGGCGCTTTCAATTACTTGGCCAATCCCCATGTCGTCTGGATTAACTGTTGTCAGACCAAACAAATCAGCTGAAATTTTTTCGTTTGACAAATTAACTCTTGTATACTGGAAAAAACTTTTAATCACTTCTACTTTTGCGTTTTTGCTGTCATAAACAGGGAATCCCATATTGCCGCGATTGCCATCGGTGGGAAAACGTACATAGTCAAAATTTACTTCGTCAAAGCCATTATAAAATGCGTCTTTTGCCAAAGAAATATTATAATCCCAAACATCTTTTGAAGCCGGATCCATCCACGACAAACCGTTGTTATCTTCCCACAAGACAGGATTTGATAAGTCGGTTGTTTTTGCTTTGTCATAAACCGCCAAATTTGGTTTTACCTTTGAATATACCGGGTCTTCAAAAACAGCAATTCTACCAATCACATAAATGTTCTGGTCGTGAAAAAACCGCACCAACGTGTCAATGTCTGGAATTTCGTGGTCGGTTAAACTATATTTTTTCACATCTGGCGCGCTGGAAGCATAGGAAACATACCCGCCACTTCCTTTAACATCAACTACAACCGCGTTTATTTCTGTGTTTCTAAAAAGATTGCTTAAATAGTTAAGATATTTTTTGCTTCCCGCAGAATATCCGGTAATATAAACCGATTTTATTATTGCAGGTGGATTTGATAATTTTTCTGGCGGTGGCGGGGGAGCCGGAGGCAGCGAAACTTGGCTTGCAGTATTATTTATAACCGCGGTGTCACTTTTGCTTCCAGGATCAGCAACGACGTGGCCGGAAAAATAATTTTTGTTTTCCATTGTCAAAGAAATTCCAGCCAAACAAACAACTCCAGCTATCAAAGCAATAAAAATATTTTTCCACAGAGAAAATTCCATGATATTTAATTATACAACTTCCTGCAAATAAAAAAAGCAGGGTTAATCCCCTGCTTTTTGTTATTTTCTTTATTCTGTTGTTTTTCCGTCGAATTCTTCATCGCTGACCTCGGCTTCGGCTTTTGTTGGCATAACAATGCCGTCTTTGTGGTGCGCCGGAGAATAAATTGTATAAAGCTTTAAACTTTCTGTTGCAGAAACATTTACAATGTTGTGCTGGGCGCCGGCTGGCACAACAACTGCCGCGCCATCTGAAACCGCATATTCGTTGCCGTCGATTATCACTTTTCCTTGGCCTTTTTCAATTCTAAAAAATTGGTCGTTGTCTTTGTGCACCTCCATGCCAATTTCTTCGTTTGGCGCCAAACTCATCAAAACCAGCTGACTGTGTTTTGAGGTGTATAAAACTTTCCTGAAATTTTCGTTTTCAATTGTATCTTTTTCTATGTTTGAAACAAATCCTTTCATAATTTTATTTTTAATAATATATTTTAGTATAGCCCAAATTAATGAATATTCAAATAAAAACCACCCCGAAGTTTTAGGGTGGTTTTTAAATTTAAATTATTTCCTCAATAATTGCTGAATTTCCTGCGCCAATTTATTTAACGCATCGGAAATAGATGCAATGGAATTTTGCGAATAATTTACTGCAACCGGCGGAATGCAACTTCCACTAATGCATGTGGCTGGCGACCAACAATCGGCATTGGCATTGCAAGGCGAGCCATAACTTCCATCGGTACAAACTTTTCCAGTTGAGCTTAGTTTCTTTGGGTCAGAAATGCATTTTCGATAAGAGCCCACATATTGATTTGGCATGGCTCCAGGAAAGCAATCGGAATCTACATTGCAAGTTGAGGTAACTGTAAAATAACTTGGCCCGCTTTTTCCATTAGCTGTTTGAATAACAACATAGTAAATTCCTGGCACAACCGTTGACTGAGAAACTGTCCCATTTTCGTTTGTTTGCTGAGCCATTTGCGAAGGAATAGTGAAAGTCAAAGTTTTTCCGTCGGGAGAATTCACATTTGTATAATGTATCTCTCCATCAATTGGGGAAACGGTATTAGGGCTTGATCCGACAACAGGATTTGTTGATCCAACAAATGCTATATCATTATTATTTGTAAATCCAGAACCTGTGATTTGAACTATTGTTCCTACTGGTCCGCTCGACGGCGATAAAGACGTAATTGAGGGGGCTGAGTTTGCTGCGCATTGTTGCAGTTGCAGTTGTAACTGCAAAATTTGTAGTTGCAATTGAAGTCGATCATTGCTTCCAACCGGCGAGCTTTGCAATTGCGCTGTCAGTTGAGCAAGTTGCGCCATTAATTGAGATATTTGCGTTTGACTGCACGAGGTTTGCGCTTTTGCAATACCACCCGAAAACAAAATTGCTGTTGCCAAAACAGCTACAACTAAAAGAGACCTAATTTTCATGATTATTTTTCCGCAGTGCGGATTTTTAATTATATTAGCTAATAATACCCCCCCAGAACTGGTGTCAAATGTGCGCAAATAAAAACTGCGCAAAACGCAGATTTTATAAGTGGAGCGGGATAGTGGACGACATTAGAACCTATTGGCAGAATACTACCGAGCGTTTCTTTATTCCAAGTTTATCACTTACAGAGGTAAAAATCAATTAACCACACACTTCGTTTCACTATTGTTTTAAAATAAAAAACCCTCAATGCTTGTCATTGGGTTAGTTCGAGGTATTGACATTTAAGATTTTTTCTTGTAGGGTCAAGCCAGTAAGCTAAAAATTGTTTTTAGCTTTGAAAAGTGAATACACATAGAAAGGAAAGGGTGAATAGAATGAGTGCTTACCAGGACGGATACGACAAGGGCTATGAGGCTGCCATAAATGGAGAGCGGCAAATGTCCACCCATACTTTTATGTCCATTTTTGACGAACTCATAGATGGTGATAACAGCCAGGAAGAATGGGAAGATGGATACGATGACGGATATGAAGCTGGCGAAGAAGAACGGGAGGAAAACGAATAGTTCGTGTCTATGAGCCATCGATTTTGATGGCTCTTTTTTTTATGTATTTATATAAAGATAATATGCCGTTAAGGTTCCCTCGACGTCTATTTTTATAGGTTTACTATTTTCAAATGGCCAAGAAGAAAGTACTAATTTAGCCCCCATTTTTAATTCTTTATCGGTTTTATTTTTTATTTTTGAATAATTTTTTGGCAACAAAAAAGCATAGACCACGTCTGCCGAAGAAAGGTTGTATTTATAAAAGTTGCCATATTTGATTTTCACCTTTTTATAAAACAAAGACTTAATTTTAGAGTATAAATACCAAAAAGGTGCTATCTCTATTCCAACGCAATCGGCATTGTATTTTTTTGATAAATAAAACAACATATTAGCGCTACCGCTTCCTATATCATAAAAAACCATACCAGGTTTTAATTGGGATAATTTAGCTATTCTGTCATAATTAGCTCTTTTAGTCGGTAGCCACATAGCATCGAAATAACTGCCAGCAAAGATACCAAATCCCGATATAACAAAAAACCAAAGCGAAATTGAAAAAATATCCATATTTTATTATCTTACCAAAAAATCGCTCAAAAAGCGATAAAGGTTTTAACTACGATTAGGGGTATGCTAAATTTACGACTATTTTATATGTGAGCGGGTAAGGGGAGTCGAACCCCTCTCATTAGCTTGGAAAGCTAAGGTAATACCGATATACGATACCCGCAAATTTTGAGTCGGGGTGTCGAGATTCGAACTCGAACTAAACGCTCCCAAAGCGTTCGTGCTACCGTTACACAACACCCCGTTTATAGAACTATTCTAACCGAAAGAATCGATATTGTCAAAGGAGAAATTTTGTGATAATATTTTATATATGAAACGCCCCCGTAGTTCAATGGATAGAACAAGATCCTTCTAAGATTTAAATGTTGGTTCGATTCCAACCGGGGGCACATGGCGGCTATGGTGTAATGGCAGCACAAGACTCTGTGGCAGTCTCAGTACGGGTCCGAATCCCGTTAGCCGCCCCATTTTAAAAACCACTTTCAAAACAGGTGGTTTTTGTTTTTATCCTTTTTTATGATAAAATTAGGATAAATAAATATAAAACTTATCTTATATGGAAAAATTTACATATTTGTACGACTTTATAGACTTTGCAAAAGCTAACCGCAAATATCCCGAAAGCACGGCAAACAATTTAAAGTCGGCATTAAAAATTTTTGAAAAAGAATTAAACCCCGAAGAGCTAAAATCAATCAACATGGTAGCCGACAGCATAGAGGAAATTTTTAGAAGCGTGGCAATTGCCAACAAAGACAAAAGTATCATTTCTTTAAACACTTATAAAGCTAGGCTTCTAAAAGTTATAACCGACTACAAAAGATATGGAGCCGATCCCGGTAAAATCCAAAAATGGGTGATTAAAGAAAAGAAATCCACACCCCTGTTTACTAGCAAAGATAAAACAGATAAAAATAAGATAACTTTATCTGCCCCTATCCCCAGCCCTGTGGACAACGTCCATAAAATTGAACTGGCGATAGGAAACAACGAACGGGCGGTCATTTCAATTCCGCGAAGCATACAAGCCAAAGATATTAAATTAATAAAGAATATTCTTGACTCGCTGGCTGAATAAGACACGCCTTTTAATCAACAAGACTTCTTGGTATAATAAAATAAATAAATTACAACTATGAAAAAAATTATTGTTTTTTTAATTCTCGTTTCCTTTTTATTCGCCCCTGTTTTTGTTTCTGCTCAAAGCGATCCGGGACGCAATGAACTGCTTATCCAAATATTAAATCAGTTAATAGCCCAAATGGAACAAGAAATATCCGCTCTTTCTTATCAATATACTGCGTCAGCTTCAGACGATACATTAAGCAGCTTGAATGTAAACGGCTCGCCCATATCCAATTTTAGTGCAAACACTACTTCCTATATTTATCTGTTGCCGGCCAATGTTGCAATGCCAATTATTACAGCCACTCCAAACGTGGTAAATGCAACTGTAGTTATTAGTCAAACAAGAAAAATTCCTGGGTTGGCGACAATAACAGTGACATCCCAAGACAGGACAGCCAATCAAATATATACAATTAATTTCAATTTGTCCCGCTAGCGACATTGCATTTATCCATTTAAAAAATTATAATTATATAATTATTAAACATCATACATTTATGAAAATAAAATTGTTGCTAGTGTCAGTTTCAATATTTTTGCTTTGCTTAGTAGCTTGTACTTTAAACAGTGCTTCTGCTCAATGTATGACAGATGCGCAAAGACAAGCAATGATTGTCAAATTACAGCAACAAATAGTCCAAGTAGAACAACTAATAGTGCAAGTAATAAACCAGCAGCAATCATCAACTCAATGGTGCTACACGTTTAATAATGATCTGGGTAGTACTCAGTCGGGCACGGACGATGTTTTTAACCTTCACTTGGCTTTGATGCTTGACCTTCATTCTCCTTCCTCTCCGCCGGACATTTCTTACAGACCAGATGATATTAATACTTTTTCAAACGGGACTCATCAAGCAGTAATGGCTTTTCAGAAAAAATATGGCATTGAGCAGAAGGGCCATGTCGGTCCCATCACCAGAGCAAAATTGAATAATTTATTTGGGTGCGTGGCAACACAAAAAAATCCAACAAAGCCGACTACTCCAATAACGCCTACAACTCCAGTAACCCCAGTAGGATCAACTGGTGGAGGTGGAGGTGGAGGTGGAGGTGGTGGAGGTGGAACAACCCCAACACCAGTAAATGGTATTTGTGGTTCAGCCAATAAAATTTACTACAATCCTGCTACTAATTTTGACAGTTCAGATACTTTTTGTTCTGCAGGAACATCTCCAAGTCCCAACCCAGATTTTCCAGCTATAGATATTGAAAGTGGTACCAGCCAAACAACATGGACTTGCGCAGGATCAAATGGCGGCAGTTCTCCAACTTGCACAGCCACATACAACAGCGGACTTATTATCGGCGCCGCCTGCATGCAGAATTCTAATTGCGCTTCGGGATATTGTGGAAATAGTACTTTATCATATCCACCTGTCGCAAAGAGTTGCACAACAGGAGCACCTGGATCGCCCTGCAGCGCCAATAATCAATGCACATATAATAATTGTGACACTACGGAGGTAGGCAAGTGTGGATTTTATGGAGCTTCGTGCACGGCTGACATCCAATGCGGCGGAGGGTTAGGATGTAGCAGCTATCCCAATACTCTGGGTTCTTATGGAGGCTGTGGAGGACTTGGTGCTTCTTGTGCCGCAAGTTCCTGTCGCTCGCCATTAGCTTGCGGCACCGACAAGATTTGCGGAGGAATTGGAGCTATTTGTAATGATACTTATGGATGCGTTTCAGGGAACTACTGCACAAATAAAGACCAAGGCTCAGGTTCGGGCACTTGCTCAGATAGTCCTCAGGCGCTGAATTATCAAAAAAATAGTATAGCAGCCATCACTGTCGCGCTGCAAAAAATCTTACAGGAAATAAAAAAACTTCTTGGACACTAACAATTAAAAAACCGCTCCCAAAAGGGGAGCGGTTTTTTAATTTATCTTGCGTATTCAATTACGCGGGTTTCGCGCATAACAGTAACTTTTATTTCTCCTGGATACTTTAATTCTTCCTCAATTTTTTCTGCAATTCCTTTGGCAATTTTTTGCGCCCCCAAGTCGTCGATTCTGTCGGACTTTACAAACACACGAATTTCTCTGCCCGCCTGAATGGCATAAGTCTTTTCAACTCCTTCAAACTTGTTTGCAATGTCTTCTAACTCTTTTAATCTCTGCAAATAATTTTCCAAAGTGTCTTTTCTGGCGCCAGGCCTCGAGCTTGAGATAGCGTCGGCTACGGTCACAATTGTGGCTTCAATAGATTCAACGGGGTAATCGCCATGGTGAGAACGCATTGCTTTTATAACTTCTTCAGACTCGCCAAATTTTTCCAAAATTTTAATTCCAATTTCAATGTGCGAGCCTTGAACTTGCTGGTCTATTGCTTTTCCAATGTCGTGCAAAAGTCCGGCGCGCTTGGCAACCTGGCTATTGGCTTTTAACTCATAGGCCAACGTTTCGGCAATTAAAGCCACTTCCATTGAGTGCAATAATGCATTTTGACCATAAGAAGTTCTATAAAAAAGCCTTCCTACAATTTGAACAAGTTTGTCATTCATTCCCAAAATTCCAACATCATAAACCGCTTTTTCTCCGGCTTCCTTTACGATTTTAGCAATTTCCTGTTTGGCTTCTTCAACTTTTTCTTCAATTTTTGCCGGCTGAATTCTGCCATCGGCAATTAATTTATCTAAAGCAACTTTGGCAATCTGCCTTCTAATTGGGTTAAAACACGAAATCACAACCGATTCTGGCGTTTCGTCCACAATCAGTTCAACTCCGGTTAATTTTTCAAAAGTTCTAATATTTCTGCCTTCTTTTCCAATAATTCTGCCTTTCAAATCTTCGTTGGCCAAAATTACGGTTGTGGTGGACAATTCCTGGGTTTGGGGGACTGCGCATTTTTGAATTGCCATAGTGACAATTTCTTTTGCGCGTGACTGCAATTTTTCCTGGCCTTTTTCTTCAAGTTTTCTCATTCTGTCTAAAATTTCTTTTTCGCTTTCAATTTCCACCAGCGACAGCAATTCCTTCTTGGCATCTTCGCGTGAAAGATCGGCCACTTTTTCAAGCTTAACTTCTGCCTGTTTTCTCAATTCTTCCAAGCTTTCTTTTATGGTTTTTAATTTGTCACCTTTGTCTAAAAGCTCTTTTTCTTTTGTTTCAAAGGATGCAATTCTTTCATTAAGCAAGGTTTCTCTGTTTAACAAAAGCTGCTGGGCTTTTAAAAATTCTTTTCTTCTTTCATCTACGTCTTTCTGGGTTTTATCCAGAAGTTCTGCAGATTTTCTTTCTGCATTTTTGACCATATCGCTGGTCTCTTGTTTAACATCTATAACTCTTTTTTGCAGTCTTGCCTCTAAAGATCCGGCTCTTTTTTTAGCCAGCCTTTGGCGCATATAATATCCAATTCCGCCGCCCACAATCAGAGCCAACACCACAATTATTATCGAAACTATATTATCCATATTTTTAGTAAGCAAGGCAATAAAATTTTTCGAAGCTTGTTGTGCGATGCGAATAAGTGCGTAGAAAAATTTTGTTGCCGAGCGATTTAGATACAAAGAAAACTCACCTGCGCGGTGAGCTCATTTACGATATTTTATTTTTCTTAAGGAGATTTATAATTACTAGCGAGGGATAAATGAAAATAAATTTTCATTTAAACCGAGCGACGTAATTATATAAATGCGAAGCATTTCTACTTTCCGCCGATAACTTCATCAATTAAGCCGTATTTTTTGGCTTCTTCTGCAGTTAAATAAAAATCTCGGTCGGTGTCATTTGTGACCTTAGCTAAGGATTGTCCGGTGTGAGAAGATATTATTTTGTTCAACTTCTCTTTCATGTGCATAATCTGCTTTGCAGTAATTTCAATGTCGGCAGCCTGCCCTTGCATACCTCCGGCAACTTGGTGCAACAAAATTTCAGCATTGGGCAAAGAATATCTTTTTCCTTTTGCTCCAGCCGCCAAAATAACTGCTGCCATACTCGCCGTAAGTCCTATGCAAATGGTAGAAATAGGGCATTTTAAAAACTGCATTGTGTCATAAATTGCTAATCCGGCTGTAACTGAACCTCCTGGGCTGTTTATATAAAGCTTAATGTCTCTTTTTGAGTCTTTTGATGCTAAATAAAGCATTTGAGCGATTACCACGTTTGCATTCATGTCTGTAACCGGACCCGCAAGAAAAATTATACGCTCTTCTAAAAGCCTTGAAAATATATCGTATGCGCGCTCACCGCGCTGTGATTTTTCTACAATAGTTGGTACTATTGGCATTTTGTTTTTATATTTTTTCTAATAATTCAAATATTTTTTCATTTTGAATTACACCTTTAGTATACTCTTTTAACTCGTTTATGTCAATTTGGGCAAGCTGTTCTTTGGAATAATTTTTAATATTCTTTGCCACTTCTTCTTCAACCTCTTTGTCGGCAACTTCTATTTTTTCTTTTTTTCCAAGCTCGCGCAAAACCAAAAACCCGCGCAATCTTTTTTCGGCTTCTTTTCTGTAAGTTTCTTTAATTTGCTCTTCGGTTTGTTTTACCGATGCCAGATATTCCTCAAATTTTAATTTTGTGGCTTCTTCAACTTTGTGTTTAAAGTCATGCACCAGCCTATCTTGCTCATAATCCACCATGGCTTCTGGCATTTCAAACTTGGCCTTTTCGGCAATTTTTTCCAAAATTTCACCGCGTATTCTTTGTTTTTCTTCTTCGGTTTTTTCCAACGTAATTCCTTCTTTCATACTGGCCTGCAAAGCAGTCAAAGATTCAAACTCGCCCAATTGTTTTGCAAATTCGTCGTTAATTTCGGGCAATTCCATTTTTTGAATACCAACCATTTTTATTTTAAATGTTGCTTCTTTCCCGGCCAAATCTTTTCTTGGAGCATTTTCCGGGAAAACCACCGTAACATCTTTTTCTTCGCCAGATTTCATTCCCACAATTCCGGTTTCAAATCCTTTCATAAATCCGCCTTCGCCCAAAATAAATTTGTCATCAACTTCTTTGCCGTTATTTATGTCTTTGTTGCTGTATTTTATTTCCACAAAATCTTTCAATTCTGCCGCCTCATTTTTTGCGGTAAATTTCGCTCTAGTTTTTTGCAAATAATTTATAGAATCTTGAATTTCTTGTTCGGTTACAGAAATTTCCTTTCCTTTTATAGTTTTGGCAATTTCTTTGTAATCTGGCAACTCAACATCGGGCAAAACGGTAATTACTGCCTTAAATTCAAAAGGGGAGCCTGGCGCAATTTTTAAGATTGACACCTCGGGTTGGCCAACCGGTTCCAGTTTGGTTTCTTTAATGTAAACGGTATAAACGTGGCGCACTGCATGGTCGCCGGCTTCCATAAGCAAAGCTTCGGGTTTTAATTTGTCTTCAATCATGCTGGCCGGTGCTTTTCCGGGCCTAAAACCATCAACTTTTACGTGATGTTTTAATTGTTCAACTGCATGCGACATGTGTTCTTTAAATTCTTCTGGCGTCAATTCGAAAGTAATTTCAATCT
>Ga0114951_10005371_pt1 | contig 11865 bp, 8 predicted proteins | sample AM7aDNAmetaG_FD_88677 | JGI IMG/M metagenome (GOLD analysis project Ga0114951, IMG submission 88677) | Freshwater microbial communities from Finland to study Microbial Dark Matter (Phase II) - AM7a DNA metaG | ecosystem: Environmental > Aquatic > Freshwater > Lake | place: Finland: Lake Alinen... | reverse complement strand
GCCTGCTTGATGCCGTCCACCTCCTGTTTGACCAGCTTCTTGACTTCTGCGGACGGGAAGGAGGGGTGCTGGAGCAGGTCGCTCAGAAGATCGAGCGCCGCCGCCGCGTCCTTCTTCATGAACTCGCCTGAGATCCACGAACGGTCCGGATCGCCACCCGCTTCGAGGCTGGCTCCAATGAAGTCCAGCTCCGCGGCAATCTGGGTGGCGGTGCGATGCTGCGTGCCGTGTTGAAGCAGTTCCGTCGTAAGCAACGCCAGCCCTTCGCGGCCAGCCGGATCGTCCACGCCGCCTGCGCGGATCAGCACCCGGAAGCTCACCAGCGGGACCTGATGACGTTCCAGCAGAACCAGCGTCAGCCCATTGGTCAAGGTCAGTTTCCGAAACGGGGGAAGCCGGACGCCATCGTCCGCCTGCATCCCGACCAATCCAGCAAGCGTCACGCAGATCCCTAAAAAAGAGGCGAGAGGTTTGTTCATGAGTCCGGTGGTTTTATTCCTTTGTCGAGCTCGGCCCAGCCTCTTGGCGCGGCGCTTCGGGCACCAGGGTGGCCACTGTGCGGTTGTTCTCGGTAAAGTATTTGCGCGCCACCCGCTGCACATCCTCGCGCGTGACCTTGTTCAGGGCGGTCTCTACTTCAAGCAGCTTGCGGTAGTCCCCAAAGAAGACTTCGTAGTTCCCCAGCGCATGGCTCCGGCCATCAATGGTTTTCAACTGGTCATACAGTTCCACCAGCAAGGCGTTCCGGGCTTTCTGCAGCTCGCGCTCGGTGGCGCCCACACGCTGAATTTGCCCCAACTCCTCATAGAGCGCCTTCTCGATCGCCTGGGTGTCTCCCCCTTCCTTGGCCTGGCACGTGAAGACAAACAGGGTCGGGTCTATCGCCAGGCTCAGGTCGGCTTTGACCTCGATGGCCGATTGGTCCCGGTCAATGAGGCGTTGGTAGAGCCGGGAGCTGTGTCCGAAGATCAGGATGCGGCGCAGGGCCTGAAGCGCGAGAAAGTCCGGGTGCGCCGACTCGGGCACGTGATACCCCACCATGAGCAGGGGCAGTTGGGCGAACTTGACCAGCTTGACACGCCGTTCGCCGGTTTGCTCCGGTTCACGCGTGGTAACGGCCGGCGGTCCAGCGCGCGCGGCAATCGGCTCGACGAAACGCTGGGCCAGGGAAACCACCTCAGTAAAGCTGGCCGCTCCTGAGACCACCATCACCGCGTTCGATGGCGAATAGCCCATCTCGAAGTGCCGCTTCAGGTCGGCCATGACCCAATGCTCGATGTCCACCATCCACCCAATGACCGGCCATTGATACGGATGCGCCGTATAGGCCGCCGCCCAGAGTTGCTCGGACAGCAGCGCCCCGTTGTCGCCTTCGCTCAGGCGCCGCTCCGAAGCCACCACGCCCCGTTCCGACTCGACCATTTTCGGGTCGAAAGACAGGTGGGCGATCCGGTCACTTTCCAGATCGAAGATGAGCGGCAGCGCCGAGGCGGGGCACCAATCCTGGTAGGCGGTGATGTCGTAGTCCGTGAAGGCGTTGTTCGCGCCGCCGGCGCCTTCCATCGCCACGTCGAACTGCTTGGGCCCATACTTCTTGGCCCCATTGAACATCATGTGTTCGAAGAAATGAGAGATGCCGGTAGTTCCGGGCCGCTCGTTCCGCGAGCCGACACGATAGAAGATGTAGAACGCCACGTTCGGGATGGTACGATCCTCATGCACCAGCATCTTCATCCCGTTGGTCAGGACGTGCGTCCGCACCTCCAGGGTCTGGGCCGAGGCCACAGCCCCAGCCAGCGCAGACCCAAAGAGGCCCGCCATCAGCCCTAGTCGCCCGACTCCGCGCAAGAAATTGGTTTTCATCCGGTCAGAGCCCAGACGTTCCCCGGCCTTGGGGTAATCGTCAAGCCCAAGCTAATTGGTGTTCACGCTTGACGCCTGTCGCAGAAACACGGGACTCTTTCGGCGTGCCTCTTACATTTCTCTTTTGGGTTGTTTTGTGTGCCACGCTGGCCTCAGCCGCGGCGGCAGATTGGCCGTGTTGGCGGGGGCCTCGCGGCACCGGCCAGACGCCGGCGGAGTGGGTGATCCCGAAAACCTTGCCCACCGAACTCAAAGTGATCTGGCGAACCGCGATTGGGGCCGGGTTTGCCTCTCCGATCCTCAGCCAGGGAAAGGTTTTTCACCTGGACTGCCAGGAAGGTCAGGAAGTGGTTCACGCCCTCGAGGCCGGCACCGGCAAGGAACTGTGGCGCGCGAGGCTGGACGAGGCGTTTCTTGACGCGCAAGGCGCGGCAGGACCGCGCTGCACCGCCTTGGCGGATGGGGACCGGATTTATGCGCAATCCTGCCGGGGTGAACTTCAATGCCTCACAGCCCAAGAGGGCCGCCTCCTCTGGCAGGTGAATTTCGTGAAGGACTTCGGCGCGGCCTTCATCGGCGAAAAGGGCTCGGCGGTTGGCGCGGTGCGGCATGGCTACACGGGGGCTCCGCTCGTGGACGGAGGTCGGCTCTTTGTAACCGTCGGCGGCAGCGACGGCGCCAGCGTGGTCTGCTTCGAGAAGAAGACGGGCAAGGTCATCTGGAAATCGCAAAACGATGTGGCCGGATACGCGCCTCCCGTGCTCGCCACCCTGGCTGGGACGCCGCAATTGGTGGTCTTCACCGCCGAGGCGATCATCGGACTCGCCCCCACAGACGGCAAACTGCTCTGGCGGGTGGCGGTCAAAACCTCCTTTGGCCGGCACGTCACCACACCCGTGATTCACAACGACCTGGTGATTGTCTCCTCCCATCAGGCAGGTCTGCTGGGAATCAAAGTGACCAAGCAGGAAGATGGTTTCGCGGCAGAGAGGGCCTGGACGGCCAAAGATTCGGCCATCAATTTCGCCAGCCCGGTGGCTTTTGGGAAGCACCTGGTTGGGCCGGGGCCTGGCAAGAAACTCGTCTGCGTGGACATGGAGGCCGGCACCCAAACCTGGGCCAAGGACGGCTTTTTCACAACGGCGCCCGGCTACACCCATGCCGGAATGATCGGAATGGGGCAGAACATCCTCACCCTGACCGATGGCGGTGCTTTAGTCCTGTTCGCCGCGGCCCCAAGCGAATATCGTGAGATCAGCAGAACCCAGGTCTGCGGCAAGAATTGGTGCAACCCGGCCTACGCCGACGGCCGGCTTTACCTGCGCGACGCCAGAGAACTCATCTGCGTCCAGTTGGTTCCCTGAACCGCATCCACAATCTGACGCGCGCCTCGGGCCCCAGCCTTGGCTTGTGGCCCCGAAGCGCTGGAGCGCCAAACTCAATGGCAAAGGTCAACCGCCCTGAGCCGCGTAGTACGCGTTGACTTTGGCTTCCACGTCCTTGTAGGCGATGTCCACCTCGTAGATCAACTTGAACTGGTCCATGGCCTCTTCGGCCTTGTTCATCTTCTCGAGGACGCAGCCCAGCGCGTAGATGAGGTCTTTCTTCTCGTCATCGAAGCCGACCTTTTCCTTGATGGCATCCTGGAGCTTGCGCGCGGCCAGGTCGTTCATGTTGCGGCGGGCAAAACACTGGCCCAGGAAACTCATCGAGGAGATCCGCTTGGCCGGGTTGGATTGCGACTTTTGGAATTCCGCGATCGCTTCGCCGATCCGTCCCGCCTTGAAATAGAGTTCCCCCATCTCGAAGCGCATGCCGAGATCGGTCGGATACCGATCCACCCGCTTCTTGCACTCTTCGATCTGGAAGTCCTGTTTCTGCTTGTCCAGCGCGGCCACCTGGTCCGGATAATCGGGCGCGTTGGGATCGAGCTGCGATTTCTGGTGGTCGAGTTTCTTGAGAATCGTGTCGGTAATGGCTTTCTCAAGAGTGGCGTCCCCGCCCGACTCGCTGGCGCGAATGCGCTCGTAGTAAGCGATGCCCTTGTCGAATTCCTTCTTCTGGACATGGAGTTCCGCGAGGTTGCGCAGCACCTTCAGGTTAGCGGGCTCATTGACCAGACGCTGCTCGTATTCCTCGATCAGGTTATCGGCCACGTCCCCGGTCTTGACCACCCGATTGGCCTGTTCCAGCGAGGTGGCCTCGTCCTTGTTCTTGATGATGTCGCGGTACGACCCTTTGCCATCCGCCAAGGAATCGTACCCACCTTCGGACATCGTGGTGCGGGCCGAGAGGTTCTTCAAAGCCATGGCCAACTCCGCATCGTTCGGAGCCTCGCGCAGCAGGGCTTTGTAGATGGCCTCGGCCCGGTCCGTTTGACCGACCTGGGCATGAGCCGTCGCCAACTGCATCCCCACATTGCGATCATCGGGCGAGTTCTTGTGAACCAGCTCAAGGGACAGGATGGCGGCGTAGGGAAAGTCCAACGCCAGGGCGGCTTCGGCAATGAGCTTGTGCGCCTGGTTATTGAGGGGATCCTTGTTCAGCACCTCCTCGGCAATCTGCATCGCCTCGGCGGGCTCCTTGCGCAACGCGAGCTGCGCCTTCATGATCTGAGGCTGGGCGCTGGTGCCGCCCAGCACCTTCCGGAAGAAACCCGTGTTGCTGGCGGCCGCGCCGGACTTCTTCATTTGGGCGGCGCGCAGGCCCTGCCGACAGGCGAGAAAACCGGGCTCGCTCTGCAGCACCTGGGCGAAAATCGTGAGGGCATAATCCAGGTTCCCGCGCAACAGGGCCTGGTTGCCCTTTTCGTAAAAGTCGCGCAGCGCTCTCGAAATCTCGGTCAATTGTTTGTCTGGCATGACGGCCATCATAAGAACCATTCGCAAAAAAATCCAAGCCGAAAATGCATGGGCCCGAGAAGGGCGCATGCCGGATGGTTGGCGGAGGGGGAACTCCGGCCCCCTTTGCACCGTCAAACTGGATGAATGCTTCGTTGGCTTTCAGAACCGCGCGGGCCGTTCCACCATGTAAGCGGGCCGGAGTCCCGCGCTCCGCCCCAAGCAGCACCGTCAACCAGAAAACGCGCCCCTCTGGAAAAACTGTTTGCTCCGGGATTGCCTCCGCCCTCCGGTATGCTTATTTTCTGCCTCGCATGAAGCCACTTTATTTTCTGGCAGGTCTGTTATTGTCCACTGCGGCGGCTCGGGCCGCGGATGTCTGGCCGCAATTTCGCGGGCCGGAGGGCAACGGCCATAGCGAGGCGCGGGGCCTGCCGCTGGCCTGGAGCGAAACCGACAACGTCCGCTGGAAAACGCCGGTGCATGGCCGGGCGTGGTCCTCGCCGGTGATCTGGGGCCGGCAGGTTTGGTGTACGACGGCCACCGAGGATGGCACCAAACTTTTTGCGATCTGCGTGGACTGGGACACGGGCCGGCTGGTGCATGACATTAAGCTGTTCGATGTGGAGAAACCGCAGTTCGCCATCCAGTTCAATACCTACGCCTCGCCGACGCCGGTCATCGAAGAGGGACGGGTCTATGTGACGTTCGGCTCCCCCGGCACGGCTTGCCTGGACACCCAGACCGGCCAGGTGCTCTGGGAACGGCGGGATTTTGTCTGCAACCATTTCCGGGGTGCCGGCTCCTCGCCCATCCTGCACAGCAACCTGCTCTTCCTCAACTTCGACGGGAGCGACTTCCAATATGTGGCGGCCCTCGACAAGAAGACCGGCCAGACGGTCTGGAGGGCAAATCGTTCGATTGACTTCCAGGACCTCGGTCCTGACGGCAAGCCAAAGGAGGCCGGCGATTTCCGCAAGGCCTTTTCCACGCCGCACGTGGCGGTGCTCGAGGGCCGGGCAACCCTGCTCAGCCTCGGATCCAAGGCCGCTTACGCCTACGAACCGGCTACCGGCCGGGAACTTTGGCGCTTGGAGGAACGGGCCAATTATTCGGCCAGCCAGCGCCCCCTGGTCGCTCACGGCCTGATCTTCATGCAGAGCGGCTGGTCCAGCGGACAACTGCTGGCGGTGCGACCGGGCCAACCCGGCGAGGTGGCTGATGCCAACGACGCGCCCCCCACCAACTCCACCCGCCAGCTTGATGTGGTGTGGCAGACCAAACGTAACGTGGCCCGCAAACCGGGGTTGCTGGTGGTAAAGGACCAGTTGTTCATGCTCGATGATGGCGGCATCGCCTCCTGCTTCGAGGCCAAAACCGGCCACGAACTCTGGCGCGAGCGCGTGGGCGGCAACTACTCGGCTTCCCCGCTCGAAGCCGAAGGGCATATCTATTGCTTCAGCGAAGAGGGCAAGATCACCGTCCTTGAGGCGGGGCGCGAGTTCAAGAAACTGGGCGAGAACAAGCTCCCGGATGGGTTCATGGCCTCCCCGGCAGTGGTCGGACAGGCCCTCTGCCTGCGCACCAAGAAGGCCATTTACCGCATTGAAGCTCCGAAGCCCTAAGGCAAGGCTGGCGCGCGCGGCGGCCTCAGGCTAATGATCGTCCGTTTGGTCTTGCCAACGCCATGCCCAGGGTGCATTTCCAGCGGGTGAACACATCGCAGTCATCCGATTACCGTGCGGCTCTTGCGGAATATATCCGGGCCCAAGCCCGGCCCCTGGACAAGTTCAGCCATCAGCCCCGGCTCTATCATTTAACCAGAGAACTGGGCGCGGGCCTGGAGTATGACGACGAGATCGTCTATGCGGCCGCCTGGCTGCATGACTTGGGGGTGTTCGTGGGACATCGCCCGGAAGACCCGGTCGCGCTGGCCCAGTGGGATTGCGTCGGTTATGCGATGCGCGAAGCCCCGGGCGTGCTGGAGCGGTTGGGGTTTCCGACGCACAAGATTCCAGCGGTGGTGGAGGTCATCCGCACCCACCAACCCGCCGCCAACCCGGCGACGCTGGAGGGGGGGCTGGTTCGCGACGCGGATATTCTGGAACAACTCGGGGCCATCGCGATCCTGCGTACCGTATCCAAAGTGGGACGCGATACTCGTTTCGCCACCTTCAGCGATGCCCTGGCGGCGCTCCAGAAAAGCGCCGATACCCTCTTCGCTCAACTGCGTCTCCCCAGCGCCCAGAAACTGGCCCAACCCCGGCTTCGGCTCCTGCAGGGTTTTCTGGCTGCGGCCCGGGCAGAAGCGGAGGGGCAGCCACTGTGAGACAGAAAATGGCAGAATGATGAGGAGGCAACAGGAGGCGCGGGACCTTGCACTCCTGCTGCCAACCCCATGATGCCACCCATCATTCTCCCCGTCATAATTCTGCCCGTCATAATTCTGCCAGCAGCCTCAGCCGCGCAGGAACTTCTCGAACGCGCCGCCAAACAGGTTTTGCACGTCACGTTGGAGTTCCTGGGGAGTGACCTCCCAGCCGGTGGCGGCCAGGTCACAATATTTGTCGGTCAGGACGCGGGCGATCACCTGCTTGGAGTGCTGCCACTTGTAGATGATCTGGTCGAGCACGCGCGCGTCGGAGTGCTGGGGGGTGACGCTCAGGCCGATCAGCTCCAGGCGCAGCCGGGTGATCTCCTCAATCAAGCTGGGCACATTGGTAAACCACCAGCAGCCAAAAATGTGGAGGTTGCGGAACTTGCGGGCCAGCACACACAGCTCATGCTGATTTTCGCGCGCCAAGGCGGTGCAGGCGAACTTGTTTCCTGGGTGGGCGGCGCACAGGTTCTGAAGCGAGACCAGGTTGCTCAGACCCACCCCGTCCCCCGCGAGGCGCAACTGGGGGTTCGCCTGCCGGCGAACGCCCGGCATCAGCGCCAGCGGTTGGCCGAATTCGCGGCAGTGCGGCAGCACCGCTTTCTCCACCAACTGCGCAAAATCGCCCCGCCCCGGATACTCGAAATCCGGCGGCAGCGACACCATAACGTAGCGCGCGCCCATCCGCCGGGTCCAGGCGGCCAGGAACCGGCGCACCTCCGAAATCGTCTTCGCGGAGAAATCCGGCCGCACCTGGTAACCCCAGGCGGCGAGTTTGGGGGCGGTATCTTTCCAGGCCACCAGCAAAGGATCAATGCGCAGCGCGGTCTGGAACCGGTTATCACCCTTAAAACCCCTTTCCCAGACGGGCCTTTCCAGGTCATCGAACGGCGAATTGGTCATGAAGATCGAGCCCAAGCCGGCCACCTCCATGCAGCGCGTGACATAATCATCGGGCTTCCATTGGGCGAACCACTTCCTCAGAGCCCCCAGATCGCGCTTCTTCACGTCGAGCCCAAGATGCTGCAAGGTGGTCAGCACCCCCCGGCAAGCCTCGGACACCGGCGAGTTCTGGATGAAAAGCGCGTCCCAGATCAACTCCGCCTGGCGAGATTTGGGCAAAGCCCAGAACTCCTCGTAGGGCATATCCAGGTAGCGGAAGGCCTCTGCCACCAAGTAATGATACACGAGCAGTTCATCCAGACCCCACAGCAGCAGGTCCCGGAACACCGGCGCGTACAAATGGGTGTGAATATCCGTGACGGGCGTCCGCGCCACCACCCGTGACACGTCGTCCGCAATCCGCCTGGCCTGGGCTGGCGTAACCGAGGGTTTCATCCCCGCTAATGTAAACAGCGGATCGGCCCCGGAAAACCAAAATCGACTCCAGAGCCTCACCCCAGAGCCTCACCCCTTGTCTTACCGCTTTCGTTGGGGTATTCTTATCCAGACATTGAACGCGAAAGAAAAGACTGGCCGGTTCTGGTTGAGGAGCCTCGGCACGGGCGATGGGGCGCCGTGTGGAGATCGAAACCATTCGGCTTACCTCTACTGCCTGGACGGTGCGAACATCTTGATAGACTGCGGCGAGTCGGTCTGCCGGAGTTTCAAAGCCAGCGGCCTGTCGTGGGACACGATTGACCAGATCATCCTCTCCCACTTCCATTCGGACCACTTCGGGGGCTTTTTTCTCTTGATGCAGGGGATGTGGCTCGAAAAGCGGCGCAAACGGTTGCCAGTGGCCATGCCGCAGGATGGTCTGGCGCCGTTTCGGCAGATGCTGGATCTCGGCATGATCTTTGACGAGTTGCTGGAGTTTCAACTCACCTTTGAGGCCTTGCGCCTCGGCCAACCGGTCCAGATCGGTCAGGCGCGGGTTACTCCGTACCTGACCACGCACCTGGAAGGCTTGAGAAAGCAGTTCCAAAAGGCCCATCCCCTGGCCTTTGAAGCCTTCTGTTTTCTGCTGGAGAGCGGCCCGGTGCGGGCCGGCCACAGCGCCGATCTGGGCAGCCCCACGGATTTGGCGCCCCTGTTGGCGCAACCGCTGGATCTGTTGGTCTGCGAACTGGCCCATTTTCATCCGGAGGACTTGTTCGAGTATCTCAAGGATCACGTGGTCCGGCACTTGGTGCTGACGCATCTGGGACGTCCCCAGCGGAAGCGCTTGGACGAAATCCGCCGGAACGTGGCCCGCATCCTACCGGGCTGGCGGGTCACCTTCGCTGAAGATCAGGACCTCATCGAAATCTGATGTATGACTGAGACACTCCTGATTCTTGCCATCTTCTTGGGGGTGACGGCCATCATCCTGTTGGCGGTGTTGCTGCGGCGTTCGACGACGACCGATCTCTCCCCCGTGCTCACGCGGTTGGACACACTCGAGAAGTTCCAGGAGCGCACCGAGCGGAGCGTGAAGGAGGAAATTGGCCGCAACCGGCAGGAGTCTGCCGAGCAGGCCCGTGGCTTGCGCGAGGAAGTCCAAGGCACCCTAAAAACCTCGACCGACTCCCTGGTGCAGGCCGTGGACCGGATTTCTGCGGCACAGCATCAGCGGCTGGAGGACTTCGCCAAACAGTTGAGCGCGCTCACCGAGAGCAACGTGCAGAAGTCTGACGAACTGCGCGCTGCGGTGGACGGCAAGTTGAAAGAGCTGCAAGCGGACAATGCCACGAAGTTGGAAGAAATGCGCCGGACCGTGGACGAGAAGCTCCAAGGCACCCTGGACAAACGGCTGGGCGAGTCCTTCAAGCTCGTCAGCGACCGGTTGGAGCAGGTCCACAAGGGTCTGGGCGAGATGCAGACGCTCGCTAGCGGCGTCGGCGACCTGAAGCGCGTGCTCACGAACGTCAAAACCCGCGGCACCTGGGGAGAAATGCAGCTCGGCAACTTGCTGCAGGATATCCTCACACCAGACCAATATGCGCACAACGTGCTCACCAAGCCGACAAGCCGCGAAACCGTCGAGTTCGCGCTGAAACTCCCCGGTCGAGACGAGCAGGACGGCAAGGTCGTCTGGCTGCCGATTGACGCGAAATTTCCCAAGGAAGACTACGAGCGCCTGGTCGAGGCTTCCGAGCGCGGCGACGCGGCGGCCGTCGAGCAGGCGGCCAAGGAGTTGGAAGCCCGCGTGCGCTCCCAGGCTCGCGACATCCGCGACAAATACATCGCGCCGCCGTACACCACCGATTTCGGGCTGCTCTATCTGCCGACGGAAGGCTTGTATGCCGAGGTCTTGCGGCGGCCCGGCCTCGCCGATTCCGTGCAGCGGGAGCAGCGGGTGGTCATTGTCGGTCCGACCACGCTCGCGGCGCTCTTGAACAGCCTCCAGATGGGCTTCCGCACCCTCGCGATCCAGCAGCGGTCCAGCGAAGTGTGGAAAGTGCTCGGCGCGGTGAAGAGCGAGTTTGGCAAGTTCGGCGACATTCTGGACAAGGTGAAAAAGAAGCTCGATGAAACCAGTAACACCATTGATGAGGCCGCGCATCGCAGCCGCCAGTTGGAGAAAAGGCTGAAGAAAGTCGAAGCGCTCCCCACCGTCGAAGCCACCGCTCTGCTCGCCGACGTGCCGCCGGCGGAGGCGGAACTGGAATTGATCGGGGACGACCTGGGAAAAGAATGAGTTCCTGTCCCACCCCATGAAGCCCTGCTCGGCTGGGTGCGACGGTGGCCCCACTTTGCGCTCTTCGTGCCTCTGCAGTGAGCTCAGCGCCGCTTCCTTCACCGCAGAGGCACGAAGAGCGCAGCGGTCCAGTTGATCCTGTCCTCGCTTTACCCACCCCGATTGGCCCGCCAAAGGAGCACCCCGCCAACCACTTGGAAGATGAAGTTCGGAATCCAGACGATCAGGTGCGGGGCGTACTCGGGGCGGGTTTCGAGGGATTGGCCGATGATGACAAAGCTGTAGTAAACCATCAAGAGCAGGAGGGCCAACGCCACCCCCGCGCTGGTCTCTCGCCGATGCGCCCGGATGCCCAGGGGAATGCCCACCAGGGTGAACCCGATGCAGGCGAAGGAGAAAGCCACCTGCCGATGCATCTGCACCTTAAGCGGTTGGGTCACATCCATCTGCCCCTCAAAGCGGTGCTGGTGCCGGCGAAGCTCCTCATTGCTCACTTTGCCAGGGGAGCTGGCCAACTGCTGCTCCAGTTCCTTTTGCCGCGCGCGCAGTTCCCAGAAGGTCAGTTCGCTGACGCTGGGCTCGTCCTTGCTGCGTTCGCTGAGGGTTTGAACCATTTCCGATTCATCGGTGTAGCCGGTGCGGAGCTCGTCGTTTTCGATCCAGGTGCGATGCAGTTCAAACAACTGAAACTTGGCCGTTTTCTGTGTCTGGTCCAGGGTCACGCGGCCGCTGGCGGCATGGATGCTGGCCAAGACGGTCCCGTTGGTTCTGTCGAGCTCATAGATCAGAATATCCTTGAGCTCTTCGCCGTTGACCTTGCCAAAATAGACGATGCATCCGGGAAAATCCCGAATGACCGTGCGCTCGGGAAGAAACGAATGAAACTGGGCCACGCCCAGCTCATAGAGCAGGTGTTTGTAGGCAACCCGGCAGCGCGGGGCCAGGTAAAGGTTCACCGAGGCACACACCCCGCTCATGAGCACGCTCAGCAGGAGGATGGGGGTCACCAGCGCGATCAGGCTGACGCCGCTCGCGCGCACGGCCGTCAGTTCGTTGTCGGCGCTGAAGCGCCCGAAGATCAGCAGCGCGGCGGTGAGCATCCCGACGGGCAGGGCGAAGGCCAGCACAAAGGGTATGAGCAGGCCGATGGCCTTGATGACCGT
>Ga0114951_10005370_pt1 | contig 11866 bp, 10 predicted proteins | sample AM7aDNAmetaG_FD_88677 | JGI IMG/M metagenome (GOLD analysis project Ga0114951, IMG submission 88677) | Freshwater microbial communities from Finland to study Microbial Dark Matter (Phase II) - AM7a DNA metaG | ecosystem: Environmental > Aquatic > Freshwater > Lake | place: Finland: Lake Alinen... | reverse complement strand
GCGGCTGCAGCGCGGGGTAGTGCGAAAGGGGAAGACAAGGATTCCTTGACTGTCGCCTCGCCCGCGGCCGTCCACAGGCTCGGTTGCCGGGGGGAAGACAAGGATCCGCCGACTCTTCTTATCTTCCCTCACAGCACTACCCCGCCGCCGCGGCTCCCACGGCCGCGGCGGCCCCGGTGCGCGCCGCGCCATGTCCGCCTTCTCGCCGCTCGTCGATCCGGAGGCTGAACGCGCAACCGGAGGGAAGGGGATGGTCATGCTTGCCTCTTCGCGGCACCCCTCGCCGGGGCCGCCGAGGCCGCCGGAGTCGCCGGCCGGGCCGCCGCGGCCGCCGTGCCGGTGCGACCCCTGAGCGAGGCGTTCGGCATGCTCCGGGCATCGACACCACTCTGGAACGCGACGACGAGGACCGCGTGTGATCGTCGTCGATTCGTGTGGCTGGCTGAAGCGCCGCGACCGCGCGGCGCACGACCACCGAACGGCCGGTCACCGTGGCCGCAGGTGGGGTATCCCTGCGAGATTTCGCACTGCCCGCTCGGGAGCCCCAGGCGCCGCGCACCCGGCTCATCACGAGCGCGAGGCAGGTGCCGTGCAGGCCGCGCAAGTAATCGTCGGTGAAGGTGCCGCAACGTCCGTGGGCGGTCAGGTCTCCATCTCGCGTACGAATTCAAGCAGCTCCGCTGCCGCGCCGCGCCGTGTGACTGTCCATCGCTCGGCCTGTTGGGCTGCGGGCCCAGCCCCGAGGACGCGATCGCCCGCTCCGAGAGCGAGCCGCCGCAGGAGCGAGTGCGCCTTCTTGTGGGACGAGAGCACGGCAAGGTCAACTTCCGCCTGCCGCGCGTAGGCCGTTCAGTCAGGCCTCGAACTCACTCCGGGGCACGCCAGACTGGCGGATGACGCACTGAAGCGTGCCGATGCGTAATTCGTCGTGGTCTGGGATGGGCACGGTGATCGTCGTGTCCGCGATCGCCTTCTGCATCACGATGTGGCTGCCTCGCCGACGCACTTCCTCGAACCCGTGACGCCCACCGAGTCGGCAAGACGGCGTTGCTGCGCAGGTTCGCGCAGGGCAAGCCGGGAGCATACTGGGTGGCCGCCATCACTTCCGAGGCCACCTTGCGCCGCTCGTTCACGCAGGCGCTGGAGGGCGAGAGCGCGGCCTTCGCCTACGACGACTGGCGCAGCGCCTTCCTCGCCGCCCGCGGTGACCCGGACACGCGCCGGCTGCTCGTCATCGACGAGTATCCCTATCTGGCCGGGGCCGTGCCGGGCGTGGGCACCGTGCTGCAGGCCGTGTGGGACGAGGTCCTCGAAGGCTCCCGGCTCATGGTCGTTCTGTGTGGCTCCCACATCGGCATGATGGAGCGCGAGGCCGTCTCCTACCGCGCTCCCCTCTTCGGTCGGCGCACCGGGCAGATCCGCCTGCGGCCTCTGCCCTCGTGGGGGGTGGCGGCGATGCTCCCCGGCTACGCCGCCGCCGCGATCGTTGAGACGCTCGCTACGCTGGGCGGCGTGCCGGCCTACCTGCGCATGCTCGAGCAGGATCGCTCCCTCGCCGACAATCTCGAGCGTCTTGCCCTGGATCCCAACGGCGTGCTGCATCAGGAGCCGGTCTTCCTGCTACGCGAGGAGCTTCTTGAGCCGCGCAGCTACTTCGCCCTGCTGCAGGCCATCGCCGCGGGCAACACCAGGCTCAACGAGATCGCCCAGGCGGCGGGCGTCGAGCGCGCCCCGGCTTCGCGGTATCTGGCGACGCTCATCGACCTGGGCGTCGTGGAGCGCACGGTCGCCGTGAGTGAGCTCCATCCGGAGAAGAGCCGCAAGGGCCTCTACATCATTGCCGACGGCTTTCTGCGCTTCTGGTTCCGCTTCGTGGCTCCGCTGTTCGAGCAGCTCTCGCGGGAATGGATCGTGCGCGCCGGCGCCGCGGGCGCACTGCCTCTGACCCTGCGGGCCGTGGGCAGCTGGTGGACTCGGCAAGCCGAGATCGACGTGGTGGCTCTGGGGGAAGAGGGCGTGCTGCTGGGGGAGTGCACATGGAGCACGCGGCCGGTCGGCCTGGACGTGCTGAACGCTCTCCGCGCGCGCAGCGAACTGTTTCGCGGCGAGATCGGCATGGGGGCGCAGGAGCCGTTGTGGCTGGCGCTCTTCTCGAGGTCCGGCTTCACCCCGGACCTGCTCGCGGAAGCCAAGGCCCAGGGCGTCCTCTTGGTGACGGCCGACGACGTGGTTTCGGGTGGAGCCGTCGGGCGACGCGTTTCTCGCTGAGGGGTCAGGCCGACGCCGGCGTTCAGTCGTGGCGCGGCCACACCGCCGGCCCGGCCACCACCCCGAGCTCTGGGACGGCCACGCCGCGCAGCGCCTCGTGGCCGGTGTCGCCGGCCGGGCGAACCACTGCGCTTGACGCCGCCATGTTCCTCGAAGCGCCGGCCCTGCGCGCTCGGGGTCGCCACCGACATCCCCGAGGACACGTCGCTCCTGCCGCAAGGCTACATGGAACCGCGATCACTCGGTGAAGAAGTGAGGTCTCAGCTCCTGAACCGGTATGTACTGGCTTGCCTGTCGGAAGACAGCCCGCAGGGTGCCGGTGTCGAGCTCCTGGTGGCGCGGAATCGTCAGACGACGAAACCGAACCCTTCCAGGATACGAATCACCGCGGATCCTGAGAGACGACGCAGATCAGGCATGCACCGGCTCCAACTCCATCGTGACCATGAGCGGGGGATCAGGGGCCAGCCCCATCTCCGTCAGATCCTCGCCGTCCAGATGAAGCGGAAGCGCTTCTCGAAGGTTCTGCACCGTTTCATCCAACGTCTGGCCTTGGGTGACCACGGCCAAGTCGATGCACTCGGCCACATACCCCGATTCATCTCCCGGATGAATCACCGCTTGGATGGAGTACCGCTTCGCCATTCGTGCCTCCCGGATTCTTCTTCACTACGACGCTGTTGTGTCACCTGGGTCCGGCTGCTGCGCCGGCAACTCGGTGTCTCCCGTGGCGCCGGCCACCTCTGCCGGCCGGCATGCCCCGCGCAGGAGAGATCTCGCTCTTCACGTGCGCTCCCCAAGGAGCTGGAATACCGGGGAGCGTAGTCCCCAAATCGTCATGAAGGAGGGTATCGTGGTGATCTGGCGAGACCGTCGCAGGCGCGCTGACTCTCCCGCCACCAGCCCGGTCGCCCAGTCGCCGCGATCGCCTGGGCGGTGGATCTTGTTGCGCCCCACGGCCGGTTGGGCGTCGCCATTGTCACCGTGCCGCCCCTCAACGTCACCCTCGTTTGCTGAACATCGATGTCGCGGCTCTCCAGAGCCTCCCTCGCTCGTGCACCCGCCGGGGCGCGTGCATGGAGGCTTCCAGCTGTCGTTCGACCGCTCGGAATCCGGACGTATCTGGGGTAGTATCCAGTCAGACTGGGTAGTCGGCGTTGACGGGGAGGCCAGGTCGCCGTGAGCATCACTGTACCGTTCGTCGACCTTCGCGCGCAGGCGCGCGAGCTGCACGACGAGCTCCTCGAGGTGTTCGAGTCGGTGACCTCGCGCGCCGCCTACACGCTGGGGCCTGAGGGCGCCGCCTTCGAGGCTGCTTTTGCCGAGTACTGCGGCGTGCGCTTCTGCGCCGGCGTGAGCTCAGGGACAGACGCCGTGCGTCTGGCTCTGCAGGCCGCCGGCGTCGGCCCCGGCGACGAGGTCGTGGTCCCGGTCAACACGTTCATCGCCACGGCGGAGGCCGTGAGCCATTGCGGCGCCACGCCGGTGTTTGTCGACTGCCTGCCGGACACGGCCAACGTCGACCCCGGCAGGATCGAGGCGGCGCTCACGGCGCGCACCAAAGCCGTTGTGCCGGTGCACCTGTACGGCCAGCCCGCCGACATGGACCCCATCCTCGCGCTCGCCGCGCGCCGCGGCTTGGCCGTGGTCGAAGACGCCTGCCAGGCGCACGGCGCACTCTACAAGGGCAGGCCCTGTGGCTCGCTCGGCGTCAGCGCCGCCTTCAGCTTCTACCCGGGCAAGAACCTCGGCGCGCTGGGCGACGGCGGCGCCGTCACCACGAGCTCGCCCGAGGCCTTCCAGGCCGTCACGCTGCTGCGCAACCACGGCGAGCACCCCAAGTCGGTGCACGCGGCGGTCGGCTACTGCAACCGCCTGCACAACCTGCAGGCCGGCTTCCTGGCAGCCAAGCTGCCCTACCTGCCGGCCTGGAATGAGGCCCGCCGCCGCGCCGCCGCGCGCTACGACGAGCTGCTCGCCGGCGTGCCCGGCGTTACGCCTATCGCCGTGCGCGGCGACGTCGTGCCGGCGCGCCACCTCTACGTCGTGCTTGTCGACGACCGCGACGCCGTGCGCGAGAAGCTGCAGGCCGCCGGCATCCAGTCGGGCATCCACTATCCCACGCCGCTGCACCTCACGCCCGCCTACGCCTCACTCGGCTACGGCCCCGGCGACTTCCCCGTGGCCGAGGCCATCGCGCCGCGGCTCCTCAGTCTGCCCATGTTCCCCGAGATCAGCGGCGCGCAGATCGACTACGTGGTCGAGCAGCTCGCGGCAGCGGTCGAATGGACGGCGCGCGCCGTCGGCGAGTAAGCTAGTGACTCAGTCTGCGCACACGACGAGCAAGCTCCATGGGGGCATGGGCATGGGCACCGAGTTGCACGATCCGGGGGTCGTCGGCGTGAGCTCCGCCGCCGTTGAGCGCGTCGCCGCGCCGCCTGCGCGTGCCTCGGCGCCGGCGCTCGGCATCCGCGGCAGACTGGCCCTCTGGGCCGTGGTCGGCGACGTCGTCGCGGCCTTCGTCGGCTTCCAGGTCGCGCTTCTCGTCTTCTCCTGGTTCCACGGCTACAGGGGCATCATCACCCCGGGCTCGTTCGACTGGAGCCTTGTGGTCACCCTCGTCGCCATCCTCGGCAGCTTCCTCTACTGCGGCCTCTACGATCTCGAGGCCTGGGTCTCGCGGCCCTTGCACCTGCAGATGCTCCTCAAGGGCACGCTCATCGCCGTCGTCATTGCCGCCGCCTTCGCCTTCGCCTTCAAGGCACCCATCGTCACCGAGAGCCGGCTCACGCTGTTCAGCGCGTTCGCGGTCTTCCTCGTTCTGGACGCCTGGGTGCGGATCGGGCTCCTCGACCGTCTCTACCGGGGCGACGTGCAGGAGCACGCCGGCGCCACGGTCGTCATCGGCCATTCGCCCGAGAGCAGCATCCTCGTGAGCCGTCTCAAGGAGCTGCGTGGCTACGGCCGCATCCTGGCGCTGGAGCCGCAAGACGGGCGCCGCAACGGTTTCGATGCGGAGCCGGCGCTGCTTGAGGCTCTGGCGGCCGTGCGGCCGTTGCCGCGGCAGGTGTTCATCGACGGCCCGTCCGTGGGCCACAAGGCCACCTTCGACCTCATCGCCGCCGCCTACGCCGGCGGCTCCGACGTGTACATCGCCGGCCGGCTCGTGAGCGCGCTCGACACCACCAGACTGCTGCTCCGGCTCTTCGAGCTGCCGGTGATGCGCGTGCGCTGCGATCCCGAGGCGACGCCGGCGCCGCGCGCGGCCGGCGTGGAGCGCGTCGTCAAGCGCGTCTTCGACGTCATCGTCGCGGCGGCCGCGCTCGTCCTGCTGGCGCCGGCCTTCGCGGTCATCGCAGTGCTCCTCAAGCGCGACTCGCCCGGTCCAGTCTTCTTTCGCCAGGAGCGCATCGGCCGCGACGGCGCCACTTTCGAGCTTCTCAAGCTCCGCACGATGACCGTCGGCAACGACGAATCCGCGCACCGCGGCTACGTCTGCAGCCTCATCGAAAACGGCGCCGCCGCCTGCTTCGACGAGCAGGGCCTGGAGGTCTACAAGCTCGTCGACGACGAGCGCGTCACCGGCGTCGGTCGCTTCCTGCGCAAATGGAGCATCGACGAGCTGCCGCAGTTCTGGAACGTGCTACGCGGCGACATGAGCGTCGTGGGCCCGCGACCCGCTCTGGAGTACGAGGTCGCGGCGTACCAGCCCTGGCACCGCCGCCGCCTGGACGTCCAGCCCGGCGTGAGCGGCCTCTGGCAGGTCGCCGGGCGCTCGCGCGTCGGCTTCGACGAGATGGTCTTCCAGGACGTGATGTACGGCTACAACCAGAGCCTGATCACCGACGTCAGCATCTGCCTGCGCACCGTCCCGGCCGTGCTCATGGGGCGGGGCGCCGCATGAGCGTCCAACCCCTCGGGGTCGCCCTGGTCGGCTACGGCTACTGGGGCCCGAACCTGCTGCGCAACTACATGGAGCTGCCCGAGGCGGAGGTCAAGTGGGTCTGCGACGTCCGCGCAGAGGCCCTGAAGACGGCTCAGTCCCGCTACGCATCCGTGCCCGTCAGCACCGCCTACGACCAGGTCCTCGCCGACCCGGCCGTGGACGCCGTCCTGGTGGCCACACCCATCAGCACGCATCACGCCATCGCCAAGGCCGCGCTCGAGGCCGGCAAGCACGTCTTCGTCGAGAAGCCGATGACGGCGGACGCCGCGCAGGCCCGCGAGCTCGTCGAGCTCGCCGCGGCCCGCGGCCTCACTCTCATGGTCGGCCACACCTTCGTGTTCAGCCCTCCGGTACGCAAGGTCAAGGAGCTCATCGAGGCGGGCGCGCTGGGCGAGATCTACTTCATCACCACCCAGCGCGTGAACCTCGGTCTGCACCAGAAGGACGTGAGCGTGGTCTGGGACCTCGCCCCGCACGACCTCAGCGTGCTCTACTACTGGCTCGGCGAGCACGCCTGCGCCGTCAGCGTCTACGGCCGCGGCTGCATCACGCCCGACGTCCCCGACGTGGCCTTCATCAACCTCAAGTTCCCCAGCGGCGTGGTGGCCGAGATCCAGGCGAGCTGGCTGAGCCCCGTCAAGCTGCGCCGCACGATCGTCGTGGGCAGCAAGAAGATGCTCGTCTACGACGACACCGAGAACGTAGAGAAGGTCAAGATCTACGACCACGGGGTGGACTTCCAGGAGCCGTCGGACTACGGCGAGTTTCAGCTCAGCTACCGCACCGGCGACATCGTGGCGCCCAAGATCAGCGGCGCCGAGCCGCTGTACCTCGAGGCGCAGCACTTCGTCCACAGCATCGTCGATCGTCAGCCCCCACTTACCGGCGGCGAGCAGGGCCTTCAGGTCGTCATCTCGCTGGAGGCCGCCGAAGCCTCGCTGCGCGCCGGCGGCGTCGAGATGCCCATCGCCGTGCCGCCCTGCACGGCCTGATTCCCACGAGCATCGTCAACCCTCAGGTTCACGTTGCCGCCAATGTCACCCTCGGCGAGGGCTGCGACCTGCAGTCGCCGTGCATCATCGGCAAGGCGCTGCGGGGCGCCGGCGAGGGCGAGCGTGCGCTCGCCATCGGCGCCGGCGCCGTCATACGGCCGTTCACCACTATCTACGCGGGGAGCACCTTCGGCGCCCGCCTGCAGACCGGTCAGGGCGCGAGCATCCGCGAGGGCAACGAGGTCGGCGACGACGTCAGCATCGGCACGGGCACAGTTCTCGAGTTCGGCAACCGCATCGGCAACCGCGTGCGCATCCACAGCGGCTGCTTCCTCGAGCTCGTGACCATCGAGGACGACGTCTTCGTGGGTCCCCACGTCGTCTTCACCGACGACCCGCACCCCATGGGCTGCCCGCGCTACCAGGACTGCAAGGGCGGCGCCGTGGTGCGCCGCCTGGCGCGTATCGGCGCCAACGCCACCATTCTCCCCGGCGTCACCATCGGCGAGGGCGCGCTGGTGGGCGCCGGGTCCGTCGTCGTCCGCGACGTCCCGCCCGGCGCCGTCGTCGCCGGCAACCCCGCCCGCGTCATCAAGCAGGTCGCCGACCTCACCTGTCCGCCGGGCTGGTTCGAGCGCCCCTACACCTGGCCGCCCTACGCCGAACCCGAGCCGTTCGACCGCGACGACGACGTTCCTCGCGGCTGAGCTGCCTCGCGCTCGCCGCGACGCCCGTAGCGCCGCGTCCTCGCAGCGCCGCGCATCGTCCCGGGGAGCTTGTCGTGGTATCCTTTGCCCATGCCTTCGTACCGACCAATGAGCAGGTGCGGCGCGCAGCGCGGCGCGCGCGGCGTGGCGTGCGTGCTCGCGGTGCTGCTGCTGCTCCTGGCGGCGGCCGCGGCTGCACCGGCCGGCGCCGCCGCACACCGCGTTCAGCGCGGCATCATCGACGACACCTGGGTGGGGGCGGCGCCGGCTCAGCGCGCCGCCATCGTGAAAGATCTGAGCGCCGGCCTGCACTGCCAGGTGGTGCGCGTGACGATCTCCTGGGCGACGGCTGAGCCGCAGCGAGGGCAGTACGACGAGACCTATCTGGGCACCGTCCGCGAGTCGCTGGTGGCGGCGCGCGACGCGGGGCTGCAGCTCATGGTCCTGATCTACCAGACGCCCAAGTGGGCCAGCGATCGCGCCTTCTGGGACGACCCGCCGAGCCCCGCTCAGGACAAGGGCGTCTATCAACCCTACTATCCCGTGGCCAAGGCGGCGCTGGACGACTGGCAGCTGTTCTCGCGCCACGTGGCCCAGAGCTTCCGCGGCCTGGTGAGCTACTACGAGTGCTGGTGCGAGCCCAATCTGTGGCCCTACATCTACCCGCAGAGCACCGCGGCCGAGCCGCACCTGGCCGTCACTCGCTACGGCTGGCTGCTGCAGCGCTTCTACCGTGGCGTGAAGTCGGCCGACAGCCAAGCCATGGTACTGGGCGGCGTGACGGCGCCCGTCGGCAACGACGACAAGTTCCGCACCAGCCCGCAGACCTTTGCTCGCGAGCTGGTGCGCCTGGGCGGGCTGCATTACATGGACGGCTACTCGCACCATCCCTACCCCGTGGGACCGAGCGAACCGATGCCGCCGCCCGAGGCGCAGCCGGCCTTCCCCGACGAGACCATCAGCCTGGGCAACATCGCCACCCTGCTGCGCATCGTGCCCAACAAGCCGATCTACCTCACCGAATACGGGTACACCACCGAGCCGGTGCCCGAGTTCGGAGGCGCCCAGGTCAGCGAAGCGACGCAGGCCGCCTACATGAAGCGCGCCTTCCTCTACGCCGACAAGTTCCCGCGCATCAAGCTGCTGATGTGGTTCCAGCGCAGGGACGTGTCGGGGGGGTGCTGCTTCGGCGTGCATCGCGCGGACGGCGCTCGCAAACCGAGCTGGTACACCTTCTCCAGGTTGCGCGATCGCTGAAGACCGCGCCGGCCGCAACGTGGCCACGAGACGGCTCTTCCCCGCAGGGCCCGAGCGTCGGCCGCACATGGCAAGGTCGCGCCCGGCGAGCGAAGGGTCACGCTAACGTCCTGATGAGGTCAGATGCCGAGAGATGATCTGAACGGCGGTGGGTACGGGGGCGGCGCCAGCGTGCCTCCCCGCCCTGCCGACGGGCAACCCTCCTTTGCGCCTCAGCCGGAGCAGGAGGGGCTCACGTTGCGCGATTACATCGGCGTGCTTTGGCGGCGCAAGTGGATCATCCTTCTCGTCGTCGTCGTGGCCACCGCCTCCGCTTTCTTCTTCTCGTACCGCCAGCCCAGGGTGTACGTGGCCACGGCTAGCATCAGCTACGAGAAGTCCCTCGACATCTCCACCCTCGCCGCCGACCCCAACGAGGGCAATCTGGGGAGCGTCGGCGGCGAGATCGCGAGCCTCGAGGTTCAGAGCCGCGCCAACGAGCTGCTCAAGGCGAAGGGCGTCGCTGTGACCGGCTTCGCCGTCAGCGCCGCCCCGGTGCTGGACGCCGCCACCGGCGCGGCCGGCAACGTGGTCAGCATCACGGCAAGCAGCGACGACCCGCGGCTGGCGGCGGCGGCGGCCGATGCCTACGCCGCCGCGTACGTCGCCTGGCGCGAGGAGCGCACGCGGTCGCAGCTCAGCACCAGCATCGCGGCGCTTACAAAGGCGCTCAGCGGCTACCGGGGCGCCGACAAGAACAGCGCGGAGGCCGTGGCGCTGGCGCAGCGCCTGAAGGAGTTTCAGCTCCGCGCCGACACGGCCACCAGCAGCTACCGCGTGCTCGCGCCGGCCTCGGTGCCCGCGACCCCGGTGTCGCCGAAGCCGCTGCGCAGCGCCGTGCTCGGCTTCGCCGTCGGCCTGTTCGCAGCCATCGGCCTGGCCTTCCTGCTGGAGCAGTTTGACGCGCGCCCGCGGAGCGCCGACGAAGTGGCCCGCATTCTTCGGCGGCCCATCCTCGGGCGCGTCCCGCGCATCTCCAAGGCGCTCCTCGGCGAGGGCGCGGTGGTCGCGCTCACCCAACCGGACGGGCATCCGGCCGAGGCCTTTCGCCTGCTCCGCACCCACCTCGAGCTCATGCGCGCGAACAACGCTGCGAAGAGCGTGGTCATCGCGAGCTCCACGCAGGGCGAGGGCAGGAGCGTGTGCGTGGCCAACCTCGCCGTCACGTTGGCCATGGGCGGCAAGAAGGTCGTCGTCGTCGACGCCGATCTGCGGCGCCCGCGCCAGCACCAGTACTTCGGCCTCGAAAACTCCGTCGGCGTGAGCACTGTGGCGACCGGTCAGGCGACTCTCGACGACGCTCTTCAGAAGGTACAGCTGGCACCCGCGGCCGGCGCCGACGATGTCGATCTCGAGACGTGGGCGCGCGGCAGCGAGGCGCTCTCGCGCCTCTACGTCCTCACCAGCGGCCCGCTGCCGCCGAACCCCGGCGAGATCGTCTTGTCGCGGCGGTTCGCCGCGGCCGTCGTGACGCTGGCCGCGCAGGCGGACGTCGTCCTCGTCGACTCGCCGGCCATGCTGTCCGTCGGTGATGCCGCCGCCCTGGCGTCCCAGGTCGACGGCCTCGTCTTTCTGGTGGACATGCAGAAGGCTACGCGGCCCATGCTGCAGCAGGCCGCCGACCAGCTCGTGCGGCTGCCGTGTCGCTCGCTCGGCGTGGTGATCCGCGACGACGGCGCCCGCAGCGAGAGCTACTACTCCTCTTACCGCTAGTCCGGCGAGAAGGTCAGCAGGCGGGGCGGCCGGCGCTCAGAGTGAACAAATGGAAAAGGGCGCCTCCCCCGACAGGGGAGGCGCCCTTTCGATCGCTCTCAGATGGTGGACGCTGCTGAGCTAGGCGCGGCGGCGGAGCAGCGCACCGCTGCCGATGAGACCGGCGCCGGCGCCCAGGATCAGGAAGATCTCGCCACCGGTTCTGGCGAGCTGACCACCCTGTTTTCCGGAAGGATCCTGCGAGCCGGAGGGATCCTGCGAGCCGGAAGGATCCTGCGAGCCGGAAGGATCCTGCGGAACGGGAGGATCCTGCGGAACGGGAGGATCCTGCATGCTCGCCAGGTAATCCAGTAGCATACCGCTGATGTCTGAGTACTGGGTGAGGATCGGGTTGTTCTGGGCGTACGCGATGGCGGCGCGGATCTCCGCGGCCGACCAGTTGCCGTCGATGTGGCCGTCCGCGGCGTCCGCGAGGATCGCATCGATGACCGACTGCGGGACCGCAGCCTGAGCCACCACGGCGAACACGAGGAGCAGCAGCACGGCGATCGTGATGGCGCCCATCAGTTTGGTCTTCATATCTTTCACCCCCCTCACGGCACTTGCTATGCACACATGAAGTCCCTGCCCAGACGTGATTGTCCTTGACTGGTGCTTGTATCGCAAGCCGGCGACTACTTCCACAGAAGACGTCTTGAGAACAGTGGCCGGGATCCGCGGCACCGTCTCCGGCTCTCGTGGTGTGCAATGTCAGTATAATGCCGTCGATGGAGGCGGGTCCAAATACTGCGGGCGTAGGGCACCGGGCGCCGCGCGGGCTACGCGACGCGGCGCCGTTCGCGATCACGCTCGCCTGCGCGGGTCTCTTCAGCTTCCTCTCGGGCGGCTACATCTTCACGCGCAGCGCGCCCCTGGCGGTCGTCTACCTCCTTCTGGCGGCGCTC